>ERZ773267.1325-NODE-1325-length-13940-cov-18.034282_pt1 | contig 13940 bp, 15 predicted proteins | sample MGYA00511959_ERZ773267 | MGnify/ENA primary metagenome ERZ773267 (study PRJEB29015, sample SAMEA2738165) | human oral metagenome | biome: human oral; feature: human-associated habitat; material: saliva | place: China | collected 2240 ... | reverse complement strand
TATTCTTCACACATTTTCTTAAAAATGCCATTATCGCCAAGCAAATTGTCTTTGATTTTTTTTTAGCCCCGTTGTTGTGCTTAATACCTGAATTTCGTTGGGCACCCATTTTTCTTGCTTTGCTGGGTCACAAGCCAATGCCCATAGCGTTTCAGTGATGATTTGTGGCATCATACCTGTAACCAAAAATAAAATGTTGTGTTTAGACATACTGTTTACCTCGTGTGTTTAAAAATAATTAAGACAATTTTAACCGATGATTTAATAAAAAGCTTAGTTTGGTAAGCTTATGGTCTAACTTGACTGAAAAATTTGAAGTTGATACTGTCCGAGCCCAAGTGTTGTACTTTTACCCACATGCAAATATTGCCCAATCCAAAGCAGTGGCAAAAGTCGCTCTAATATCTCGCCGCTTGCGATAAGCTGTATATCACCAGACAAGCCAAATAATTGAATTTTTTGGTTGTGACGGCTTGACCTGCGGATGATTTTTTCTGGTTCGACTTCAACGCGCATGGTCAGCTGTTCTATATCCGCTAAAAACTCAGAAAATAAGCCATAACTGGTTTGTCATTTTGCTTCTGAATCGTGCTGCTGATTGCATTGCTGGATGCGATTATAAAGATTGATTAATAAATTTTTTGGCACAAGCTGATTTTTATGAAAGGCAATCTTGCCTTCTTGTTGCAAACGAAACGGAGTTAAAAAATGCAGTGTAATTTTAGATAGTTTGCTAATAGATGGTGGCTTGATGATGCGTTTAATTTGCCAATCTGCCAAATTAAATGGATTGGTTTTTTTATCAAAAACCGTTTGAGCTTGATTGCTGACCTTAATCAGTTCACCACAAACACGTTCTTTGCCACTTCCAAGTCCAGTTCGCAGTGCTTGTTCCCAAGCCTTTAATATCAAAACATAATCTTTGATAGCCTCGCCTAATAGCACAACACCAAAACGCCAATTTGCGTTGGTTTGATGTTTGTTTGGTGTATTTTTGGAGGTATGATGATGTAAGGATTGGATGCTTTTTGACGATTGGCGATATTGAGTAATTGAGTTTCAAAAATATATGTATAGCGACAGGCTTAATTTAACGGGCATTGACTACAGTCTGTTAAATTGGTAATACAACATAATTCCCGCGGTGCATGACCAAAAGCTCCCCGAAGCATCGAGCCTGAGTGTTTGGGTAATTTTAGTGCATCAATTTGATATACTGTTAAGTTAAAGACAGCAATATTTGGCATGGTATCCCTACTTTTGGTTAATGTTTTAACTAGCACATTAACAATCACTTATCAATAATTAACGTTATTCTAGCATTATTTTTAATACAAATTCTATACAAAAATGAAAAATTTTTTCTACATATTTTTTAATACTTAATTATTTGATTTTCAATGACGATTTAATTAAAGAATTATATTTATGGTTTTTTTATTCAAAAAGCTGAGTTTATTTGCACTTTATGTGAGAAAAAACAGCTGGCAATACTGCAGCGCCAATAGCGCAGACGGCTTTTACTGCATTACTTACTTGTTTACTGTGAAAAATGCCCGTAACGCACCAATGAGCAAAATGCTCGCAATTATTACGAAATAAATCATAATTGTCCTCGCCCAATTTGCTGAACGCACGCTCAACAATTTCAGCGGGTGAAAATTTCTCATTTCCGTGATAGTTTACAACTTTAATTTTTTTCGCTTTACCTTGAAATTTTGTTAAATCTGCTATCTCAATAGGACCTGATTTAAACGTTTCACAAAACCCTGCATAATGAATAACTTGACCACGACCAATATAAATACCATGATGTGTATAACCAAGACGAGCAACTTTAAGATGGGAACCAATTTCATAAAGATCCATAATCATCACCTTACCAATTAAATAAAAAATTTGAATACAAGCCACCATCACCAAAATTAAATTTTAGTGTCATGAGTGTTTTTGATAGATATTTAAAAAAACATTATTTAATAAGATTTAAAAATAATGTTACTTAGAATGATTAGCACATCTGGTAATAATACAAATTGATTGTTAATTGATAAAAAATTTAATTGGAAAATTCATATTCACAGCATAAACATTTATAGTTATTTAAAATATTTTCATCAACAACTTCACCTGCCCTAGCGCCAAGACATAAGCCCGCAGTCGCTCTAGTTAGTGCTCCTAACAAACCACCTGCAATACCGCCAGCAACTGCGCCAACTGGACCAATTGCTGCCCCAGCCTGAGCACCAACCGAAGCACCGCCCCAGCCCGCTGCACCTCCAGCAGTAAAACCAATGGTTGCGCCTGCTTTGCGTGCGTAGTTATTTTTTTTGAACGTGGGTTGAATGACAATTTGGACACATCATAGTAAATTTCCTCATATAAAGAATATTTGTTTAGTACAATTATATCTAAAGGCATAAAGCAAAATTAAAATTGATAAACTTATTAATTAAATGACAATATCAAATAATTTTTTTATATTTAAACCTTATTTTATCAAGCAATATTAAACTTAAGTCAACTTGATTAGCTTAATATTTTTTTTAAATAAACACATAAAGCTTATTTTTAAATTATTTATTTGTATGCAAACTAAACATGCAATAAATTATATACAAATAGTGTAAAATCTTTTAAATCTGGTAAGCTTATTTTTAAATGTTTAAAAATTAATCTAAATATAAAGATGGCTAAAGATGCAATAAATTGGGCAGATACCAAATATTGGCACTGCCCTTTTTATAAATTGAATGTTTGATGAAAGGTATTTTTTAATTGGCTTAATCTGTACCAAATTCATGGCGTTTTTTGGCAAAAAATCGATCCAGCCTGTCCATGGCGTCTTCCAAATCAATCAAATTTGGCAAAAATACTACACGAAAATGGTCGGGCTTATCCCAATTAAATCCAGTCCCTTGCACCATCAGGACTTTTTCTTCAATCAGTAAATCCATCATAAATTGCATATCGTTATCAATTGGATAAATATCACGGTCAATCTTAGCAAAACAGTAAAACGCGCCTTGTGGCATCGTGCAGCTAATGCCCTTGATTGCATTTAATCGACTGACTGCCAATTGTCTTTGTTTGTATAATCTTCCAGTAGGTGCGGTGAGTGCTTGCATGGATTGATAGCCGCCCATTGCTGTTTGAATGGCATATTGGGCTGGCACATTGGCACAAAGCCTCATACTAGCAAGCATGGTCAAACCCTCAATAAAATCACCAGCATGGTCTTTTTTACCTGACAGCATTACCCAACCTGAACGATAACCTGCAATTCTATGAGATTTAGACAACCCATTAAAAGTTAAAACCAAAGTCTTATCAGTAATCGTGCACATCGGCGTATGAACAGCATCATCGTACAAAATACGGTCATAAATTTCATCAGCTAAAATGACTAAGTTGTATTTTGCTGCCAGTTCTGCAATGCCTTTTAAAGTTTCAACTGAATATAAAGCGCCCGTTGGATTGTTTGGGTTAATAATTACGATACCTTTAGTATTGGATGTAATTTTACTTTGTATATCAGCCAAATCAGGTTGCCAGCCATTGTCTTCTTGACAGCGATAATGAACCGCTTTACCGCCTGCTAAATTTGCCGCTGCTGTCCATAATGGGTAATCTGGCATTGGAATTAAAACTTCATCACCATCATCGAGTAAGGCTTGTAAAGTCATGACAATCAGCTCGGATACACCGTTACCAATAAATACATCACCGACATCCGTTGCTGATAATAATCCCTTGGCTTGATAATATTGTAAAATGGCTTTTCTGGCGCTAAAAATGCCTTTAGAATCTGAGTATCCAGACGCGTCTGCAAGATTCATTGATACATCTTGTACGATTTCATCTGGCGGTAACAGCCCAAAGGGGGCGGGATTACCGATATTTAATTTAATGATTCTTTGTCCTTCAGCTTCCATACGATTAGCGGTTTGTAAAAGCTCGCCACGAATATCGTAACAAACATTGTTTAATTTACTGGATTTTTTTAAAGGTTTGACATTGCTCATAGTAGTATCCAAAACAGTTGCAGGCGCGACATGTAAAGTGGTTTGACTTTGATTGGGGTGGTTGCCTGTAAGTAAATAACTTTCTGTGGTATTTAAAATTTTAGCTAAAATTGGCAATTTGCTGCTCACGATGCCATTTTTACCCCCTTCCCAATTGGTAATTGCTGCTCGGCTGACCTTAGCACCTTCTTGACTTAGTTTATCAGCTAATATTTGAGCAGAAAGCCCTAAACTTTTACGCAACCTTTTAAGCCGTTGCCCTTGCATCTGAGGCGTATTTTCTAAATTCGTTAGTTTATCTGTCATTTTTATCTCATTGATGATAAAATTTTTCTCATTTTAAAGTAAAAAAATATAAAAAACAAGTTTTTTGAAAGAAAAACTTTCTTAATTTTTTTTAAAGAAGCTTTAATATATTTTTTTGATAGTTTTACTTTCTTTTATAATTTAAATGCAAATAAAAAGCTGACGAAAGTCAGCTTTTTGAAGTGCAAGTGTCGTATTTATATTAGGACAAAAGCCAAGTAAAGGGCTCAATATCCACCCAATCTCCCGCCTGCAAATGACCAATATCTTTTTGTAAAACTAATAAACAGTTGGCAAGGCTGAGTTGTTTGATACGGTGTGAGTCTTGATTTAATAAAGGTTTAACATAAAAAACCCCGTCTTCACCCTGATGATAAATTGCCCGAGCAAACTCCTTACGCCCATCTTTTTTGAACAAATCATCGGTTAATTTGGCTTTTAACACTAAACGCGTTGGAAAATCATCTTCATGCACGCCCGACAGCTGCCATAAAGCAGGCTTGATAAATTGTAAACAGCCAACCACACAAGACAAAGGATTGCCCGGCAAGCCAAAGTATAAAATAGTTTTGTCGTTTTCATCGCCATCTTTGCCATAAAGTTCACCAAATACAAATGGCTTACCAGGCTTCATTGCAACCTTATAATGGGTAATCTTACCTAGTGTATCAATCGCTGTTGTTAAATAATCGTAATCGCCCACCGACACGCCTGCACTGGAAATCAGTACATCGCATTCGCATGTTGCTTGACTTATGGCGTGACAGGTTGCTTCCAAATCATCAGGCACAATTCCATAATCTTTTATGATAACTGGCATATCATTTAATAGTGATTTCAGCGTTGGAGTGTTGGAATTATAGATACTAGCCAAACTTGTCAAAGGTTCACCTAAGTTTGTTAGTTCATCACCAGTTGCAATAATACCCACTACCAAAGGCTGATAAACGGACACGTTATCAAATCCTAGACTGGCAAGTAAACTGATGTCAGTGGGATTGATTTTTTTACCCACTTCCAACACACATTCACCAGTCGTAACTTCCTCACCTTGTTTACGAATATTGGCACCTAATTTAGGAATGGTGACCAAATGAACATCGTAAACATTGTTTTTGTCTAAGTTTTGCTTTATTTCTTGCCAGTTGGTGTGTTCTTGCATAACAACAAAATCACATTCATCAGGGACAACCGCCCCTGTAAAAATACGCACACCTTGCCCTTGTTTAAGCTCCCCTAAGTAAGGTTTGCCTGCTGATGATTCGCCCACGATGATTGCTTTATCCAATTGCCCGCAGATTGCAAAACCATCCATCGCTGATAAATTTTGTTGTGGGATGTTCATTGGCGATTTGATATCTTGCGCCAAAATAAACCCCAAAGTGTCCGTCAATTGTTTTTGGATGACAGTACGATTCATGTGCTGATGATGTTCGCTAGCAACTTGATAAATTGCCTGATAAAGCGCCTCTACTGTAATCATCTTTAACCTCGATAAACATTTTCTTGATTAACGTTGATATCAATGCCTTCAATATGAGCATTTTGTTTAAGTAAAAACAGATAATCTACTAACGCATGATGAAAACTTTGCTGCGTAAGTGTATTTTCAATCATGGCTTTAGCATTATCAAACGTCAAAGGCTTGCCATCAACTTTTTCTAATACATCTACAATGTGTATACCATAACGAGTTTCTATGGGATTAACACACAAACCTTTAGATAGTGCAAAAACTGCTTTTTCAAATTCAGGCACAGTTGCACCTTTTTGCAGCACACCCAAATCACCACCATCAGTTTTGGATGGGCAAGCAGAATGCTGCATGGCAAAGCTGATAAAATCAGCATCCAGATTATCGCTTTTTTGTAATTTTTCAATTAAATCAGTTGCTTGTTTTTTTAATTCCAAACGTTCCTCACCTTCTTCTGGCGGGCAAGCTAATAAAATATGGCGAACTTTCATAACGGGTGGTGAAACAAACTGTGATGGATTGGCTTGGTAGTATTGTTGGCAAGTTTCTTGGCTGGGTTGATTGGGTTGAACATGTTTTGCCAATAAATCAGAAATGGCTTGCTCTTCATCGGTATCCCATGCTTTTTGCCCCAAATCCTTATCTTCCAATACCGCTTGTTTTAACAATTCTTTGATTACCAAGGCTTGTGCTGATAAAAATAAAGCCTCTTCTTGAGAGCTGGCAGGATGATATTGAACTTCTTCACCAATGGCTTGTTCGCTGATAACCACACCATTGACGCGAATGCTTGGTACGGTTTGGCGACTGGATGCAATCAGATGACGATGGTCAGATTTTTCTTCTGCAAGCGCCTCTTCAATTAATTTGGCATCGGATGATAAACGCTTTAAATCATCACTGGTTGGCATGACGCGAATGCCATCATCCACAGGCATTTCGTGATGACCGTCACAGCCACAAGAACCGCCACCACAGCCTTCTTGGGTTTGGTCTGTGGCTGGGTCAAAATCATGGGAGTGGTTATTTGGGGATTTTGGGTTAAAAGTTGTAACGCTCATAATAAACTCAAATTTGCTTATAATCGTTTATTATTAATGATATTTATCAAGAGTAAAATACTTCTTTGTGGTTATTTTAGGTCAATAAAATAAAAACACATATTTAAAGTCATATGTGTTTTTATTTTCAATGATTTGAATCAATAATGCCAAAAACGATATGGTAAAGATGGCTGATTTTTATTGGATAAATCAATTAAACCGCCAGCAATCATTTTAAGTGTCGTAGGCACAAGTTCGTGTTCTAATTTTTGCACGCGTTTTTGTAAACTGTCAGCAGTATCATTGTTTGACACACAAAGCAGTGCCTGGGTCAATACATCGCCAGCATCCAATTGGCAAGTAACTAAATGCACACTGCAGCCATGATAACGCTCGCCCGCCTTTAATACCCTATGATGTGTGTCTAATCCTTTATAATAAGGCAATAACGATGGATGCAGATTAATCATTGGAATGTTTTTGGCGGCAACACCATCAATAAACACAGGCGTTAAAATGCGCATAAAACCTGCTAACACAATCAAATCCAAATGAAAATCTGCTAAGATGGTCAGTGCTTTTTCTTCAAAATTGGTTCGTGTGTACCGTTTACCGTTTTCGTCTTTATCAATTACAAAAGTTTGGATATGGGCATTTTCAGCGCGTATTAGAGCGTATGCATCGCTTTTATTACTAATAACACAAGCAATCTCAATTGGCAAAGTGCCATCTTGCATTTGGTCAATTAAAACTTGTAGATTACTGCCATTACCCGAAACCAAAACTGCGATTTTAAGTTTTTTCATTGCAATACAACGTCTAAATCAAGCCTGATAAACAACCGCATCATGTTTGCGAGTAACAATGTGTCCAATTTGCCATGCAGTTTCACCATTTTGACTTAAAAAGTCAACTGTGTGTTGGGCGTGTTTTTGGGAAACGACAATCACATAACCCACGCCACAGTTAAATGTACGTACCATTTCACTTTGAGCAATGTTTCCTTTTTGTTGTAGCCAGTCAAATACTTCAGGCATCTGCCAAGATGACAAATCAATTTGAGCGGATAGATGCTGTGGTAAAACACGTGGCAGATTTTCTGTTAAGCCGCCACCAGTGATGTGCGCCATAGCATGAATGTTGGTATTTCCTAACGATTTTTGCAATGCATTGATGGCTTTAACATAAATTTTAGTAGGTTTCATAAGTGCATCGGCTAAATTTTCACCGCTACCAAGTGTGGCGGTATGAACGTCTGTTTGACTAACTTCAATCACTTTTCGCACCAAAGAATAACCATTAGAATGTACGCCACTGGATGCCAAGGCAATCAGTACATCCCCCTCTTGTACGTTTTTTCCAGTGATGACTTCACTTTCTTCAACCACACCAACACAAAACCCCGCTAAGTCATAATCTTCATCTTGATACATGCCTGGCATTTCAGCGGTTTCCCCGCCAATGAGCGCACAATTTGCCAGCAAACAGCCATCGCCTATACCTTTAATCACAGCTTCGGCGGTATCCACATCCAATTTGCCCGTAGCGTAATAATCTAAAAAAAACAGAGGTTCGGCACCACAAACCAATAAATCATTAACACACATCGCCACCAAATCCTGACCAATGGTTTCATGACGATTTAAATCCAAAGCCAATTTTAGTTTGGTGCCAACACCATCAGTTCCAGATACCAAGAGTGGCGACTGATAACCAGCTGGGATTTTACATAATGCCCCAAATCCACCAAGCCCACCAACAACTTCTGGGCGAGTTGTCGCTTTTGCAACCGATTTAATACGAGAAACCAGCGCTTCCCCTGCATCAATATCCACGCCTGCATCTTTATAACTCAAAGAAGTATTTGAAGCATTCATAAAAATCCTATAAAAATAAGTGCATAAATTATGTTTTAAGTTGGACAAATAAAAACCAATAGCTGTCCAAGAATTTGCTTATTATAACAAAATATCATACAAATATTATGGCGTTTTTTATCACTTTGATAACTTTTCTTTTACCATAAAATCATCTACAATAGCTAAAGCCATTTAACCTAATGATTTTTAAGCTAATGTTAAAAATAGACCCTTTTTTTCGCCGTCTTGCATTTTTATTGTTTTGGGTGATTTTGCTGTATGTATTGTTTTTACTGCGTTCAGTTTTAACACCATTTATAGTGGCATTTGTGTTTGCCTATATGTTAAATCCGCTGGTTAGTTGGCTAAATCGCTTTATTGGGCGAGGTCTGGCGATTGTTTTGGTGTACGTGTTTGGCGCTTTAGTGGCTTTTGGATTGCTAGTATGGCTACTTCCCATGTTGTATCGGCAAGTTTTGCTAATTTGGGATTTTGTGCCACAAATGGTGAATTGGTATAATCAAACAGGTAGAATGTTTATAAATCGCTATGCTGGAACCAATTTAGACACACTTGATTTTAATATGTTGTCTGATATTTTTGTTTCTTATGTACAAAGCAATTATCAAGTGTCTGATGCCCAAACGTTTTTAAAAAAAGCACTGTCATCAGGTTTGGGTGCGGTCAATGCACTAGGACTGATTGTCATGGTGCCAATCTTAACTTTTTACTTTTTATATGACTGGCAAAATCGTTTAAAAACTTGGCAGCAAGCTATACCTGTGGCTTATCAAAATAAGGTTACTCAAATTGCTAAAGACTGCGATAAAGCACTGATGAGTTTTGCTAAAGGTCAAGTCTCCGTAATGGTTTTATTAGGCTTTATTTACGCCATTCAATTGCAATTGATTGGCTTAAATCTTGGATTGATTATTGGCATCAGTGCAGGCGTGGCAAGTTTTGTACCATATTTGGGATTTGGGTTGGGTATTTTATCAGCATTGATTGTAGGTGTGGTGCAATTTGGACTGGACCCGTTATATTTAGGTTTGATTATCGGAGCGTTTTTGGTGGGTCAAGCAATGGAAGGCTATGTACTTCAACCATTATTGCTTGGCGATAAAATCGGACTTTCAGCGTTATGGGTAATTTTTTCTGTGTTGGCTGGCGCATCTCTTTTTGGTTTTATTGGTATGTTGATTGCCTTGCCTGTGTCAGCAGTGATTAATGTACTATTTCGCCATACTTACGATGCATACATAAGCAGTGATTATTATTTAAACAGATAATGAATTCTATATTTGAATTAAAAATAACCAAAAAATACAAATTCTACGCCACTGTCTGAATTATGGTTGCAAAATTTGTCTAAAATGTGTTATATATAAGTTGTTTTTTTGCTATTTTAAGTTTCCAATCCCAATGACCAATCCCAATCAGCGCCAAAAATTCTTTCAACCATCATTAGATAATATTGATATTAGACAGGATGCCAGTCTTGAAGATTTTGTTGGGGAGTGTTATCAACCTTTGTTGAATGCTGTGCATCAGTTATGCTCTGGACAAATGACCGAACTTTTCGTGGTTGGTAAAAAAGGTTTTGGTAAAACGCACTTGGCAATGGCGATTTATGATGAATACACCAACCAAGGCTTAGACGTCATTTATATATCCTTTGCAGAATTGGTGATGGGCGAAGAAGATGAAAATGCGTTATCAGGACTGGAGCATTTTGATTTAGTAATTTTAGATGATGTGGGTGCAATATCAGGCAATGATTATTGGCAAGAAGCTTTGTTTCATCTGATTAATCGAGTACGTAACCAGCAGAAACAGCTTTTATTTTTAGCAGATAACCCTGCAGGCGAGCTTCATATTACATTGCTGGATTTGGTAACTCGTTTATCACTTGCTCCAATGATTGATTTACCAGTGATTGAGGATTTGATTGACCGTTCTGCGTTAATTAATCATATGCTTCAGCGTAAAAATTGGCGACTTCCTGATGAAATTTTAGCTCATTTAATTACTGAAGGCCCTCAAAATTCGGGTGATATCGCCATTGTACTTGAAAATATTTCGCCATTATTGACGCATTTGTCACGAGTGCAAGTGCCTAAAAAAATTATTGAAAAAGCCAGACAAGTCATTGAAAGAGAAACTTTGCTTTTAGAGCTTAGCGACTACGTTTTTGATGACAATTTATTAGATAGTTAGTTTGGATTATTGATTGTATTTGTTTATTATAGGAATGATTATGCGTAAACTCTCTTCTTCAATGTTGTTGGCTTTTTTAGCTTGTTATGCTTTAGGAGCGTCTGCTGACGTTAAATTATCAATTGAAGATAATGTTAGAGTAATTGCCATCAATGGCCAAGAAATCAAAAACAGTCCATTTTTGCCGACCAAGCAGCAATTTACACTAGAGCCAGGGCGTCATGTAATTACTGCACGTTATGACCGACTGTTTGATTTAACTCATAACAGCCATGATTATCTAAAATCTGGCAACATAACATTATCTGTAGACTTGCAAGATAATCAAAGTTATCAACTTATCATGCCAAATCAACCGTCGGTCTATTCTCAAGCTAAAGAATACGCTAAAGCGCCAACACTGGCACTCGCCCAAAATGGCAAAATCATTGCTCAAGAAAGCCAATCAGAAAAACAAGAAGGGATTTTGTCATCACTAAGTGGTTTATTTGGTAGAGATAAAGCGGTTCAAACCAATCAAAAAGTTGTTGCTGCTGTACAAAATCCAGCAAGCCCATCTTCAAATACTTCATCTGCAACCACTTCAGTAAAAACAAATACACTTGATAGTTTTATGCAACTTTGGTTAAATGCCAGTGAAGAAGAGCGCGAAAAAATCCGCCAATGGGTTGCCAAATAATTTAAAATCAAACAGCTTAAATAAAAAAAACCTACTGTAAGTAGGTTTTTTTTATTAATTGTCATTAATTTTCTTCATTATCTTGTTTCTTTTTCTTTTCTTTTTTATCATCCTTATCGCCATTTGGAATCACCGCTTTAACCACACCTTTGGTGGTTTTATAGGCAACTTTAACAGGTACGGTTACGATTTTATGAACGCAGCCTTGTAAAAACAAAAAATTAGCCGCTAATACAATCAATGCAGCATTTTTTAGGGTGTTTTTCATCAGATTTTTTTCCTTATCAATCAAAGGTAGGTTAAATATTAAACTTTGCCCAAACAGGCGCATGGTCGGACGGTTTTTCTTGTGCCCTGGTGGTGTAATCAATACCAGCTGATAAACAGTTTTTTGCCAGAGCAGGCGTGCATAAAATATGGTCAATTCTCAAACCACGTTTGGGATTATCATCAAACCCTCTACTGCGATAATCAAACCAACTGTATTCTTGAGTATCTGGGTAGTGCTGACGGTAAGTATCAGTCAAATCAGTATCTAATAACGCTTGATACCATAAACGTTCTTCAGGCAAAAACGAACAAATTCCATTATCTTGCCAACGCTTAGCAACATGACTGCCAATCCCGACATCGTTATCGCTTGGCGCAACATTCATATCACCCATGACCATGATTTCTCGCCCTTGTTGTTTGAGCGTGTCAATATAATTGATTAATTTAGCATAAAAATCACGTTTCATTGGATATTTGATTTGATGGTTTTGATGTTCACCTTGTGGGAAATAACCATTGATTACATCGATTTGTCTACCATGAATATCAAAACGAGCATGAATCAATCGTTTTTGGTCATTATCACAATCGCTTAAAAACCCTTTTTGGACGAAAATAGGTGCAGTTTTGGACAAAATAGCCACGCCATAATGGGATTTTTGCCCAAAATAAGTGACTTGATAACCTAAATTTTCAACTAATGATGATGGAAAATCTTTATCTTGAACTTTGGTTTCTTGCAGTCCAATAATATCAGCATCTAAGGTGTTTTTAATCATTTGCAGCTGATGAATTCTGGCACGTATTCCATTAATATTAAAACTTACAAAAGTTGTCATATCAGACTTCCAAAAAATTTGCTCCCTATTTTAACAAAAAAACCAAACAAATTAAGCGTAAATTTAAAAAACCTTGTACAATACTGCCATTTTACAAATTCAAACTTACCAAAATACTCATTATGACTGCAAAATTTAGTACAACTTATAAAATATACATCAATCATACCGATGCAGGCGGGATTGTTTATCACGCTAATCATTTGATTTTCTTGGAAAACTGTCGCCGAGACTGGCTAACCTCTTTAGGGTTTGATGGTTATTTTTTTATAGATAAAGACACTGACAAAAAAATTCATTTTGTAGTCAGTGAAGTGGCTGTGCGTTATCATACACCTCTTTTAATTGATGATGTTATTGTGGTGAGTATCCAAAACGTTCAGGTAAAAGCTGCAAGTTTAATCATTCATCAAAATATTTATCGCGATCAAGATGATTTTACTAAAGCAAAAGTGGCAAGTTCGGCAGAGATTGTGCTTGCTTGTGTGTGTTATACACCAACTGGCATTCGCCCTTATCGTATTTTAGACCGTTTAAAAGATAAAATCAGCTAACGATGCATTTATTGACGGATTTAAACCCTATTAAAGCAACTGATGACAGTCTATTTTAAATGCTTTTAAAGGCACTTTAATTTAACTATCATCATTTGATTAAACGCACTTAAAGCACACAAATTTAAATTTTAAAAAGTCCACTATAAAAACTTTGTAATTAATCGCAGTGGTAGATATTTCATACCAAGACCGATTGGCAACCAAGGCCACAGCGGAACAAAGGCTTCTTGTACATTGGCTTCAATCGCTTTAATAATGACATCGGCACCTTCTTCTTCTTCTACTTCAAAAGGCAAATATTTTGCGCCAATATTTAAATCAGTACGCACATACCCAGGATAGATGGTAGAAACATGAATGGGTAATTTTTCCTTTAAGACGTCTGCACGTATACCTTCTGCTAAATGCGCCAAACCCGCTTTGGCGGCAGCATATGTAGTTAAATGCCGTGGCAATCCACGAATGGCTGACATGCTTGAGATTACAACCAAATGCCCACTATTTTGATGGCGAAAAATCTGCATGGCTGCTTCACACTGAGCTAGAGCCGCAATAAAGTTGGTTTCAGCGGTTGCCCGATTGATGTTAAAACGACCATGCCCAATAACCCGACTGTCGCCAACACCTGCATTAACAATGATTTTATCTAATTTACCAAATTCATCAGC
>ERZ773267.1324-NODE-1324-length-13946-cov-3.619322_pt1 | contig 13946 bp, 13 predicted proteins | sample MGYA00511959_ERZ773267 | MGnify/ENA primary metagenome ERZ773267 (study PRJEB29015, sample SAMEA2738165) | human oral metagenome | biome: human oral; feature: human-associated habitat; material: saliva | place: China | collected 2240 ... | reverse complement strand
TCGCCTTTCGTAAAGGCTTATCCAACTTAAATGTCTCTATCTTCTTCACAAAGGGAATTTTATGCAATAAATCCTGTACCAGCCCAAAGGGACAGAGGTATCCGCAAACGCCCCTTCCTATCAGTGCTCCCACAAAAAAGAGAAAGCCCACCACATAATAGCTGAACTTGTAATTCGGACTGCCAATCACCGCCTGCAAGGCACCGATGGGACAGGAACCCTTAGCCCCCGGACAGGAATAGCAATTCATTCCGGGAACGCAAAACTGCTTTAATTCTCCGCTATAGATTTTTCCGGTTTTAAATCCCTCAAAGAAGGAATTGGTCACTAAAAACCAAAAGGATTGGAAGATATGCCGTACATTGTTTCTTGCTTTATATTTGTCTTTTTTTGATTTTCCATTGATGAATTCTTTTAGCTTATCCAATTCCTATACACTCCATACATACTTTGATTGCTTTATTCATTACCACCAGTGCCTCTCTCCGATGAACTCCCACATAAATCATGGCGATGCCCATGCAAAGAAGAATCAAAGAGTTAAGTCGGGATTTTAAAATTTTCTGTTTCATATTTCACCATTTCTTTAATACAACTTGTCAAAACCATGGCTTTTCGCATAGCTTCTGTAGCTTCTATAGCTTTTATAGTTCCTTTAAGAGTTCATATTTTACCGCTTTACTTTCGCCAATTCCTTTTCAATGATTTCCAACCAAGCCTTTTTATTATGGGAACCGGAATAGGTCTCTCCTACAATCTGTCCCTTCTTATCCACGAAGAAAGTCTCCGGAAAGGCCTGAATCCCGCTGAGTCTGCCGTTAAAATTGCTCTGATCCGGAATCAGGAAGGGATACTCCGCCTTGCTTCTTTCCCGAATCAGCTTCGCCTTCTCCAAAGCCTCCTGATTTTCTCCGGTCTGGTCCACCGTGTCCGTTACCACCCCAACGATATTGACGCCTTTATCCTTCATTTCCTTCTGAATTTCCGCAAGGTCCGGAATTTCCTGCACGCAGGGACTACACCAGGTGGCAAAAACATTCACCATGGTAAGGTCATAGTCGGAAAAATCCTTTCCGCTGAACTCTTTTCCGTCAATATCCACTGTCTGAAGATTGCTTAAGTCCGTAGCTACATTTTGGGAATCGGTGGAAAAAGCCATGGTGTTTTCCAAATCGGACTTTTCGGATAAAACAAAGCCGTTTTCCGGACGGTCTTTTTTCTCCGTAATCTCTACCGTTGTCTGTTTCAATTCCTCTATCGTCTCTGCATCCGCTGTGCTATTTACACTAAGATAATAGCTATATTTTCCGTCTTTGGACTCTCCCAGCTTGGTATGACTGTCGCACTTTGTAATCTTCCCGATTTCTTCCTCGGAAAGACTCTTTTCAAACATCCCGATGGTGCCGATTCGGTTAAGACTCTCCTGCCACTTTTCGTAGCCGTCTCCCATCTTCCCGATTTCTGCATTTTTCTGCTCATCCGTAGGCTTACTGAAGTATAAAAGCGCATACTTTAGGTCCTGATCCAGAGGGCTTTGGTCATCGAGCATCACGATGTCTTTTGTCTTCATCGCTTCTTTTATTTTTTCGGAAAGACTGAATTGCAGTCCCAAATACTCATAAATATACTCGTCTTTTACAGGAAGAGTATAGTCTGCAGGCTTAAAGCTGTCGCCGTTACTGTCCATATTTACGGATACTCCCGCTTCTTCCGGACTAACTACAAGCCCCTGCTCCCCGGCAGCATCTGCAGCTGCTTCCGTGGACGCCATAGAAGACTGCTCTGCCACGCCATTCTTATTTTGACACGCGGTAAAGCTCAAACCTGCACATAAGCTGAGTACCAGAAATGCTCCCTTAAATTGATTCTTAACCATAAATCTTCCTCCTTAAATCACTTTATCATTATACGTTCTAATTCTTAAGCTATCTCTCTCGAAAAAAGAAAGAATTCCTTTTCCGGCATAATGTTTCTCTAAACAGAATACAGGGCATTTATAAAATGAATATGAAATGGAAGGAGGGGATTCTTTATATCATCCAAATCGGAACGATGAAGTTTTCTTTATTAAATGCAGATAAGTCTGTCTTTAAGCAGATGACCGCTCCTTTTCCCCTTTTTAAAGATGACTTGTCTAAGACCGGAAAGACACGAAGAATTTCCGATGCCGGATTGGCGGACTTTTTGATTTCTATAGGATGGAGCTCTCCGTCCTGCTCCAGAACAAGGTCGATTTCTTTGGCATCTTTATCCCGATAGTAATAGATAAACGCCTCTTTCCCATGATTCAAATAGGTTTTTCGTATTTCCGAAACCACGTAATTCTCCAAAATAGCCCCGCTCATCGCGCCGCTTGCAAGTGTTTCCGGACTGCTCCACTTGGTCAGATAGGCAACGAGTCCAGTATCGTAAAAATATACTTTCGGTGTTTTAACAAGACGCTTTAATAAATTATTGGAATACGGATATAAGTAAAACAGAATTCCCAAGGTTTCCAATATCCCGAGCCAGTCTTTCACCTGTTTTTGATTCAGCTCCGCATCTCTTGCAAGTTCACTGATATTCAGCATCTGACTGCATCTTGCAGCAAGTGCCGTAATAAAGCGTAAAAACTTTAAGGAATCTATCGCATCCGACAGGCTTTTGACATCTCTCTCAATATAAGTACTTAAATAGCTGTTATAGAAAATACCGGTGCTAGTTATAACCCCACTCACAATAGCCGGCATGGAGCCTTTAAAAATGCGCTTAAAGATCTCTTCCGCATCGGCAAGCTTTCTCCCCTTTTTTCTGGCAAGCAGGCTTTCCGGATCAAGAGTAAACATTTCCTCTTCTCCTCCGTAGGCCTCCGCTTGAGAAAGTGAAGACAGAGAAAGTAAGGCAACTCTTCCTGCTAAGGATTCTTGTACGCCTCGCATAAGCGAAAAGACCTGCGAACCCGTTAACCAAAAATCTCCCCTTTTTTGTTCTTTATCCACAATAATCTTTATGTAGGGAAAAAGCTCGGGAGCATATTGTACTTCATCAATGAGAATAGGCGGTTTATGGAGCTGTAAAAACAGTTCCGGATCCGTCCTCGCAAGCTCTCTTTCCTGCAAATCATCCAAAGAGACATAATTTCGCGCTGTCCCTTCCATCAGTTTCTTAAGCATGGTGGTTTTTCCCACTTGACGCGGTCCCGAAAGAAGCAGCACCGGATATTCTTTTGTCACTTGCAAAACAATCTTTTCTAAACTTCTTCTGATGTAGGACATATCTTCCTCCTATTTCGAAAGTAAAACGATAGATTCACCGCATTGTTACGGCTATCTGCTTCATTCTTCTTTATCTTATTCGGCTAATTTTTAATTTTATTCCATATTAGCCGAAAGTTTGTATTTAGACAATACACAGCTTCGGCTAAAATAGAGTCTCTTTCCATTTTAGCCGAAGCTACTCTGAATAAAATAAATACCACTTTGAAAAATATACCTCTCTATTTCCTTGACTTATCCTCTAAACTCTTAATTCCTGTGTTGTTCAACTTTTCAATTGACAGCAGCTGAGTTCTTGCAAGCTTTCTTAGCTCTATCATTCTTTCTTTTTGATCCATGCCTTTTCCGATAAGAATTGCATTATAGCTTTCCATATTGGCAAGTACCAATAACTCATTTAAACTCGCATAGTCTCTCATATTCCCTTTTAGGTTCGGATTTTCTTCACGCCACTGTTTTGCTCTTTTGTTAAATAAGGCAACATTGAGCATATCCGCTTCACTTGCGTATTGATAAGATAACTGCTCGTTGGTAAGATCCTTTAAGAGATATTCTTTGATTGCATCTGTATGAATTTTATAGTTAATCTTAGAAATTTCTCGATTAAGATTCCAGCCTAATGATAATTTTGAGTTTTCATCTGACTTAAGTCTCTTATAGTCTTGAATAATGTAAAGCTTGAATTCCGGTGAAATCCATGAAGCGAACTCCATCGCAAGATCATAATGTGCATATGTTCCACCATATCTCCCAGACTTTGAAATTATGCCAATAGCATTTGTAGAATCAATCCATTTTTGTGGTGTCATTGTAAATCTATTCAGTCCTGCCTCATTTCTAAACGTGTCGAATTGCACACGGTTAAAATTTTCATTGTTCAGAACTTCCCATAGCCCGATAAATTCCAACGTATTTCTATTTCTCATCCAGTTCTGAATAACAAACCTCGGATCATCAGTATTTTTATACTTAGCTATATCCGTTAAACTTATATAGTCATTTTTAAAGTCTTCCGTATAAATTTGAATAGCAAAACCCTTTGCTTCGATCGTGTCTTTTTTCACCATAGACATATGAGTTCCTCCTTAATGGACGAGCTAAAATCCACCCTTTCCTACAGTGCTGTTTTTTCTCTTTTCGCCGATAGATTTTTGTTTTCAGCTAAAATGGAGTTCCTTTCCATTCTAGTCGAAGCTACTCTGAATAAAATTAATACCACTTTGAAAAACCATATAGAATATATCTCTTCCAAGGAAATTCAAGAAAATCACAAGCTAAATTTTAATCCTCGCATCATATACCTTAATCTATTCTTCCCTCAAAAAACGGCGTACTTCCTGTTCTAATTGCTCCTTGTTCGGTAAATAGAGCTGATACCGACTGACGAACAGCTGATTGGAAATGTTCTGTGTCGCATACTTAACCATCAGTTTGTCCTCATAGGCTCCCAGCACAATTCCGATAGGCTCGGTATCGCCCTCCGTATTCAACTCTTCACGAAAGTAGTTTAGATATAGGTTCATCTGTCCAATATCCTCATGTTGTACCTCGCCTCGCTTCAAATCAATAAGGACAAAGCACTTCAGGATACGGTGATAGAAGACCAGATCGACCTTATAGATTCTTCCGCCGATATTGATTTTCTGCTGTCTGCCCACATAGGTGAATCCTTTTCCAAGCTCCAACAGAAACTGACTCAGGTTGTTAACCAGCGCATTTTCGAGATCTCCCTCTTTGTATACCGGAAGTTCCGGCAAACCGACAAACTCAAAAACATAAGGATCTTTCAGAATATCCTCTGCCTTCTCAACCACCTGTCCTTCTGTTGAAAGCCGGATTACTTCCGTTTTGTCTTTGCTCAACACCAAACGCTGAAACAGCATACTCTTCATCTGTCTTCGGAGTTCCCGAACGCCCCAGTTATCCTGTTCACATTCTTTTAGATAGAAGGACCGTTCCATAGAATCTTCAATCTTTAAGAGCTCTACGTAATGGCTCCAGCTCAATTTTGCAGACACTGTCTGCAAAATTGGGTACAGCGAATAAAACTTTCGCATCTTATTGATATTGCTCATTCCGAAGCCATTACCGTATCGTTCCGTCAAATCTCTAGAAAGCCTTTTCAGAGTCTCAGAGCCATATTCCGCTTTCTCATTACCTGCCTGTTCATACTCCACAATATGCTTACCGATTTCCCAGTAGGTTCTAACCATGGCTTGATTCACAGCGGACACTGCCTGCTTCTTACCGGTTTCCAGTAGAGAGCCAATATTTCGAATTAACTCCCCATAAGAATTGGCATCGGAGCGCCATAGCTCATCCTTTTTCTTGTTCTCATTCATGGCAATCCTCCACAAGCTTCAGGTACATCTTCTCAGACCTCATAGTTTCCTGCTACAAACAACATATTACTTACACTTTTGTAGGTCTTCCTTCCTCAGAAGGGCCCTTTCATTATTGATTTATCATTCAATAAATTGTAGCACACATTTCTTCTTGCTTACAGCAAATAAACTGTCGTTTCATACTATTTCTCTTTTTTATCAAGCTTTTCTCTTTTTTATCAAGCTTTTCTGCACTTGACCTAGTCCTTAATCTTCCCCATAATAGGACTGTTTCTACAATATCTTCTTTGATACGAAAAGTATGAAAACTTCTGATTCGTGAGAGAAGATTCATTTATGCAATTCCATGGGAGGAAAATGATGAAAAAACAACTATCTTTATTACTCAGCGGCCTTCTTCTGGCTTCTTCTTTAGTAGCCTGCGGCGCAAAGGGAAGCACGGCTTCCACCACTGCGGCAACAAGTGAAAAGGAAACTGCTGTAGAAAGCATTGCTGCAAAAGAGGAAGAAAGCAAGGCAGAAGGAGCTTCTTCCGACAGTTCCGATTTTAAAGCACAGATTTTATTCTGCGGTTCCACCTCTTTGTACCCCATTATGTCCTCTTTAACTTCTTCCTTTACCGAGAAGTACGAGACCTGGGACAAGGTAGACAGCTCTTTCCCAAAGGAGAACATCTCCATCTATGTGGCTCCGGGCGGATCCGGCGTAGGTGTAAAGGCTGCTGTTGACGGCACCGCCGACTTCGGTATGCTGGCGAGAGACATCAAAGATAAGGAAGTAGAGAGCCTTGGCAAGGACTATAAGAGTTTTGAGGTAGCAAAGGATGCATTAACCGTGTCGGTAAGCAGCAAAAATCCCAATGCGGATAAGCTGGAAAATCTGGATACGGAAACCTTACAGAAGATTTTCGACGGAGAATATACCAAATGGAATCAGGTGGATTCCGCTCTCTCCGATGATGAGATTCATGTGTACATCCGTGACCTTTCCGGCGGTGCTTATGAAGTTTTCCAAAAGGCAGTAATGGGGGACAAGGAAATCACCCCTTCCGCTACCCAATCCGCTTCCATGACAGAGTTGGCTACCAACGTGGCAAACGATCCGAACGGTATCGGTTATGTAGGCTTCGGTGCATTTAACAAAGCGAACAAAGAAAGTACTGTTTTAAAGGAAATCAAGGTTGATGGCGTAGAAGCTTCCGAAGAGAAGATTCTCAGCGGTGAGTACAAGATTCAAAGACCGGTTATGTTCGTTACCGGAAAAGCAATCACCAAGAATGAGCAGGCCTTCATTGATTACGTTTTCTCCGAGACAGGCTACGATGCAGTGGTGGCAAACGGCTACATTCCCGCTTTCTCCAAGTAAGATTGTCTTACAAATAGGGCTATAAAATCATAAAAAGCTTTTCTGCAGGTAGGTTTGAATCAGGGCGCACGCTCGCTAATCTCGCCTCACAGCGTATACTAAGCGGGCTTGTATTCCCCTTATTCAAACCTATACTGCATGAAAGGCTTAAATATTAGCAGCCCCATTTTATTCTTTAGAAACAGATGCAGGACTCAGTCCTTCTATATCACCTTCAGGTAGAAAGGAAAGAAAAAATGCGGAATCCCAAAAGCAGAAAGCTGGAAAGCGCTCTCTTTCTTTTTGTCGTTTACGCTTTTTTGTTTCTCTCCATCGGTATTCTGAGTTTTTTCTTTCTTTTTCTGGCTAAGGAATCCCTGCCCCTCTTCGAAAGTGTTTCCCCGCCTTCGTTTTTGTTTAGTTCCAAATGGAACCCCATGGCATTCACCGGAACAGCATCCTTCGGCATTTTCCACTTTCTGATGGGCTCTATTTCCGTTTCCTTCCTTGCCCTGTTGTTCTCCACAATTTTGTCTCTGGGTTGCAGCATTTTCTTCGCCTTTTACTTTTGGGAGAAGGGAAGACGCATCCTCTATCCTTTTTTGGACTTACTTTCCGGCATTCCTTCCGTGGTCTACGGCTTCATCGGTTTAACAGTAGGAAAGCCTCTCTTTTTGAAAATGGGCGTGAGCACCGGCTCCTGCGTCTTACTGGCTTCTATCCTGCTCTCTATTTTGATTTTCCCCTTTATGGTAGATTCCATCACGGACAGCATGGTGAAATTAAAGGAACAATACTTTTTAGAGGCAAGAGCTCTGGGACTTTCTCCCGCATACATTATCCTAAGACTAATTCTCCCCTCTTCCCTTCGAAGCATTTTCCTGGCCTTTCTGCTGGGAAGCGGAAGAGCGCTGGGAGAGACCATGGCAGTCATGATGGTGGTGGGCAATGCCAACCTTTTTCCGAAGCTCCTCTCCAAAGGAGAAACCATCGCATCACTCATTGCGCTGGAAATGGGCAGTGCTGAGTATCAATCCCTTCACTACCACGCCCTCTATGCCTCGGGGCTGGTGCTTTTACTGCTGATCGCGCTGATTCATTTGCTGGTGAAAATGGGAGAAAGACCGCGAACTTCGAAATTTACATCTCGAGCAGGTAGTCCTGATCCGATCACTGCGAAATTTACTTCTCGAGCAGGTAGTCCTAATCCAATCACTGCGAAGTCTCTTTCTGTGTATTCCGTGGAAAATAGGGAAGAAGCGACGCCACATCTCCTTGCTACCGGGAAGAGGGCGGTATCTTCCCCGCCATCACCGGTTCTTTGGCCTTTTCCCTTACGGCCTTAGTGCTTTCGGGACTGCCAAGCCTTTTTACCGCCATTTTCATGGTCTTTTATGCGAAGGAAGGAAGAAAAAAAGAGAGTCTGCACTTCTTCATTCACCTGCTCTCCGGCGTTCCCTCCATTGTGTTGGGACTCTTCTCTTACAGCTTATTTGTATACCAGCTTAAGCTGGGGCGTTCGGTGCTTTCCGGCGCCATCGCTCTGGCCATTATGATTTTCCCCTTCGTGGAAATCCGTATGGAAAAGATATTTGAAGAAGTGCCGAAAAGCTACCTCCAGTCTTCCGAAAGTCTGGGATGCTCTAAAGGCTACACGATTCGAAGACTTGTGCTTCCCTATACTTTACCGGAGCTTTTTTCCACCATGCTTCTGGCCTTTTGCTTTGCTCTCGGTGCCACACCGCCGATTTTGTTTACCGGAGGAGTCGCCTTTGCGAAAAGTCCCACTTCCCTACTATCCCCGGCCATGGCGCTTCCCCTGCACCTTTACCTACTGCTGGTACAAGGCGGTTCCTCCTTATCCAGAGCCTATGGAACCGCTTTGGTGATGCTCTTCCTTCTGCTCATTGGGAACGGGATAGCCAGCCTTCTGACCGCTTACTGCCACAGAAAATGGCAAAAATAAAGAACTATTGGCATAGCTTTTTCCGGTTCAAAAAGTTAATTTTAAAAGAAGTATACACAGATATTAAATAACATCTTAGGAGAACAAAATGTCTATAGAATCTATAAGTCCCATTTTAGAAGTGAAAAATCTGAGCCTTTCCTATGGAAAGAGAAGCATCTTACGAAATCTCCATTTTCAAATTCCGGAGAAAAGCATCACGGTTTTTCTGGGAAGCTCCGGCTGCGGAAAGTCCACACTCTTAAAGAGCCTGAACGGTCTTCTTTTGGAAAATAAAGAAGCCTCAATGGAAGGGGAAATCTTTCTTTCCGGTGAAAATCTGACAAACAAAAAAGAAAAGCGACTGGAGCAGATTGCCATGGTCTTTCAAAACCCCAGTCCTTTTCCTTTTTCTATTTATAAAAATATGACTTATGCCTTAGAGTACTACGGTATCAAGAACAAAGCCGAGCAGAAAGAAGTGATTCTCCAAAAACTTGAAGACGTAGGACTTTTGGAGGAGATTTCCGGAGAGCTTAATCGCTCCGCCCTGAGCCTTTCCGGAGGCCAGGCTCAAAGGCTTTGTATTGCCCGTGCCCTTTGCATTGAACCGAAAATCCTTCTTCTGGATGAGCCCTGTTCCTCCTTGGATCGACTTTCCACCCTAAAGATAGAAGAACTCCTACTTAATCTCAAAAATAAATACAGTATTATCATTGTGACCCATAACCTCTCCGAAGCGAAACGTATCGGCGATCAGATCCTCTTCTTCCACGAAGGAGAGCTTTGGGAAAGGGGCACAAAAGAGGAGTTTTTCACTCATCCAAAGAGGCCTGAAACCAAAGAATTTTTAGAGGGAGAATGGTAGGGCGTGCTTCAAAGGGAGCATGATAAAACGTGGTTTAGAGAGAAAGTGATAGTACGTGGTTTAGAAGGAAAGTGATAGTACGTGGTTTAGAGGAAAAATGGTAAGACATGGATCAGCTCCGATAAATCGGAAATGCTTCTCTCCGCTCCCTCCACCTTTCCAAAGCCATAAGCGGCATGGATAAAGGCAATTCCCGCCTCTGTAGCGGAGCTAAAGTCTAAGGCGGTGTCCCCAAGATACACGCAATCCTCCGGATGTAAATGGTTTCTCTCCATCAAAATCCGGATATTCTCCGCCTTCTTTTTCCCGTTGTTTCCGTAACATTCCATATCCAAAAAGTCTCCGGTCTTTCCCAGGCTGAACTTCTCTCCATACAGCACCGCATCAATATAGCCCGTCTGGCAGTTGGAGACAATATAGCGGCCAATCTCAGCCGTTTTCAATGCCGCAAGACACTCTTCAAGGTGGGGATAGAATAGTACCTTATGCTCACTCAAATAATAATTTTCAAATTGCATGCAGTATCCGAGAATCTCTTCTCCCCTCTTCCCTTCTACTTGGGGAATCAGGCTTTTTGCAAACTGATCCATGGTTTTTCCCATTAAAGGCAGAAGGTCCTCCCGTGAAATCCTGATTCCCTTCGTCTCCGGAAAGTCCTGTAATTTGATGCTAAAAGCCTTTGCCACCAAATCCACACTGTCCCACAGGGTCCCATCCGCATCAAATATTACAGCCTTCTTGATCATTGCTTTTTCTCCTTTAATTCCCCGGCATCTTCTGTTCCCAGTTTTGCTAAGCATTATTCTCCGCCATCTAATGTTCCTGGTTTTGCTAGGCTTTATTCTCCGCCGTCAATGCATCCCAGTAGCTTCTTCCCTGATAAATCATTTCCTCATAGGCCTTCACCACTGCATTTCTAAGGGGTACCGCCCGTTCCTCAAGCCCCAGGGCTCTGGGGATAAAGACACAGACATCCCCGATTTCCTGGGCCAGCTTCTTAGCCAGGGTCTCATCCTTCATTCGTACGAGGCCGAAAACCGTGGAGGAATAACTCTTGTCTTTGATACAGGTTTCCATCCAAAACTTGGCAAAGGTCTTCCATTCCAGCCGAAGCAGCATTTGTTCCAGAGCTAAGGTTTCCGGACTTTTGGCAAAGGCCAGCATGGTGCTTTCCAGGCTTTGTCCCTCCGGTATTTCCGGAATATCCAGATTCTGCAGGGTAAGGTTTACAATCGCTGCATCGCTTAAAGGAATATCCTCTCTCTTCCGTTCTTCCCCGGTCTTCTTTTCCGGCAAATGAAAGTTGTCCAACTGCTGAGACACCCATTTCTGCATTTTCTTTTTATTCCAAAAGGAAATGCCGGTACGTCCGGAAATTAAAATTTCCATCCAGGCAGCCATAAAATTGTCTTTAATCTGCAAGGGCTTTCCCCTTTGCGTTTCTACAAACTTATCCAAATTTTCCTTTTGTAAAATAGGATAACGAAAGCGAAGGGTTTCCAGGCGTTTTCCTTCTACCAGCTTTTCCTCCATATCCTCTGTCCTTTTGATTTTTTCAATCACCAGGGCAAAGCGCTTGACCACATCCCTTTCCTCATAAAAGCTTTTGGGCCAGTCTGAAAAAGGGTTCCTTTCTTCCTTCACTTCACTTTGCAATAACATTTCTTCTCCTCATTCATGCTTCGTTCATATTTTGTTAGCACAATGTTTACAGCATAAACATAGTTTATTCACTCTTGACTTTTATACTGCATTACAGATAACGAAGTGCTCGTTATCCACTAAATAAGATTTTTTTCATAATACTCGGCCGGGGCTTCCGCAAGGACGCTCCGGCCTCCTCCCTTTTATAGGAGAAATAAGAGAATCCTTTTTTATTTTTCCTCTTCTTTAGCAGATTCTGTTTCTTTTTCCCTCTTTGCGTAAACTTTCTCTTCAAAGGGATCTCTCACTTCCACCTTCTTTTCATAAAGTCGGAAAATCCGTTTGAAAAAGGCGGAATTCATCCAGGCAATCAAAGGGTAGCCTAAAACAAAAAATACCGGCGTAAACATAGGCATAACTAAAATCAAAAAATAGCTTCCCACAACCAGCAAGACATCTGCAACAATCATGCCAAGGGTATAGGGAAGGTGGCGAATGGACATGAGTAAGGCATGAATCAAGGTTCTTTGCCAGGTATTATCAAAGCGGGAAAGCAGGGGCCAGATATAGAGAAAAACAAATAGCCACAATAAAAGCAACGCATCCGTAATCCCCCGGAAAAGGAAGCGTAATGCCGTATTATCAGCAAATATCATGGAGAAGAAGCGATGATCCAAGAGAAGAATCACTAAAATCGGCAGTAAAATCATCCAGAGAATAATGCCCTCCTTTAAATTTTGTTTAAAGGAATGTATAAACATCCTGAAATTGCCCCGATCCTCCTCATGCACAATCTTAATGGTGCAGTAATATAAAGCCGTTGTAGACGCCCCCAGAGTTACAATGGGTAGAGAAAATAGAATCCATAAAAGATTCAAAATCATCATGTCCGCCAATCGGCCTACAAACCGCCACACATCATTATCATAATTAAAAAAGCCTTGAAACATCTACTGCTATTCCTTCCTAACTCCTTTAAATATTTCCTTCTTCTCCCTCTTGCCTTGCTCTTCCACTTCCAAAAGGTAAGCCTTTGCATCCTTTAAAAAGCTGAGACTAATCAGTAAAATCACCAATCCTATGGGAAAAGCCGCAATAATGGAGACAGACTGCAAGTTTACCATAGAACTTTCGGAAAAGACTAGTGCCAAAGGCAGTAAAATCAATAAAATCGCCCAAAAGCCCTGTACCTTTCTGGATGGCTCCTGCCCCTCCGGAAGGCTTTTATAGCTATACTGTGCCGCCACCAATGCGATAGAATCAAAGGATGTGGCATAAAAGGCAATCATGGTCAAAAGAAGCAGGATAAATACCAGTCCGGGTAGCGGCAGGGTTTCCAACATTTTCACCACCGTAAGATAGAGGGAACCATTCTCCTGATAGAGCTGTAACACCGGCAATTTATGGAAAACCTCCAGGGACAAGGTAAAATTCCCTAAAACAATGAAGCTTACATAGGTACTGCCGATTCCGAAAATGTATCCTCCCATAATGGTTTGTCGTATGGTTCTTCCCCTGCTGATGCTTCCGATAAAGAAGGGGGAAGCCACGCACCACACCATCCAATAGGCCCAGTAGAAAATCGTCCAGTTTTCCGGAAAATGATTTTCCCCTAAAGGATCCGTATAAGTTGCCATGGAGAAAAAGTGCTCTATCATCTTGCCCAGAGCATTCATTCCATTTTTTACGATAAAGGAGCCTACACCACTTCCGAAGAAAATGTAGAGAAGCAGGGCATAAAACAGCCAGGTACAGAGTTTTGCCAAAAAGGAAACGCCGTCCATCCCCTTCAATACCGCAAAGGTATAAACCACACAGGTGGCAATCAATATGATTAGGGTAAGCTCTCTGGTGGACAGCCCGCTGGGGATAAGCTTCTTAATGATTTCCGACATCAGGGGAGTTGCCACCGAAAAAGTGGTGGCTGTTCCTGCAAGAAGGGCAAAAACCGCCAGTAAATCAATTCCCCTTCCCGCCAGACCGTCGGTGTGCTTTCCCAAAATAGCTCTGCAGGCTTCCGAATATTTTTGCCGGCTTCTTTTCCGTACATGAAGCATAAAGCCGAAGCATGAAGCAAGTACAACATAAAATCCCCATGGAATAGGTCCCCAGTGAAATAAAGGATAGGTAGCCGACCATAGTGTAGTATCACCGAGTGAACTGATTCTGCCTTCATTTGCATAAAGCATCCATTCACACAGTGAATAAAATAATATATCAGCCGCAAGTCCTGCGGTAAACATCATAGTGCCCCAGGCAAAGTTTGAATGTTCTTTTTTACCGCTGCCAAGCTTGATACTGCCATATTTTGAAAATGCAATATATATGGATAATAAGAATATAAACAAACCGAATATAAGGTAAAATATTCCCAGGCTGTTGTTTAATAAGCTTCTTATTTGTGCAAGTATATTTCCGGCTTGAGTAGGAAATATGAAAAATAAAGTTACAAGTGATATCACAAGTAAAAAAGGAACTATAGTGACAAAATAATCAATATTTTTTTCATTTTGTTCACCTTTTCCTTATCTCATTATACCAAAAAA
>ERZ773267.1317-NODE-1317-length-13993-cov-3.255919_pt1 | contig 13993 bp, 10 predicted proteins | sample MGYA00511959_ERZ773267 | MGnify/ENA primary metagenome ERZ773267 (study PRJEB29015, sample SAMEA2738165) | human oral metagenome | biome: human oral; feature: human-associated habitat; material: saliva | place: China | collected 2240 ... | reverse complement strand
TTGGTCCCAGCCATACTCGATCATGTGACCGGTCCGGTGAATCACCGCCGACAAACCAACCTCAAAACCCACCCCTGCGTAATCTGTAATGGAGGCGGAGCGGTAGCCATATCCGCCTACAGTTACACCTACCATTTCTGGATTAGGCTCCACTGATGGATCGTAGAGGTTAGTCACGTCTTCGATCGGTCCTACTGGCCGCACCATGGACATCTCAGTGGCGGTGGCAAACACATACACCACCCCACTAGCCACATCCCGCACCCTGTACGCACCATCAACAAACGACAGCAACCACGGCCTGCCATCAGCACGGACCTCAGACCCATCCAACGGGGCAGCAGGGAAGGTCACCAACGCCCCATCCGGGGTGAGCATGAGTACTTCATCGGGGCAGATTTCAATCCGGCAATCCATCCGAGAGACCCACTGCGGCCCCAACGCACGCCCCAACTCATGCCCAGAATTGCTATTACGGTCAATCACCAACGGCAAAATACCATCAATGGACACATCGGTTTTGTAGTCAATGACCACACCAGTAGCCATATCTACAGGATCCCCGCCACGGGTGCGGTTGGCACCTTTAGCTAAATCATCTGCTTTCCCAGCTGTCCCTTTTGCAGCATTCTTCGCTGCCGATAACGACTTACTCCCTTTACCAACAGCCTTAGCCCCCTTAAACGCAGCCTTCGCACCCTTGAAGGCCATCTTCGCCCCTTTAAGTAATGCCCCACCCGGTAACGATGTCACAAGCTCAAAGGCAAAGTCAGCCCACGAACCATTACCCGTTGCTGCAAGCAGCGCTTTCAAACCAAGCCCCACCCCAACAAGCACCGCACCGATAATGTTCAACCCCGGGATGAACAGCAAAATAGTACCAATGATTGACAGTGCATCAGCAATAAACGACAACAAGTCAGCGTTCTTCGACACAAAGTTCTTAATCTCAGCCCACACCGCAGAAAGCCCCGTCGGGTTCTCCTGGAACCGCTTCCTCGCCTGAGTATCAATCACCCCCACCTGCGTGGTCACATCCGTACCCAACTGGTTCTTCAGTACATCCGCCTGTGAGACATCCCCATCCCAGGTAGCCTTCACCGCCTCATAATGAGACCACGCAGCCAACCGCTCTGCTTCTGCGGTAGCTGCCGCTGTCTCAGCTGTCGCAGCCGTCGCCGCCAACGCGGGCCCCGCAGGGGTCACCGACCCCAACAATGCCGCCCCCTTAGCCACCCCAGCCTTGGTCTTCGCCGCAGCCGCAGCCAACTCCGCTGTGTTATAGCGGGTCACCGCGGCCTGCACCATCCCATGATCACCCCGGGACTTAGTGACCAACAACCCCATCTTGGACAAACAATCCGTCAGCGCATGAAAATACTTGTTAATCGCATTACCCACCGCCTCATGGGCTTTACCAGTAACATCCAAATGCCCCGGCAACTGGGAGTTAACCAGTTCTTTGTATTTCTCGCCTTCGGTGCCGATATAACCACCGTCGTTAATCGCCCGCAATGCGGCCGCTGCTGCTGTGGCTTGTTGTCCGAAGTTCACCCATTTCGTTCCGATCGCTGCGACCGTTTCTGGGGAACCACCCACATGGAACGTGGTCTGTTCAAACGACGAAAACGGTGCAAGATACGGAACCGGCATGACAAACTCCCTGACACAAAAGCTACAGTGAACAAAATTAAATTATTGAGTACAAAACTAAATCAGAACGTAGCTATCCCGTAAAGAACAGCACTACGTCTACCCCACATGGGGTTTACAAGACACCTCAAAACCTCAGGTGCCCACACAACACACGTATGTCAGCGGACACCAGCACCACACACCTTTACACATTCAATAAAGAGTTCAGTGCCAGCATCCAGCTCAACATCTACGTAACCGGACAGAACTAGCGACCATTCGCCAGTCGGCGTCTGGGTTACGCTTCGCCAGACAGAGTCTGAGTCACGCGCTGGCGAGTCTCACCCACAGACTGCGTATTCTCATCCAGTGCGGCGCGAACCTGCCCCAGAACTTCGCGTGCCTGCTGAGCATTACCGGACCACTTGCGGTGGATGCCAGCATATTGTTCCTGCTCGCCACCTTCCCAGCTGCCGCCGCTGAGTTTGCCTAGCTCGCCGTCCATATCGTTCAGGGTTCCCTCAATGGACATCATCACCTGGTTTATATCCCCCGATGCGGTTTCAGCCGTGGAATTGTCGTATGCGTATACGCCGTCAGACATAACTACACCCTTTCGGTAAAAAATTTATTTGTTGAACAGTTGGTATGAAGCTTCTAGATGATGTTGCCCTGCGGCATATCCATGCCCGCAAACCGATTTTGCAGAGTCTGGTGCTGCTCATCGTCACCGGATGAGTATGCCTGACCTGCACCTTCCACACGACCGGTCAGATCGGTCAGAGCGGAATTGATTCCTTCCATGCACTCACTCCATGCTTCAGTCATTTGCTGCCAGGACCCCACGGCCATGCCTTTCCATACTGACTCCAGAGGCGCGATAGCTTCCATGAACTTAGAGGAATCCTGCTGCAGGCTCTGGTTGTGCTGCTGTAGGGACTGCACGTGCGAGGTAATCGCAGCGTGCTCAACTGACATCTTGGACGCATCAGCCATGACAAATACTCCTTTGTATTACAAAACAACTGTTGATTGATCGGACATTTTTACACTGCATTACCAACTAGGCTGCATAGCCAGCTTGGGAACGCTAGGCGCTACAACTCTTACTCTGATTTAGAGAGCACTTCCCAGTGTGAATTTCGCAACTCGTCAGTACCTTCTCGGACAGCCTTGAGCGAATCTTCGACCGAGTCCAAGATATCGACGATACCTTTCGCGTTTTCGTTCATTTTCCGGGCAGCTTGGTAGTAGCCATCGGCCTCTGCGGCAATCCAACGCGGCTCCAGTTTTGCCACGCTTGACAGCATCAGATTCAATGTTGAGCGCATTCTGGTCATTGTTGAGATAATGTCTTTTTCCGAGGTCTGCGATGTGGAACGCTTGAATGCGTAATAATCACCACTGCTATCAACCGCACCTCCACCAGTGGCCGCACCGGCGCGAGCGCCAGCGCCTCCACCAGAACCACCTTCGCCTCCGCCTTGAAGCTTTGACGCGAATTCATTGAGCGAAGATGACAGTTTGCCATCAAACTCGGATGTGGAACTCGCAATCTGGCTGGACACATCGCCTAGGCCATCGACGTTATCCAACAAGGTTCTCCTGGAGGTTTTCCATTCAGAGAAGAATGACTCCACGGCAGTGCTCATGCGAGCACCATGAACATCATCGACACCCGAGAGGCTTGTCATGCCGTTTTCCACAGCCTCAAGCTCTGCTTTCACATTTTTAAGGTTGCGGCCAACGGTAGTCAGGTGCGCTACCGGGATTTGGACCTTATCACTCTGAGCCATCACACACTCCCTTCACATCTATTCGGCCGCCACAGTGAGGACAATGTCATCGTCTGCGGCACGGAGGTCACCCAACTGCTCGGGCTCGAGTGCCAGTTCTGGATCCAGCACCCGCCCCGTGAGCTCAGGGAACGTATTGATACTGTTGGTCAGCCGAATAACCATGTCCCGGATTGTGGGTGCGAGACCTTCTTCCGGGGCAACCCCAGAGACCATTGCTACCCAGGAGGTAGAGGGCACGGGTAGTGCCGCCTGGTAGTTCCAGATTGTCCTGCGGTCCGTTAAAGGCCCGATCTGGCTACGTCCGCCGAACAGCGCGTAGGCCGCGTCATTGTCGGTGGTGCGATGCTCAAAGCCTTCGCGCCCACTGAAGGCGGTGTCAACAATGGTCATGCTTGCGGATTGGGGCGAGAAACTTTGCCACCGCACAAGAAGAGTACAGGCGGACATTTCTCCATCGTCCAGCGTTCCGGGTAGCACAAATGACAATAGAACTTTATTGTCTTGTGCAGCTTTAACAGCCTCTTCAAGTCGCGCATATATCGCTTTTCGTTGTGCTGATTTTAGTCGCTGCCCAGAATAGAACTGGTCGATGATGCGCTCGGCTTGGCGCTGCCATGATGCTGGGTGTGTATCTAGAAAAGCCCAGCTGGTTGGCAATTGTGCTGTCCACAAAAAGTTGGGCCTAAATGCCTGAGGGTGTAGTGATAACTGCTGCTGCCGAACATCCGCATTATCCTCGCCAGTTACCAAATCGGTCATCACCACATCCTTACGCGTCACTCATGTATCAACTCTGCATATTATGTACAGCAAAAGCTAGTCTACACAAACTTTTAGTTTTTGTGGAGTGATACCCGCACTTTATCCATTAATTTTTGATGAAAATGCTCTTATTCTGGATAAAAAGCCAGTTGTACCAGGTGTTTTTTGCCGGATTTGTCCACCCAATTCGCGCGACCCGCTGGGAGGCGCTGGAGGTAGACTCCTGGCCATACCTGTCCTTCTTGACGGTCGCCGGACAGCAAAATTCCGTTGGCACCAGCGTCCTTAAGCCCTTGCAGTACGGGCTCGTAGCTGGACCGACCGATTCCAGCTGCGCGGCGAGCAATGATCACATGCAGCCCAATATCTGCTGCTTGGGCCAGGAATGGAACGAGGGGCTTGAGGGGGTTGTTATTACCTTCGATCATGTCAAAGTCGTCCACCACAATGTAGATTTCGGGCCCTGACCACCATGAACGGTTGCGGAGCTGTTCCACAGTCACGTCGGAGGGCGGCAGGCGTCGCTCCAGCTCAAGCCGGATGCCTTCAACGAGTGTTTTGGCCGCGCTGGCGGTACCCGCGTAGTCACCCAGGAAGTCTGGGGGCACGAATCCCAGCAGGTTGCGGCGCATATCGAACATGCCGAACATCACTTCGTTAGCTTTCTTGCCAATCAAAGCTTCGGAGATCAACGCCCGCAGTGTGGATGTCTTGCCGGTTTGGGAGTCTCCCACCACGATGATGTGGCGTTGCCCACCATCCAGGTCGAATTGCACGGGTCCCAGGTCCGCCTCGGCAATGCCAACAATTGCTGCGGGGGCGCTGTCGTAGTCGGTGCGCATTTGTTCGTAGGTGACCAGTTCCGGCAGCATCCGCACTGCTGGCGCACCGCCACCTTGCCAGGCGTCGGCAATGGCTGCGACGACCCCTTCTATCGTGTTGTCGCGGATGACGTCGGGTTGGTCGAACGTCGGTAAGCATATTTGTGAATAGAGTTCGTCCATGCTGAGTGCCCGGCCAACCGGAGCGCCCTTCATCCCGATCATGGCGCGGCGGCCGATGATCGAGTCGATGGGGTCGTTCAAGTGCATCTCTACCTTGGTGCCGATCACGGCCTGTAGCTGCAGACGGAAGTCAGCCCACCGCCCGGACACGAAGATCACATGGATGCCAAAACCCAGGCCGCGTTGTGCGATGGTCTGCACAATCTCGGCGAGCATGTCGAAGTCTTGCCGGAAGCTTGACCAGCCATCAACGACCAGGAAGATATCGGACGCCACCAATTCAGGGATGCGGCCGTTGCGGTGCATTTCCCGCATCTGTTCGGCACCATCAATTTTGTATTGGCTGAACAGTTCCTCGCGCTGGTGCAGCCAGTTCTTCATTTCAGCGATGAGTCGGCTCAGTTTTTCTTCTTCAAGCCGGGATGCCACACCACCAACGTGCGGCAGTTTTTCCAGGTAGCTGAGCCCGGAGCCGGACATGTCCACAATGAAGAAGTTGACCTCTTCCGGGGTGTGCGTCAGCGCCGCAGAGGTGATCAGGGTGCGCAGCACGGTGGACTTGCCGGACTGCGGCGAGCCGAGGATGGCCATGTTGCCGCCGGATCCGGCGAGGTTGATGGTCATGGGGCCCTGCCACTGTTCCATGGGCTTGTCTTTTATGCCCAGTGGGAATTCCAGGTAGGCTTCGCGCTCGACTTGGAGTCCCTTGTCGGAGGTGAGGTGCGCCCTCCCCAACACTTGCTCTAGGCCCAAGCGCTCTGGGAGCGGCGGCAACCAGATTTGGCGGGTTTTTTCAGCGGCTGTGCGCAGGCGATCCACCACCACTTCCAGCGTGATGCGCTCGTCGTTGTTGCGGCCCGCCATGGCGGCCTGCATTTCCCGTTCCAGGCGGTATTCCTCTTCCCGCTGCTGCAACCAGTGCTCCGTGGTGTTGAGTAGTTCCAGTGGCATGGCCACAGGCGGGAGCGAGCGGTCTGCTTCGCGGGCCGTGGCCACATACGGGCCGGACACGTAGGCGGCTTTGAAGCGTTCGAAAATGTCCGGGTCCACTTTCAGCAGACCGGAGCCGGGAATGGGCGGCAGTTCGTGGGCGTCGGGCGATCCAATGGCAGCACGGGATTCCTGCGCGGAGAAGGTGCGCAGACCCAGTCGATAAGACAGGTAGGATTCCAGACCACGCAGACGGCCTTCTTCGAGGCGCTGCGAGGCCAGCATCAGGTGCACACCAATGGAACGGCCGATGCGCCCGATCTGCACAAAAAGGTCGATGAATTCAGGCTTGGCCGCTAGGAGCTCGCCGAACTCGTCGATCACCACAAAGAGGTGCGGCAGCGGGTCTGTGACTTCGCCTTTGTTGCGGAGTTTGTTGTATTCGCCCACGTTGGGCAGGTTTCCTGCTGCCTGGAGGACACGCTGTCTGCGCTGGATTTCGCCGAGGATGGAGTCGTGCAGGCGGTCCACCAGCCCAGCGCCGTCTTCCAGGTTGTCCACGATGGCGGCGGTGTGCGGCAGGGCTTCCAAGCCCGCGAAAGTCGCGCCACCCTTGTAGTCCACCAACACGAGGGACAGCATGTCCGGGTGGTGGCAGATGGCCTGGCCCAACACGATGGTGCGCAGCACTTCGGATTTACCGGAACCGGTCGCACCAACACACAGGCCGTGCGGTCCCATGCCGTTGAGCGCGGATTCTTTGATGTCCAGGCTCACCGGCCCACCCGTGGAGTCCACACCGTAGGGCACGTTGAGGAAGTCCTCAACGGAACGCGGTGCCCACAGGGCGTCAATGTCGTAGGTGTTAAAGTCCGCAATGCCCAGCAGGCGGTCCAGGGTGATGGTTTTCTCCAGGGGCGCGTCGGGAATGGCGTCTTCCACTAGGCGCAACGGCGACAGTTCGCGGGCGGTCGCCTCCGCCAGCCTCGGGTTCACCACATCGGCGGTGCCTTTGTAGCCGCCGTACAGCAAGCGCTGCGGGAAACCCTTGGCACCTTCCTCCGGCTCCCCCACCACACCGCGGTCGAGGAGTTGAACGCTGAAGGCGAGCGCGGCGTCGTCAAGCGTGCGCTTATCATCTGTGCTTTTCGACCCCCCCTTGCGCCGCTGCTGCTTCCCCGGGCCAAAGCTCACGCGCACATCAACGTGGGAGGGTTCCATGCGCTGCATCGTGGCGGTGGAGATGATGGTGATGCGGGCTTTTTCCAGGTCCTCCACCTCGGCGAGTTTGCTCATCACAAAACGCCCATGGTCGGATTCCATGTCCACCACCACGATCAGGTGCGGGCGCTCCACCTGGATCATGCGGGTTTTGCCTTTGGCGGTCATTTCTTCACGGCGCTCATCCAGCTCGGAGATCAGCGCCTCGGCGGAATCCTCGTCGGTGGAGGCGCCGCGCAGGCCGATCGGGCCGTCGAAACGGTGGTCGTCCAGAATGTGCGGGAGCCACAGCGCCCAGCGTCCGGTGTCCTCGCCGCCGGACAGCGGCAGCGCCAGGTGCAGGCGCAGGTCATCAGGGGCGTGCAGCACCGCCACCTGCAGCAACAGGGCGCGGATGGCGTTGGCGGTGACATCGTGCGGGCCGATCAACGACACGGTGCCGTGAAGGGGGACGGCGATGGGCAGGTCGTCGATAGTGCTGCAGCGTTTCAGCATGCGGTCAAGATGTGCTTGGGAGATCGGTTCGGGTACCAACATCGGGTCGCCAGCCGGGCGAACCGTCACCCCGCACGCCAAATCACCCGTGCCCACCCCCAAACGCACCACCAGGAAATCCTCGTCAGACGGGCGGCGCTCCCACAGGCGGTGCGGCTGGCGAATCACATCCGACAATGCGCCCGGCGCGGGGTTACGCAACGCCGACTGCTCGCGCTGCTCTTCGGCAAGGTCGCGGATGGTGTCTTCCTGTTCCTCCAGGTGTTCCAGGAAACGTTCGCGGGAGTCTTCCGCTTGTTTGCGGGGACCGGTCTTGGCTCGCAGCAATGCACCGCCCGCCGTGATGAGCACCACCACCAGCATGGCCACGCCGACGGCCATGCGGATGGGGTTTCCTGAGGAGAACATCATGAGAACCATGCCCATGCCCGCCACCACAGGGAGCACTGCCTTCAACGCGCCACCCCCGCCGCCCCCGCCCGCGCGGATGGTGGGTACCGATGCCAGTTCAACAGGCTTTTCGGGCGTAATTTGCCGATGCAAACGAGCCGGACGGTGAATTAAACGAGTACTCATCAGTCCCCTTCAAACTGCCTACGCAACGCCTCTTATCGTGTGTAAAACTTAATATCACTATTATGGCAGGAGGGTTTATTCGTCTCAGCGTATTCTGGCAAGACCGCCAATTGGACGTGAGCCTACCAGCACAGCGCCCTATTGTGGACATCATTGACGACGTCACAGGCTTACTCACAGCTACTGATGCCCACGATGCCAACCCCCAGGACAACGTTGTGGACGCTCGCACGTGGGTACTGTCCTCCCCCACCACCGGAATACTCAGTTCTGAGGCGACGCTGGAAAGCTACGACATTGTCGATGGTCACCGGCTGTTTCTGACCCAGCGTGCCGATGCCGCGCACTCCCCCTTCGTCGACGATGTCATGTCCGAAGTGCGCCGCACCATCTCCGACAATCAATGGCGCTGGTCTGACAGCGTACGCAGTGGCGGCCTGCTCATTACAGCCGGTGTGCTCGCACTAGTGCTGTTTATCCCAGCGGTATTGAAAATCTTCAGCGCCCCCGAACACATTGACGCCTGGACTAACGACCATTGGCTTATGGCGGCATTCGCTGTTGTACTGACAATTGCTGCGGTGGGCGTTGCACTATGGCAACCAAAATCCCCTACGCGATGGTTATCTATTTCCCTACCGCTGGTTTCTTTTGTTTGTGCAAGCCCGTTTCTCCGGCATTTTCCCGCAGGGATCGAACTTAGCGCCCTTATAGCGATCATCTGCCTCACCAGCATCCCCGTCGCCATCATCGCCGGGAAAAGTAGGGAACGCAACGGTCTCGCAGGCTCCCTCGCCCTCGGCGGAATTGCGCTTGTTGGAGGCATCGTCTGCACCTGCGACTACTTCGGGGTTAGTACCCTAGCGCTCGCCGCCTGGTCCTCCTGGGCACCCATCGCCCTACTGCTGATCACCCCCACCATTGCCGTCAGCTCCTCCGGGCTTGCCACCCTGCTCCGGCAAAGCGACTCTGGGGACGCCATCGACCGCGAACAAATCCGCACCCGCACCCTCCGCTCCGCCGCGCTTTGCGACGCCCTGGTCTGGTTCAGCACTGCACTCGGGTTACTGATCATTCTCACCCTGGCGAGCAGCCCATACTGGCAGCAAGGGATCTGCGCCTTCGTGCTCTCCCTCATTCTCATGCTCCGAAGCAACGGATTCAGCGATGCCCGACTCATCGCACCGCTCATCCTCAGCGGCAGCCTTGGCGTCGCCGTGTGCGCTGGTGCACTCCCCGGCTGGATAGCCCACCGCAACGACATCTCAGTCCCCCACATCCCATGGTGGACCCAGCTCGGAGCGGACGCCTGGCAGCCCTGGCTCTACTTCGGCATTACGCTGCTGCTGATCGGGTTGATCCTGCTTTCACTGATCGGCTACAAGCCCCACGACGTGCAAGAAGCGCGATCCGCCAAAATCATCTCCGGCATTGACACCTTTGTGAGTATCTTGGCCATCCCGTCCATCCTGGTCGCCCAGGGTGTGCTCACCTACTACTGGGCGACCATCTAGTTTTTAGGGGGTTGTGCTGGGTTCATGCAAGGTAGGTCTATCCCCAAGCACGACAACACCCCTTTTTCGTACCCAGCAATGGACCTACCTGACATTAACAGCGTTCAAGCCCGCAAACATCCCCACCTCACAGCATTTGAATAATCTTTGCCGCGCCGATGGTCGCAACGAGCAGCACACAGGCGATGATGAGGGAAATCACCAAGATGCGCATGTGCTTGGGGGTGACCACGGGCTCCTCCATGCCAAAGCACATTGCTTTGGTCGCTAGGCCCATACGGAGTTTGTTGGCTTGCAGGGCTGCGCGATGGTCGCGCCGGTTGGATGCGCGCGAGGACCGCCGACTCTCGGCTTCTCGCTTGTCGCGGGTGGCTTTTTCATGTCTGGCCATGGTTATCGTGCTACCTGCTTATCTATTGGTTAAAGAATTGCCCAGGCAGCGGGATGGTGATCACCGGCGGCTGGCGTGCTGGCTGCTGCGGCGCGGGCGCTGGCGCTGGTGCTGGAACAGTTTGTGTCACTGTAACAGGCGCCTGAGATGTCACGGGCGCTGGCGGTGGGGCGGGTGGCGGCGTGCTGGACGAGGTCGGCGGCGGAGGGAAGTACGAGGTGGGCAGGGGTGGGAGTTGCCCGGCCGGAGGTTTCATCTGGTTGAGTTCTTCGTCTTTGGCCCAGCCGGCTTCTTTGCAGCCGGTGAGGGTGGCCAACAGTAAGAGTGTGGTGGCCCCGGTGACCAGCCACGGGCGTCGATAAGCGGGCGTCACCGTGAGTATTCCTTTGCTTTGGCGTGTACTTTTTTCACGAATTCGGGGTCGGCATCAATGTTTTTGATGGCGGTGTCCCAGCCTTCGGAACCGTTGAGGTCACCACCGATACACAGTTGGTGGGCAACGGTGAGCGCGGAGTCGTCGATGCTGTCAGGGTTGGCGGTGGTGCCGGGTTCGACGGCTTTTTCGAACTGTTCCCAGCGGCTGGGCATGATCTGGAAGGGGCCAACGGGGATGTCATGTTCGGGATTGCCGTCGATGCGGCCTTGGTCGGTGTCTGCGACGGGGTTGAGTTTCACCAGGTCGAGATCGCGAAGCGGGACCGTAGACACACCATTCTCCCCAATTTCAGAGCCGTGGGTGAATCCGTGGTTACTGAACACCGATCCCAGCGCCGCAAGCGTCGGCCACCCAAGAGTGCAGCCTTCCTGGGACATTTTGCTCGCCGCGTACGCGTAGGCACGCATAGAGCGTTCGGGAATGCTGTACGGGGACGCGTGGCTTTCCGACCACTCCTTCACCTGATCGATTTCCAGGTACGTCTTTGGGTGGGATGGCTCCAACCTGTCCGCGCACCCGGCCGCCCACATCGACAGCCCCACTATTAACGCTACAAACCCAACCGTAGCGTATGAACGTTTTGCCACTATTCTCTTGCTCTATTTCTTCTGTTTCACTAGTCCCAAAGCTATGCGCAGGCCGCTATTCGGCGTGCCGATGCCAATTAGAAAAGTCCTGTGCCACCAGACCCGCCAATTCCAGGTATGCCATGTAGGTTTTGCGATCAAGGCGCTCAAGGTCAATAATCGCGCCTTCCGACAAATGCCGGTCATACGGAATGAGCTGCACCGCGCGTGTCCGCGCTTTAAAATGCTCCATCAGTTGATCAACATCAATGGTGGCGTTACCCGGATGCGCCGACGACACCACCACAATCGCATTGGACACCAACTGGCCATAACCGTGGTGATTCAACCAATCCAGCGTCGCTGAGGCTGATTGCGCACCGTCCAGGGCTGGCGACGTCACCAAAATCAGCGTATTCGCCAAGTCCAGCACACCGGCCATCGCCGAATGCATCAGCCCAGTACCGCAATCGGTGAGAATCACATTGTAATGATGCTGGAGAATATCAATCGCGTGCCGATAATCCTCCTCACTAAACGCCTCCGACACTTCCGGATCGCGGTCAGAACCAATAACCTCCAGGCGACTTTCCGCCTGCGTGGTATACATTCTGATATTGGAATACCGGGACACATCTTCCGCATTCAGCAAATCACGAATAGTTGGCGACCCCGGAAGGGCCGCACGCTGCGCCAACGTCCCCAAATCAGGGTTCGCGTCAATAGCAATAACGCGATCGCCCCGCAAACTCGCGAAAATGCCACCAAGCATCACCGACGTTGTTGTTTTACCTACGCCGCCCTTCAGCGACAACACAGCAATACGATAATCACCCTTCAACGGCGACCGCGCTAAATCCACCAAATTCTGATGCCGCGCCACCTTCTCCGAATCACCAAGATTGACGTGCCCGGCCGTCAACGTGTGCACAAACTTCCGCCACCCCGTCTTCGGCGCGGCCTTCACCGGATTCACCAAAATCGTCTGATCCAGCGCGGCAGGCGGTGCCAAATACTGTCCCGATGGCATATCCTGCGGCGCTTGAGTCGGCGGCCACTGACCTGGGGCCTGCTGCGGCGCGGTCTGCGGGGGTTGCGGCTGCGCCTGAGCTTGCTGAGGTTGTTGGGCTTGCGGCTGCTGCTCTGACTGCGCTGGCAAGGGTTGCTGCGGCTGCGGGGGAACCTGCTTAGGTTGGGCCTGCTGCTTAGGAGCACTTTCCGCCGGTGCTGGTGTGGCTTGCGCTGGTGCCTGCTGCACAGGTTCAGGCTGCTGGGGTTCAGGCTGTTGCGACGTAGCCTCAGCCGGCTCCGCCTTGGCATGCGCACCTCGTGACCGTTCGTCATCATGCGCGGGCTTCTTCGGCTGGGCGCGCTGCGACCGCGCCCTCGGCGCCTGATCAGGGTTATCTGCGGAGCTTTCCGTCGCCTCGCTTGGCGACGCCATGCTTGTCGACGCCGCGCTTGTTGGTGCTGTATTTGTTGGTGCCTCATCACCCCGCACGGTGCGATTGTTCTTCGTCTCAGAGCTGCTTCGCACCGCGTGCGCGCCCGATGCCACGGGTTCCAACGAGGACGTCGAGACAGCGGCATGTGCAGCCGCAGTAACACGACCGGTTCGCTCTTCCCGTGTGGTGTTCGTGTGCGCACGCTGGGTGGTTGTGGAAGGCTTCGGCATCGAGGCGTCGATACGCGGAGTCAGGGTGTCAGACGCCTGAGTATTTTCGGGTTCAACCTTCCGCCTTTTGCCACCCCCAGTCCGCCGAATTTCAGGTTGGGCGGGTTCCGAGGTGGGGCGCGGCGCTTGCTTCTCGGCAGGCTGCGCCGCAGACTTATGAACATCATGTGGCTCAGATTGCGGCCTTTGAACCTGCAGCCACGGCGGCAGATTATGGGATTGCTCAGGCCCTGAAACCATGAATTCCTCCAATAAACCAAACAGTTTGGCACACGGTACAATTTTCTAACATAGCAGCCACCAAGTGTCGCACGCTTGCTACCATTTCTAAACGGTAAAGAATTTATATAAGGACTGAGACCTAGTGCCTTTACGCAAACCCTCTATCCTTCGCACATTGCAATGGAATAACCGCTTTGCGCACGCCCAGCGAACCCCACCGCATGCGACAGATAACGCGACAATAGTCGCCGTGGCATCCATGGATGACCGACTACTCACCAGCTCAGCAGCTGCCCTTATTTCATTGGTTATTAATGCTGAGGCCGAAGTACCCGTCGTGGCCATAGATGCCGACGGCCTCAACCAGCCCCTCCGCGGGCCACTGCGCGCCGGGAACGGCGGCGACCTCGTCGGACTTTCCGACCACCCCAAGGAATCCCTTGACCGCAGCGAAATAGAACTTTTTGTCGACCAAGAGGGGGCGATGCCGCTTCTCGCCTGCTGGAAAGAAGGCCCAGGGCTCATCCCTCCAGAAGTTCTCGAATCGGCAGTACGGCGCGTGCAACACCGATGGCCGACCGTGGTCATGAACCTCCCCTACACCTGCCCACCGGAAACAATCTCCTCTGGCGTGGCCATGGCCAACCATGTGTTCCTCATTGCCGACAGGCACCACGCCGGGCATGAGTGGCTCTACCAGCCTGGACACCAGCTCAGCACCCTCGCCCGTGACAATCGAGTGACAGTTCTGACACTCGGCGGTCAAA
>ERZ773267.1314-NODE-1314-length-14029-cov-4.295764_pt1 | contig 14029 bp, 12 predicted proteins | sample MGYA00511959_ERZ773267 | MGnify/ENA primary metagenome ERZ773267 (study PRJEB29015, sample SAMEA2738165) | human oral metagenome | biome: human oral; feature: human-associated habitat; material: saliva | place: China | collected 2240 ... | reverse complement strand
TAGATATAAATTCGTTATAAAAAAAACTCTATGCTGTGCATAGAGTTTTTTTATAAATTATTTATTATGTTTTTTCTAATTACTTTGCTTTATTTTCTTAAATTCTGTATAAGTTAGTTCACTACTTATAGCATTTGTCCATTGAAATGTTACAACTTCTCTTCTATTCTTTAAACTTGTTGTAAAAATTGGTAATGTAGCAATTTCTTGATTTTTTATCTCATACATAGAAATATCATCTGCTGTCAAAATTACAATTACACTTTCGTCAGGAGAAACGAAATAATCAAGAACATCTGGAACTTTTTCTTTAACTCTTAGTTTTGAAACTTTACTAGACTTATTAGAAAATATATCAACATTTGGAATCAAATCTAAGTCTATCTCACTTGAAACAAAATTATCATGAGAATAATTACTTAAAATTCCTTTAAATACCCAACTAAAATTATTTCTTTTAACTCCAAAATTTTTCATATCATATAAATTAATGTTATCAATTGAATACCCAAGTTTTCTAATGTCATTAAAATAAGCTTTTTCTCCCTTATCTCCTGCTATATCCTTAATAGACATTTGACTTTCATCAGAAAGTTCTCCTATTTTATAAATTGAATAGTTTTTTTTGTTTGTCTCAGCATTATAGGATTCAAGACTAATATAATTTTTACTTAAAAAATTTATAGTTGCATTTTTTACTCCTAAACTAATTTTATTTGTATTATTTATATAATCATTAGTAACAAAAACTTCATCTTCATTTGCATTAACAAGAAAAAACTTATTTTTATTATTTACAAAAAGACCTTCAACTTTATCTGCAGTAGGTTTTTCATCGCCATTTTTTCTTATTAAAAAAGTTTCATAATCAACATCTTTAGTTCCGATACTTTTAACACCTATTAAAAATGAAATATCTTTTTTTAGATTAATTGAACTTTCATCTAAACTAAGTTCTTCAATTATACTCTTATCAACATTATCAGATTTTTTTTCAAAAATATAATATTTTTTATTATATATAGTTGCTATTTTATTTTTATCCAAAACAATAAACTCTTTATAAAAATTTCTCTCGTCTTTAATAGATACAACTATAACATCATCTGTATCAATATTAATCTTATCTGTTACAACTCCATTATATAGTAAATAGTTTTTGAAGTTAACTTGTCTAAACTTAAATTTTGGATTTGTTGTTCCCATTTTTTCAAAATATACAAAATTTTCTGTTATATACAATTTTTCTTCTGAACTTTTAACTTCACTTCCATCGCTTAAAGATGTAATAGAGCTTAATTCCCAAGTTCCTGATACTATCAAAGAATTTGTTTTAGGTTCGGAAATCATAGAATTAATATCTGTATACTTAAAAAAATTACCTCTAAGAACAAAGAATAATAAAATTACCAAGCAGAATAAACTTATACCTATACTACTAAATATTAATTTTTTATACTTCATTTTGTACTTCTCCCTTTTCTAATGGTAATTCTATTCTAACAACTGTACCTTTTTCCAGAACACTTCTTATTATTAAATTACCATTATGAGCTTTTACTATTTCTTCACATATAGATAAACCTAAACCCGTATGAGAATTACTATTTGATCCTTTATAAAACTTACCTGTTACTAAAGAAATTTCTTCTTCTGAAATTCCACAACCGTTATCTATTACTTCTACTACAGCTTTATCATCTTCTATTTTAATATCGGTTAATACAACTCCACCTTCATCAGTAAACTTTAGTGCATTATCTAAAATATTAATAAATACTTGCTTTATTCTATCTCTATCTGCCATTACCATAACTCTTCTTGATTCATCATAATTTAATAACATATCAATCTTCTTTGAACTAGACTTTGGCATTAATTGTTTATTGATAAATATACCAAGTTCGTTTAAATCAAATAGCTCTTTATTCATTATAAGTCTTCCACTACTTAGCTCAGAAAAATCTAAAAGTTCTGTAACCATATTACCTAAACGATCACTTTCTTTTTCTATAATACTCAATCCATCTTCTAAAAGTTTATTTCCTTTGGCTTCTGGCTGTAAAGTAAATGCCCATCCTTTTATAACTGTTAATGGAGTTCTCAACTCATGAGAAACACTTGATATAAAATCTTTTTTAAGTTGTTCTTTCTTTACCAAATTTTCACTCATCAAGTTCATTGTACTTCCTAATTTAGAAATTTCATAATCACCAACTTCATCAGCTTTTTCATTTAATTGCCCATCTGCTAATTTTAAAGCAACATTAGTAAGTTTTTCAATAGGATTAACTATCTTAGTACTCAAAAATATACTAATACTTACTCCTATAACAATTACAAAAAATCCAAACAAGAAAAATACTAGATATCTTTGAGCAATAATACTATCAACATTTTCCAAGGAAATAATAAATCTTGCTATACCAACTTGTTCATTACCATTATTTAGCGGAATTGAAACAGCTAATTCATTTTTATTTGTTATAGGATTCTTATATATATTAGACCCATAACTTCCATTTTTAGCTGATGTTACATCATTTGTTGATAATATGGTTCCAATTTGATTACCATTTACTGTATCCACTAATACTTTTCCTGAGTTATTAAGTATTTGAACCTGAGCATTAACTTCACTATAAAATTCTTCAATATCATCTAGTACAATTTCTGATAAACTAGAATTTGCTAAATGTACCTCATAAAGTTTAGCACTATATTTTGCTTGACTTTGTATTATCCCAGTAACACCAGAATAATAATAGTTTTTTATTGTAAATATTAAAAAAATCTCAAAAAATACTACTATTAATACAATAACCAAGAAAAACTGAGTCATTATTCTAGTCTTTAAGGATTTTTTTAATAAAAAGTCCTTAAGCATTTTGATTCTTTTTGATATTTTCTCATGTGCTAATTTGAATTCCATCTATATCCAGTCCCCCAAACTGTTTCAATATATTTTGGTTTACTTGAATTATCTTCTATTTTAGCTCTTAGTCTTCTTATATTAACATCTACTATTTTAATATCACCTTCAAATTCTTCTCCCCATGTCATATTCAGCAATTCATTTCTTGAAAATGCTCTTCCTGGATTTGACATAAAAATAGTAATGATTGTAAGTTCTGTAGGAGTTAATTCTATTTCTTTACCATCTTTATAAAAGTTTTTAGAATATAAATCTAATTTAAACGGATAAATACTTATTAAATCACTACTATTTTGAATTGAATCAAGACGTCTAATTAACGATTTTATTCTTAAAATAAGTTCTATCGGATTAAAAGGTTTACTTAAATAATCATCCGTACCACTTTCAAGGCCATTTATTCTATCAACATCTTGAGTTTTAGCAGTTAACATTATTATCCCAATTTTTGGAAGTTTTTCTCTTAAAATTCTGCAAACTTCAAAACCATCTATTCCAGGTAACATAACATCTAAAATTACAATTTGAGGATTATATTTGAGAGCAAGCTCTACACCAATTTCTCCGCTTTCTGCCTCTAGAACTTCAAAACCTTCTCTTTCTAAATTTATTTTTGTAAATAGTCTAATATTTTCTTCATCTTCAACTAGTAAAATTTTTGTCATTATTTCCTCCTTTAAAATTTAAAACTCATTACTATTAGTATATATTAAAATTAGATAAGTTTCAATAATAAAACTAAAATTACATAAAAAGATTGGGAAGTTTTAACTTCCCAATCTAAAATTCAAAAATATCATTTAACTAGAACTATACTATTTCTTCAACTAATTCATTCAAGTCAACAAACTTTTCACTTTCTAATTCTTTATCAAGTTTATTTACCTTTTTAATATTAACTGCAGTAACCTTATATTCTGCTGTCTTAGTTATTGGATCATAGTGAGCACTTGTAAGTTGATTTACTGGTGTTTCAGAGAAGTGGAATGTCATGTAAATTAATCCAGGTTTTACTCTTTCAGTAATCTTAGCTCTACCAACCACACTACCTCTTCTAGAAGTAATTCTCATAAAATCTCCATCTTCTAAACCATACTTTGCAGCATCTTCAGCACAAATTTCTACTAATTCATGAGGAAGAATTCCATCAAGAGCATTTGAATATCTTGTCATTACATTATAATGATATAACGCTCTACCAGTTGATAAAATAATAGGATATTCATCATTTTCAAGTTCTTTTGGTCCTTCATATTCAACAGGAATCATAAGTGCTCTTTCTCCTCTAGCAAATTTACCTTTGTGAAGATATTTAGTTCCTTCATGATCTTCTGATGTACATGGCCATTGAACTCCATTTAATCTATCTATCTTTTCATAGCTAATTCCACTATAATTTGGTATACATTTTCTAATTTCATTGAAAATATCTTCTGCACATTTCCAATCAAACCCATTTCCACCTAGTCTTCTAGAAACTTCTGCTAATATAGTCCAATCTACTCTTGCTTGTCCTGGAGCTTCAACAGCTTTTCTTACTCTTTGAACTCTTCTTTCAGAAGCTGTAAAAGTTCCATCCTTTTCTGCATAACAAGTAGCAGGTAATACAACATCTGCTAATTTTGCAGTTTCTGTCATATTAATATCTTGTACTACTAAGAAGTCTAAACTATTAATAGCATGTTTAACATGGTTTGCATCCGGATCTGATAAAACAGGATCTTCACCCATAATGTACATTGCTTTAACTGAACCTTCGGCAGCACCATCCAACATTTCAGGAATTCTTAAACCCATCTTCCTATTTAACGTACAATTCCAATGTTCTTCAAATTTTTTAACATTTTCTTCTTCTAATACTTTATGGTATCCTGGGAAATAATTTGGTAAAGCAGCCATATCACAAGCACCTTGAACATTATTTTGTCCACGAAGTGGGTTTATACCAGCTCCTTCAATTCCAATATTTCCGCATAACAAAGCTAAATTAGATAAATTCATTACATTTGATGTACCAGTTGTATGTTCAGTAATACCTAATGTATAGAATATTCCAGCTCTTTCAGCATTTGCGTACATTCTAGCAGCTTCATAAATTTGATCTACTGGAACAGTAGTAATTTTACTTACAAGCTCTGGATTATACTTTGAAACAAGTTCTTTAACTTCTTCAAATCTTTCAACTTTAGATTCGACATATTCTTTTGCATATAGTTCTTCTTCAATTATAATATGCATTATACCATTGATTAAAGCAGCATCTGTTCCAGATTTTAATGAAATGTGTAAATCAGCTTCTCTAGCTAATTCAGTCTTTCTAGGATCTACTACTATTAATTTTTTACCTTGTCTATGCGCTTGTTGCATTTTATTACCAATTATTGGATGCGCTTCAGTTGTATTTGAACCAATTACAAACATTAAATCTGTTTTAAAAACTTCGTTTACAGAGTTTGTCATCGCTCCTGAACCTAATGTTGTTGCAAGACCTGCAACTGTAGGAGCATGTCAGGTTCTAGCACAGTGGTCAACATTATTTGTACCAATAGCAACACGCATCATTTTTTGGAATGCAAAGTTATCTTCATTACATGTTCTAGCAGAACTTAAACCAGCAATTGCATCTGGTCCGTATTTTTCTTTAGTTTCATTTAATTTAGAAGCAACTAAATCTAAAGCTTCTTCCCAAGTAGCTTTTTCAAAAACTCCATTTCTCTTAATTAATGGATCTGTTAATCTATCTGGACTATTAATTAAGTCTGTATGGAAACGTCCCTTAACACATAGTTCTGTTCCATTTATAGGAGAATCTTCATTTGGAGTAACACCTATAACTTTTCCAGTCTTAACATTTACATTTAAATCAAAGTTACAACCAGTACCACAGAATGGGCAAGTTGTTCTAACTTTTTTAATTTCCCATGGTCTTGTTCCCATTAATTGTTTATTTAGTAACGCACCTGTTGGACAAACACTAATACATTGCCCACAGAATCTACAGTTTTCTGTATTTAAATCTAAATTCTTATGAGTTCCTATTTTTGATTGAAAACCTCTATCTACAAAGTCAATTGCACCAGTAACTTGAACATCTTGACATACTCTTACACATTTACCGCATAATATACATTTATTTTGGTCTCTAATCATTACTGGGTTATTAGCATCAATTTCATGATTTTGAACTTCTCCAATCCAAGTTCCCTTTTTCATACCATATCTGTAGCAATATTCTTGTAATTTACAGTTTCCTACCATTTCACAAGTTAAACAGTCACTTGGGTGATTAGAAAATAACAAATCTAAGATATTTCTTCTAATTTTTGTTAACTTTTCAGTTTCAGTAGTAACAACCATACCTTCTTTAACAAGAGTAGAACAAGCAGTTTCTAACTTTTTACTTCCTTCAATTTCAACAACACACATTCTACAACCCGCAAAAGCAGTAAGACTCTTTTCATAACATAAGTTAGGAATATCTATTCCAACTTGTTTAGCAGCTTCAATGATAGTAGTTCCTTTTTCAACACTAACATTTTTACCATTTATAGTTAAATTAATCATATTAGCCATAATATACCTCCTGAACCTATCTTCTAATTATAGCATCAACTGGACATGCCTCTTCACAAGATGCACATTTGATACATTTAGATGGTTCAATAACATGTAATTCTTTTTGAACTCCTGTAATACAATCTACTGGACACGCTTTAGCACATTTAGTACATCCAATACATTTGTCTGTAATAAAGAATTCAAGAAGTGATTGGCAAACACCTGCAGGACATTTTTTATCATATACATGTGCTTCATACTCATTTCTAAAATAATGAAGTGTACTTACTACAGGATTTGCAGCAGTTTGTCCTAAACCACAAAGAGATGCAACAGTAATAGTTTCTGAAAGGTCTTCAAGTCTTTCAATGTCACCATCTTCACCTTTACCAGAAGTGATTTTTTCTAATAATTCTAACATTCTCTTTGTACCTTCTCTACAAGGAACACATTTACCACAAGATTCTTCAACTGTAAAATCTAAGAAGAATCTAGCTATATCAACCATACAGTCAGTTTCATCCATAACAACCATTCCACCTGATCCCATAATTGATCCAATCTTAGCAAGAGAACCAAAATCTACTGGAGTATCAAAATAGTCAGTTGGAATACATCCTCCAGATGGTCCACCAGTTTGTACTGCTTTAACTTTTTTGTCATTACCAGTACCACCACCGATATTATAAACAATTTCATTAATAGTTGTTCCCATCGGAACTTCAACTAATCCAGCGTTAGCAACTTTTCCTACAAGAGCAAATACTTTTGTTCCCGAACTATCTTCTGTTCCTATTGATTTATACCATTCTGAACCTTTTTCCATTATTTGAGGAACATTGGCAAAAGTTTCAACGTTGTTTAGTACTGTTGGTTTTTGGAATAGACCTTTAACAGTTGTTCTATAAACCTTTGTTCTAGGCATACCACGTTTACCTTCAATAGATTCTATAAGTGCTGTACCTTCACCACATACGAATGCTCCTGCACCTAGTCTTAATTCAACATGAAAACTAAAATCCGTTCCCATTATATTATAGCCAAGAAGATTTTTTTCTTCTGCCTTTTTAATAGCTTCTTTTAAATTTATAACAGCCTTAGGATATTCAGCTCTAACGTATATAAATCCTCTGTCAGCACCAATTGCATACCCACAAATAGCCATTCCTTCTAATACAGAATGTGGATCTCCTTCTAATATGGATCTATCCATAAATGCGCCTGGATCTCCTTCATCTGCATTACATACTACATATTTTTGTCCTTCTGGTTGTTGCATGGCACCTTCCCATTTTTTACCAGTTGGGAAACCAGCGCCTCCACGTCCTCTAAGTCCTGAATTTTTCATTTCATTAACTACTTCTTCAGGTGAATAACTATTAATTACTTTTGCTAAAGCATAATAACCACCTAGAGCAACGTATTCTTCAACACTATGTTCATTAATAACACCAAAGTTCTTTAATGCGATTCTTGTTTGTTTTTCAAAAAATTCCCCTTTTAGACGAATACCTTTATCGTCAATTATGTACTTATCAGGTTCTTGTTTTAACCTTTCAATTAATAGAGGATAGTTTTCTTCTTTTATAGAATCTAGTATCTTGAAATCAACTTCAGTTTTTATCATAAAATCACCCCTATTTATATTTTCTCATTATTCTTCTGATATCTGCTTTTTTAATATGTGCATAAACGTCTTCATTAATAGTAACTACTGGAGCTAAGTTACATTCACCTATACAACGTGTTTGAGCAACTGAAAATTTTAAATCTTCACTAGTTCCTCCAACTTCAACACCTATTCTGTCGCAAAACTCATTTAATATTTCTTGAGCTCCTTTTACATAACAAGCAGTTCCCATACAAACAGCAACTTGATACTTGCCCTTTGGAATAAATGAAAATTGTGAATAAAAAGTAGCTACTCCAAAAACTTTAGCAGGAAATATTTTCATTCTTTTAGCTATCAAATCCATAATTTCTTCTGGAAGATATCCAAAAATACTTTGTGCTTCCTGTAATACTGGCATTAATGCTCCAGGAATATCTTTTTTCTTATCAATAAATTCACATAGCTCATTTATTTTATCTTGATTTTCTTCAACATTAAAAACAAAAGCCATAATTTGCCTCCTTTTAAATAGTTTTAGAAATACCAGATACAGTTATATATTAAAAAAATAAATAGTATATGTTTTAAAACATTTGTTATTAAATTGTAATGCATGTAATTTTAAATATGTACTCTTTATTAGTATATAACTAATATATGGTTATTCTATGTAAAATATAGTGAAAATACAAACTATATTCTAAGTAAAGTATAGCAAAAAAAAGAAGATATTTCAAGCGTTTTTGCTTTCTAGTATTAATATTTTTGATAGATTTTCAAAAGAAATTCTTTATTTTACACTCAATAATACTATTTAATTTATCAATTTTATTTTCTTTGATTTATTTAAAATTCGTTCTTATGTCATATATTATTAAAAATAAAAAATCTCTTTTCAGAGATTTTTCTATATAGTATAAAATTCTTTTAAGTCTTTATCAAAAAACGAAGTTAAGCTTACCATTGCCTCTTTTTCATCATCACCAGTTATTTCAATTTCTATTTCCTCACCATTTGCAGCTTGCATTGATAAGATACTTAGTATACTCTTACCATTATATCTGTTATTATCTTTAATTAGTATAATATCTGAATTAAATTTTACTGAATTTCTTAAAAACATAGAAGCTACTCTAGCGTTTAGCCCAATTTCCGAATTGACTACAACCTTTTCCCTTAACATAATTGCCTCCTTTATTTTTCTTACTTTAGAGAAATTATATCAAATATAGCAAAAAAAGTCCATATATTTATATATTTTTTTATGTAGCATTCTTTTATAAATAATGTTTTCATAAAATTATTTTTGTTCAAATTAAAAACTGATTAAAATTATTTAATCAGTTTCTATATCTGTATATTATTTCCTTCTGTAATTTTTCCAGAAACCATTGTATATATCTTATCTGCATACTCTAAACATGCTAGGTCGTGAGTAACAAGTATAATAGAAGTTTCTAACTTTTTATTTATTTCTTTTAGAATATTCAAAACTTCCTTTGTAGTACTTACATCTAGATCTGAAGTAGGTTCATCTGCTAAAATAATCTTTGGATAATTCATTAGAGCTCTAGCTATAGTAACTCTTCTTAACTCTCCTCCTGATAATTCTCTAGGATAAGAATTTTCTAAATGTTCAATTCCTAATTCTTTTAAGAGATATTTGCCTCTGCCAATTGGATCTCCTTCCCTTTTACTCAAAAAGAAAGGTAAGCAAATATTATCTAATACATTTAAAGTAGATATAACAACAGTAGATTGAGGAATAAATCCTATTGAATCATTTCTTATGAAAGATTTATCATCATCCGATAAAGAACTAATTTCTTTATCATCTAAAATAACAGTCCCATTTGTAGGACTTAATACTCCAGATATTATATTTAAAAGTGTAGATTTTCCACTTCCAGATTTTCCAATTATAGCTACAAATTCTCCTTTTTTTACAGTTAAATTTACATCATCAACTGCATTAAATTCATTTGCTCTTACATAAGTTTTTATTAAATTTTCTATTTTTAGCATATTAGTCATTCTCCCTCATCGTTAAATACGCATCTACTTTACTTATTTTTCTTGTTGCACTTAAAGAAGATAAACAACCAACTACCGTTCCCAAAAACATACTAAAAATTGATACCATAAACATATTTGTAAAAGAAGGAGTTAAAAATGGTAAATTTAAGTTTTTTTGGATAATAGGCATTATAGAAAAAATTGTTATGATTCCTATAACTATTCCTAATATAGAACCATATAATCCTATATATAGTGATTCATACATAATTATCTTTGATAATTTTTTCTTAGATGCACCTAATATTCTTAAAATGCTTAGTTCCTTCTTTCTTTCGTTAAGAATTGTCGAAAATACAACTGCTAAAAGAATCATTGACATTATCCATATAACTAAAATAGAAATATAAATATAACTAGAAATTACTTTTAAGTTAGATGATACTTCATTTACAAATTTTTTACTATACATTGCAAAAATTCCATCTTTAGCATAAGATTTCATAATTTTGTTTGAAACATCTGACGCGCTGTAATTAGGTTTTAATTTTAATAGAATTGTTGATACTTTTTCTCCCTCTGATGCAGGATTTTTTTGTATCCTTTCACTTGCTTTAGCTAGTTTTTTTGCTGTATTCATATTTACAAATACTGTAGCATCAAATCCCATTCCAGTTTGTTCAAGTTTCCCTACTATATTAAGTTCTTCATCAAAGAATTTTACCTTAGAATTAGGTTCACCAACAATATTACTACCTACAATTACCTCATCATCTTTTAACTCTCTATTTAATGTTTTTTGTAGCCAAGGTTTAATTATGAAATCAGAACTATATTCTATACCTATTATTTGTACAGGATATGAACAGCAAGCAGCTGAAAGTGTAGCCACATAAAGCTGAGGAGTTGCTGACTCTATTCCTTCAATAGTCTTAATTTTTTCTAAAGAATTATTAGGTAAATAAAATTCGCTGGGTTCACCTTTTAAAAGTACACTTTCAATATTTGCTTTATAACCCTCTGGCACAACAATAATATCAGCACCTAGTCTATTAGACAAATTATTAACCCCTCCAGAAATACTAGTGGATAGTATTGTTCCACAAAACAAAAATAGTACAAAAATTGCAATTATACTAATTAAAGAAATGCTTCTAAGAGGTTTTTTTCTAATATTTTCTTTAGCTAAGAACTTAATGTCAATTTTTTTATTACTCATTTTATACTCTTTTCTTTTATTTTTACTTTTCTTTTTTTATTGAAACATAAACAACATAAATTAGAGAAATAATAGCAATAGATATTCCAAGAACTGAAACAATTGTAAAAGTATTATGTTTTATACATTCCATACTATCTTTCATACAGTATCCCATAAATCTCGGATTTCCATCTTTTCCCATACCAATAGAAATCTTTATAATTTTATTTGGAATTAAATGTACACAAATACCCGCTATTATATTTATAATTGATAAAATAACATTTATTATTTTATTGTTAACAAAAATAGATATTAGTGATGTTACTATAATACCTATTCCTACACCAGTAGCTAATAACCCACTATAATAACAACTCATTCTCATTCCGTTTGCCATTGGCGGACAAACTGGGGCAATAACAAATGGTGTTAAAGCTAATATCACACCTAACAATAAAACTATAATATTTACACTTTTATTTTTTAATGTTTTCACAAAAATCCTCCTAAAAAATTATTTATTTAATGCATCTTTTACAGCACTTTTAAATCTTTTTAAAGAAACGGTAGCTCCACTCACAGAATCAACTTTTTCAATATCTTGTACTTCAACTAATTTTTTTGCATAACCTTCGCTATTTTTTACAGCTTTTTGTGCCTGTTTATAATTAAAATCAGCATCATCTTTACCGTAGTTTTCATCTTTTATCTGATTATTTTTATTATCTCTCTCTTCTCTAATACAATCTACAATCTTTTTATCTTTTATAGTAATTACAACTTTAACTGTTGCACTTTCATCCTTATAATTACCTTCATATACTCCATCTTTTAATTCTTTTTTTGAACTACATCCAGTAACAAAGACTAGTGATAAAATTAGAATAGTAGAGATTTTTAATTTTAGTTTTTTCATAAATACCACCAAACATATTATAACATCAACAATTTATATTGTCAATAATTTATCATCTACAATTTTTCCATAATCTAAAGTTATTTTTCGCATCGCTTGATCTCCTACTTCAGGATCATGTGTAACAACAATTATAGTAGAACCTTCTTTATGAAGTTGTTTTAAAATCTCTATAACCATGATTTCATTAGCTTCATCTAAATTTCCAGTTGGTTCATCTGCTAAAATAATTTCAGGATTATTTATTAAAGCTCTCGCAATACAAACTCTTTGTTGTTCTCCACCTGATAACTGACTTGGCAAATGCTTTGCCCTATCTGCAAGACCAACTTTTCTAAGCGCTTCTAATGCTTCTTTTTCATCAATCATACTATGATAATATTGAGAAACCATTACATTTTCTAGAGCAGTTAAATAACTAATCAAATGAAATTGTTGAAAAATCAATCCGATTTTTTCTCTTCTAATATTAGTTAGATTTTTTTGACTTTCTTTTGAAATATCTACACCATTTATTAAAACTTGCCCATTAGATGGTCTGTCCATACATCCTATAATATTCATCATAGTTGTCTTACCAGAACCAGATGACCCCATTATAGCAATCCAATCACCTTTTTTTACTTTTAAATTAATATTACTAAGAGCATTAACTGACTCATAAATTTTAGAAACGTCTCTAAGTTCTAATATTACTTCATTATCCATACTTTATTCTCCTTTTAATACTAACGCAGGATCAATTTCTACCGCTTTTTTTACAGGTAATATACAACCTGCTGAGGTTATTAATACAGAAATAATAACTATAACAGGAATTAATAAATATTGAAAAGTTATTGTTCTTCCAAACACACTAAGGCTAACTCTTTGTGCAAAAACAAATCCAAATCCAACTCCTATAAGTCCACCTATTAACCCTAATAATACACTTTCTCCTATAAAATCCATTATTATCTCTTTATTATGAGCTCCAATTGCTTTTTTAAGACCAATTTCTTTTCTTCGTTCAGTAATTATTGCCATCATGGTTGTTGAAACAGATATAATTGTTAAAACTAATATTACTACATTTACGAGCAAAATAAGAGCGGTTAATTTATTTAATACTGTATCTTGAGATTGAGTAACCCTTTTTACTGCTGATCCAATAACATTTGGTAATTTACCACTCAACTCTTTAGAAAATTCATCTAATTCATTATGATTAGCCTCAATACTACATTCAATTGTATCAATTTTCGTAGTATCTTCAATAATATTATTAAGCATTTCCAAATTTAAGAAAATAAATGATTCTTCTTTTCCACCTGTTGTAATTATCCCTTTTACTGTTAAAGTCACTTCATAAAAATCATCACCAGTATCTTTATTTTTACTTTTTTCTGCAGAATCATTTACATCAGATGCAATAGCGCTCTTTCCATGTTTAACACCACTTACTTTAAATTTATCTCCAATAGATAAACCTAAAGTATTTGCTATTTCTTTACCAACCATTACTTCATTTGTATCGCTATTAGTTGACCATTCTCCTTCAACATACCAAAATGGACTATTCTTTTTTGCTCCATCCATATCAGTACCAGCTAGAATATATGGTTTTTGATTAATTTTTGTTGTCTCATATCTATAAGGAGCCATTCCAACAATATTCTTAGTTTTTATTAATTCTTTAAATTTATTGTAATCGTCCTCTTTACGAAATAATCTCTCCGCTTTCTTTCTATAGAGTATAAAGAAATATAATGTCATATTTTTTAAGAAATAAATATTACCTAACGAGAT
>ERZ773267.1311-NODE-1311-length-14041-cov-18.722365_pt1 | contig 14041 bp, 9 predicted proteins | sample MGYA00511959_ERZ773267 | MGnify/ENA primary metagenome ERZ773267 (study PRJEB29015, sample SAMEA2738165) | human oral metagenome | biome: human oral; feature: human-associated habitat; material: saliva | place: China | collected 2240 ... | reverse complement strand
TGTGGATTGATGTCCGCATACTCCTCTACATAGGCGCCATCGGCTTTATAATTGATGATAAAGATAAAGTCTTTACCTTCCTTAGCTAACGTGTTCATCCGCTGAATGGCACGTTCACGGTCGTATAGTATCATATTCTTTTGTTCCAAGTAGATGAGATGTTTTGTCTCTTTGTTTATCTTTCTCCAATCTTGAAAATATCCTTTGGCTCAAATACTCCTGACTTCTCCGTCTTTGCAAGTTCAACCATACAATGCGCAACGACTTCTGTCTTCATAGGTCGTTGGCTCTTGAAAAGCCCCAATTTATTGAAGAATTGCAATATAGAAACAGACAGTTTCTCAGAACTTCTTGTAGTATTCTTACGAATTAAAGCAGGTGGACGAAGGATGGAGATATGCTGAAAAGGAAGCTGTTTGATAGCTTCTTCTAATTCACCTTTCATCCTTGTATAGAAGAAATGTGAGTTAGCATTAGCCATAGCAGCCGATACCAAGATAAAAGAAGGTACTCCCTGCTCTGCTGCTATCTTAGCGAAATTGTATTGATAGGTATAGTCTATCTTGTATTGATTCTCCTTTGAGCCAGCCGCTTTGCGCGTTGTACCCATGCAAGAGAATACGACATCGCCTTGTACGGAGAGTCTCCACTTATCCGACTGGTCGAAGTCTACGATATGTGTTGTTACCTTTTTGCTGTTTATGCCTGGGTCTCTTCTGACGAAGATTGCTATTTGTTCGATAGTATCATCATTGATAAGCTCTTGGACAAGGTCTTTACCTATTGCACCAGTAGCTCCTAATATTATTGCTTTCATTGAGGGGATTGGGTGTTGGGTGTTTAATGTTGGGTGGTGATGATATGTGGGGATGGGGTGTTGGGTGTTTAATGTTGGGTGGTGATGATGTGTGAAGATTGGATGATGGAGGTGAGAATTATATTATTATTATGGCTTAATAATAATCTTGAGGTGGTAAACCTCTGGTGTAATACGCTGTTCGATGTGATACCTATCAGGGTAAATCAACTCTAAACGGCGGTACATATTCTCTAATCCTATACCCTTTCCACTCTTGTCAGTGTCGTTTTTTGGATAGTTACTGTTCTCACAAAGGAATACTATCTTACCGTTGTCTTCTGTGATAGAGATGTGGACAAACGATGGTTTATTGGCACTTATACCATGCTTAAAAGCATTCTCTACGGGCGTAAGGAATACTAATGGCGCAATGAGCAACTGTGAGTTATGGATGACGAATTGGCTCTTTATCTCTACGTTACTGCCATACCGTATTCTCATTAGGTTGATATAGTTCTTGATGAAGGCTATCTCACCATTCAGACTCACCTCCTTTGGCTGCGTTTCATAGAGTGCATAGCGCAGTAGTTCAGACAGTTGTTCGATAGCCTTTTTGGCATTGTTGGGACTTGTCTGGGTGAGCGACGATATGTTATTGAGCGTGTTAAAGAGGAAGTGGGGGTTCAGTTGGTTCTTAAGCCATGCCAATTCGGCCTCTGTCATCTTCTGTTTTTCCTCCCTAAGTTGCCTTCTCAGTATGTTATGTCGGATATAATACCTTACGAAGATAGCAGCAACTACCATCGTGTAGTTGAGGATCATCCACATAACACCAAACTGATAGAACCCTACTCGGATAGGAGCATTGGGCATGTCTTCGTTATATATGCTGAAGATATGGTGGTTCCACAAAGTTATGAACAGTAGGTTGATAATCCAGAAGGCCCAGTGTTTGGTCTTATTCTTCGCTTCAAAGAGGTAAGGAACAAGTAGATAGAAATTGACCATGAAGACTATCAGCAGTAAGAAGAGCACAAAGGAGTTGACACACATTGACTCTTTTGCTGCTTTGACATCGTGTTCAAGCAACATAATCACCAACGACCAGATAGAAACAAGAAGTACATAAATGGCTACCTGTACGCCCATAACGAACAGGTTGTAGCGACTCAGGCATAGTTTCTTTATCTCCTCCAATATCTTCATAGTGCAAAGATAGTCTTTTATAAGGAAAGAAACAAGCAGAATCTACGCTACATTCGTACTTTGTTTAGTTTTAACATTGAGGATAAATATCGGTAAATCAAGTTGTTACGTGGGTATATTGTTGCGCTTGTTAGGCAAATTAGCCCAGTTGGTACAATCTTTCAATCAGATTAATCCTCGTTTTTAGTCTGATTATCTATTCTTTATTTACTATTTATTCTCAATCTTTAAGCCTCGTGTCTGTTATCGCCTCCTACGAAGTGCATGCTTTTTGACAGTTAAACTATTGACTGACATTGTATCATTATTGGCTGTCGTAGCATGGAGTGAACCATTGCTTACAATGGTGTTAGGCCCCTGCACTATTGGTGTCTATGCTTAGTACGGACGGTACTGAGCGTTAGCACCACTCGTATTAGGCGTTAACACCACGGTAGGAAGCGAGATGGGAGGGACGCTCCCATCGTTGGTTAGATGGCAATCTACGCTGCTGATGCCCTTTGTCTATCAAACATTAATCCTTGGTTTGGGCTTTGTTCTGGTCGGACTTGATAAGTGCAAGCAAGTGTTCGACCGCTTCCTCTTCTGGTATATTATGCTCAACGCATACCTGTTTGCGGTAGAGGCTCACCTTTTTAGGACCTGCACCCACATATCCATAGTCTGCATCAGCCATCTCACCAGGACCATTCACGATACAGCCCATGATACCTACCTTCAGTCCTGTCATTCCCTTGGTAGCTTCTTTGATGCGAGCAATCGTCGTACGAAGGTCGTAGAGTGTACGGCCACAGCCCGGGCAAGAGATGTATTCGGTCTTCACCATACGCAAGCGGCCTGCTTGAAGAATACCGAAGGCGGTCTGTTCAACATCCTCTTGTGAGAGGTTGCCATTGTTCATCAGCCAAATGCCATCGGTAAGTCCGTCCATCATGAGTGCACCCATATCTGCTGCAGCCTCCAATTGGAACTTCTCTTTAGCCGTAGTTGTCTCAGCCTGTTGGCTGTTATTGCTTTCTTCCTTCTCATCAGTTGCAGAATGCTGATACATCTGAGCGAAGATAATAGGGTTCTTTACGCCTGCTATCATCAATTGATGTGCCAATGCACGCTGGTCGCCGAGGCGATTCTGATGACTTGTCATACATACCACAACCACCTCTGGATGTGCTTTCAGACAAGCAAGGAACTCCTCTGATGGTGTACCATACTTCAAGACGAGGAACTTAACATCAGTGTTTATTGTACTGATGAAAGGCATTCCCGTCACAGGGAAGATTGGGTAGACATTCTCTAAGGACTGCTTACCACTATTGGCAAGGTCCATATAGGCATCATAATCAAGGATATACTTCTGCTTCTTGCCCCGTTTCTCAGGCAGTTCGCCTTGTACATAGATATAGTCTGGCTTTGGTAAGTCTGGTGATGATACCTCAGCAGTAGCCTGATTAGCCTTTCGAGTAGCAATAACAACAGGAACATTCTCGCCACCGATGTTGCCTGCAGCCACTGTCTCACGTCGGTTAGGATGGAGATAGTCAAAGCCATCATACTGTTCGGCAGGGATGAGAAGATGTTTCTCGTGTCGACGGATATACCATGTAAGGTGTTTAGCTACTGGAATCTCGCACTCAGGTTCTTCACTCAGTGATACACGGATCGTGTCACCAAGTCCATCAGCAAGCAAAGCTCCAATACCTACGGCACTTTTGATACGTCCGTCTTCACCTTCACCCGCCTCAGTAACACCGAGGTGGAGTGGATACTGCATACCTTCCTTGTCCATCTCAGCCACAAGAAGGCGTACGGAACGAACCATAACAACCGTGTTTGAGGATTTGATAGAGATGACAATGTCATGGAAGTCGTACTTGCGAAAGATGCGGAGGAACTCCATACAGCTCTCTACAATACCTTCTGGCGTATCGCCATAACGGTTGCGAATACGGTCAGAGAGGCTACCATGGTTGACACCAATACGTACAGCAGTGTGGTTCTCCTTACAGATATTAATGAAAGGAATCAGTCTATCCTCAATCTTCTGTAGCTCCTGAGCATATTCCTCGTCGGTGTACTCCAACTTTTTGAACGTACGAGCAGGGTCGACATAGTTACCCGGATTGATACGAACCTTCTCTGCATAGAGTGCAGCCACGTCTGCAACGTTCGCATTGAAGTGAACGTCTGCACAGAGCGGAGCCATATAATTGTCTGCACGTAGTTGTGCATTGATATTCTTCAAGTTCTCAGCCTCACGCTTTCCTTGCGTTGTGAGGCGTACAAGTTCTCCTCCTGCATCAATGATACGCTTAGCTTGTGCAACACTTCCTTCGGTATCATCCGTTGAAGTCGTTGTCATTGATTGTACGCGTACAGGGTTCTCTCCACCAATGTTGAGTGCACCAACATGCGTGACAGAGGTTTTCCTTCTTTCAAAGTTGAATAAATCTATCATGTTCTATTTGGATAATGGGGTGTCTTTCAATGCCCTTTTGGGATGATGAAAAACCTCCCCCAAGCCTCTCTGAGGGAGGGGTTATAGTAGAGGTAATAAGTGGTAACGACCTTTATCCTAATATTTTCCCTTCGTTACTCCTTCCTTTGAAGGGATTAGGGACGGTCTTAGCACTTAAACTTATAATCCTTTAGCTCAGCTAACTCCTTGTTAGCCTTCTCTATCTTCTTTCCTAATGAAGCCTTCCAGTTGTCAATCTTCTTTGCAATAGCCTCATCACCGAGTGCTATCATCTCAGCTGCAAGGATGGCAGCATTCTGTGCTCCATTGACACCAACAGTAGCAACTGGAATGCCAGGAGGCATCTGAACGATAGAAAGTAAGGCATCAAGACCATCGAGCATACCCTTAATTGGCACGCCAATGACAGGAAGTGGTGTTGAAGCAGCGATAACACCGGGTAGAGCAGCAGCCATACCAGCTGCAGCAATGATAACTTTTACGCCACGACCTTTTGCTTCTTTGGCAAAAGTCTCTACTGCGTCAGGTGTACGATGAGCAGAGAGTGCATTCACTTCAAAAGGAATCTCTTGCTCTTCCAACCACTTACAAGCTTTTTCCATTACGGGTAAATCGCTTGTTGAACCCATGATAATACTAACTAATGGCTTCATATTCTTAATGTATTAAGTGTATATTCTTTATTTGTATTGTATGTATATCTTATTAAGAGAGTTCCTCCTCTCTGTCAGTCAGACGTTTATTTCTTCATAGTGGGTAGTCTTCTCGACCCCTATACATTCTATATAAGGATGATAGTAACGAACGAACAGATGATACCTAAGAAGAAACCCGATGCCACTTGCTCCAATGAATGTTGCCTGAGAATCATTCTGCTGCTACCTACAAAGCCTGAAACGATGAGCGTAAGACAAAGCCACCACATCGGATTGAAGTTGAATAGCAGTGAAAAAGCTATCAAAGAACCTGTCACACCACCGATAGCTGCCGTATGTGTTGATATCTTCCACCATACGTTGATGATAGCACATAGAATCTGTATCACCAATGCCACGATGAGTATTGAGGTCAGCATGTGAGGCAGGTGTAGGATGTTCATGATATAGAAGCACGTGAAGTAGCAAAGAATAGAAATTACATAAGGAACCATTCTTCGCTCTCGTTGCCCTAACTGAATCAATGTCCAGCCGTGGTATTGGCGGTAAAGGTGGATGAGTAAGGTAGGGATAAGCACTGTAAAAGCGTAAACCAAAAAGACATACGACAGCTTTGCCTGCCATGGGAACATACTAAGATAGCTAAAAGTAAAGATAGCTAATATGCCCACAACGGGTAAATAGAATGGTGTGAGAACCATACTCACAACCCTTGCTGTTAATATAATGTTCTTTTCGTTCATACTTTAACACCTAACACTTAACATCCAACACCTAATTACATCACTCCTTCCTCAGTCTTGCCACAGGTAATCCGAGTTGTTCGCGGTACTTGGCAACGGTGCGGCGGGCTATTGGGAAGCCCTTTTCTTTCATCACTTTAGCAAGCGCATCATCGCTGAGAGGCTTGCGCTTGTCCTCTTTGTCGATTACTTCTTTGAGTGCCAACTTGATTTTACGAGTAGACATTTCCTCGCCATCTTCCGTTGTATAGCTATCAGTGAAGAAGAAACGCAGAGGGAATGTACCCCAACGTGTCTGTGCATACTTGATGTTGCTCACACGTGATATGGTAGAGATGTCTAATCCTGTACGGTCGGCAATATCTTTAAGAATCATTGGTTTGAGGTCAGCCTCATCTCCATCTTGGAAGAATTTCCGCTGAATATCGATGATAGCCTTCATCGTCACTTGTAAGGTATGACGTCTTTGCTTTACCGCTTCGATAAATCCTTGTGCCTTTTCCACCTTCTCTTTGGCATAAAGCAACGCCTCCTTCTCCTGTCGATTCATATTAGCTTTGTTGTTGCGGTAGGTCTCCATCATATCGTTGAAGGCCTGCGAAACGTGCAACTCTGGTAGATTGCCGTGGTTTAAGCTGAAAGTCACCGTACCATCATCCTCTGTGTCGATGATAAAGTCAGGTGTTATCTGTTGCAGGTTACGTCCTTGTGTCTCACCCATTGACGACCCTGGCTTCGGATTTAACTTACGAATCTCACGCTGAAGCGCCTCTACTTGAAGATCAGACAGCGACAGTGCGCTTTGAATCTTATCCCAATGCTTCTTTTTGAAAGCGTCGAAATGATGCGAAAGGATATTGTAGATGTATTTATACAGATGACTATCTTTCTCCCACTCACCATTCTCAACCTTGCGGTCTATCTGTAACAAGAGACATTCTTGTAAGTCTCTTGCACCGATACCAGCTGGGTCAAAGTCCTGCAGAATCTTCAGTACCTCTTCTAATTCCTTAGTAGACGCGTCAATCCCATAGTAGATAGCCAACTCATCGCTGATACTATCGAGGTCTTTTCGCAAGAGTCCGTCATCATCAAGACTACCGATAAGATACTCCAAGATACTCTTCTGCCGTTCCGTAAGCTCTCTTTCGCCCACCTGCTCATTGAGTTTATCAATGAAAGAGGTTGTATCTCCATACACAATCTCCTCATATTCAGCATTATTACGTTGCTGTCTTGAATCGTATGTAGGGAGATCATCATCCGAACGCATACGCTCCAGTGCCGAGTCGAGCGCATCTTGTCGCTCTTCTCGCTCCTGCATTGTGTCGAAATCATCGTCTTCTGAATGCTCTACAGTATCGTTGTTATCAATGCTATCGGTCTCTTCCCCTCCTGCTTCTAAGGCAGGATTATCGTCGAGTTCAGCATTGACACTTTCCTCTAATTCTGTCAGTGGCATCTCCAACAACTTTACTTGCAGCATCTGCTGTTGTGAGAGACGCTGCACTTGTTGCTGTTTCTGGGTCTGAATTTGTACTTGTTCCTGTGCCATTGTTTACCTGAATTGTGCTACAAAAGTACTAAAAAAACAAGTATAATCAAGTGAAATATTCCTTTAATTGTGCTGCCAAGGCAGAAAGTTTCTCTGGGTTATCATTTCCATAGCGGTTCCATACCTCCTGACAGGGCATTAATAAGGGCGATATCAGAAGGTCGTCACGGTTCAGATAGGGGTCGCAGAGTTGGAACACATCCATTACCTCCACAACCATTTGTGGCTTTATCTTCATCAGTTTAGCAAGGTCTATCACCTCTGGTGTCTCTTCAACCATCGTAATAGGGGTGAGTCGGAAATAAAGGTCGAGAATCATAATGAGCATGAAAGGCTTCAGCTCCGTGTCGTCAGCCACTGGAAGGAAGTCATGTTCAAAGGTTTCGCGCACCTTCACACCATCATAGAACTTCTTAGGTTGCCCAAATCCCTTCATCGAACGCAGTTTCTTTACGTCTTTGTTGAGCTTTCTTGTGTTCTCTCCATACGTCTCCCAAATCAGATGAATGATGGGCATATCACGATGTCGCAACTTAAAAAGCTGTTCATAGAGGTTCTTTGGTGGTATGTGTAGTTCCAAACTGAGGTCTACCAATGCACGTGAATACATCGGTTTCATTCCCTCTGGCTTTTTTAGGTAAAGCTGTAGGAGTAGCAGCCAATAGTCATCAGACCATAAAGGATGTGTTGCCATAAGCGTAAAATATCCACTCTTGCTCCTCTCTTTCGAGTAGAGAAGGAGGAGAAATACTTGTCTAAAGGGTATCTATATTTGTCTTTCGCAAAGATACTCCTTTTTATTATAATGGCAAAAGATAGTGGCAGAAAGTTAATGAGTTAACGGATTGACGAGTTGACAAGTTGATGTCTATCTGTCTTCTACAAACCACTTATTCCCTATTAGCCTAATTAGGCTAATAAGCCCAATAAGCCCAATAGGGCTAATAGCCTGTTACTTTGTCATAATCTTTCACATCTTGATTTTGAATACATGCTCTTTTGGCTTCTAAAAGACGCCCTTTTAGCTTGCAAAAGACGCCCTTTAAGACCCTTACTAACGCCCTTCTGAAGTCCAATTAAGCACCTTTTACTTTATACTTGGTAACTAATTGACTCTCTGTTGATTGCATACCTACTTCTTATATGTGTTTTTGCCGTTAGTTATAGATGTTTTCTTTGAAATTATGTAATGATTTTTCAAACTTTTATCTACATATTTTCAAAGTCTAAAAAGAAATGATTTTCAATGTCAGAGGATGATAATTGGATAGAAAGTTGACTGTTTTAGCCATGGTTTTTGTTTAATGAGTAACTTCGATTCTTCCGTTAAAGCGATACGAAAAGTATCCACACATTTAACGGAAGAACCTGAAAATAGGTGCATTAAGTTGCCATGTATGCAGTCCTAACGACCTGTTTCTACTTCTTTCCTCCACCCACTAAGTCGTCATTCTGAATGCTTCGTTCAGCCTTCTTGACGCTTGCTTTTAACTTACCAAAGCTCCATGAAAATCCGATGTTAAAGCATCGAGGGTACATAACGGAGCGTTCATAACCAGTATAATCGCCTCGAACGATACGATAAGTACTTGATTTTTCTTTGATGAAAGGCGACTCTGCTGATATAGATACTGTCAGCTTGTCCTTGAAAAAGCGACGTGTCAAGGTGAAATCATAGTAGAACCAATGTCCCTCAATGGCATACGGATTGTAAATCCTATTGCCATATTCACCTCCAATACTGGTTGTCAACGTTAATTCCCAAGGTAGTTTCTGCTCCCAATTAAAGTAGATGCCACCACCGCATCCGCTGTTCTTGATAGCAGGTGTGGGCAATGTGATTCGGGCATAACGCATGTCAGCGTTGAGTGTAAACGATGTTCCGGTGAAAGGAGTCCATTCTGTGTAAGATGAAATACCGAACACTTTACTCTTCAGTACGTTCTGATAAGTAGAAACATCTTTACGATTTTGTTCATACAAGATACGACCTATACCATTGTTGGTAAATGAATAATAGGGACTTAATTGCAAAGTAAGTTTTGAAGTAACCAACATATACACAAGTTGTAGCTTTTGGTTACGACTGCTTCCTAAGTTTGCGTTACCGAAAGAGACTGCCGTTGGTGTGCTAATGATGGCTGGATTGAGATAGCCGATGCCGGGTCTGTTGATGCTGGTATTATAGCTAAACTTCAGTGTTTGACCGTCGCTAATCTTGTATTGTAGGCTTGCTGATGGTACCCAGTCATTGAGATTAGCATGGTAATCAGCATTACTACCATCGGGATAGGACGCTTTCATGCGAGTAAACTCATATCTCAAACCTGCGCGAGCAGCCCATTTGCCAGCGGTGAAGATATATGAGAGGTAGGCAGCAGCCACTTGTGCGTTATGCTTAAACTTGCTTTCCATGTCAGGGGTAGTCCCTTGATAGTCCATTAATGACGTACTGTTGTTATAACGAAGGATATATTTCGTTCCACTTTCTATCTTGTGGTATTTTCCAAAGGGTCGTACATAGTCAATTTGGAAAGTATGTTCTGTGAAGCGTTCACGGGTGTTCTGGTCATAACTTGTATAGCTGACAGGGAAGTTAACCATATTGCTATATGCCTGACGGAATGTAGTGTGCTGTCGTGTGGCAGCCAACATATAAGAGAGTGTAAGCACTTCTCCATCTAAATGGGTCTTGTGTTGATAGTCAAAACGTCCTCCAAGATTAACATATGAGTAGCCCGGTGTGGTCATATCATTATTGAATTTGTAAATAAGTTGGTTATTCTCGTCCCATCGTTCATTTGTATATTGTGTGTTGGCATCGGCTTTATAGCCAAGAAAATTGGTCGATGCGGTCAGCAAGTTGAGTGAGTCAATCTCGTAACTGGCACTGATATTACCGAAATGTATTGTTGCTGCAGTGCTGTTAGTCCCATATTCATGTTTTTGTTCGCCCGTCTTTACGTAGTTGTAGACCTTCTCTCTATTGTTTTCTGTTTGTTTTCTGCCCTGTTTCCTTAGGTTATAATTGACGGTTGTCGTGAGCTTTCCCACCTTTGTTGTTAGATAAGTACCAAGCCTTGTAGAGCCGTGAGTGTTGACATCAGAGTTTACATTGCCTGATATTCCTTGTAGTTTAGTATTGCTCATCATGACGATGTTGAGGATAGCTGTAGTTCCTTCAGCATCATACTTGGCACCGGGGTCAGTGATAACCTCAATCCTTTTGATCGTAGAAGCAGGTATTGCCTTGAGAATATCCTTAAGGTTTTGCCCTGAAAGACTTGGGTCAGGATGTCCGTTCCTATACACCTTAAAACTTGTAGAGCCTTGAACCCTGATATTTTCCTGTCCGTCAACGGTGACAAGGGGTATTTTCTTGAGTACTTCTAAGGTCGTCTTCGTCTGTGCAGTCTTGTCATGCTGCACGTCATACGTTAGCTTGTCAATATCATTCTTAATAAGCTGGCGCCTTTGTGCTACGACGACTTCCTCCAACTTCTGTGTCTTTGTGGAGTCTGTTTTAGTTGTGTTCTGGGCTGATAGGGCTGTTGCAGAGATGCAAGCAGTGAATAATAGTATTGATTTATTCCACATAGTCAAAGCGTTAAGTTTATAGTTATCAATATAATGCAAAGATATGTTTTTTCTTAATAAGTTGCAATTTATTTCAAAAGTATTTTTACATTCTTGTCTTTATGTCCTATAATTGATTCCTTTTTAGTGCTTTTTTCTTTATTAATATGCAAGAAAATTACAATGCAGAAATGCGCATAGTGTTCGGTTAGAAAGCAGATTGTTAAACAGAATGAATCCTCTTTTAATATATTGATTAATAGGGGTTTGATAAGATTTTGTCTATATCTGTTTGTCAATAGATCCTTACCAATGGTTTAATTTAACAACAAGTCGCCCTCTTTCTACCCTTAACGACTGACGTATTGAGGCTTAGCACAAGTGGTGTTAAGGCTCCGCACCAATGGTGCGAACGCTTCGCACGCATGGTGCGGAGGAGTGAAAGTCATGCAATATGTAGTTAAGATAAGAGCAGTTTATGGTTATAAAGGGCTTATTCTACCCTAAGTAAACAAAGGATATTATATTTTTTCGTTCTATAATTCCCATCGAAACGAAGTGTTTTACGGAAACTTTTTGTAAATTTGCACATTAGTTATAATAGAAAATAAGAATGGAATACAACTTCATAGACATTGAGAAGAAATGGCAACAGAAGTGGGTTGAGAATAAAACCTATAAGGTTGTTGAAGACGAGAACAAGCAGAAGTTCTATGTGCTTAATATGTTCCCTTATCCATCAGGAGCTGGATTGCACGTTGGACACCCATTGGGTTATATTGCAAGTGACATCTATGCACGCTATAAGCGACTGAAGGGTTTCAACGTGTTGAACCCTATGGGATATGATGCTTACGGACTTCCTGCTGAGCAGTATGCCATTCAGACGGGTCAGCATCCACAGCTGACAACCGATACAAACATTGCTCGTTATCGTGAGCAGTTGGATAAGATAGGTTTCAGTTTCGACTGGGATCGTGAGGTACGCACCTGTGATCCACGTTATTACCACTGGACACAGTGGGCTTTTGAGCGTATGTTCGAGTCTTATTATGACTATACAGAACAGAAGGCTATGCCTATCAAGGACCTTGTTCGCCACTTTGAGGAAGAAGGAACACTGAACCTTAACGTCGCACAGGGCGAGGAACTGATTTTCTCAGCACGTGACTGGTCGAGCATGGACGAGCAGGAACAGCAGGAGAAGTTGATGAACTACCGTATTGCTTACCTCGGTGAGACGATGGTAAACTGGTGTCCGGGACTCGGAACGGTGCTTGCCAATGACGAGGTTGTCAATGGTGTGAGCGAGCGTGGAGGCTATCCTGTCGTACAGAAATTGATGAAGCAGTGGTGTCTTCGTGTGTCTGCTTATTCACAGCGATTGCTTGATGGATTGGAGACTGTCAACTGGTCTGACTCAATTAAGGAAACACAGAAGAACTGGATTGGCCGTTCTGAGGGTACAGAGGTTGAATTCAAATACCTTACACCAACTGGTGAGGGTCAGAAAGAGGGTCATTTCACTATCTTTACAACGCGTGCTGATACCATGTTCGGTGTTAGCTTCATGGTATTGGCACCAGAGTCTGAACTCGTTGCAGAACTCACTTCAGAGGCTCAGAAGGCTGAAGTAGAGGATTATTTGGCGTATGTACAGAAGCGCACAGAGTTAGAGCGTATGTCAGACCGTAAGGTGACAGGTGTTTTCTCTGGCTCATACGGTATCAATCCATTCACTGGTGAGCAGATTCCTATTTGGATTTCAGAGTATGTTTTAGCTGGATATGGAACAGGAGCGATTATGGCTGTGCCTGCTCACGACAGTCGTGACTATGCCTTTGCAAAGCATTTCAACCTCCCTATCATCCCATTGATTGAGGGTGCTGATGTCTCTGAAGAGAGCTTTGATGCAAAGGAAGGAATCGTAACGAACTCTCCTGCGGAAGGAAAAGAGAGTATGGACGGTTTCTCTCTCAATGGTCTTACGGTGAAGGAAGCTATTGCGAAGACAAAGCAGTTCATTACCGAGAAGGGTATCGGTCGTGTGAAGGTAAACTATCGTTTGCGTGATGCTATCTTCTCACGCCAGCGTTATTGGGGTGAACCATTCCCAGTCTATTACAAGCAGGGGATGCCTTACATGATACCAGAGGAGTGTTTGCCACTTGAATTGCCTGAAATCGACAAGTACGAACCAACAGAAAGTGGCGAACCACCATTGGGTCGTGCAAAGGTTTGGGCTTGGAATGAAGCTGAACGTAAGGTTGTTGAGAAGTCATTGGTTGATGATAAGACTGTATTCCCATTGGAGTTGAATACAATGCCAGGCTTTGCTGGTAGCTCAGCATACTATCTTCGTTACATGGACCCACACAATGACGAGGCACTTGTGGGCAAAAAGGCAGACGAGTATTGGCAGAATGTAGACCTCTATGTCGGTGGTACCGAACATGCAACAGGTCACTTGATTTACAGTCGTTTCTGGAATAAGTTCCTCTTCGACTGTGGTTGCAGCTGTAAAGAGGAACCATACGAGAAGTTGGTGAACCAAGGAATGATTCAAGGGCGCTCTAACTTCGTTTATCGTATCAACTCTGACGACCATTCAAAGGCACCAGTCTTTGTCAGCTTAGGCCAGAAGGACAAGTATGATACTACTCCTATCCATGTTGATGTGAATATTGTGCACGCTGATGTATTGGATGTTGAGGCTTTCAAGGCATGGCGCCCAGAGTATAACAATGCTGAATTCATCTTCGAGGACGGTACATCATCATCTGATCTCATCACCACCCAACACCCAACACCCGCCACCTACAAGTGCGGTTGGGCGGTAGAGAAGATGTCAAAGTCAATGTTCAACGTTGTCAATCCAGATGTGATTGTTGAGCAGTATGGCGCAGACACCCTCCGTCTTTACGAAATGTTCTTGGGTCCTGTAGAGGCAAGTAAGCCTTGGGATACGAACGGTATCGATGGTTGTTTCCGTTTCTTGAAGAAGTTCTGGAAGCTTTATCAGCAGGAACT
>ERZ773267.1309-NODE-1309-length-14060-cov-9.348161_pt1 | contig 14060 bp, 13 predicted proteins | sample MGYA00511959_ERZ773267 | MGnify/ENA primary metagenome ERZ773267 (study PRJEB29015, sample SAMEA2738165) | human oral metagenome | biome: human oral; feature: human-associated habitat; material: saliva | place: China | collected 2240 ... | reverse complement strand
AAGCTATGTGGAGGATTTGTCGACGATGGCAGGGCGAAAAAGATGCGCCAAGATGGCGCGGCTGAATTTATCAGTGCTTCCCAAAATCTTTCCATGACACAAAAGAACCGTACCGAGGTGTTTCCCTCGTGTACGGTTCTCTTTGTTATCGGTGCGTTTACTCCACGAGCCGCAGGAGTCCCGGCTGCTCGATGTTCCACTTGTCGTTGCGCTTGCTGAAGAGTGCGGGCATATCGACGGTGACGTGGTCGTAGGTCATGCCGGCCTCGTAGCGTGCAGCAAAGGTTTCCTTCATGCCGCCGCTCTCATGCAGTTTCTGATCGTATGGGAACATGGGGCTCGGAACGACGGCGAAGTCGTCCGGCTGTCCGGGGATGTCATACGCCCAGAAGGTCGCCTCGCTCAGATCCTCGACCTCCTCGAACTTCGGCATCGCCTTGCCGTTCTCGACGGCGGCGTGGTCGGAGCAAACGAGGAGATGCAGCCCATACTTCGTGATGATCGGCATACACAGCTCCGCGCCCTTCGCACGGTCGAAATTCTCGCACAGAGCGTGGTAGTCGTCAAGGAGATCCTGCCAAATCGGCTTGCTGTCGAGAAGTGCATCGAGGTCGAGATCGTCGTCCTCTTCTTCCTCCGGTTCGGGTTCCGGCTCCGGTGCCGGGGGCGGCTCGGGCTCGGGCTCAGGGGCAGGCAGTTCCGGCTCCGGCGCGGGCTCCTCGGGCGGCGGTGCCGCAGGCCGCTCCCCCGCCTCTGCCAACGCCGCCTCAAGCTGCGCGATCTTTTCCTTGAGCTGCGTGATCTCGCTCGCGGTCATACTGTCCTTTGCTGCGACGCTTTTGATCTCGTTCGAGAGACGCTCCGCCTCTTTGCGCAGCCACGCGACATCCTTTTCCACCGCATCAATCGTGCCGCCCGACTGCCGCCACGCATAGTACGTCGCCACGGAGGCGATCCCGACACTCGCGACGACGAGGACGAACGACAGGATGGTCATAACATCCGCCATTACAGGATGAATAAAGCCTGCCGTCTGCACTGCCGCAGACGCCGCTTCTGTTTCCATACATCATCATTCCTTTCCCTTAGGAAGCACTGATAAATTCGGCACTACCATCTTAGGGAAGTACTGATAAACTCAGCACCGCCGTCTTAGTACATCTTTTTCGCCCTGTCTGTGTCGACAAATCCTCCACATAGCCTCTGCTATGCGTCCGGTTTGTCTCCTTGACAGGACAAAAAATCTGCACCAATTCGACGGACTTTATTTTATCAGTACTTCCCAGCGCATCTTTTTTGCCCGCACTTCGGCGGAAAATCCTCCACAGAGCACCACTCTGCATCCGGTTTTCCACCTCGTTCGGACGAAAAAATCTACGCCAATCTGGCTGACCTCATTTTATCAGTGCTTCCTTACTCAGTATACACCCCTCATGTATATCTTGTTAATTTCTCTATCATGTGGCAAAATTCCTGCAATAAATTCAGATGGAAGCACTGATAAATTCAGCGATTCCATAGAAAAAGAGCCGCCCCGCGCGAAGCGACTCTTCTCATCAAAAAATATGAACAGGTTTACCGATCAGCATGCGCCAGCGATGGCTGCGCCGAGCTTCTTGCTGCCCTCGAGCCCCTCGTCATCCGGCTCGTTCTCGACGATGAAGGTATCGACGAGGTTTGCGCCAGCATCCTTCGTGCGCTCGGACCACGTCTCCATCCAAGCACCTGCGCCCCAACCCCACGAGCCGAAGAGCACAACGGGCTTGCCGGAGAGCTTGCCGCTGTCCACCGCAGCTGCGAAGAACGGCTCGTACGAGCCCTCCTCGAGCTCCTCTGCACCCATCGAGGGGCAGCCGAGTGCGAGACCGTCAAAGCCGTCAATCTGATCGACGGAGAAGCTGTCCACCTCGAAGCACTCGACCTCAGCACCTGCGCCCTTTGCGCCCTCGACGACAGCCTCTGCCATCTTCTGCGTGTTGCCCGTGCCGGACCAGTATACAACTGCTACCTTTGCCATGTGAAATCCTCCTCATGAAAATATCCCCTCTGCCCCACTGCAGCAGGAGCTGCCGCGCTAAGCAGAATCATTCTACCTCTATTATAGCGAAAATTCGCATCACTGACAACCGAATCTTTTTTATCCATAAATAGATAAATTTTTTCAGGAAATAGTTTCTGTGCATTAGAGAGAAGGAGTATCTGCCCGCTAAGGTATTCCTCCTTGCAAAATCCCCCTCTCTCATGTAAAATACGGATAAATCTCAATCCGAATTTATGCGGTCAAATCTATGGGAGGTATACTATGTTCACTACGCAGTACATGCGCACAATGCTCGCCGCAGTGATGCTTGGCTTGCTCGTTCTGACGAGCGGCTGTTTCAGCGGCGACGTGAACGTCACGGTCAACAACGATGGCTCTGCCGATCTCAAGACGACGCTCGTCAGTGCGCCGATGCTCGCCCAGATCGTCGAGCAGAGCAAGGCGTCCATGCTGGCAAAGAACCCCGATGCGCAGGTCTCGCCTGTCACAAAGGAGAATATGTCGGGCTACGAGATCACGGAGCACTACGACTCGGTGGACAAGCTGTCCGATCAGGAGTTCTTCGCCGCACATGACGGCAAGAACACGGGCATTACGGTGAAGAAGAGCCTCTTCTACACGGACTACAATTTTGACCTCCTGTTCGAGGGCAGCCAGAACGGCGGCGGTGCAGGTGCATTCGCCAGCAACATCACGTTCACCTATCAGATGACGCTCCCGTCCGCACCGTCGAGCACCAACGCCGACCGCGAGGAGGACGGCGGCAGGACGCTCACGTGGAACCTCGGCAAGACACTCGTCACGGGCGAGTCCTCGCCGATTCAGGTGTCGTTCCGCATCTGGCATACGAACATCATCATCGGCGCCGTCGTCCTCGTGCTCGTCATCCTCGCTGTGATTGCCTTCCTGATCTGGCGTCGCCGCAAGGGATCCGATCCCGACGAGGAGCCGCAGCTGCTGGATGGTCCGGTCATCGACGTGAAGGCAGAAGAAAAGCACTGATCGCGAATTTGGATATGAAAACATCCCTGCCGCATGGCAGGGATGTTTTTTGTGTTAGTCGTAATGTCCGCGACAGGCAAAGATCAAAATGTTCTCGTCCTCAACAAGATAAACCAGTCGATGCTCGCCATCAATGCGCCGACTCCAAAATCCTGCAAGATTTCCTCGCAGAGGCTCCGGCTTTCCCATGCCGCAAAAGGGATCGCGAACCACTTCTCGGATGAGTTGATTGATACGCTTTAGGATTTTCTTGTCGTTTCTCTGCCAATCGAGATAGTCTTCCCACGCATCGAAATCCCACTGAAGCCTACGCTTTCTCATCATCAATTCTCAACGAGATCATGTTCGGCAAAGCGCAGCTTTCCCGCTCGGTATGCTTCCAGCTTCTGTTCGAGATAGTGCAAATTCCGCTCATCATAAAACGGATCCACAGAGACATCAAACGGGATTCGGCGTTCCCGTCCCACTTTCTTTGCAAAGATCGTAAACGCCGCACTCATGGAGAGTCCAAGTTCTGCACAAACCTGCTCCATGTTCTTCTTTACCGCTGCGTCCAGTCGAAAGTTTACATTAACTGCCTGTTCCATCGCACTCACTCCTTTACAAGGATAGAATACGCAAATGTAATGATTTTTGCAAGTGTTTTTCTTTATCTTTCATCCACACTGCAAAATCAATCGAACGTTGTCAAAGTTCCGCGCAGCAAGGTCTTCCTTCCGAATCCAGAAGTAGATCCGGCCACAGTCGCCGTACATAAGCTCCGTTTCATCGTCCTCGACGGTGCCCATCTGAAACAGCAGCACCCAGCGATCTGCAGCACTTCTCACAAGTTCCGCTTCCTCCTCTTCGGAGAGCTCTTCCTGCACATCCCCATCAATACCTCTGCTGTAGCGTTCGCACTCCGGCTCCATTTCATTCTGAATCTCGTCGGCATAGCCGAGCATCTTCATGGGATTGTCTTCGTGTGCGGCAGCATCGTATCCGAACTCCGCCCGCAGTTCGTTGTAGGTATCCCAATCCACCTCGTTGCCGCAGCTGCGGCTGTATGCAAAAGACGACAGAAGGCTGACGGCATCCGCAAAGGACAGTGCCTGCTCGCCCACGCTCCACTCCTTCGTTTCCTCCGGAATCTGTGTCGGGACAAGTCCCTCCGTCTCGGGGAAATAATAGACGCGCGCATAGCCCTTGTGCCCCGGTTCAAAGCCCCACTCCATCGACACGGTCTCATAGAAGAAACTGAGGACGCCTGACGTTGGCAGAAGCCCCGTACGATCATACTGCGAGGCCTCGGCGAGGTTAATCTGCGCGAGAAAGGCAAGTGGGCGGTTCTTTGTCACGTCCTCGAAGTCCGTCCCCTCATAGTACGGCCAGTCAAAATCTGCGGGCAGGTCGGGTGTTCCGTAGAACTTGCTCGCGCCAACGGGGAGTTTTTCCTCTGCCGGATGATGCGCGATGGCAATCTCGCGCCGCTGTGTGCGTTCAAAAAATGCCGTCACGTCACGGCGCAGGCGTTCCCGCTCTGCCTCAACGTCGCGCACGAGCTGCTCTACACGCATCGAAGCGGGCTCCTCCGCATACCAGCCGTGCTTGTTTTCAACCGCCTCTTTGCACCGCGCCGTCATACCGCCGGGCTTGCCAAAGAAGACGCGCTCGATCTCCGCCTTGCTTGCCGTATCCTCGTCTGCACGCTCCAAATAGCTGAGAGCCAGCCGCAAAGCGCAGAGCTTCGGATAACAATTGATCGCAAAAAAGTACAGAGCATAGCCCATGCGATAGTTCCAGAGCGCATCGCGCTCGGCTTCCGGAACCTCGTACAGTACCTTGACCGCATCGAAAAAGCTGCGTTCCTCGATGTATTCCTGTGCCGTCTTCATGCTGCCTCCTTCGCCCGACGATACTGCATGATGAGGATAACGCCGAAAAGAGCAAGTCCGACGAGATCGGTGATGCCGCCCGGCTTGATCATGAGAAGGCCGGCGATGATGAGGAGGATCCGCTCATAGGGGCGGCAGTGATCGGCGAGGAATCCGCAGAGCGCGGAGCTGATGGCGATCATGCCAAGAAGCGCCGTGAGCGTCACGGAGACGATGGCGAGCGGTGTCGCATCAACCATGAGGAGGACGGGCGAGAGGACGAATACATAGGGGATGATGAACGCAGCTATCGCCAGTTTTGACGCGTGCACGCCTGTTTTCAGCGCATTTCCTCCGCTGATGCCCGCCCCCGCGTACGCAGCGAGGGCAACAGGCGGCGTGACGTCCGCGATGATGCCGAAGTAGAACACGAACATGTGCGCCGCGAGCACAGGCACGCCCATCTGCTCCAGTGCAGGCGCGGCGATGGTCGAGGTAATGACGTAGTTCGCCGTCGTCGGCACGCCCATACCGAGCACAATCGCCGTAATCATGGTGAAGAACATCGCTGGCAGGAGCATCCCGCCGGCGAGATCAATCAGTCCCGAGGCGAGACGCAGGCCAACGCCCGTCTTCGTGACGACGCCGATGATGATGCCCGCCGACGCACAGGCGACGAGCACGCCGAGCACGCCCTTCGCGCCGCGCTCAAGGCCGTAGACGATCTCGATCGGCTTCATGCGCGTCGATTTGCGCAGCGTAGCGCAGAGGATGGAGAGGACGATGGCGACGAGAGCCGCACGCATGGGCGTATAGCCCGAGACGAGCAGGTAGACGATCACGATGAGCGGGATCGCGAGATGCCCGCGCTCCTTCAGGAGCGTCAGCGGATTCGGCAGCTCGGCGCGCGGGATGCCCTTCAGCTTCTTGCGCTTTGCCTCAAAGTGAACGCCGAGCCAGACCCCCGTAAAGTAGAGGAGTGCGGGGATCGCCGCCGCCTTGACGACGTCAATGTAGGGAACGCCGACGAACTCCGCCATGAGGAACGCCGCCGCGCCCATGACCGGCGGCATGAGCTGTCCGCCCGTGGATGCCGCCGCCTCGACCGCCCCAGCAAAGTTTGCGTTGTAGCCGAGTTTTTTCATCATCGGGATGGTGAGCGAGCCCGTGCCGACGACATTTGCGACCGAGCTGCCCGAGACCGTGCCCATCAGTCCGCTGGAGAGGACGGCGACCTTTGCCGGGCCGCCGCTCGCCCAGCCCGCGACCGCATTGGCGAGGTCGATGAAGAACTTGCCGAGTCCCGTGCTCTCAAGATAGGCACCGAAAAGGATGAAGAGGAAGATAAACGTCGAGGAGACACCGAGCGGGATGCCGAAGATGCCCTCCGTCGTAAAGTAGAGGTGACCGATCAGCTGCTCCGGCGTGAGTCCGCGATGCGCGAGCACGCCCGGCATGTAGGGACCGAGGAAGGCATACGCGATGAAGACGAGCACGACCGTCACCATCGGCAGTCCCACGACGCGCCGCGTCGCCTCGATGACGAGGAGGATGCCGAGCCCGCCGACGACGGTGTCCACGGGCGAGACCGTGCCCGCGCGCGTGATCAGCTCGCGGTACTGGATGACGAGATAGGCGGGTGTCGCCGCACCGAGGACGGCGAATACGATGTCGATCGGGTGAAAGTAGTGATCCCGCGTCCACGCGCGCCGAAAGGGATAGAGGAGATAGGCAAGCGCGAGTCCGAACCCGAGGTGGATGGCGCGCTGCAGCTGTGCATCGAGCACGCCGAAGATCGCCGTATAGAGCTGAAAGACGGAAAACGTAATGGCGATCGCCGCAATGATCTTCTTCGGCCAGCCCGTATAGTGGGCGGTATTGGACTCGCGATCGTATTTCTTGAGTACCTTTTCCGCATTTGCAGCATGGTCTGTCATAGAGGTTCACATCCTTAAATGATTTATAGCCCCGAACATTTTCGCGATATACAAAATATTTGATAAAGATGCAGAAAAAGAAATACGAGGCCGCGATCCGCAGCCTCGGAAATCTTATCATAGGCTTGTATAGAGTGGCGCAGCGACGAGATCGATGCGCGTGCCGTCAGGATAGCGCTCATAGAGGGGGTAGTCCGTGCCGCCCGCCGTAATGGTCAGCTCCGTCCCCACGCCCGTGCGCAGGCTCAGCGTGTCATAGTCACGATCCATATCGAGGATGAAATGTCCATCCTCCTCGCGAAATGTTCCCTCCTCGGGGAGAAAGGGCAGCCCCACGCCGTGTGACTGATAGCGCGTGCCCGTGAGGTGGAAATGCCCATCCGGATAGACGGTGAGGAACTCCTCCACAGGCGTCTTCTGCACGGAGTGGATGAACCGCACCGTGAACGGCGTGCCCTCTCTGCCGATCTCCCGCACGAGGACGGTCGTCTCACCGCCCGCGTGCATGAGGAGTGCCGGCGCAGAGAGAATGTCAAACGCGATGAGGAGCACGGCCGCCGCGAGAGCGATCAGATAGGCTCTCATTTCTCGTTAAAGTACTTCTCCGCACCCGGATTCATCGGCAGAGACATGCCATCCTCCGCCGTATCCTTCGTGATCTGCTTGCCGACTGCATGTGCCGCCTGCAGACGGTCGAGATGCGTGAAGATCGCCTTCGTGATGCTGTAGCCCATATCGGCATCCACCGAGGGGCCCGCGACGAGCATCGCCATGACGGAGACACCCGGGACTGCTTCGTCAAATCCTGCATACGTGCCCGCAGGGATCGTGGTCTTCGTGTAGAACGGATACTTCGCGATCAGCTCATCCGCGACCTTCTCCTCTACGGGGAGGAGACGGACGGGGTTCTGCGATGCGATATCCTGCACGGACGCCGTCGGATAGCCCGCCGTCAGCACGGCGACATCCACGTTGCCGTCCTTCAGCGCACTCGCACCCTCGGCGAACGAGAGGAACTGTGCGTCAATATCGTTATAGGAGACGCCGTATGCCGCGAGAATCTGGCGCACATTCGCCTCGACGCCCGAGCCGGCCGCACCGACCGCGACACGCTTGCCCTTGAGATCGGCAATGCTCTTGATGCCCGAGGACTGGAGCGTCACGAACTGGCAGGTCTCGGGGTAGAGCGAGGCAATCCCCTGTAGTCCGTCCACCTTCTTACCGTCGAACATCTCCGTGCCCGTCACGGCGTAGTACGTAATATCGTTCTGCACCGTCGCGAGATCGATGGCCTTGTCGCGCAGCATATTGATATTTGCCACCGACGCGCCCGTGCTCTGCGCACTCGCGTTCATGCCCGGGATCTCCTTGTTCAGGATCTCGGCAATCGCGCCGCCGATCGGGTAGTAGGTACCCGCCGTGCCGCCCGTGCCGATGTTGAGGAACTTCTTCGCCGATGCAGAGTCGCCGCCGCAACCGGTGAGGAGTGCAGCAGAGAATACAAGGACTGCACCTGCCGCAAAAAACTTCTTTACGGTAGAGATGTTCATGTTCTTTCCCTCCTAAAAAATGAGCGAATTTCCGCAAATGGAAATATGATAACGAAAATATAGTACCATAAAAGCCGCCCTGCATGCAAGCGGGACGGCTTTTGTATGGCAGTATACAAGAAGTTTCAAAGATCACAGTCTGCAAATGCCTCGCGGGAGCCCCGTTCAGTTCTTCACGATCTCCGCCGGCTCTCCGTTCGCCTTGGCGCGTGCGATGCACTCCTTCAGACGCGCGATGTTCTTCACATGGAGGTCGATCGCAAAGCGGATCCGCTTCTTCTCCTCCTCCGTGAACACGGGGTTCTCGTAGGCGGCGCGGATGCGCACGAGACGCGCCTCCACGTCGCGCAGCTCATCCTCCATCGGCCGCACATGCTGCAGCGCACAGCCGTAGACCGCGCGCATCGCATCGAGGACGTACTGTGCGTAGCCCGGCTCGCCCGACGCTTTTTCCAGCCACTGTGCGACGTGGTAGATCACATCGTAGGGCGGCTCGCCGCCGTGGATCATGGAGACGATCTCCATCTTGACCTGCTGCTCCCTGCCGTGCGGCTGGCGAATCAGCTCCTCTGCATCCGCCATCAGATGACCTTCTCGCCGTGGTAGCGTTCGCCGCCAATCTCGGGATAGACGCCGTACTCCACCGACCACTCGCATTTGTACTTGATTGCTTGCGCGTGGATTGTCTTGATGCGGTCGATGTTCTCGCGCACGATCTTGCCCGGGACGCCCGCGACGAGCGAGTTTGGCGGGATGACGGCGTTCTCCTTGACCACGGCGCCCGCCGCGATGATCGAGCCGCGCCCAATCTTTGCCCCCGTAAGGACAATCGCGCCCATGCCGATCAGCACGTGATCCTCGATCTCGCAACCGTGGATGCACGCGCTGTGCCCAACCGTCACATAGTCGCCGATGATGCACGGATTCTCGTCTGCGACATGCAGGCACGTGAGATCCTGAACATTGGAGCAGACACCGACCGAGATATAGTTGACATCGCCGCGCGCGACAACCCCCGGCCAGAGGCTCGCGTACTGACCGAGCCGTACGTCGCCCGAGAGAAACACCTGCGGCGCGACGAACGCCTCCTCGTGAATCTGCGGCGTGATGCCGTGAAAAGGGGGGAATCCGTCTCCTTTGAATGTAAACATGGCTGTCCTTTCTAGCGAACACCTCATTTCACAGGCGTCCGTGCAGCAGAATATTTCTCAGCCCTTCGCCTCGAAGGACACTCCGCGCTGCGCCGCATGATAGTAGCGGTGTGAGGCGAGCACCTCTGCGGCACTCGGCGCAGGATGCGAAGGAATACGTGCGGCATCCGCGTGCTGCTTGCGGTGGATGCCGCGTGCCTCCTCCGCTGCCGCATCGCGTATCGTATCCGGGAGGTTCCGGTACTCCTTGGTGTTTGCATACTCCATCCACTCACGCTGGAGCGCGCGCAGAAGATACACCCTCTCATCGTCGATCGGCAGGCGATTGCCCGCCTGCTGTGCCGTACGGAGCATCTCCGCCATCTCCGCCGGCGGGGGCGTGCGACGATTGCCGCAGGCGTCCTTCTCCTTCCCGCACGAATGATCCTGCACGCCGTCTGCGTACCCACCGTCCGCGCCGCCCTGTACGGCGTTCGGCACAGACAGCGCCGCGTCACTCTGCGCAGCAACCGCCTCACGGCCGATGGCGCCCTGCATATCCCCTGTCGTCGGCGCAGCATCCGCGCCCGTCGCCTGTGGTGCATCGAGAGCATCGCCCGCCGCAGCCGCACTGCCGTTCGCCGCTGCGGCAGGCATCTCCACATGCCCCGCGGAACCCCCGCCTGCGCCCGACACGCTTGACGAACCGCCGCCCCGCTGCATCTCCGAGAGCACGGAGATATTCGCCTGTGCCACCGCGAGCCGTGCCTCCTCCTTTGACTTGGCACGTTTCAGCGCACGTTCCAGAGCCTCACGCCGCTCCTCGATCCGCGCCACCTTATCGTAGAGATCGGGATCCTTATCCTTCAGATACTGCTTGTCCATGGGAGAGAGCTTCTGCCCATTCCGCAGTTTCTGGCGGATCAGGCTCTCGCGCTCCGCGTCGCGTTTTGTATTTGACTCCTGCGCCTCACTGAACCTCTGCCTGCTGATCTGCAAGGGCGCACCCATCGCCTGCACGAGACTCTGTCCCGTCTTTACGCGATACTTCGCCTCGCGCCTGAGGTTATTCAGCTGTGCATAGTCGCTGACTCGTCCGATTCCTTCAAACAGTGCCATACGATGACCTCCGTGTAATATCCTTGCTATCCATATAAGTAGAATCGGCGGCAGATGCCTCCTACCTAAGCCATCGACACTATTCTATCCTATTTTGGGCAAAAAGAAAAGCTGGTGATCCCCACCAGCCTTATATTTCCTGCCATTTGGTCGTCGATGCACGACGCGCTTGCGCACGCCTCCCCCGTGCAGACACTAATCATCCCGCCAAGTTTCCAGATATCCCTCAAGGCCGGCTAACCCTTCCAAATGTACCGCATGCCGTTCCCCCCATTCCCCTTCGAATGTTTGGCACACGTACAAGAAATACTGTGATAATTTACCATATCCACCGTGCTATTGCAATAGTTCTGCGCCCTCCGAGAAAATTTAATAGAACATAGCATTACGAAAAGACAGACGATTATTCCTTCAAACGGCAGGCAAAACGATTCCTTAAGGATTCGCACTGGATTTATCCATGATTTCCACATCTCCGCTTGACTTCATCGCGTTTCTGCGCCATAATCAACGCATGAATAACTGTTCATATAAAAGCAGAAAGCGGTGATCCATCATGGATTCAGCAGCACAGTCTCATAATTGCGGGTGCGGATGCACGAACGCGCCGCCGGAGCGACGCACGTACCTGTCCGCGTGCACGCGCATCGCGGCGGCAGCCCTGCTCTTTCTCCTCGGTATGCTCTGCGGCGAGGGGACGGCGGGCACCATTCTCTTTCTCGCGGCGTATTTCCTCGTCGGTGCCGATGTTCTCTGGCGCGCCGCCGTGAATCTGCGGCAGGGGCATCTCTTTGGTGAGCACTTTCTCATGAGCACCGCCACGCTCGGCGCCCTCGCGCTCGGCGACTACGCCGAGGCCGCCGCTGTCATGCTGCTCTACCAGCTCGGTGAGTTCCTGCAGGATCGTGCCGTCCAGCGCGCACGCCGCTCCATCACGGCGCTCATGGACATCCGCCCCGACACGGCGCGCGTCCTCATGGACGGGCGCGAGGAAGTCGTACATCCCGAGGCGGTCGCCGTCGGCAGCATGATCCGCATCTATCCGGGCGAGCGCGTGCCGCTCGATGGAACGGTGACCGCAGGCGAGAGCACGCTCGACACCGCTGCGCTCACGGGAGAGTCCCTGCCGCGCGCCGTGCGTACGGGAGATACGCTCCTCAGCGGCTGCGTCAACATCACGGGCGCGCTGACCGTCCGCGTCACAGCTGCCTATGCGCAATCCGCTGCGGCACGCATTCTGGATCTCGTGGAGGAGGCGGCGGATAAGAAGTCGCGCACGGAGGCGTTCATCACGCGCTTTGCGCGCATCTATACCCCCGTCGTCGTATGCGCCGCTCTCGGCATCGCTGTCCTGCCGCCCCTCATCACGGGAGACGTCTTCGCGCCGTGGGTCTATCGTGCATTGACCTTCCTCGTCATCTCCTGCCCCTGCGCCCTCGTCATCTCCGTCCCGCTCACCTTCTTCGCGGGGCTCGGCGCGGCATCCCGCGCGGGGCTCCTCGTCAAGGGCAGCTCCTATCTCGACGCGCTCGCCCGCACGGACACCGTCGTCTTTGACAAGACAGGCACGCTCACCGAGGGCAACCTCCGTGTGACGCGCATCCTCCCCGCCGCAGGCGCTACGGAACAGGAGGTACTCGCCCTCGCCGCCGCCGCAGAGCAGCACTCCTCCCATCCGATGGCGCGCGCCGTCATGCGTGCCTTCGCGGAATGCGGCGGCTCCCCTGCGGCTGTCCATGACATCGAGGAGCACGCGGGGCGCGGCATCACTGCACGCAGCGAGGAACGTACCATCTGCATCGGCACACACGCATATCTCAGCGAGAGCGGCGTCACCAACCTCCCGCCTGCCGCACCTGCGGGTGCGATCTGGCTCGCCGTGAATGGAGCGTATGCGGGCATGATCTGTGTCGCCGACACCGTCAGGGCAGGTGCTGCGGACACCGTCCGCGCGCTGAGGGAGCACGGTGTCCGCGAGACCGTCATGCTCACAGGCGATGCCCGCCCCGCCGCACAGAGCGTCGCTGCGGCGGTCGGCATCGACACGGTATACGCCGAACTCCTGCCGCAGGACAAGGCGGCACATCTTGAGCGTCTGCTCACCGCCAAGCGCGCGGACAGGACACTCGCCTACATCGGCGACGGCATCAACGACGCACCTGTCCTTGCACGTGCCGACATCGGCATCGCCATGGGCGGCATCGGTGCGGACGCTGCCATCGAGGCGGCGGATGTCGTACTCATGACCGACGAACCACGCAGGCTCGTCTCCCTCATCGCCCTCGCACGCCGCACCGTCCATATCGCACGGGAGAACATCGCCCTCGCCATCGGCATCAAGGCGGCCGTCCTCCTCCTCGGCGCACTCGGCTGGGTGAACCTCTGGGCGGCGATCTTCGCCGACGTAGGCGTCACCCTCCTCGCCGTCCTCAACGCCATGCGCGCCATGCGGGCGTAAAAACTTCATCTATATTTAAGGAAGTCCCCCCTTCCACACGATATGATAGGTAAAGGGATATCTGCGGAGGTGCTGATGATGCAAACACAGCGTATTGATGAAAAACTTTCCTTTCTGCACATGGATGCTCATCCCGCGCGTCAAACTGTGCGTCAGACCACGGGACAGACAGCAGGGCAAAACACAAAAACCGCACCGACCATCCTCTCCCGCGCCGCCGAGGTCTATATCAGCGCGAAGGGACGCGAACTGAGTGCGACGGATGCCCCCGACGACCGCCTGACCCCTGCCGAGACGGCACTCGCCGCCGAACAGAACGAGCTGGATGAGAAACGCGCAAAAAAAGACGAAGCCGCCGCCATCGAGCAGCGCATCGCGACCGATGAAAAGCTCACAGACGACGATAAGGCGCTCCTGCAGAAGGAAGCGGACAAGTTGAAGCGGGCGGGAATGACCGACGAGGATTGGCTCAGCACATTCTACAAGAAGGGGCGCGAATTGGAACGGCAATATAATGCCGAAGGGCTCACAGGAGAGGATAAGCGACTCATCGGCACACAGATAAGTGAGAACAAAAAAACCATCGGTGAGTTCCAAAATATCATCAAGGAAAAAGCAGAGCATACCGATGCCCTGCGGCGTCAGTCCGTGCAGGAGCGTGCCGATCTCGAAGCCGCGACGGCAAAGGAAAAGGAAAACGCTGCCCCCAAAGAGGACAATGCGACGGCGAACGCCGTCACCTCCCTCACTGCCGCACTGACGAAGAAGGCACTCGATGATGCGGAGAGCAAAGACAAGAACGATGCAGGGCACAAGGATGCAGCCCACAGCGAATAGATCTTGCACGTTACGTGACTCTCTAATATAATAGGGACATAAAAGGGGCTGTTGCATATCCCCCTATCGGCTCGCTGTGCTCGCCACTTCCCCCGTAAACGGGGGAAGCTAATATACCGTTATCCTAAGCCTT
>ERZ773267.1307-NODE-1307-length-14075-cov-14.630813_pt1 | contig 14075 bp, 7 predicted proteins | sample MGYA00511959_ERZ773267 | MGnify/ENA primary metagenome ERZ773267 (study PRJEB29015, sample SAMEA2738165) | human oral metagenome | biome: human oral; feature: human-associated habitat; material: saliva | place: China | collected 2240 ... | reverse complement strand
CTAACTTGTTCCCTTGTCCCCTCGTTAACCCGTCTACCTCCCCCGTCCCCTGTCTCCTCTCGCATACAACTTGTTCACTCGTCTCCCCGTCAACTCGTCAACTTGCCCGTTACTCCCCGAACTTGTTCATCTGTTACCCTGTCTTCTACAACAAGTAACATGTTCCCCAGTCCCTCGTTCCCCTGTCCACTTGCCCCGTCCCCTGCCTACTCTCGCCACCAACCTGTTCCCTTGTCCACTCGTCAACCCGTCAACTTACAGTGTTACTCCCCGAACTTGTTCACCTGTTACCATGTCTATTAATACACCTAACTTGCTCCCTTGTCCCCTCGTTAACCCGTCTACTTGTAAACTATTTTTATCATCTTACTTTTTTGTCGGTACTTGTCTAAAACACTGCAACGCAAATTCTTCCCTTTTTGTCACCCACTTCTACCATCAAAAATGTAACTATCAATAACACAAGTCATTAATTAGTCACACAAAAGAAGAGAATAAGATAAGATTTAGAAGTCCAAAATCATGAACACAGACAACACACAGAGTGAAAAGAAACAAAACCCCTCAAAATTCGTCCTATTTGTATATTTATTTCACAACAACTCACGATTCCCTCCCTATCCGTCGCAGTCAACCTCCTAACTTGTCGTCTACACCCCCCAAGTAGCTACTAAACTGTCGCACCATACTTACCTTTCTGTCGCATCATACTTACTTATCTGTCGCCGCTAACTTACTAATTTGTCGCCAAACATCCTTGTAACTCGTTGAATATTAAATGTTTCAACGGCCCTTACTAAATCTTATAAAGATAGTATAACGATAATCTAACCTGAGAAGAAGTTTTTTAATTTAAAAGTATATAGAATTTCTTGCCGTATGTGAAGACGATTTTAAACAAGTTTCTAATGCACCCTCCCTTTTTGTCGCACTTGTCTTCTCGCCCCCTCCTCATGCCCTACCCTCCGTTTTCCGACAACGTTCTCAGACGTTCGGCGGCGCGGATGGCCCAAGACGTATAGCTCGTTTCGATTTTTTCGGCACCTTTTTCTTACCCTTTTTCTGCCTTTTCTTTCAGTTTTTTCATGGCCCATTTTCCCATAATTGTAGCCCATGCAAGATGCGTTTCCGAGCCCTTTTATCTTCTGCTCCTTCATCTTTTCTATGCTTTTTGTCGCCTTTCTGTGTGAACAAACATAATGTTTTAAGTGATTATAAATGATTATAAATATATCTTTATATAAATAAGTAATTAATAGTTAAGTACTTGTTAATCAACTAAATATAATATATACTGTTATTCTAATCTATCTATAACCATACTACTAATAGTTTTCATTAGAAAAGAAATATATAAAAATGTATCTTTATAAGAATATCTTTATATCTCTACCCTACCCCTCTACGTACCAACTAAGTTTTTCCTCTTTTTGTTTGCTTACTTTTCAAGTCGTTTGACCATAATTTTCTTAGTCGTTGTTCATCGTTGATTTGTATTCAGTTTACTATCCATTTCGTGTCCTCAAGCAGCTCTTCACGACCCCCAAAAACGGCAGAAAGCGACCTCCCTTTTTGTCGTCTTTCACTCTTCACAGCGGTCGAGTTTTTCCTCCCTTTTCGTCGCCTCTCATCAATCCTCAAGTCTTTACGCCTGTTTTTTGCAGCTTCTTCGCCTACAAAGTACGTGCGACAGATAGGGAATGTATTCTTAACTGACTCCTACCCTATCGGTGTTCTAACTCATTAATAATAAGCATTTTATGTAGAAGAATAGCGTTATTTACGTTGAAGAAGTAACAAAATTTGTCACTTTTTTGTCGCACTTTACTTTCATGATCGCTTATAGCTCTATTGATTATCAGCTATTTATCGTGTTTTATTAAGTGTTTTCTAAACATTCCCAATTTGTCGTCTTTCTTCCTCCCGAGGTGATGTTCCTTATTTGTCGCAGCTTCTTTGCCGCTCTGTTCAGTCTGTTCAGATTGCTAAGTAAGAAAGATGTTCCTTTTTTGTCGACATATCCCGCGTGTGTATCGTCAGTTTTCTCTCCCTATTTGTCGCACTGACACCTACTAAGTGGACGGTGGTCCCCAGTTCTGTAAGCATTTTTCATCGTTCCTTCCAAGTGTTGTATAGTGTATAAGTCTTTGTTTTATAGTGTTTTATCCTTACCAACTATCTTTACAACCTGATGCTCAAAGCTCTTCATAGCATAGTGTTCTCATGTATTATTATTGTGTGTGTTCGCTCTGTCAAGCTGCTTGCACGACAGCGAAGGGCCCCTTGCACCTGGTCTAAAAACGGTGACGAAATATGATTCTATAGCCAAGACGCTAACCAAAGAAGTACTAATAATGACGAAGTCGACTGCTGCTTAATTCCCACATGATGGCTTTCGGCGACTAATAGGGAGCTTATCGATTCTGTCGGATAGGCTACTTAAGTTCGATATGTGAGCCGTTTGCATGTCATCTTATGCCTCACTTGCAAGTAAGTTGTCATTTATCTTGACAATTGAGAGCCTTCCTAACTTGCTTTATTGCGACTGACTGATGGGTTGATGGGTGTTGGGTGATGGTTGTTGGATGTTGATGATTAGCCAAAACGGGTGTTGGGTGATGGTTGTTAGGTGTTGATGATTAGCCAAAGAAGGGTGTTGGGTGATACATGTTGGCTGTATGGTTCTGTGTTATCGTTTGACTTAATGTCTCTGTGAAAGTTTGTGTGTTCTGTTCTTTTGTGTTCTTCTGTGAGAAAAAGAACATTGGGGAGTCGTGTGTGGAGTTTTATCCTTCACGAAGGATATTTCTTTCTCTCACAGAACTCACAAATTTAACAGAACTCATTTGCGCACAGTTTCGAACTCACAGAAGGCCTTCGGCATACAGATATCACAGAGCGTTATTGCTAAAGAAGGATGTTGGGTGTTGAGTTTTGGGTGTTGATGATTAGCCTTGGTGGGTGTTGGGTGATAATTGTTAGATGTTGATGAATTGCTGTAGAGGTGTTAAGATACCCCCACAATCCCATCACGACGCAAACAGCGAGGTAGGGGTAGCCTCGGTAATCACTCCCCTCTCCATTCGGAGAAGGGCTGGGGGTGAGGCCTCTGTTGGCTGTAACGTTCTGTGTTATCGGTTGACTTAATGTCTCTGTGGAATGCTGTGTGTTCTGTTCTTCTGTGTTCTTCTGTGAGAAATAGAACGCTCTCACTGTATGATACTACACACAAACAACACGCTAAGGAGTTTTTTCTCTCACAGAGCTCACAGAGTTAACAGAGCCTTTTTGCGCACGTTTCAAGCCCACAGAAGGCTTTCGGCATACAGAGGTCACAGAGGCCTTTCAACTAACATTAGCTGTAACGTTCTGTGTTATCGGTTGACTTAATGTCTCTGTGGGCCTTTGTGAAATCTGTTCTTCTGTGTTCTTCTGTGAGAAATAGAACGCACCCTCTGTAAGAGAAAGGGCGCTTGAGAATCGCTGGGGAGGTTTTTCTTTCACAAAACCCACAGAGAGTTTGTCCCATCTCTCCCCCAGCTTCGGGAAGGAGTTAGGCTGGTGGTGTCTCTTTTCTTGCGATAGCTCCAGGGCACAGGGTGGTGCCACATCATTCGTTATAGAGCCTCTTTCTTCCTTTGAAATAATCCTGTGTTGTCAAGAATATATCTTACAGTCTCCTTATGAACTTTGGGATTAACGACACCTCCTATGATATCACCATTCTCATCAATCTCAACAAGGGTCTTATGATATTTATGTAACGTTATTACAAAGTCATTTGTTATGGTGAAATCATTATAATACATGATTTCAGAAATGAACCGACTGTCTAATAAGAGTCTGTCAATAAGTTTATTATCCTTATATGAGTTTATCTGAATATTAAGAAAGTCAATGTCGCTTTCTCCCGTGTAGTTGTATATAATTATTCTACAGACTATATCCTTATATACAATAGTTTTTATGGTATAATATGGTATCTTTTCTTCTGATTTGACATCAAATATGTTTTCTTTGATACCATTACACAGTTGGTCATTAGGCATAAAAACAGCCATTGGCAATGAGTCTGTATTGCAACAAACATACTTCACAGAGTCAGGAGTCATTTGGTAATATTGTTCAGCATCCTTAGAAGTGAACATATACTTCTCATTATGGACGCTGCTCACTCTCTCCTTTTCTTTCGCAGCATAGCAATTGTAGAAGGAGAACAGGATTAGCAAAACAAATAATATATTATTCCTCATTCCTTTATGATATTTAAGTTGGGTCAATATCCTTGTAAATGTAATTGATGATGATGGTTAGGGTATTTCTTTGTATGGGGTAGATCATATATGTTCCCACCTATCTTATATGGCCAACCCAATAAACTTTTCCAACCAAATTTATATAATGCTTCATTCCATGCAATTTGCCTTTTGATATCGTGTTCGTGCGGAGTAGTGGAAAGGTCTAATATCTTTCCACTTCTATCTTTACGTAAATATCTTTTATCATCATTCTTCTCATTTAGATGTGAAGAGCTTACTACCGGCGAACCATCAGACATACTGAACCCATTACAAACAATTTCATCAAAGCAGACCTCTAACATTCCACCTAAAAGGCTTGCCCATGTTTGCTCATTCGCGTAGGTTCTTTGGGAATTTATCGTTAGTTTATAATGCTTATTTTCATTTCTATTTAATGTCCTGTACACATCTTAAATCGATAAGTTTAACAGTCCCGTTTTTCGCTCCATACACTTTTGTAGGTTTAATACTCGCAAATCAAATTTCAGACTTCTGTCCCTTTTCATCATGATAGATATACTTGTATTTATCCTCATATCCTTTCTGTATTGCTCTCGGAATATGTTTTTCTATTCTTCCATCCCAATAGACATGATATGTAACGTTGCCTGGCACGATAGCTGTAATTGTTACGCTTCCCACTGTCTGTGGGCGCTTATTCCACATCCATAGTAATCTACGTTCTATATTGAGCCGCCTATTGATAGACATTTCATTGGAGAGATCTGAACGTAAGTGGTCATTTCTTCTCTGCAATGGGGCTTTCCTCCGTCTTCACCATCAGCTTCAAAATGATATTATCGGAGGGGTTTTCCATCAGCTAAAGACTACTTTGAGAAATCATCTCGGCCAACAGATATTTCAAAAACAATTGTTGAACAGCCTGATAACATAGCTTTGACCATTAAGTATCAGTGATGCTTTATAGACATAGGTCTTGTTTATTTGGTTTCTGCAAAGATATTTTTTTCTTTCTGAAAAGCAAAGACGTAAGAGAATAAATTACGGATCATACGGAATTAGGAGTAATAATTGGATGGGAACATGCCTTGAGACTTCCCAACCGATATGCTCCGCTCGAGTCCAAAGTAGTATCTGCTCATTCTGTGTCCACTGTGAGAGATAAAACTCCCAACGAGTCTCTTGCTTTCTTTTTCTCACAGAAAAACACAGATGAACAGGTTTCACAAACCTACATAGATAGTGGCCCCTCCCCCAACCCCTCCCCCGCAGGGAGGGGCGTGATATGTGAGGTTACCCCTACAAGACAGCCAGTAAGATAATAGAATAAGGTGCACATCCACCTCATAGGGGTATCTCGGTGATCACGCCCCTTCCCTTCGGTGGAGGGGTCGGTGGAGGGGCCGCTATCTTTATGGACCTTTGTGTGTTCTGTTCTTCTGTGTAAATCTGTGAGAAATAGTACGCACCCACTCGATGAGATAAGGCCTATGAGACTCGCTGGGGAGTTCCTTCTTTCACGAAGGATATTTCTTTCTCTCACAGAACTCACAGATTTAACAGAACCCATTTGCGCACTGTTTCGAACTCACAGAACGCCTCCGGCATACAGATATCACAGAGCGTTAAAACTATCGTAGATACTAATAAGGGACAACACAAAGCCGATATCCTTCTCCATAGGGGTATCTCGGTGATTACGCCCCTCCCTTTTGGGGAGGGGAGGGGGGAGGGGCCTCTTCCTCACATGAGTATTTCAGTGATCACTCCCCTTCCCTTCGGGGGAGGGGTTGGGGGAGGGGCCAGCTGTGTTAGATGTTGTGACCTCTCTCTTATAGTGTTATTTCGGTACTCATTCCTCCCACCCTTTTCTCTCCTTCACCCTTTTACTCTTTGTCAATTTTTTTACTCCTCTCAATCTCCCCACATGCTTCTCTTGATTTAAGAACATGCCTTTCAAAGTTCGAGAATATGCCTTTCTTGCGTATTGAAGGGGCCTTTCTTGTATCAAGAGGGGCGTCCTCTTCAACACTCTGTGTAATTGTTTGATTTCTTGTGAGTTATATGCTAATTTCTTTGAGGTAATTACATCGGTCAATGAAGTGGCTTTTATCGAATTATTGTAATGATTCTTTCCGCTTTTGTTAGTTGCTTGATAGTACGTGAGTCGGTTTCATAAATACTCGAACGAGGTATATGCACGTCTTGTTTAGTTTATTATTTCTCATGCTTAAGTATTCATTTTTGTTAACGTTCAGTTATCTTTCTTTCGCCGCACATTTCCGATTTTTGTTTGTGTGAATATGGTCCTAGAATGATTCTAAACCTATCTAACGAGCGTAAAATATTCTTTCTGTTGTGTAAAAGATAATCCATCATTATACGTGCCATTACATTGTTCTGTTTATTCAAGTATTTTTATTCCTCCCACAGTTCTTTAGTCTCTGTCATTTCTGTCTCCTTTAGGGTTCTGTGCAAGCCCTCTGTAAATTCTGTTCATCTGTGAACTCTGTGAGAGAAGGAAATATTCAGCGCTTTTCTTGTTTATTATCTCATAAAATAATACTCTTTTTTGTCTCATAGATTAGCATAGATTTTGTGCATCCAACAAGCTCACAGAGGTATATAGAGTTATTTTGTCCCCTTTTTATGCTGCCTTTTTCCTATCCTTTTCACCCGTTACAACTATTCCCTCTGTTACTCTTTCTCCTTTTCAAGCTGCCTTTTTCCTATCCATTTCACCCCTTACAACTGTTCCCCCTGTTATTCTGTCTTCTTTTTATCCACTCTTTCACTTCTCCCATCCAATTATCTTTACTGTTTCTTCTGTTACTCTGTCTTCTTTTTATCCACTCTTTCATTTCCCCCATCCAATCATCGTTACTGTTCTTTCTGTTACTCTGTCTCCTTTTTATTCACTCTCTCACTTCCCCCACCCAACCATCGTTACTGTTTCCTTTGTTACTCTGTCTCCTCTTACTCTGTCCCTTTTTCACTTTTTTGTCGCACTTTCTCATCGTTCCTTTTCCTTGTTATTTCTCCTCTACGAAAGCATATTTTCGTTAAGTGTTGACCTTATTTTTTTTCAATATTCTATCCCTATTGTCTATTACAAAACCATCTATTTACGTCTTTATCTGTACATATTTTCACATTATTATTTAAGTATATAAAAATACTTTTAGTCCTTTAATGATTTGATTGTTTACTTACTTTGTTTTTATTTTTGCTTTTTATTTATGTAAGTAGACTTTTGTTTTATTGTTTAATAATATAAATCACTATTTATATAAGTATAGATTATTGTATTTATAGGTTTATGTTCAGTAAATATATAAATACGTAATAGTATATTTATTGCAATGTTTACTTAACTATATAAATACATATTATCCTGCAAAACTTATTTTTCATTTGTAATAAATATATAAACATATAAACAAATATACACTTTTGTTATGTACGCAATATTACTCATTACGTCGTTCTTTTTACGTTCCTTTTTAAACATTTAGATTTGTTCTTTCTTGATAATATAGGTGTTCTTTCTTTTCAACAGGCGCCGAGTTGCTTCTCCACCCTCCCCTACTTTTGTTTTTGTCGTCCTACGTTTTGACTCTTTTCATGGTTTCATCGTTTCACTTTACGCATTTACTGTAATTTGGAGAGGGATCTCTTAGTTACTGTTCTAAAGCGTTTTTGTTTCTTTTCAACCGTTTCCTACGCTTTTCACAGTTTTATCCTTGTAACCTATTGAATGTAAGAATTATATATATCTATCTAAATCACTATTTATATCTTTACTTCTTTCTTTGGTTAAAAGTTATAGGTTTAGTTATAGATGTTTATTTGTTAACTTCCTCGTTACAGTCTTTATTTTCTATTTAGTTCGATGAAATCGCTTAAAATTGCTGTTTTTCTTTGTTTGAATCTTGTATTTGTACGACCGCTTTGCATGTTTTTTTAGAAACAATTAGTTGTTACTCTCTGATTCAGAGTATTCTGTATTTTTATATATTCAACTATATATATGAATGTATTTTTACCCCATTCTATCGCTAATCTAACCCTCTCGTTCTACTTTGTTTTTACATTCTTATGGTCTCTTTGTTCTCAGTTTTCATCATTCTGAATGCTCATAACTCGTGAAGGAGGTTTTCCCTTTATTCGCTCATGATACCCTCCTTTTTCCTTAAATACGTATATAACTGTTTCTTTATATATGTATATGACTGATTATACTATTATACATGTAATTAAATATATATCTATTTCAGTTGCAGGTTATATGTTTGTAAACAAGTAAATATATAAATACATTTTTCTTAATGAGTATCTTTTTGAGTATTCCCTAATGTGTTGTTGGTTTTTAATCGACAGTTTTATATATTTATTAGATGTGTAACTACATAAATATATATAAAGATTAAGACTTAAAAGAGTATTTATTTTATTGTATTTATGCCTACTTGTCTTTTTATTTTTCTCATTAAAAATGTTTAGATGTATTTGTTTCTTTCAATAATTAGGCGTATATTTGCAAGTATAAAAATATAACCACATCATTATGTGTGTATTTGTTTGAATCTATTTTAATATAATTATATATGAAATTAGGTACTTTTTCGGTTTCATCTAAGGCGGGTGAAGTACTGAATTGGAGTATGGGTTTATACCTTGCTTTTAGTGGTCTCAGTCTGATAGACAACTGGACGTCGGCCCCCAATGAGGGTCAGGGGGTGATCACTCAGGCGTTTGCCACATTTCAGAGTAGCTCCATGATTCAAGTGATAGAGGCCGTTGCACTTCTTGCGACAAAGCTAACTATGATGGAGGTATTCCGTAGGTGTCTGAGTCGTAACAAGCATTTCACTGCACAATTAGCGGTCATCGTTGTGATGGTCCTAACGTTCTTGATTGCTGCAGCATCCAATCTCCCTATGTTTTTATGCACGCCAGAGGAGATGAGCAGCGGGATATCGGGACCAGCCTTAAGTAAGTTCTCAATTTTCTCAAATGCCTGTGGACTCGTACTCTTCGTTACCAACCTCGTTCTCTGTATCCAATTAATGATGAAATATGCTGGGAGAATCCGTCTTTACGGTGCTTCTTTGATAGGATGCGATGTGGCCATTTCGCTCGCCAACATGGTTTACGGCTATATATATAATAATGTGGGCGGTGTTACGATGGACCAGATAACGACCTACGGTACGATTCTTTCTATCCTTAGCTTTGTCCTTGGCTTGGCACCTTACTGCCTTCTTCGCAGAACAATGGTTGCAGCAGACTAACAGAAAGCTCATTATTAATAAGGTAGTAGGACCTAATTGCATTTTTGCCCCTCCCCTACCCCACTCTTGATGCCGCCCAATGTTGATAGTACAGGAAATCTTCAATAATAGAGGCTCATAATTCGAGTATTCGTGGGAAGGGATACGAGTGGCTGAGAAAATTGACAAAATGGGAGGGGTTAAAGGTGGGTAGATGTGACAAAAAGTAAGGAGAAGAATGCTTATTAGCTTTTGTTTGTCCTTGAATATAGGCCTAATGTGCCATATTGGGCTAATAAGGCTAATAAAAAGAAAGCTCAACGGCTTCTGAAAATGTAGCCTAAAAAGTGGTAAAGAGAGGCAATAAGGCCTCAGATAGCTGTTTTTAAGGATAAAAACCATAAAAAGGAGCTTTCTTTGTCCACGTTAAGTAGCATGAGCCTCGAGACAGGCTTGGAAGATACAAAACATCGAAGAGTGATAAGACAGATATGTAATCCGATTGAAATATATATACGTAAATAGCTTAAAGAGCTAAAATATAAATATTCTAAAGCATAGATACGTAAATAGACAAGTACGGGAAAAAGTAAAAACATAAATATATAAACAATGAAGAATAAGAAGATCGTTTTCGCAAATCAGAAGGGTGGAGTAGGGAAGAGCACGTTGTGTATACTCTTTGCCAACTATCTTGCTGCAAAGGGTAGGGACGTTTGTATCATTGATACCGACTTGCAGAAGACTATTCTGATGCAGCGTCGGAAGGACAAGCTCATCTACGAGGGCGAAGAAGAGCCTTACAATGTGCAGGACTTCGACGTGACAGATGTCGAGACCATGCAGTCGTTGGTTGATTCAGCCTCTCAGGTAGAGGGCTACGTACTATTCGACTCGCCTGGTAACATCAGCGAAGACGGTTTAGCACCACTCTTCGTGGGGGCCGACTACATCGTCTGTCCTTACGAATACGAGGATAAGGCGCTGGACTCAACGGGCGTCTTCGTGCAGGTGCTTAACGTGCTGCGCGAGCATAACCCACAGATGTCAGCCAAGCTCTTCTTCGTCCCCAACCGCATCGACCCACGTATCGGTACGGCAGAGGAGCAGGAGATGTGGCGGCGAACAGACGAGGTGTTTGGTAATTTCGGACTCGTCACACCTGTCGTCAATAGCCGTGCAACACTGAAGCGTACAAACACCTTCGAACTGCTTGGAACGCAGCGCGATGCTGTAAAAAAGGCGTTTGATTATATGCTGAGGAGGATGAAATAAAAACCTCCCCCCGGCCCCCTCCGAAAGAGGGGGAGTGCCTAACGGGATGAAGTTGGATAAAATTGGTTGGATAAATAAGATCTAATAAAGTTGTTTGGACAAACGATGTTAACTGAGAAGACTTTGTGAGGGCGCGATAGGGGAGAGAGGATGACGAAAGGACGTATCAAAAGAAGGAAATGATAAGTCCACGTTTATATATAACAAAGTAAAAACAAAGAAACAAAGATACAATGGCTAAGAAGAAGAAAACAATGGTGGTGATGCCAGGTGCGATGACCGACTTGGCGCATAGGGTACAGAAAGGACCACGACCAAATCCTACTACTAATTCAGAAGAGACGGCGATGGATGAGCAGGAAGCAAACGAACCTGTACAGTATGATACGAACAACGTTGAGCAGGAGGTGCATACACAGGTTGAGGAACAGCAGCCAGAGGAGTATGCTGAAGCTATTGCAGATGTTGACGAGCCATCAGCAGCACCAACGACGCCTGCAAGTCCGTTCCGTCGGGTAGAGCCCAAGCAGGAAGCAGTCGACCGTAAGGACCGCACCGCACCGGCAGCGAAGAAGCTACCAAAGGCTGAGGGCCGACAGCTCGCACGTGAGTATTCACTCGCAAAGGATAGCGGTGAGGACAGTTGGCAGATTTTCCTCGACCTGGCACGCGACTATAAGGCACGCGACTCACGTCTGGCCACGGTCTATATCGACTCCGACCTCAAGGGTGTCCTCGACCGTCTGAAGTCTGCTACGAGTGTGAAGCTCCCTTCAACAGCCCTATTGAGTGCCATCGTTGCCCGCTTCGTCTTCGAACACGAGAAGGATATCAAGAACGCAATATTTGGTGAGAGCTTGTTGTAAGAACTATAATAAAAGAACAAAACAGCAGAACAATAGTAGTCCCAACTGGCTCCCCCTCTTTGCCGAAGAGTGGGGAGTGAAATGCGAACTACCCCTTGTGGTTAAGTTGAAACTACGAATTCCTCGAATGACACGAATGTTTATATCCTTTGAGGTATGAACTACGAATTTCTCGAATGTCACGAATGTTTGTGAGCTTAGCACTACAAATTTCTCGAATGGCACGAATGTTTATAACCTTTGAACATTGAGATTGAACTACGAATATCTCGAATGACACGAATGTTTATAACCTTTGAACATTGAGATTGAACTACGAGTTCCTCGAATGACATGAATGTTTATAACCTTTGAACATTGAGGTATGAACTACGAGTTCCTCGAATGACACGAATGTTTATATCCTTTGAACATTGAGATTGAACTACGAGTTCCTCGAATGTCACGAATGTTTATAACCTTTGAACATTGAGATTGAACTACGAGTTCCTCGAATGACACGAATGTTTATAACCTTTGAACATTGAGGTATGAACTACGAGTTCCTCGAATGGCACGAATTATTTAGCAATAAGGATTCGCGCAATTAGAGAAATTCGTAGTGCTGTATTGGTAGTTGACAAGTAGACAGGTTTACGAGTTGACAAGTTATTTGCAGCAATAGACCATAGATTACATTAGTTTTCATAATGATGGCATACTGATGAGAACTTCATTCGAATAATTATACGTATTATGAATTATGAATTAACAACAGATTCTGAATTGTTTTTTAATAGCCCTCATCGCATAAAGGAATATACTGAATGAAGTCATTGATTGTAAGTACTGTTTTTCTCTTAGGACTTTTAGGACTGATCTATACGGTTAATTATCTTTACTATCGATTCTCCCCTGTCCATTCATTCCCGAGTGTTACCACCCTTTCTGCAAGAGCTCTCTTGGGGATGTTTATAAGTGGAGTAGGTTACTTCGGTACGCTCTTTTGCTTGGTGTCCTTTGATAGCGAATTAGGATTAAACCATTCTGTCTCTCTGCAGATATATCTATGTATTGGAGTGTTTCTGCTGTTGATAGCAGCGATAGTAGGTATTTTTCGATACGACAAAGGTGTTTGGCTTCGTCGTAATCCTAATCATAGCAGACTTTTCATTCCCTCGTGGAATGAAGGATCTAAGAATATGGGTGTTTCAATAAGCAGGGTTGATGATATCAATTATGGTCGCGGCGTAAGTTTCTCATGGTTTGATGGACGTTTTATTACTGCAGGAAGACACAGCGTAGCGTTTGAATACTATGAATATAATTTTATGGCTCACCGCTCTATACGTAAGATTATTTACAAAAAAGAGATGAGTTTTAATTTCAAAGCAGGTGCGGTATATGTGATAAAGATAATTCCAGAGCGGCAAACCTTCCAAATCACACAAGATACGACAGTTAACTTTGGCCTTTGAGACTTGAACTACGAATTCCTCGAATGGCACGAATCCTTTTAACCTTTGAGCATTGAGTTTTGCACATTGAACTTTATGCTCTGAACCGTTAACGACTACGAATTCCTCGAATGGCACGAATGCTTGCAATCTTTGAGCATTGAGTTTTGCACATTGAACTTTATGCTCTGTACGATTAACGACTACGAATTCCTCGAATGGCATGAATTATTTAGCAAAAAGGGTTCGCGCAATTAGAGAAATTCGTAGTGCTTTGTTGGTAGTTTACGAGTAGACAGGTTGACGAGTAGACGAGTTACTTGTAGCGATAAACCATAGTTAACATCGATAATTATGAGTGGTAGTTGACGAGTAGGCAAGTTGACGAGTAGACAAGTTATTAGCATCGATAAGCCACAGCTAACTTCGGTGATAAAGCCACAGCTAACATCGGTAACCAATAAACAGCTAACCATTCTTCCTTTATCATCTTGTTTTGTAAAGATAATTCATTGCTTGAAAATAAAAGGGCGTTAATACCATTCAAGTTAACGCTCTTTTAGCTTGCAAAAGATGCCCTTTAAGACCCTTGCCAACGCCCTTTTGAACCCTTAGTAGGCATCTTCTAAACCACATATTTTCAACTATCTGATAACAAAAGACTTACGATGGTAGTGGTGCTGTGTGTTTTAGCTCTTTTTGCAACCTTTTTTTGGTTGATCTGTAATAAAATTTTGCGTCGAATTAATATTCATTTGCCTATTGAATGTGCATTTTGATATGCGTTACATGGTCATAGATAATGTGTATACATTCTTTTCCCATTTTTTTAGAGCTATATATAATATTATTATTAAATAATTGTTATAAGTAATATAAAATCTATACCTTTGCACACGGACCAAATATTACATCTTTTCAAAGGTGTATTTTATACGAGTCCTATATATTTAAAGAGCGTTT
>ERZ773267.1305-NODE-1305-length-14123-cov-9.718155_pt1 | contig 14123 bp, 14 predicted proteins | sample MGYA00511959_ERZ773267 | MGnify/ENA primary metagenome ERZ773267 (study PRJEB29015, sample SAMEA2738165) | human oral metagenome | biome: human oral; feature: human-associated habitat; material: saliva | place: China | collected 2240 ... | reverse complement strand
CAATGTCACGCCAAATATGTGCACCAATGAAAGCTGAATAAACTATTATTCCAATATCAAAGGTGATGAAAAAATAATAAAAAATTTTCATTCATGTCAATGTTCAAATTATCTTGTGACCAATATTTGCACCAAAAAATAAAAAATTTTTCAAAAACAAACAAAATATTTTTAAAAAATCGAATTTTTCGCGAATTTTTTCTTAATGCGAAAAATTGCAATAATGAATTTTTGAAAAAAATTAACAAAAAAACTCCTTATGAAGGAGTTTTTTCAGAATGCGTATTGGAATAGATTGACCAAATCACCGTTGCCACGAGCGTGAATCCAATGAACGCAAGTGAATACATAATATCAAAATGATACCATGGCCCGATAATCATTTTGAGGCCGATAAACGAGAGAATAATCGCGAGGCCATAATGCAATTTGGAGAACAGATTAAGAGAATTGGCGAGCAAGAAATACAATGAACGAAGTCCAAGAACTGCGAAAATATTGGAAGTATAGAGAATGAATGGATCGTGCGGCGCGATCGAGAAAATCGCTGGAATCGAGTCGATTGCAAAAACTATATCCATCAATTCAATGATAATCAACGCCACAAATAGTGGTGTCGCCATTCTGATTCCATTCTGAATCGTGAAAAATTTGTCGCCGTCAAAATCTTTGGAAACTTTGAAAAATTTGTTCACCAAGCGATACCCGAAGCTGTGGGAAATATCAGGCTTTTCCTCTTTTTCCTCACCCCAGGACTTAATACCCGAATACAAAAGGAAAATTCCAAATCCAAGCATAATCGGATTGAGTGGTCCGTGCTGAGCTGGAAGCGAAAAAACATGTTGTGGAATTTGTGTTAATTCGATAATTCCAACACCCGCAAAAATAAAAATCGCGCGGAAAATAATCGCTCCAAGCACACCATAGAACAAAACTTCGTGTTGATATTTTTTTGGAATTTTAAAAAAACCAAAAACCAAAATAAATACAAACAAGTTATCGACAGAAAGCGCTTTTTCTACCCAATATGCCGCCTGAAATTTCGCAAAATCTTGCGGCCCATGAATTGCCCAAATAAGCCCAGAAAACGCCATTGCAAGCGAAATCCAAATAATCGAGGTAATGAGCGCTTCGCGATTGGAAATTTCATGTGCTTTTTTATTGAAAACACCCAAATCCATCGCAAGCATAATGAGAATCAGCACTACAAAGCCAATTACAAGCCAAATCGGATATCAAAATAATTCCATAAGAGAAAATCAAAAATTTTTAAGGTTATTGTATTATACGGATTTTTGGCGAGTTGCAAGAAAAAAATAAAAATCAGAATTATTCTGATCTTTGAGAATTTTTATCTTCTTGAGCAATATCGTCCGCAATCATAGCATTCACGGGTTTATTAAAAATAAATAAAATTGCGACCACGATATATCCAATTCCTGAAAAAATAATGAGATTCATTGCTCAGCCCACCAGTGCCATCAGATTATTGACACACAAGAGTCCGATAATTGAGGGAATACTGGCAAGCCCCATATAGAGCGACAATACCGCACCCAAGCTTTTCTTGTGGGATTTTTTCTTGCATGAGCGCCATTGATGCCGATTGCGTGATAGACATCATCACCCCAATAATTACCATAATAATCGCAAATGACCAGAAAAAACTCTCTGGAAGTAATCCTAAAATAATAAAAAATGAACCAAAAAAAAGCATACGACCACATTTCGATTTTGGCTTTGTGCGTTTTAAAATTTCTGATATATAAAATCATACTTCCTGCAATCATCCCGATGGCAAAGGCAATATTGGAAACAGTAATTTCAAATTCGCCACCATGAAAATGTGTCTTAATCACGAACGAAAGCAAAATAATAACTGGCATGACAAAAAAAGATGACAACACGCCATAGACAAAAAGCCAAAAAATTCCACGATTTTCACGAAGCGCACGCCATCAATCTACCATTTCGATCAGAACTTGCTTCACGCCATTTTGCGATTTTTGTTTTTCTTCTTTTGGAAATTTTACAAAAAACAAAAAAGAAATCGCGATCGCCGCACCGAGAACATCCAAAAATAAAATTTGACTAATTGGCAATAAAACGAGCAGTGCACCACCAAGGGCTGGCCCAGCAATACTTGAAACCCCTTGAATCATCTGATTTACACTCGCAATGCGCATGAGTTCGCTCCGTGGCGCCAAAAGTGGCATAGAAGCCTGCATTGATGGTCCATGAAACGCACTCGCCATTGAACGAAGTGCCATCAAAATATAAATAGCCATCAATTGATCTCCTCCTTGCATCAGAAAAATCGCCATGATAATTGTGAAAACTGACACTAGACCATCAGAAATCATCATTGTCCATTTTTTATTCCAACGATCGACATGTACGCCCGTAAAAGGTGAGAGAATGGCGCTCGGCAAAAGCCATGCAAGCGCTGAGGTCAAAAGCACTTCTGCTGATTGATATTCAAGCGTCAGCCAAGTCGTGAGCGCAAAAGAGACTGCTCAGCTCTAATAATAGAAAAGGCTTGCCCCATCCAGATGAGATAAAATTTTTTCTTCCAATCCTGAGAAATTTTTTCGGTTGATTGATTCATAATTTTTTATTAAAAAAATTTCACTTTGTGGATATTTTGAGAAAAATTCCCAAAACGGGAATTTTAGAGATCAAGATTCATTACATTTTTGGCACGAGACTGAATAAAATGCTTTCGTGGAGCCACTTCTTCACCCATCAGCATTTTGAAAATTTCATCAGCGCGCTCAGCATCTTCGATTTTTACTTGGAACATTTTTCGAGTTTCTGGGTCAAGTGTCGTCTCCCAGAGCTGTTCAGCATTCATTTCTCCAAGCCCTTTATAACGTTGAATTCCGTCTGTCACAATTCCATGTTCCGCAATCAAAGCATCTTTCTGAGCGTCATTGTAGGCGTACCAAGTACTTTTTCCGCGAGAGAGCTTATAGAGTGGAGGATTCGCAATATAAATATGTCCGCGTTCTACCAATTCTTTGAAATATCGGAAGAAAAAAGTGAGCAAAAGTGTGCGAATATGCGCCCCATCCACATCAGCATCAGTCATAATTACGATACGATTGTAGCGCAATTTTGAATAGTCAAAACTTTCTCCAACGCCCGTTCCAAGCGCCATAATCAATCCTTTGATTTCGGCATTGGCAAAGGCTTTGTCGAGACGAGCCTGTTCAGTATTGAGAATTTTACCGCGAAGTGAAAAAATCGCCTGAAATTTTCGGTCACGACCCGTCTTGGCCGTACCACCGGCAGAATCCCCCTCCACAAGGTACAATTCTGTTTTTGTGTTGTCGCGACTTGAACAGTCAGCGAGCTTCCCTGGAAGACCCGCTCCTTCGAGCACGCCTTTTCGAATAATGGTATCACGAGCATTACGAGCTGCCGCACGAGCACGAGCCGCCAAAAGACATTTTTCAATCATTGCTTTGGCAGTGCGGGGATTTTCTTGTAAAAAATCATAAAAAGCCTCACCCATCACACGATCCGTAATTCCCTTTGCTTCAGGCGTTCCAAGCTTTCCTTTGGTTTGCCCTTCAAACTGCGGCTCTGGAACTTTGACAGAAATAATCGCCGTAAGCCCTTCGATCATATCTTCCGAAGTCAGATTCTGATCTTTTTCTTTGAGAATTTCTTGTTCGCGGGCGTATTTGTTCATCGTGCGCGTAAGTGCCGTTCGGAAGCCAACCACATGCGTTCCGCCCTCTGGCGTGATGACATTATTTACAAAAGAAATCAATTTTTCCGTGTAGTCATCTTTTTTATATTGAAGTGCGATTTCTACGGCTACATTGTCAATTTGCTTGTCAACGTAAAAAACTTCATCCGTGATAACCTCAGAAGTACGATTGAGATAGTGAACATATGATTCAATGCCCCCCTCGAAGAAAAATCGATATTTGGTATCTTCAAATTCATTCAGCAGAGTGATGGTGATCCCTTTGGTCAAGTAAGCCTGTTGACGAAGACGAACTTTGATAGTGTCGTAATTGAAGGCAACAGTAGTAAACATTGTCGCATCTGGCCAGAACCGAACAATTGTTCCATGTTTATCAGTTGTCTCGCCCGTTGGAGCTACTTGTCCATCAGGCACGCCTGTTTGGTATGATTGTGTGAAAATTTTGCCATCCTTATGCACCCAAACCTGCATTTTGGTTGAAAGTGCATTCACCACAGAGGCACCCACACCATGAAGCCCACCAGAAACCTTATATCCTGATTCATCTCCACCGAATTTTCCACCCGCATGAAGCACTGTCATTACTGTTTCTAGTGCTGATTTTCCAGTTTTTGGATGAATATCGACAGGGATTCCACGCCCATCATCTTCCACAGAAACAGAACCATCCGCGTGCATCGTCACAATAATATGGCTCGCGTGCCCAGCCATTGCTTCATCAATCGAGTTGTCGACAATTTCCCAAACAAGATGATGCAAACCGCGTTCATCCGTCGAACCAATATACATTCCAGGTCGTTTTCGCACGGGCTCAAGCCCTTCCAAAACCTGAATATTACTTGAATTATACGTCATAAAAAATTTTTATTTCCGCACAATAATATGAAAATTTCTCGAAAAGTAAAGCGATTTTTTCGGATTTCGCGTACCACATTTTTTTGAAATTTTAAAAAATTAGAAAATAAAAAATCCTCCCACGGAAGATTTTAAATTTTTGACATATAAATGAGCGCGTCAGAATTCGAAATTTCGACATTTTTTCATTCTGGGAAAAAAGCGAGCAGAAAATTTTTTATGAGATCTGGATCAATCTCGGGGTTGAGCGGAATATCGAGCACAGTCGAAATTCGCTTTTTGGGGATAAATCGCAAGAAAACGGGCGAACCACCAGCCTCTACCATTTGAAAAGTTACAAAATCATCCCACAAATAATTATTTTCACCAACTTTGAGGCCTTTTTCGGAAATTTCAATTTCTGTAATGGGCGACGAATTATTTTCAATCAACAAAAAAGTTCCCGCAAAAAGAATTACCACCACTGAGAGGACATAAAGTTGCGTGACGATACCAAAAAGAAACAACGAACCAATCACGATCATCGCGATAATATACCACATCGGTCCGCGATTTTTTTTGTTTGAAAGTACCCAGGAAAACATATTATATAGCAATATTAAGAAGGTCAATAATTCGCGCTACCACGAACCACGCAGAAATAGAAATCACAAAACCAACACCCGAAGCGATCATTCCTTTTTTGGATTTTTCTACACCTGTACTATCACCAGTAATCCCTGAATTAAGCTGCATTTGTACCGCATAAAAAATCAACATAAAAATCGAAATTGTGCCCGCAACAGCGATGATAACTTCTGTTACCGTCGCAATTACGACAGGAATCGAGTCAATATTGACGTTTCCGGCGCGCAAATCGCCATCGTTGATTCCAAGAATAGATTCTTGAGTATTATTGATCGTGGCTGCGGTTTCAGATTGCGCAAAGGCTGATTTGGAGGCGAAAATTGACAAAAATGCCAACGCGCTATAAAAATATTTTTTCATAAGAAAGAATTTGAATTTTCAGTATTATAACTGATTTTCTCAAAAAATACAAACTTTTTGCGGTTTTTCTTTTTCTTTTTTTGTTGCCAAAAAATACAGAAAATTTTCAAAAAAAATTTGAAAAAATCGTTTTTTTTCTTATTATACAAGGGATTTTTGAAAAATTCTAGCAGAAAATTTTTTCAATTTTGGCAGAATTGACTTCAAATTTTTATTTTCTAAAAAATTCTCATGAAAACTCCACTTTCTTGGATTTCTGTGTATACTCCACTAGAATCTATTTTAAAGGAAAAAAGTATTACAGAACTCGCGCATTTGTATTCGATTCACACGGCAGAAATTGATGATATTTTGACGCACGATTTGGATAAAATAGTGATTGGTAAGGTGCTTTCGTGTGAAAAACATCCTGATTCGAAAAAACTTTCGATTGTGAGAGTATTTTTAGGTGAAAAACTCGGAGAAGAGACGATTTTGACAGGCGCAGAAAATATTGTCAATGCCAAATATGTTCCTGTTGCGACGGTTAGCGCGGTTTTGGGCGAAGATTTTGTGATTGGTGAGCGAAAAATGGCGGGAATGATTTCTCGTGGGATGATTTGTGGTGACAACGAAATTGGGCTTGTGAGCGAGGTTGCTGCCGGAATTATGATTCTGGAAGAAATCTGGGATGAAAAATTTTTGGAAACAATGGTTGGAAAGTCAGTTTTTGATCTTTCGATCGATTTTCCTGGAATTAGCGGCAAAATTGTACAAATTCCGCTTCGTGATACGACTTTTGAAATTGATAACAAATTTATTACCAATCGTCCAGATTTGTTTTCTGTGATCGGAAATGCGCGCGAATGGGCGACAATTTTTGATGAAAATTTTACCAATCCACTTCCACTCGAAGCGACGCCAACACAACTTTCAAACAAAATGCTTGATGTCGCAATAGAATCGGACAAATGTCTTGCTTATACGCTTCTTGAAACGGATAATCTCACGGCAGAAAAATCTCCACTCGCGATTCGGATGATGATGGAACGCGCGGGACTTAATCCAAAACTTGACCTCGCGGATATCACGAATATGATTTTGACCGAATATGGTCAGCCGATGCACGCCTTTGATGCTGATAAAATCGTTGGAAAAATTTCTGTTCGTATGGCGAAAAATGGCGAAAAAATCGAAGCACTCAATGATGAAACATACGAATTAACTGACAAAGATTTGGTAATTGCTGACGAAAGTGGTCCCATTGCAATCGCTGGAGTGATTGGTGGGAAAAATTCTGCAGTTTCTGAGGCAACTACTCGCGTTTTCTGGGAATCTGCGACTTTTGATGCAACGAGTGTTCGACTCACAGCTCAGCGTCACTCTATTCGTACAGACGCCTCAACTCGTTACGAAAAATCGCTTGACCCAACGCTCGCACTCAAGCCATTTCCTCGCGTACTTGAATATCTTGAATTTCTTGGTAAAAATCCTGAAATCAAAGGACAATTTTCTGGAATCAATACCGATTCTGTGCGAGAAATTGATATTCTCGTGCCTTTTTCGCTTGTAGAACAAAAATCTGGCATCAAAATTCCTCAAGAAAAAATTTTCCATATTTTACAAAAGCTCGGTTTTGTGATTTCGGATATCACAGAAGAAAATTTTTCTGTTCATGTTCCGTCTTGGCGCGCAAGTAAGGATATCAATATTCCCGAAGATATTGTGGAAGAAGTTTTGCGCATTTATGGATATGAAAATATTCCAGCCATAGCGCTTTCTGGCGATTTTTCCATTCAGGCCAAAAATTTTGAAATTTCGCTTACCAATCGCATTTTGAGTTTTTTCTCAGCACGCGGTTGGAATGAAGTTTATAATTATTCGTTCACAAATTTGGGGCTTGAAAAAAAGATTTTATCAGAAAATCACGATCAGCTCATTGCGATTCAGAACACATATACTGAGGATTTCACGCATATGCGCACGAGCCTCGCACCGCGACTTTTCATCAATATTGCGGAAAATCTTCGCCATCAAGACAATCTCAAATTTTTTGAAATTGGGAAAATTTATGCCAAAAATCTCGAACGCGATAGCAAAATTGAAAAACTGCTGGCTGGTCAAGAAAATTTACCTTTCCCAGAACGAACAAAACTTGCGGGCTCAACAACTTCCGAAACGATCGCGTCGCTTCGAAATTTGCTTGATGCGCTCTTTGTAGAACTTTTTGGATTTATTCCAGCGGTTTCACAAGGTGCTTCTCTCGCTCCATTTTTGCACCCAGGCGTTTGTGGCGAATATTCTCACGATGGAATTTTGCTCGCAAAATTTGGAAAAATTCATCCGCAAGTTGTGGAAAATTTTGAAATTCCTGACTCAACGATTTATTTTGAAATTGATTTTGAAGCCATTTTTCAACTTGAAAAAAATACTGAAAAACATCTCAAACCAATTTCTGTGTACCAACCGATTACACGCGAACTCAATTTCTTGCTTCCAAAACATACAGAAATTGGCTCTGTAGCGCACAAAATCGAGGCCGTACATCCATGGATTTCTCGTGTGGTAGTGGACGATATTTTTGAAGACGCGGAAAAAATTGGTGAAAATATGCGCAGCGTGAATTTTTCTTTCGTGGTGCAAAGCCCAGATTCAACGATTTCTGATGAAGAAGCCAAAAATATTCAAGAATCAATCATCCAGACAATTGCTGACGCGGGTTATAAACTTCGCGGAATGTAAAAATTTCAAATATAAAATCCTACAATTTGTAGGATTTTATTTGAGTGATAAAAGATTCATTTCTGTAATTTCTGGAATATCAAATTTGAGACGCTGCTCCAATCGTTCAAAAATATAATAGTCGTCATTTTCCGTTTCGAGCGTGAAAATATCTTTCACAAGCCCGCCACCTATCGGTTCAATTTTAAAGTCCAGCACATTAATATTGAAATTGTAAAAATGTTCGGTGAGGCGCATCAAGATGCCACGCTTGTCCTTGAAAATCACTTCCATCACAATCGTAATTTTATCTTTTTCCGGTGGCTGATTGGCCCATTGCGCTGGGATTCGACGATCTAAATCGATTTTTTCAACATTCGGACAATCAAGCGCGTGAATCGTCACTGTTCCCTGTCCAATAGCACCAATAATTTTTTTGGTTTCAGGCGTTGGATGACAACATTGTGCGATTTTGTGAGGAATATTTTTCTCTTTTCCAATCAGGATTTCCGTAGAGTTTTCTGAAAAATTTTCGGGTTTTTTTTCAGTTTTTTCCTTTTTTTCAGGAATTTCAGAAATTTTTTCGCCCAACACTTCCGAAATTATCTGATCGCTGATGACTTTTAGAACGCTCAATGGCTTACGAGAGAGGTTTCCAATTTGCACAAGAATATCTTCTTTTTGCTTGGTATCGAGCACTGCACCATCCACATTTTTGAGAATAGAAAGCTCTTTATCAAGACCTTTTCCATAATTTTTTTCCAAATATGCATTGAGAATGTCGCGCCCTTTAGTGATAAAAAACGCGCGTTCCTCACGATTGATATATTGGCGAATATACTCGCGCGCCTTGCTCGTCGCCACGAACGAAAGCCAAATCGGTTTTGGTTTATTATTTTTGTCGCGAACAATACTGATACTTTCCCCATTATGAAGCTGATAATCAAGCGGAACAACTTTTCCGTTCACTTTTGCGACAGCAATCGTATTTCCGATATCTGAGTGAATATGATACGCAAAATCCACTGGCGTCGCACCACGCGGAAGTGTGATAATATCACCTTTTGGCGTAAACACAAAAATCTGATCCGCAAAAACATTCACCGACATATCGCTCATGAATTCGCCACCATCTTTTCCATCATCGAGAATATCTTTAATCGTTTCTACCCAATAACTATCCTTCGACATTCCCGATTTTCCGGTTTCTGAATAGGTAAAGTGTGCCGCCACACCATGTTCCGCATGTTCGTGCATTGCCTCGGTTCGAATCTGAATCTCTGTCGGCTGCGAACGAAGCTCTGGAAAAAGTCCCACCACCGTCGTATGGAGCGACTGATAGCCATTTTCCTTTGGAAGCGCGATATAATCCTTAAAGCGCTTTGGCATCGGAATAAACGCATTATGCAAAATCCCCAAAATCTCGTAACAATGACGAATGTTGTCCGTGATAATTCGCACCGCAAAAAGATCATACAAATCATGAACATCGTTGTATTCGATAGATTTTCGAGAAATTTTTTTAAAAATCGAATACGGCGATTTAATGCGATAACTAATATTTTTTACGCCAACATTATTTCCCAAAATATTTTGAATCATTTCCTGTGTTTTGGAAAGGAAAAAATCCTGCTCTTTTTCAAGCTTGGCAAGTTCGTTCGTGATATATTTGTATTCTTTTGGATGCAAAATTTTAAAACACTCGGTTTCGAGTTCTTCTTTGAATCGAAAAATACCGAGACGATCGGCAATCGGCGCATAAATGTTGAGCGTTTCAAGTGCGATTCGTTCGCGTTTTTCAGGCTTCGGATGAAAATGCAATGTACGCATATTGTGCAAGCGATCCGCCAATTTGACAATAATCACGCGCAAATCATTGGTCATCGCAAGCAACATTTTTCGAAGGCTCTCAATACTGCGTTCCTCGCCTTGGTATCGAATCGTGGAAAGTTTGGAAACGCCCTGACAAATCTTGGCGACATCATCACCAAATTTTTCACGAATATCATCTTCCGTTCGTTCCGTATCTTCAATGACATCATGCAAAATACACGCCTGAATCGATATCAAATCCGGCTTCAAAATCGTCAAAATTTTGGACGCTTCAAGCGGATGTGTGATATACGGCTCGCCACTTTTTCGAATCTGTGTTCCATGAGCCTCGCGCGCAAAAATATATGTCTCCCAAATAATTTTTTCCACTTCTTCGGGAGTTTGCGTTTTGATATAACTTTGCGCGATTTTGATGAGTTCGTGCGCAAGAATGTCCGCCTGCGTGTAGTCCAATTTTTCTATTTCCATAATGCAAAATTTATAGTACGATTTTATCGAAAAATACTCAAAAAATCAAATTTTTTTATGTTTTTATTGAGAAAATTTGATAACAAATCAGAAATATATTCTAATATTTTATAATTTTGCAAATTCATAAAATTTCATATAATAAAATAAATTTTAGCTCTCATCCTGCAAAATCGAGCTATGTTTTGCAGGGGAATATTTTATTATGAAAAAATATTTGATTTTATTATTGTTCGTTTTTTTGCTTTCTTGTTCTGCATCAGTTCCAGAAAAAACAGACATATCTACCCTTAATCGACAATGTGCTAATAAAGCGCCATTTTCCTCATATGTTTCTTCAGAAAAAATTTATTGGTCATTTTTTAATGATGCTGATAAGCAATGTTATTATCTTGGGTTTTTATGATCCAATTTTTTTCTAATTTCTCATGGTAACCCATATTCAGATAATCTTCTTTGGTCGCTTTTTGGTTGATATGATAATTTTATAGAACATTTTCAAAAACAATATATTCATTCTTTTCAAGAGACACCCGCTTTTCATAATTATTATAATATTTTTGACTTGTACGAAAAAACTTTCACACGATATAATCTTTCGCTTCCAGAGCCAAGCACTGTTCCTGTTTTTCAAAGTGAAAATATTGAAGAAATGTATAAAAATTCAATTTATCCAATTTTGGAAAAAACCAAAAATTCAGAAAAATATTATGAAAATCCTATTTTTTCACCATCCACTCATTCTGAAGTTGATATAAAAAATCTTTATAACTTTTTATATTGAAAGCAAAAACAATCATAATAAATTATATATTTCACCGCCTCCCGGCGGTTTTTTATTTTCTCACCAATTTCCACAAACAAAAAATCCTCATTTTCATGAAGATTTGTAAAAGAATTTATAATGGCTCCCCGAACTGGATTCGAACCAGTGACCTACCGGTTAACAGCCGGTTGCTCTACCGCTGAGCTATCGAGGAATATATATAGAGCGGTATCTCTTGTAGAAGACGCCGCTATATTATGAAAAAATTTTGGAAAGTCAAATGAAAATTTGCTTGATTTTGTGAAAAAAGAATTATAATGAAAGAAATAATTTTTATTATGTGGCTTGATTTTTTGCTTTCGCTCGGATTTTTCTTTCAAAAACCACCAGAATTGCCGTCGCATCAGCACGACGCGGTAGAAAAAATTTCTATGCCGACGATTTATTTGGGTGGCGATATTATGCTATCGCGTTCGGTCGGCGCGATGACCAAAAAATACGGAACAAAGCACATTACCGAGGCATATAATCCGTTCCATGATGCGGAGAACAATTCGATTATTTTTCTCAATTTGGAATCGCCGTTTTCAGAAAATGATCGCGATACACACGAGCGGACTTTCAGTTTTGCGTCCAATCCACGCAATATTGAAGTGCTTTCGTGGCTTACTGATGGGAAAATTGGAATTATTTCTCTCGCAAATAATCATATTGCGAACGCAGGAATAGAATGATTTCAAACGACCATCGAGACACTTGATAAAGCAAAAATTTTGCACACAGGCCTTTCCAAATGAGAACGCAGAAAATTTATTTTTGTGCGCGTGCATGACAGGAAATATTGTTTTGGTGCGTATACGTATGATGGGCGAAAATATTTTGACAAAACAAAAAATGAAACCTGGTATGTCAATTCGCTTGATGATGCGAAAAATGATATTTTCGCGATGAATGATATGCATTGTGATGAGAAAATTTTTTCGCTACATTGGGGTCGCGAGTACAAAGTTGAGCCGACTGATTCTCAGGTTCAATTGGCACATTTTCTCATAGACAACGGTGCGACGATGATTGTGGGCGGGCATTCGCATATTTTCGGGAAAACGGAACAATATCACGGCCGTCCGATTTTCTACTCACTTGGGAATTTTATTTTTGATCAAGAATGGGGGCGCGATGGTTGCGAGGCGGACATGGATTGTGTTTTTGATGAAAAATTGCAGAAAAAAACAGTTCCGACATATCGCGGAACGGCAGCCAAAATCCCCTTTCCATACGATCATATAGGGAAAATCTGGCACTGGGATATCAAGATTGGGAAAATGATTTGAGAAAAATAAAAAAACTTCCGCGAGAAGGTTTTTTATTTTCTATACTTTATTAAAACAATGCTGGAATCACAATAAAAATAGCATCTGGATTATCATCAATCATTCGGGTTCAGAATAATGGATTATGTTTTGTTCGAAGTAATGTATCAATTTTTCAATTATTATAATTACAATTAAAAGCACAGTCTCATAATGAATAGATCAAATCACTATATTCTTTGTGTGGATTTTTTAGATTATGAATTGGAAGATTTATTACTTTTCATATAAACTGCGGAAAATGCTCGACAAGCAACATGTTAATATACTCGATAGTCTCTTTAGAATGGTTATAATTACTGAAGGTGTAAATTCGCTTAGTTTTATCCCTATACACTCATCCGATTGGTTGCGAAATGACAACCTTAGCACGATATCCCATCAATAAACGTTTAAATGAATCAACGACAATATAATCACAAGGCTCTTTTTCGTGCACACAATCTCGGAAAGTTGCATCCACTATTATTATAGATGCGTTTTCTAATTTTGGAGTACTAAGTTCATACACATCAATATCCTTTGTTTCTTGTTGTAAAATGATATTTCCATTAGTATTATCCTTTGCTCGAATTACTAAATTAATATTACCCTGGTCATGCAAAGGGGTTTTTGAATTTCATTGTATTGTAACAGTTTCTCCCGGTGGAATATTTGGCAAGGGTTCCCAGTCTATCAATATATCTTGGTTGTCTGCGGATTTTAAAATAGGATGATAATCAATCATTCATCAGTTAGTTGTAGAAAAGGCTTGCTTTGGTCAATTATTTTTTATTCATGCAGTAAGCTTATTGTCTTTTGGGTTAATTTGAGCATGTTCAATATGCAAACTGAGGGTTTCTTCGCGTTTTTTTGTTTCCTGATTAATTAAGGCTTCTTGTTCTGTATTTTTTTGTGTGTTTCCAATCAGATTAGCTATAAACGTCTGCCATATAAATGATATAATCGGTATTCCAAAAAATATCGATACGCATCATTTCACCACTACATTCCAGACCTTTTTCACTCCTCATAATCGCTCCTGTTTTTCTACGGATTGTAAATTTTTTGTCTGCTGAGACTCTTCATTCATAAGGTACGGTTACAAAGTAAAATCATAAGAGTATTGTAATAGAATAAGCATTAGTGTCAATAGTTATTAAGAATTTTTTCGAAAAAATCCCAAAAAGGGATTTTTAACCGCTACAACTCACGCAAGCTTCTTTACTCACATCACTGGAAAGTGAACGAACATAATACACCGTTTTGATTCCCTGCTTCCATGATTTCATATAATATCCATAGAGTTGTGCTGGCGAAACCTTGGATGGGTCAATCATCCATTCAAAGCTAATCGACTGATCCACCCATTTATAAATGACAGAAATCATATCGATCACATCATTCATATCCATATTTACATATTCTTTGTAATACCAGAAATTCT
>ERZ773267.1300-NODE-1300-length-14141-cov-13.394434_pt1 | contig 14141 bp, 12 predicted proteins | sample MGYA00511959_ERZ773267 | MGnify/ENA primary metagenome ERZ773267 (study PRJEB29015, sample SAMEA2738165) | human oral metagenome | biome: human oral; feature: human-associated habitat; material: saliva | place: China | collected 2240 ... | reverse complement strand
TGCATCTCTCGGAGAGGGACACTCTTTTATTGCACTTCGTTTTGGAACTTGCATCTGTCTGAAATTTGTTGTAACTTTGCAAGCACAACGCATTTGCGATGAAGATACAAGACATACAGAAACTATACGCTATGCTGCCACAGGCAGGAGCGATATTGAAGATACAGGAAAACAAGTCAGTTAAGACTGTTTTCCTGCAGGGACTCGTGGCCTCAGCTGCCCCGATGTTCTTTGCCTCAATAGCTGAACGATGGAAGACAACGACTGTTTTCGTGTTGAATGACAATGACGAGGCGGGTTATTTCTATAATGATCTTAAAACCATAGCTATGCCTGCTGACGGTGAAGGGAAGGTGGCGGAGGTATTATTCTTTCCATCGTCTTATCGTCGTGCAGTGAAGTATGGACAGCGTGATGCAGGTAATGAAATACTAAGAACAGAGGTGCTAACACGTCTTTCTGCCCTTACCTCGGGTGCTGACAACGCTCTACCGCTTTATATTGTCACTGAGCCATCAGCGCTATCAGAACTTGTTGTGTCAAAAAAGCAATTAGATGAACGACGTCTGACATTGACGGTTGATCAGCATATTGATATTGTAGAGGTAGAGAAAACCTTACGTTCTTTTGGTTTTACAGAGACTGATTATGTCTACGAACCAGGTCAGTTTGCTGTGCGTGGTAGTATTATAGACGTCTATTCCTTCTCAAACGAACTCCCTTTCCGTATCGACTTCTTCGGTGATGACATAGAAACCATTCGCAACTTTGAAGTGGAGACGCAGTTGTCTACAGAGAAGCTGACACGTGTTGAGATTGTTCCAGAACTGACAACGATGTCAGAAGAGAAGGTGCCTTTCCTTCAGTTCTTGCCAGAAGATGCCGTGTTGGCATTTAAGGATTTCCTTTATGTTCGTGATGCGATAGATAATATTTATCAAGAAGGGTTCACTAATCAGGCATTGACAGAGAAGTTAGAGGGAAAGACGGAGTTAGAACAGCGTGAACTGGAGCAGGCTTACCGCAAGGAAGGACAACTTGTGCCAGCCTCAAGATGGATGAATGAAGCACTTGACTTCCGTCGTATAGAGTTTGGTATCAATTATTCCTCTTCAGACCTTGCTAAGAAGAAGGATGGTTCACGGGCTACTATTAACTTCAGTACCTCGCCACAACCACTCTTCCACAAGAACTTTGACTTACTGTCTAAGACCCTTCGTGACTATCTTCTGCAAGGTTATAAACTCTATATCTTTGCAGATAGCGAGAAGCAGACTATACGTTTGAGGGATATCTTCGATTCATTGTCAGATACAAATGTCTCACCTGACTCTGAGAATCTGTCTGTAGCTGAACTGTCTGGGGAGGGGCAGGATGCGACGGTGGGAGCTTTACCTTTTACACCTGTCAACCGAACGTTGCATGAAGGTTTTGTTGATAGTACGCTGAAGGTATGTTTCTTTACCGATCATCAGATTTTCGACCGTTTCCATAAGTATAATCTCAAGTCTGACAAGGCACGTCAAGGTAAGATGGCTTTGACGATGAAAGAGCTGCAAGAGATGGAACCCGGTGACTTCTTAGTGCATGTTGACTTTGGTATTGGTAAGTTTGCAGGTCTGGTTCGTGTACCTGCTGGTGACTCTTATCAGGAGATGATACGTCTTGTCTACCAACATAACGACATTGTGGATGTATCTATTCACTCGCTTTATAAGATTAGTAAGTATCGTCGTGGCGATAGTGGCGAACCACCACGACTGTCTGTTCTTGGTTCAGGTGCTTGGGACCGACTGAAAGAAAAGGCGAAGAAGCGTATCAAGGATATTGCTCGTGACCTCATCAAACTCTATGCTAAGCGACGTCGTGAGAAGGGATTTGCCTTTTCTCCAGACTCATTTATGCAGCACGAATTGGAGGCTTCATTCCTTTATGAGGATACACCCGACCAGTTGAAGGCTACACAAGAACTCAAACAAGATATGGAGAGCGCACGTCCGATGGACCGTCTGGTTTGTGGTGACGTGGGATTTGGTAAGACAGAGGTGGCTATCCGTGCTGCTTTCAAGGCTGCGGTGGATAATAAGCAAGTGGCTGTGTTGGTGCCTACAACCGTGTTAGCCTTCCAGCATTACCAAACTTTTAAGAAGCGATTGAAGGATATGCCAGTGCGTGTTGACTATCTCTCACGTGCTCGCAGTGCTAAACAAACGAAACAGGTGTTGGAGGATTTGGCAGAGGGAAAGATTAATATTCTTGTTGGTACGCATAAGTTGATAGGAAAAACGGTGAAGTGGAATGACCTCGGACTCCTTATCATTGATGAAGAACAGAAGTTTGGTGTGTCGACAAAGGAGAAACTCAGACAGCTGAAAACGAATGTTGACACCCTTACGATGTCAGCAACGCCTATCCCACGTACGCTCCAGTTCTCACTGATGGGTGCACGTGATATGAGTATTATGCGTACACCGCCACCTAACCGTTATCCTATTCAGACTGAGATAGCTTCTTTCTCGCATGAAGTAATTGCAGATGCTATTAACTTTGAGATGAGCCGTAATGGACAGGTTTATTTCGTTAATGACCGTATTAGCAATCTTCCAGAGATAGCAAGGCTGATTAAGAAGTATGTTCCCGACTGTCGTGTTGCAATCGGACATGGACAGATGAAACCTGAGGAGTTGGAGGAGATAGTTATGGGCTTTATGAACTATGACTATGATGTACTGCTTTCAACGACGATTGTTGAGAATGGTATTGATATTTCCAACGCCAATACTATCATCATCAACGATGCTCATCGCTTCGGACTCTCAGACCTACATCAGATGCGTGGTCGTGTGGGACGTTCTAATAAAAAGGCTTTCTGTTATCTTCTTGCTCCTCCTTTGGCAGCATTGAACCCAGAGGCACGTCGTCGTCTGGAGGCTTTGGAAACTTTCTCCGACCTCGGTAGTGGATTTAATCTTGCGATGCAGGACCTTGATATCCGTGGTGCTGGTAACCTTTTAGGGTCTGAGCAGAGTGGATTTATGGAGGATTTGGGATATGAAACCTATCAGAAAATCCTCAATCAAGCGGTGATGGAGCTGAAGAATGATGAGTTCCAAGACCTTTATGAGGAGGAGATGGACGAAGGAAAGCAGATTACAGGTGATGACTTCATTGATGATTGTGCTGTAGAGAGCGACCTTGAAATGTACTTCCCTGATAACTACGTGCCGGGTAGTTCAGAGCGTATGCTACTTTATCGTGAGCTTGATAATATTGAAAAAGACGAAGACCTCGATGCCTATCGTAAGCGTCTACAAGACCGTTTCGGTCCTGTTCCACGTCAAGGTGAGGAACTGATGCAGGTCGTTGCACTCCGTCGTGTAGGTAAGCGATTGGGTTGTGAGAAGATTATTCTTAAGCAGGGACGTATGCAGATGCAATTTGTTTCTAATCCTAATAGTGTCTACTATCAGAGTGCTGCCTTTGATAAGGTTCTCAATTACATTGGTTATCATCCTCGTCGTTGCAATCTGAAGGAACGAAATGGCAAGCGTTCTATGGTGGTCAGTGATGTGAAGACGGTAGGAGAGGGAGTAATGATCCTACGTGATATAGAGCATTCTCAGTCATAACGCTTGGCTGGGGAATGCTTTTTACTCCCTCTTTCATCCCATAACTATTGGCAGAAAGAATGTAATCGAGTAGGGAGTATGATAATCATGTCACTAATCTATAGTTATATACAATGTATATACCTAATTTATATATTCTTTTGTGCGGATGGATAGTAGGCATTAAATAGTCTAATCGGTAGTTGTCAATTTGCTTTCTTACTATTAAAACCTATCTCTTCTCATGAAAAGAAATATTTACCTTCATGTAAATAAATATTTCTTTTCACGACAGTAATTCATTGAATACGAGCTTTTCGATACTTAGACAAGATTAATTCAATGATAGTCTTATTTGTCTTGTGTGTCTATATACGATTAATTTCAATAGATAAGTAAGTCTATAGTAGTCGTGTGTAGGCTTGTCAGCATATCTTGTTTTAGTCATGTAAACAACAATAAAAAGCACGGAAAAACTTGCAAAAGTCATAAATCATGCTTAAATTTGCGAACAGATGATGAAAGAAGTAAGACATAATGATGTGTTGAAGGCTATTAGCAGCATTGCGATGGAGTTAAAACCTGAAAACGGAAAGATAATTCTTTTCGGCTCTCAGGCGCGTGGTGATGCAAGTGAACTGTCAGACTGGGATATTCTCATTCTTCTTGATAAGGATAGAATAGAAGAATCTGATCATGATAAGTTCACCTATCCTTTCTGGGAACTTGGATGGAAAATTAATGCAATGATACATCCTATCATCTATACCTTGCAGGAGTGGGCTAATCGAATTCACTCTTCTTTCCATAACAATGTTGAATCAGAGGGAATCTTGTTATGTTGACAGGTGAAGAACGAAAGGCACTTGTAGCATACCGCATCGAGAAAGCAAAGGCGGTGTTAGTAGAAGCACGTGACAACGCTCGTTTAGGTCATTGGAGCCTTGTTGGGAATCGTTTATATTATGCTGTCTATCATATGGCACAGGCTTTACTCCTTGATAAAGGATTATCTGCAAAGACACACGCAGGAACTATTCATATTATAGGACAGCAGTTTATCTCTGTTGGACTTATCGACAAAACTTATGGGAGATTGTTCTCCCGTTTATACGAGTTACGCCAATCTGGTGACTATGATGATATGTTTGATGCTACGGAGGAAGAAGTTATGCCTTATTTTATTCAGATTGAGAAATTTATCAATGAAATGGAAGCATTGATTACTTTCAAATAATAAAGAAGATAATCACAATAAATAAAGAATTATGATTAAGAAATATGTAGAAGAGAATAAAGACAGAATGCTCGAGGAGTTGTTCAGTCTGATACGCATACCAAGCGTAAGTGCACAACCTGCTCATAAGGAGGACATGGTACGCTGTGCTGAACGTTGGAAGGAACTGCTGCTTGAGGCAGGTGTTGACAAAGCTGAGGTGATGCCATCAAAGGGTAATCCAATGGTATATGCTGAGAGAATGGTTGACCCTAATGCAAAGACCGTATTGGTTTATGGTCACTATGATGTGATGCCAGCAGAGCCTTTTGAACTTTGGAAGACCGAACCATTTGAGCCAGTTATCAAGGATGGTCATATCTGGGCTCGTGGTGCTGATGATGATAAGGGTCAGTCATTCATGCAGGCAAAGGCATTCGAGTATCTTAACAAGAATGACTTGTTGAAGCATAATATGAAGTTCATCTTTGAAGGTGAGGAAGAGATTGGTTCTGGTAGCCTCGGTCCATTTATTGAGGAACACAAGGAACTCTTGGCTTGCGATGTTATCCTCGTTTCTGATACAGGTCTTATTGGTCCTGATACTCCTTCTATCACAACCGGTCTACGTGGTTTGTCTTACTGGCAGATTGAGGTGACTAGTCCTAATCGTGACCTTCACTCAGGGACCTTCGGTGGTGCAGTGGCTAACCCAATCAATGTTCTTTGTAAGTTGATAGCTGATGTGACTGGTCCTGATGGTAAGATTCGTATCCCTGGCTTCTATGATGATGTTGAGGAGGCTTCTGATGAGGAGCGTAAACTCGTTGCATCTATTCCTTTCGATGAGGAGGAATATAAGAAGTCTCTTGGTGTTAAGGCACTCTTCGGAGAAGAAGGTTATAGTACAATCGAGCGCACTGGTTATCGTCCAACATTTGATGTATGCGGTATCTGGGGAGGTTACACAGGTGATGGTGCTAAGACCGTTATCCCATCAAAGGCATACGCAAAACTTTCTTCACGCCTTGTTCCACATCAGGATCATACAAAGATTAGTCAGTTGGTAGTAGACTACTTCAACAGTGTTGCTCCTGATTACGTTACAGTGAATGTAGAGAAGCATCACGGTGGTCATGGTTATGTTTGTCCTATTGACTTCCCAGCTTATAAAGCTGCTGAGCGTGGCTTTGAGACAGTATTCGGTAAGCGCCCATTACCAGTGCGTATTGGTGGTAGTATTCCAATTATCTCTACTTTCGAGAAGTTGCTCGGTGTGAAGACTGTTCTCATGGGCTTCGGCTTGGAGTCAAATGCTATTCACTCTCCGAACGAGAATATGCCTGTTGACCTTTGGATGAAGGGTATTGAAACGATCATCCATTTCCACCTCGAGTACGATAAGGAAGCATAAGTTTGATATAAAGACACAATGAGTTTTGTCAAGATATAGTAACAGAGGAACGTGGTTCTCTGTAGTAGCAGACTCTTTTATCTAAAGGCTTTTATTGCAGGGAATGATGTTCCTTTTAGTTTTTATTAAAACATGGTGTACATACATGTTGGTTGTGTTGGTAGGAATGGACTGGAATAAAACAGAGTAGACTGTGTTAAAATAAAGTAGAGAAAGGCAGTCCTCTATAGTAACAGTCTCATTTAAGTGCGTTTAGTAATGATAAATTTTTAAATTCATATTATAATGATTAAACATCTATACATTATAGCATCTTTAATGTTATTTCTCTTTGCGGGATGTACAAAGGAAGAAGACGTAGACGGCTACTACAAGTATGAAAAAACAGATACGATAAGCGTATTATCGCATAAAGAAGACTACTTCTATCCAGGTACATCTATTAAATCGAAAAATAAAGGCTATGTTATAGTAGACAAAGATATGAGAAAATCTGTTGTATCTCATATTGATGGATTTGATAGTATCTATGAAGAGGGACACGAATACCTTATCATAGTAAAAGTATATGGTCCACGTTATGGGATACAAGATTTGTATGAACATAGATACAAGTTTGTTAGTTTAATTAGTAAAAAGTAAATTAAACTTGAATCTCCCGTATTTATTTTCTAATGTTTATCTACAATTGATTTGTACTACAATAGTTTCTAAGTTGTATAAAGACAAAGTCACTTGTGTAAATAGTAACAGCCATAACCCACTAAGGTTATGGCTGTTACTGTTATTTGGTTTAAATCTTAGTTCTTTATCTTAGGATACTTTCTGAACCAACCATCGATACGGAGTCGGATGACACCGAAGAAGGCTTCAGAGAAGATGCCACCACTCATCTTACTTGTTCCCTCACGGCGATTTACGAAGATGACAGGTACCTCTTTAATCTTGAAACCAATCTTGAAAGCGGTGTACTTCATCTCAATCTGGAAGGCATAACCCTTAAAACGAATCATATCCAATGGGATTGTCTCAAGAACGCAACGACGATAACATACGAAGCCAGCTGTAGTGTCATGAACATGGAAACCTGTTACAATACGAACATACTTGCTGGCAAAGTAACTCATCAAGACACGTCCTATAGGCCAATTTACAACGTTTACTCCACTGACATAACGTGAACCAACTGCAACATCGTAACCTTCGTCATGGGTTGCAGCATAGAGACGAGGGAGGTCGTTAGGGTCGTGGCTAAAGTCAGCATCCATTTCAATAATGTATTCGTAGCCATGTTCTAAAGCCCACTTGAAACCTGTGATATAGGCTGTACCCAAACCTAATTTACCGGAACGCTCAATGATAAAGAGGCGGTCAGAGAATTCCGTCTTAATCAGATTATGTACGATTTGTGCTGTCCCATCAGGACTACCATCATCAATTACCAGAATGTGAAAAAGTTTCTCCAGTCGGAATACTGCTCGGATAATCTTCTCAATATTCTCCTTTTCGTTGTATGTCGGTATAATTACAATGCTATCGCTTGTCATAGATTTTTGTTTTTATAGGACAAATGTAGTATAAAAATATGATACTAACAAGTTTTTGTTTGTTTTTATTGGTCTGGGTTCTCTATGAAGCCTTGGTATTCAGGAGTAAGAGCAGACATAACTGAATTATAAGCTTCGTTCATAGTCTCCTTTTCATATTCGCTACCTTTCCCTTTAGGTGGGATAGGTTTATGAATGGTGAGACTCAGTCGATGCCAAACAGGGAAATGCCAATCATTCGTACGGGGCATAACATCGAAGGAACCATTGATGGTTATAGGACAAACAGGTAACTGAAGTTCGTCTGCTAACATGAAGGCACCACGACGGAACTTACCCATGTGTCCTGTAAAACTACGTGCACCTTCTGGGAATACAACCACTGACATTCCTTCATGAAGTGTTTCACGTGCCGTGTCGTAAGTCTTTTTAATTTTGCTTGCTCCACTCTTATCCACAAAAATATGGTGTGCTTTCTCACACGCCAGGCCTACCAATGGTATCTTACGAAGAGACTTTTTCATCATCCATTTGAAGTTACGACCAAGGAAACCATAGATAAGAAAGATATCGAACGCACCTTGGTGATTGCTGACGAATACATAGCTCTGTTTAGGATTGAGGTGTTCACGTCCTTCAACCTTTACGGGGAGGAAGAGTATTCTGATAGTAAACCATGACCACCACTTCCCTGGGTAGTATCCCCAGAAGTGTCCATTACCGAGTTGACAACCAATGGTTGTGGTTAATGCAGTAAAGATGGACGCAATGAAAAAGAGTGGAAAAGCAATGAATAGCATGTAAACCCTATATAGAAAGGTTATAACCAACATCACTATTGACGTTTGCTTTTTTTGTTGTGATACTGTATTGCTCATAGATGTTTCCGTTTATTCTATTTCTTTATATGTAATGTTATAACAGTAATCTCGTTAGGCATATTGATTCGGAAGGGGACAAGACCACCTAATCCAGCCGTAACATTGAGAAAACGACCATCTTGTTCGTAGACTCCATAGTCTTCATGCTGACGTACACTCGTTGGTCGCCATCCAAAAAGTTGCATTTGTCCTCCGTGTGTATGTCCACTAAGCGTCAGTTGTGCTGTTGTCTTTGGAAGGATAGAGCGTTTCCAAGCAGATGGATCATGCTGTAGCATAATTATAAACGAATTTGGTGCTATGCCTTGTGTAGCTTTCTTATAATCAGAATGGTTTGGGAAGGGAGGCTTACCGTCATTTTCTGTACCACAGATATAAATAGAGTCTTTCTTAGGTGATGTGATACAAATGTTCTGATTGCGTAAGAGTGTCCAGCCCAAGACCTTCCTTTCAGCATTGACTAATCGTTCTTCTTGCGCTGCCTTCTCTCTTTTATCACCTTTTATATACTCCGTATAATCATGGTTCCCTAAGACGGAGACAGTTCCCTTCATGGGTTGACGAATGAAGGACGACATCCTTTCAACCTCTTCTGGGCGTATATTCTGTAAATCACCAGTGAAACAAATGAGGTCAGGCTTTTGCTTTTCAATACTATCCATCTCCGCTTTTAGTATCTTACTGCGCCAACCATCGAAAGTTCCAAGGTGCAAATCAGATACATGTACGACTCTATAGCCTTCAAACGACTTTGGTAAGTCTTTGAAATAAAGGTCTACATGCCTGATGCGTATATCTGATATTCCGTATGTGAGTCCATAAACAAATACTCCAAAGGCAAAGCAACCTAAAAGTACTCCTATATAATGTCCCCAATTTCGATTTGTACGAATAATATATTTACGAACTATCGAACCTAAGAATGATGTGAGTGCAAAGATAGTCTTAGGTCCGACAAACATACCGAGCAGGAACAGATAAGTGTTCAACCAAGTGAGGTTGTCTGGCGCAAAGTTCTGAATGGATGCCATTGCACAAGTATAGATTACCATCCCGATGCAGGGTAACCACCACAATAGACGTAGCCACCAAGATACGTGGTAACGCTTACGGAAATAGTGAATGTCAATATACAAGTCTGACAGCACTATTATCAATATAAGATATATAACGATTCGAGCTATCATTTCTTCAATAAAGAGGAGACAAGAAACTTTCTTAACAGCTCAACAGGCTGATTACGTCGACGAGCATAGTCTTCTAATTGGTCTTCATCAATCTTCCCTACTTCAAAGTATCTACTTTGTGGGTGAGCAAACATAAAGCCAGATACACTGGCATGAGGTATCATCATACCACTTTCTGTTAGGCTAATCCCAATTCCTTTCATATCTAATAATTTATATAAAAGGAAGTTAACACTGGTATCAGGTATAGAAGGGTAGCCTACAGCTGGTCGTATTCCTTGATATCTCTCAGCAAGGAGATCTTTTATTGTAAGCTGCTCATCTGCTGCATAACCCCAATATTTCTTGCGGACATCCTCATGAAACTTCTCTGTTGTAGCTTCAGCTAATCGGTCAGCAATGGTCTGGGACAGCATACGTTGATAGGGGTCATCCTCATTACTCTCTGTAAAAGCCGCATCAACAGAAGCTGCAAAGAGTCCTACCGTGTCTTTAATGCCCGATGCAGCAGGGCGTAGGAAATCTGAAAGACAGAGGTTGGGCTTTCCTGCAACTGCCTTCTGCTGACGCAACATGGGGATACGTGTTCCATTGACGATGATATCATCACCATCGCTATTAGCATCACACAATGCAAAGACGGCATGGGTGTGATACTTTTCTTCCATATCGTTTAGCAGGGCCTCAGCTTCCTTACGTAGTTCTTGTTGAGCCTCTTTAGCCTTACCGTTCATCGACCAGGCATAGAAGAAGAAAGCCCAATTAATATATGGAACAATGTCACTGATGTTATAAGTTACAATCTTACTTTTATTATCAATTATTGCATCGTTCATTTTACTTTAATCCTTATTTCGGAAAGTAATCTTCTCACCACGAAATGTGTCTTCAAACTTTCCGTTATTTAATAGGTGTTGTCCGTTGCAGAAGGTGTGTAACACTTGCCATTGATAGGTGTGTCCCATCATCGGACTCCACTTACATTTACTCTGAATACAATCCACGTCTACAGTCCAAGGTTGGTTGGGTGAAACGATGGTGATGTCGGCCTTATATCCTTTACGTAAGAAACCACGTTGGTCAACATGGAAGAGCCGAGCTGGTGCGTGTGACATCAAGTCAACCATCCGTTCTATTGTCAGAACACCTTTGTCAACCAGTTCGAGCATTGTGACGAGTGAGAATTGTATCATTGGCATACCTGATGCAGCCTTAGTACAACCACCTTGTTTCTGTGTCAATAGATGTGGCGCATGGTCAGTACCAATAACTGTAATCCGCCCGTCTGTGAGTGCCTGACGAATTGCATCTCTATCAGCTACCGTCTTGACTGAAGGATTACATTTAATAAGTGCTTTCTTTGTAAGATAATCTTCATTCGAGAAAGCTATATGAGCAATAACAGCTTCCAAGGTTATCCTCCCCTCGTCTTCTGTTTGATTAGCTAATGAGAGTTCCTTTGCAGTAGTGATATGAGCTATATGGAGTTGGGCCTTATATTTTCGAGCTAATTCTACGGCTAATTGTGAGGATGCCCAGCAAGCTTCAGCGCTTCTTATCTCCCAATGATGTGTAATATCTGGATCATCACCAAAGTGTTCCTTGGCAACTCTCATGTTCTCATTGATAATACCAGAATCCTCACAATGTGTCATCACTGGTAGACTCAGTGCTGCTGCAGTACGGAATGTATCTTCTAACGCTTCACGCCTATCGACAAGCATGTTTCCTGTTGAGGCTCCCATAAAGAGCTTTATTCCAGGAATAGTGTGTATATCTAATTGAGAAAATAGCTTACTATTAGCATTCGTAGCACCAATAAAGAAGCTATAGTTTACATGACTTGTTCGACTTGCACGCTCCCATTTATCTTGTAAAGCTTCCAGCGTTATTGTTTGTGGATTGGTGTTTGGCATCTCAAAGTATGATGTGACACCACCATACGCAGCTGCACGACTCTCGCTTTCAATATCTGCCTTCTCTGTTAGGCCGGGTTCACGAAAGTGGACATGGTCGTCAATAATGCCTGGTAGAACAAAGCACCCCGTGGCATTGACAATCTCGTCAAACATACCACGGGGTACCTCGTTACCTTCTATAATCTCTATGACACAATCGTCCTCTATGACGAGCGAACCTATAAAGCTTCGCCCTTCATTGACGATAGTTCCACCTTGAATGAGTTTCCTCATATATTATATTCTTTTTTGTTAGAGATTGTTTGTTAATTCATCCGAAAGTTGAAAGCATAAAACCTACTAAAGTAAGACGGAAAACATTACCTATTTTACTAATAATAGTTTTATTTTCATTTGCTGTCATTTTAACATTTCGTTTCAATATCCTATAAGCCAACCAATTAAATGCCCATGTGGGCTGACAGATATGACAGCAACTTTCGTTTTGGATAAATCCGTTGTCGCTCGTAGACTCTTTATCCTACCTTCGGAAACACTCCTATAGACTCTTGTCCTTCTCTTGTTCATTCAGAGTCGTTACAGAAAAGATGGTGGGGTGTGGTTGTTCCTTACTTTGAAATAGAGTCGCCTGCCATTTGTGCTGGTGTTGGAGGAGCAACTGCAGCATTAGGTGTTGTACCTGCTGCATCTGGTAGTCCTGCAGGATCAGCCATTCCGTTCATTTCCTTTTGAGCTTGTAAGAAATTAGCATAGAATGCTTTAATCTGCGGATTCTGCTTAAAAGTGTCTGTAGCCTTAGACATGATATATTCAATCCATGAAGGTAATTGATTAATAGCATTGCTATACATATAATCATTCATCCATTGTGGATACGCATTAGGTGTTGTCTCATAGCTGATGCGCGTAAGGAAACACCATGGTCCAAGGATATTATTAAAATTCTCTGTAATAAACTTTGTGAAAAGTTTGTCACCTTTGTCATATACGCCCAAAGCCTTCTTTGTAAGACGAACATTCACCGTCTCCTCATCTTGCCCATTCATAATGGCAGCGCTTTCCTCATGGTCAATCTCGGCGTATTGGTTGCGTAGCTGTATAAACTTCGTCCAGAAATCATTAAGTTTATCATTCAGGGGCGTACCACTGACACGTTGCTGTGTATTATCCAGTTTAACCGTAATATCGCCTTTCTCTATTACAACAGGGAACTGAAGGTTGATGTCATCCATGAATATTTGCCCTATCTTGGTAGAGTCAACCGTTCCATGGAAAGCAAACTGACCATGAACCACGTCACATGAGTCCAAGTCAATGAGTGAATCGGCCTGATCAGTTTTCAGATACAACTTACGTCCATCCAGACTTGAAACGTTAGATGTACCTTGGATGTTGAATGAGTTGGCACATGACGTAAACGCTATCAGCGTTAGTAATGCATAGAGAATCTTATTCATAGATGATTAAACTGGTTCTGTTTCTTCTCAGACAAAATTACATTCTATAATCGAAGCCGAGAAACTTTTTTATTCAAATTAAAACAATCTGTGAGCTTTTAGCTTTTTTTAGGTATTTGAGCTGTTGTTTTCCCGCTTCAATTCGTAGCTGATACGATGAGTAGTATACATCTCAATAACAGCAGAAATGAGTAGGAGTATGACCCAATTATGATGGAAGATACTTACATAACTGCTGTATCCATCTAATGAGCCAGTGAAAATAGGGCGAAGGAAATGATAAGCGTCTTCTACCATAAAGATGCCAGCGAGGATAAATCCCCATCCTGCCAAAGACATAATCTTACGTAGACGACGAATAGCTAATACTGTACCTAAGTAACGTTGTCGTGACTGCATAAGTGCAAATAAGATTGCACCTACAAGCATTAGCCAGCAAGCAATAGGCTGGATTAAAAGGAAGGCATACAAGCCTGCCCCTGCAACCATTGTTATTCCTCCTAAGAGGTAAACGATAGATTCTACTTTAGTCAGTTGTTTCATTCTTACCAGTGTTTTCGGTTGGATGCTCATCATCGCTTAGAACGAAGATGTCTTCATTGTCAGCTTTCATAAAATAACGTTCACGAGCGACACGTGCAATAGCTTTTGGATCAGTCTTTAGTTCCTTAAGTTGTTGCATGTCATGCTTATATTGAGAATCGTACTTTTGGATTTCTCTCTTTAAATCATCAATCTGATAGGCATACTCTATTCGTTTCATAAAACTGTTTTCATCCACGATACCAACAATGAGTACACCGAGAATGATAACAATATGAAACTTAAACCGATTGAAGAAACTAATGATATGTCCAGTAATCTTACTCACTTCTTTACATTCTTTTTTGCAAAAGTAAGGAAAAGATTGCA
>ERZ773267.1295-NODE-1295-length-14158-cov-2.839112_pt1 | contig 14158 bp, 12 predicted proteins | sample MGYA00511959_ERZ773267 | MGnify/ENA primary metagenome ERZ773267 (study PRJEB29015, sample SAMEA2738165) | human oral metagenome | biome: human oral; feature: human-associated habitat; material: saliva | place: China | collected 2240 ... | reverse complement strand
TGTAATTAGGTTTCAGACGACCTTTTGACTGTCAGGTGTTGCTAACCTGCTTTTAAAAATTACGCTTCTTTATTTTCGGTCGCTTTTTGACGCAGGCGCAAGCTCAATTCGCGCAGCTGTTTGTCGTCCACCGCATTCGGCGCGTTGGTCAGCAGACATTGGGCGCGTTGAGTTTTCGGGAAGGCAATCACGTCGCGGATGGACTCGGCGCCGGTCATCAGTGTTACCAGACGGTCGAGGCCGAATGCCAAACCGCCGTGCGGAGGCGCGCCGAATTTCAGGTTGTCCAAGAGGAAGCCGAATTTTTCCTGTTGTTCTTCGGGGCTGATTTTCAGTGCGGCGAACACTTTTTCCTGTACGTCGGCACGGTGGATACGGATGGAACCGCCACCGATTTCCCAGCCGTTCAACACCATATCGTAGGCGCGGGCCAGGCAGTTTTCGGGATCGGACGCCATCAGGTCTTCATGGCCTGGCTTGGGCGAGGTGAACGGATGGTGCATGGCGGCCCAGCGGTCGTTTTCCTCGTCGTATTCGAACATGGGGAAATCCGTGACCCAGAGGAATTTCAGCATATCGGCATTGATAAGGTTTCTGCGGCGTGCCATCTCAAGTCGCAGCTCCCCGAGCGCCTGTGCGACGACGAGAGGCTTGTCCGCGATGACGAGCAGGAGATCCCCCGTCTTGGCATGGCAGGCTTCCTTGATCTTCTCGAAGACATCATCGGCATAGAATTTCTTGAAGGGAGACTTTACGCCTTCTTCCGTATACTGGATCCATGCGAGCCCCTTCGCGCCGTAGCCCTGCACATACTGCACGAGACCATCGAGTTCGCGACGTGGGATATTCGCATAATCCTCAACGTTGATGACCTTGACTTGTCCGCCATTCTCAAGAACCGAGGCAAAGACCTTGAAGTCCGAACCCTGAACGTACTCCGAGATGTCCATGAGCTCCATGCCGAAGCGAAGATCAGGCTTGTCCGAGCCAAAACGTTCCATCGCTTCATCCCACTTCATGCGCAGGAAGGGAGTTTTCAACTTTACGCCGAGCGTTTTGTCGAACAGCTCCGCTATAAGTCCTTCCATCAGTTCCAAGATATCGTTTTCATCCAGGAAGGAGGTTTCTATATCGAGCTGCGTAAACTCCGGCTGACGGTCAGCACGCAGGTCTTCGTCGCGGAAGCAGCGCACGATCTGGAAGTATTTCTCGAAACCTGCAACCATAAGAATCTGCTTAAAAATTTGAGGCGACTGCGGCAAGGCGTAGAACTTGCCAGGATTCAGTCGGCTCGGCACGAGGAAATCGCGTGCCCCCTCCGGCGTGCTCTTGCAGAGCATCGGCGTTTCAATTTCGATGAATTCATGGCGATCGAGGAAGTCGCGCATGATCTTCGTCACACGATGACGCAGCATGATGTTCGACTGCATCTCGGGGCGACGCAGATCGAGATAGCGATACTTGAGACGTAGCGTCTCATCGACATCGATATTGTCCTGAATGTAGAAAGGAGGCGTCTTTGCTGTGTTCAAGATGCGAAGCTCCTCGCAGACGACCTCGATCTTTCCTGTTTCGATATGCGGGTTGACCGTGTCCTCCGAGCGTGCGCGCACCTTTCCCCGCACGCCGATGACGAACTCATTGCGAAGGGTTTCCGCTTTGTGGAACGCTTCCTTGCCCATCGCCGCCTCATCGTAAACGACCTGTACGAACCCCGAACGGTCACGCATATCGACGAAGATCAAACCGCCGTGATCCCTTCTTCTTGAAACCCAACCGGCGAGAACGACCTCCGCACCAACATCGCTTTCACACAGTTCGCCGCAATGGCGCGTCCTTTTCATGCCTTCCAATGTTTCCATCAATTCTTCACCTCAACACATAATGCAGAAACCAAGTCCTTCGAAGCAACCTTCTTCTGCTCACTCGTCTTCATATCCTTCAAGGCAACACAGGCTTCCTTGACCTCGTCTTCTCCCAGAATAGCCACGAAGCGAGCGTTTTTCTTGTTCGCCTGCTTCATCTGCGCCTTCATGCTGCGCCCTGCAAAGTCCATGGAAGCAGAAATTTTTGCCATGCGCAGCTCTTGCATGAGCTTGAAGGCGGGAATCTTCGCTACATCGCCCAAGGCGACGATGAAGATGTCGACCGATTCGTGCACTTTTGGCAAGAGACCCTGTTTTTCCAACGCGAGCAAGACGCGCTCAAGACCTACAGCAAAACCGATGCCGGGCGTCGAAGGACCGCCGACCTCCTCGACGAGTCCATCATAGCGGCCGCCGCCCGCTACGGCACTCTGCGCACCCAGCGGCATGTATTTCACCTCGAAGGCCGTCTTTGTGTAGTAGTCAAGACCGCGCACGAGATTCGCGTCAAGCTCGAATGTCACACCCGTTGCTGCAAGATACGCTTGCACCTCGTCGAAATGCATACGGCACTCATCGCAAAGACAGTCCGTGATGCGCGGCGCACCTTCGGCCAGCTCGTGGCATTGCGCATTCTTGCAGTCAAGAAGACGCAATGGATTGCGCTCAAAACGCGATTGACAGTCCTCGCAAAGTTCAGCGAGATGCGGGCGGAAAAATTCTTGTAATTTCTCGCGATAGACGGGACGGCATTTAGGGCAGCCCACAGAATTGAGATGCAGGCGCAATTCCTGCAAGCCAAGTGCGCGCAAGAATTCGACGGCAAGCAAGATGATCTCGGCATCGACGGAAGGGTTTTCTTCCCCCAATGCCTCTACTCCGAATTGGTGAAATTAACGGTAGCGTCCCGCCTGTGGCCGATCGTAACGAAACATCGAGCCGATGTAGAAGAGCTTCACGAGGGCATCAGAGGCATAAAGCTTGTTCTGCAGATAGGAACGAACGACCGATGCTGTATTTTCTGGGCGCAATGTGAGACTGCGCCCGCCGCGATCGGTGAACGTATACATTTCCTTTTCCACGACATCGGTCGTTTCTCCGATGCCGCGCAAAAAAAGTTCCGTATGCTCGAAGATCGGTGTACGAATCTCATGATAGCCATAGCGTGCACAAATATTGCGGATCACATCTTCTACATACGTCCATTGTGCGACCGTCTCGGGCAAAATATCCTTTGTGCCGCGCGGTCCGTTGATCAACACGGTTCCTCTTCCTCCTCGTTTCCATAAGCTTCCAACAAAAGAGCCGAGCGTTTCGCGATGTAAGCATCGATATCGCGCACATACGTATGAAAGTCCTTGGCGTTGAACGAAGCTTTCAGTCTCTTCGTGCGGAAATTCATAATTTTGCTCGTCGCAGCGCAGCCGATGCCCAAGATGGTCTGATGCTCGTCCATGATCTGCATGTTGTACATGCTCTCAGCGCCACAGTGCGCACAACCGACGTTTTCAAGCTGTCCGCTCATATATCCCTGGCGATAGAGATAATACGGCAGAAAGCCCGCCTTCTGCACGTGTTTCATCGCTGTCTGAAACATGGCCTGTACCTCGGCATCATCGGGCAATTCGTATTCTTCCAAGTGCATTTTGAGCTTCGAGCCGCGCTTCAAGGCAAGCGAGTGGAGCGTCACATCGTCGGGAGAGAGCGATAGAACTTTGCTCATCGTATCAGCGACATCTGTACACGTTTCTCCTGGCAAGCCGAGAATCACATCCATATTGATGGAAAAATCGCCTGTTTCGCGCAGCAGGCGAAACATCTGAACGATGTCTTCCGGTGTATGTGCCCTGCCGATGCGTTCCAAGGTGCGCTGCTGCATCGTTTGTGGATTCACGCTGACGCGACTCACACGATGCCTCTTCATTGAAAGAGCTTTTTCGCGCGTCATCGTATCGGGGCGTCCCGCTTCGACCGTGAATTCCACCGTATGCTCTCCATAGAACGCTTCATCCACAAGGGAGAGCATTCGTTCGAAATCTGCATTGCTGAGACTCGTGGGAGTGCCTCCGCCGATATAGATGCTCTGTACCTTTAAGCGGTGTCGTTCTACTTCTGCTTTCGCTGCATTCAGATCTTTGTCCCAGGCGGAGAAGAACGCTGCAAGCTGCTCTTCCTTCGGCAGGACGTAGGCGGGAAACGAACAGTAGAGACAACGTGAACGACAGAAAGGTATACCGACGTAAACACTGATTGTTCGTTCATCTGAGGTCTGCAGGAACGGACGCTGACGAAAGGCCATATCCGTCATATACGAGGCCTTTTCCAAGGAGACTTCATAATCATTTAACAGGCGTGAGACGATTTCCTCACGAGAGAGTCCCTCTTCAATGAAACGATGCACGATCTTTGTTGGACGGACACCGTGCAAAATCCCCCAGGATGCCGCTGGCATAGCAAAATGCATACGAAAGAGACGGTAGAGGTTGAGCTTGACGAGACGATGAACAGCCGCCATCGCTTTTTCGTCGCGCCTTGCGACGCCCTTTATCGAAAAGCACCGATCCTCCCCCGTCTCCGCCACGGCAAAAAGTTCCGTATGAACCGCAGGAACAGGCTTCATGGTGATTTCATGCTGAACGGAGAGCACGTCGATGTCCGCTTTTTCTGCGGCTGTTTCTTCGACATTGTCCAGCACTCGGATTTTGAAGAGTTCCAAAAGCTCACGCACGAGCTTCACGATGACCTCTTCCTTGCGATCGAGCAAGAAACGTCGAACAATCAATGCTTGCGGCACTCCTTGCAGTAACCAAACAGTTTGACTTGGTGATCCTCGATCTGGAAGTCGCATTCATCAGCAACCTTCTTTTCAAGGTTTTCCAGGAGATCCTCCGAAAACTCTATAACCTTGTTGCAGTTCAGGCAAATCAGATGATGGTGTTGATGTTCGCCGGGATCCAGATCCGAAATCTCGTAGCGGCTGCAGCCATCGCCAAATTCCATCTTCTGAAGCAGACCCAAGTCAACAAGCAGTTCCAAGCTGCGGTAGACGGTGGCCAAGCCGATCTCCGAATGGTTGGAGCGCAGGATTCCATGAACATCTTCCGCACTGATATGTTGGCCAGGACGATCCATGAAAACCTGTAGAACGATCTGCCGCTGTGGCGTCATCTTATGCTGGCGTTCCTGCAGCCTTTTCCTGAGATCGTCCATCGTTATTTTAGCCATAAGCATACTCCTTTGAGATTCGTATCACGCAAGACGTGCATACATTGAAAGTATCTGCTAATTCAAAGTCTTTACGACTTATTGTAGCAAAAAGCGCCAAAGAATACAAACATCTTTTCCAGGATAAAATTACATGAATCCGAAGCCGTTGATGTAAGGATTGCATCTCTTTTCATGACCAATCGTTGTCTCAGATCCATGTCCGCAGTATACCCTTGTTTCATCGGGCAGAACGAGGAGCTTTTCACGCACGGATTTCAGGAGAGCCTGTGCAGAAGAACCTGGAAAATCCGTCCTGCCAACGGATTCAGCAAAGAGTGTGTCGCCGCTGAAAACACGATCTTCCATGCGATAACATACGCCGCCTGGGGAATGCCCGGGCGTATGGAGAACGGTGAACTTCATGGAGCCGATTTCTAAAACTTCGCCCCCGTGGAGAAGGATGTCGGCTGGACGTGTCACGATCGGCGCTCCCATAAAGGCAGATAGATTCTTGTGTGCATCGAGCAGCATGGGGGCATCTGCTTCGTGAATGTAGAGTTTTGCTCCCGTTTTTTCACGTAAAAAATCAATGGCTCCGATGTGATCGCCATGAGCATGCGTATTGAGAATCGCTTTGAGCGTAAGACCCGACTCTTCCAAGCAGTGCCACACCGTTTCTTCGCTGCCGCCTGGATCTATCGCCACTGCCTCGCGTTCTCCCTCGTTGTGCAAGATGTAGCAATTGACGCCAAGGGTGCCTACCACCAGCGTCTTCATATTTAGGCTCATAGTTCATCATCCTTTGCTGAGGCGCCCAAGGAGCGCGAAACGCTGTAGACATCCTTCATGCGGCGGATCTTCGTCATGATCTGCGCCACCTGCTGCGAGTTCCGCACATCGAGCCCCATGTCGACAATCGATGTCTTGTTCGTCTTATTCACCTTTGCCGAGAGCGAACTGATGTTGACCTTCATTTCGGCTGGCAGAGCGAAGAGTTCGGCAAGGAGTCCCGTTTTGTCATTGCAGACGATCTCGATCTGCACCGTATACACCTTGTCGAGTCCGACATCCCAGTTCACTTCGATGACACGCGAGAAGTCCATGTCGTTCAAGAGGTTCGGGCAGTCCGAGCGGTGTACGGAAACGCCGCGTCCGCGCGTGATGTATCCCGTGATGGGATCACCTGGAATGGGGTTGCAGCAGCGCGCAAGGCGCACGAGGAATCCGCCCTCCCCTTCCACGAGGATGCCGTGGCTAGTCTTCTTCTTGTGGTTTTTCAGCGGCTGCTTCAGTTCGCTGAGCATTTGGGAAATATCGGGCGGCGTTGACTTCTGCAGATCCTGCTTGTGCATCTCGATGAGCTTTCCAAGGATTCCGTTGAGCGTTATGCCGCCATAGCCGATGGATGCCAAGAGATCGTTCACCTGCGGGATGTTGAGCTTTTTTGCCAGAAGTTCAAGCCGCTCGGGCTTCAGAACTTCCTTCGGAATATAGCCGAGGTGCTTTGCCTCTTTCTCCATCATGTCCATGCCGCGCGCGATGTTTTCTTCCTTGCGCTGCTTCTTGAACCACGATCGTATCTTTGTGCGCGTTTCCGACGACGCGACGATGTTGAGCCAATCGCGGCTCGGTCCATTGTTCGACTTGTTCGTGATGATGGAAACAATGTCGCCATTCTTCAGCTTGTACTCCAACGGCACGATCTTGCCGTTGATCTTGGCGCCTACGCAGTGATGGCCGACCTCCGTGTGGATGCGGTACGCAAAGTCTATCGGAATCGATCCCTTAGGCAGGTCGACGACATCACCCTTGGGCGTAAAGACAAAGACCTCGTCGGAAAAGACGTCAACCTTCAGCGCTTCGAAGTATTCGCGCGGATCGTCAAGCTCATGCTGCAAGCTCACCATCTGGCGCAGCCACGACATCTTCTGATCGTACTCGTGCGTCGCTCCGACGCTCTTTCCTGCTTCTTTATATTTCCAATGCGCCGCAACGCCATATTCGGAAACCTTGTGCATAGCGAAAGTGCGGATCTGTATTTCCAGAGGATATCCTCGGCAGATCACGGTTGTATGCAGGGATTGATAGCCGTTCGATTTCGGCATGGCGATGTAGTCTTTGAAACGTCCGGGAAGAGGCTTCCACATCGCATGAATGATGCCGAGCACACCGTAGCAGTCTTTGACGGAATTGACGAGCACGCGCAAAGCGGACAAGTCGTAAATCTCGCTGATGTCTTTCTGGTCGCGCTTCATCTTCTTGTAAATGCTGTAGAAATGCTTGGCGCGACCCTGGATTTCTGCCGTCATATGCGCTTCTTCGATTTTTTCTACGATCTGCTCGTGCGCTTCTTCGATGAAGGCCTGTCTCTCCTGACGTTTCTGCTTGACGCTCTCAACGAGATCGTAGTATGCTTTGGGATCCAGATAGCGAAGGCACAAGTCCTCAAGTTCCCACTTAATGTTCGATATACCGAGACGGTTCGCAAGCGGCGCATAGATTTCGATGGTCTCGCGTGCAATGCGTTTTTGCTTGTCTTCACGAACATATTTGAGGGTGCGCATGTTATGCAGGCGATCAGCAAGCTTTATCATGATGACGCGGATATCCTTCGCCATGGCGAGGAACATCTTTCGGTAACTTTCAAGCTGCTGCTCTTCTTTGGATTTGTACTGTATCCTGCCGAGCTTTGTCACGCCATCGATGAGCATGGCGACCTCATCGCCAAACAGCTCGCGCATTTCCTTCAGCGTATGCGTTGTGTCTTCCACAACGTCGTGCAAGATAGCGGCACTGATCGTGATGTCGTCGATCTGCAACTCGGTGAGTATCTTGGCGACGGCAAGTGGATGGATGATGTAGTCTTCGCCCGAAATGCGTTTCTGCCCACTGTGTGCAGCATTCGCAAGCTCATACGCTCTTTGGATGAGGTCTGTATCCGCATTTGGCTGATAGCCCTTCACCGTTTCCAAAATGGTATCTATACTTACGGGATTCGTCTCATTCATTCCGTTTCACCCGACTTTCCTCGGCATTCTCAGCAGACATCCGTGGCTGCCCTTCCCATCTCATGTTATACATTATACACCATCATGCAAGGTTTTTTATAAAAAACATCATTCTTCATTGAAAAGGAGTCTTACAGTGGATTCCCTTCACGGAATATGCGTGATTTCTGCAAATCAAGCTTTTCTTTGGGCACGGAAAACTCAAATTTTCCGTCTGTTTTGATGAGGATGCCGAGTTCCTCGAAAATCTGCAGTGCCTTTTGAAACGTGAAAATTCCCATGGCGGGAAAATGATGCAGATACTGCTCGAAAAGCGCCTCCACATTGAACGATAGTTCTTTCCGTGCCCTTTGGCGTGAGAGCAGGAAGCGATAAACCGAGGCCAAAGCTTCACGGTCGGGATGCTTCTTTGCAGCGCGCGCAGGACGGAAATCTTCGAGCATGAGCTGCAACGAGCGCTTTTCCTTCCATACATGGTATTCGGGAAAATATGCAATGTCGATGCGCTCGCGATTGATGAAGGAGGCCTCTTCCCCCCTGCCCCAAGCAAGGACATCGATGCTTGTATCTACGCCATCGAGCTCGAACTTCAGGTGTTGTCCCTCTTTGCCGATTTGTCTGGCATAGCTGCCGCGAACATCGTGGCACGAGAAAAGCGGTTTGGGATTTCCCATGCCGTAAGGTTCCAAAAGCTTGATCTCCGTCATCAGGCGTTCCGTTATCCGCTCGGGCGCAAGCTCCAGCTCGATATCGAGAATCGGAATGAAATCTTTTTCCACAAGCACCTTTTTCGCATAGGCTTCCAGAGCCTTACGGAAGGGGGCGATGTTTTCCGAGAGAAGGGAAAGTCCCGCCGCTTGCGCGTGCCCGCCGAAGCTGAGCAGATGCTCCTTGCAGGAAGAGAGTGCTTCAAACATGTGAAAACCGCGGATGCTGCGGCAAGATCCTTTGCCGACACCATCTTCTTCCGCTATGATAACCGTTGGACGATAGTAGCGCTCCACAATGCGCGAAGCCACGATGCCGATAACGCCAGGATGCCATCCTTCCGCGTGCAGTACGAGTACATGCGTTTTTTTGACATCGATCGCTTCGATCTGCTTTTCCGCTGCCTGTAGAATTTCTTGTTCCACCGCCTGGCGTTCTCGATTTGCAGCATCTAGCTCTTCAGCAATCATCTGCGCTTCTTCCACCTGTTCCGTCAAAAGCAGCTCGACACCGCGCAGCGCGGAGGCCAGGCGGCCCGCCGCATTGAGCCTGGGGGCAAGGACGAAACCAATGTGACCAGCAGTAATTTCTTTTTCCTTGAGATCTGTCACCGAAAGAAGCGCCTGTATGCCTGGGCGTGTAGACTTTTTCAGAACGCGCAATCCCTGCTGTACAATCTTTCGATTCTCCCCTACGAGCGGTACGACATCAGCGACTGTGCCCAAGGCGACGATATCGAGGTCGCCGGCAAAGGATCTGCCGCGCAGTCTTTGCCAAAGCGCTTGACAAAGCTTGAACGCCACGCCCACGCCGGCGATATCCTTATCCGGATAAGGGCAGTCTGCGCGATGCGGATTTATAACGGCGAACGCTGATGGGAGCTTCTTTCCTGGCAGATGATGATCCGTGATGATGATGTCGACTCGTTCCCTTGCTTCTGCCACCTCGTTAACGGCGGATATGCCGCAATCGACCGTAATGATCAGCGCCGTGCCCTTTGCAATGATTTCATCGAGCGTTTCCTTGTGCAGACCGTAACCGTCATTCTGGCGATCGGGAATGAAGCAGCCTGCATCGGCTCCGAGCTGACGAAGGTTGCGGCAAAGGATCGATGTTGCCGTGATGCCGTCAACATCGTAATCGCCATAAACGACGATGCGCTCCTTCGCCTGAATCGCCTGCTCGATACGTGAGACAGCTGCCTCCATATCCTGCAGAAGAAACGGATCGTGAAACAGTTGTTTCTCTGGATGAAGGAATTCTCGAGCGGCTGCTTCTGAATCGATGCCGCGATGTAGAAGGAGTGCTGCCGTAAAAGGCGTCGTGCCGATGCGCTGGGAAAATTCCACGGCTCTCGCTGACGCATCGGGCAAAAGTGACCATTCTTTTTCCATTGTACCCTCCTTCAAACATGCCGCTGGATCGAGCAAAAGGGGCTGTTGCACAGGTATGATCAGACCTATGCACAGCCCTTTGTATGTTCCGCGTTCAATAAACGCAGAGCATGAATCAATTTTCCTTTTCTAAAACTGGACGATTCGCTCTGCGGCGTTTCTCCGAGAAATTGCGTAATACGACCCAGATGGGGCTTGCAATAAAGATGGAGGAATAGCAGCCAGCGAAGAATCCGACGAGAAGCGCGAAAGAGAAATCCTTCGTCGTATCGCCGCCGAACCAGTAGAGCGCGAACGTCGTGAAGAGCACGGTGCATACCGTGTAAATCGAGCGCGTCAGCGTCTGATAAATGCTCGTATTGACAAGCTCGTTGATGTCGCCGCCGCGTCGGAAGTGAAGCTTTAGATTCTCACGGATGCGATCGAAGATGACGATCGTATCGTTGATGGAGTAACCGACGATCGTCAAGAGCGCCGCAACGAACGAAGAATCAATCGGTCTCTGTGTCAAGGAGAAGACGCTCAGGACAATGAGAATGTCATGCACCAATGCCAAGATGGAAGATATGCCGAATTTGAATTCAAAACGGTAGGAAACGTAGAGCACGATCATGAGCCAAGAGAGCGCGAGCGCCCAGAGAGCGTTCATGATGAGCTCCGATCCCATTGTCGCGCCGACTTTCTCTTCGCGCAGCACGTCGTAGTCGCCCAAATCTTTCTTCAGCGATGCCATGACTGCCTTGCGCTCATCTTCTTCAAGGTCGACGCTTCGCACCATGACCGTAGGCGCCGCCTCGGCATTCGCAGCATCGCCCGAGAACTGGATCGTGCTGTTGTCAAGGCCGTACTCGCGCAAAACGTTGCGCACATCTGCCAAAGTCACTTCTTTTTGGAAGCGCAATTCGATGATCGTGCCGCCCGTGAAGTCGATGCCCAGATTGAACCCCTGCGTACACATGCTGAAAATGCCAGGCAAGATGACGCATAGGGAAATGAGGAACCATATTTTCGTGTGCTTTACAATATCGAACTTATGCATCTTTTTTCACCTCGTTTCCCACGGATAATCCCGTCGCTCCGTAGACCGCAGGATTCTTGCAGATGTTCGAGGCAATGAGGAGCTTCAGCATGTACTGCGTGAGCGTAATTGCCGTCAACATGCTGAGCACGACGCCTAGCCCAAGTGTGATGGCAAAGCCCTTGATCGTGCCTGTGCCGAAAAAGAAGAGCACGAGCGCCGCGATGATCGTCGTGATGTTCGAGTCGAAGATCGTCGTGAAGGCACGCTTGAAGCCTGCTTCCATTGAAAGGCGAAGCGTCTTGCCCAAGCGGTACTCTTCTTTGAAGTGCTCGAAGATCAGAACATTTGCATCGACCGCCATGCCGATGGACAAGATGATGCCCGCAACACCTGGCAGCGTCAAGGTAGCATCGAGCATCTTCAAAATGAAGAGCAGGAGGATGACGTAAGCCATGAGACTGAGGTCGGCAACAAGGCCGGAAAGACGATAGAAAAGAACCATGAACACAAGCACGGCGGAAATGCCGATGACGAAGGTGAATTCGCTTTTGTCCTTCGAGTCCTGACCGAGCGTCGGGCCAACCGTGCGCGTCTCGATGATGTTGACTTTGACAGGCAGGGCGCCGCTTCTCAGAAGCATGGCGATGCGATGCGCTTCTTCTTGGCTCTCCTGTCCAGTGATCTCAGCTCTGCCGCCCGTGATCGGTTCGCGCACATTTGGATTCGTCAAAACCTCGCCGTCAAGCAAGATGGCGATGCGGCGTCCGACATTCTTTGTCGTCAAATCGGCGAACTTCTTTGCACCCTCGTCGGAGAACTCAAGATTGACCACATATTGATTCTGCTGGTTGCGTGCATCCTGAGCATTCTTCAAGTCCGTTCCCGTCATGACGGTGTTGCCATCTTCGTCCTTGAATTCGAGCATGGCCGTCTTGCCGATTGTCTTGATCGCAGCATCCGGATCCTTGATGCCCGGCAATTCGATGATGATCCGGCGCTCACCCTGCCGTTGGATCAACGGCTCGGTGAGTCCAAGCTCGTTGACGCGCTTCTCCATGATCTTCACGACACGCTGCATCGCATCATCATTGACCTGTGCTTCCGGCGTATCGACAGCTTCGAGCACGACATGCGTGCCGCCCTGTAAGTCAAGACCTTGGCGTATGGAATTTGCCAACGGCGAGACAAAAGCGAAAAAAATGCCGACGATGACCGCAATGACCGCGATGAGCTTTAATAAAGCGTCCTGTCTCAACTCTTTCCATCTCCTCTGAAAATTTCTCCCTGCGCTGTGCAGAAGCGTACAGGCAGCCTCAGGCGCCCCTTTCATGCAGAAACGCAATGACTTTTTCCAATACCTGCGCAGCTGAAAATTCATCTGTCTGCAGATATAGATCGGCATGTTCTCTCGCATCTTTCAAGCGCTCGTGCTGCACGCACAGACGCTCTTCCGTCCACGAGACGCGGCGACGCTTCTTGATTGCAGGAAGCGTTGCGTCGATCATCACGAGAATGTCGGGATGATGCTTGTTCCAAAAAGCGCGGATGCATGAATGTTCCTGCGCCACATTGTATGCATCGAAACCTGCATCCTTCAGTCCCTGAACGAGAGTCGTCTTGCCTGAGGCGCAGACGCCGACAACAGCGATTCGCATGGCATCCTCCTAGAACGGGTACGAAGCAGAGAGCTGCTCTACCTTGGGTCCATCGAAAGAAGTTTCTGAGATGCCCATCACGACAACCGTCATGTCATCCCCCGCCTTCTCCTTGTCCAAGGAAAGAGCATACTCCAAGATACTCCTGGCAATGAAGTCGCAATCCTCAGGTGGGTTGTCCTCGACGATGGCGACGATCTTCTTGATGTCCATCACCGCACCGTCATATTTCTTTCCTGCATGGGCGATGCCGTCCGTAAAAGATACGACGATCATGCCTGGGGCAAACGGAAGCTCATAGACCAACGGCTTCATGTGGCGATTGACGCCGATTGGTGCAACATCATCGTCATAAATCGTCAGATATTCGTCTGTCTTGACGATGGTCGGACAGTTGGAATTGCGGCTGATGACGATCGTTTCCGACTCCAGATCTGCACTCAGAAGCGTCAGCGTACAAGAAACCTTCTTGTCCTTCATCGCATAGAGGTAGTCATGCACGGCGCGTGCGACAGCGCCATCGCGTGCACCGTCAGCGATGAGCGAGGCCGCCTTGTTCACGACCCAGCTGCTCGTATGATGTGCAGCGAGCCCGCTTCCCTGTCCATCAGCGATGATGGCAGACAGTCCGCCGTAAGGGCGCTCGATGATGTCAAAGCTGTCGCCGCAATGCTGCATCGCGTACTTGTTGACCTTCGCCATGCCCACGTTTATTTTCATCAATGCTTCTCACCTGCAAACTATACGTTCCTTTTCTGTAACAATCCACTGCATCTTGACATCGTGCGCTTCTACGGGGATATCCTCCATGAGCTGGCAGGAAAATGCCACGGCGATGCGCTGTGCCTGCGGCGCTTTCTCGCTCAAAAAGCGATCGTAGAATCCAGCGCCAAGACCGAGCCGTGCTCCCGTGCGTGAAAATGCCGCGCCTGGCACGAGTACGCAGTCAAAGCTCTTGGGATCGACGATCTCGCGCCGATCTTCACGCACGGTCGGGATGTCAAACGCTCCCGGCGCAAGGTCGGAAAGCGCACGCACGCGCACCGCCTCCATGACGCCCTTGCCGACGATAAGCGGCAAGGCAACACGCTTTCCCTCGGCCAGTGCCTTTTCTATGAGGCTGTAGAGCTGCACCTCATCCGACATCGCGGCGAAGGCAAAGAACGTCTTCGCTTTGCGGCAGGCATCAAGTTCCTTCAGTCTCTCTTCTATAGCTTCACTGAAAGCTCGATTTGCCTGTGCAGAAAGACTGCGACGGCACGCCAGAGCTTCCCGGCGCAGCAGCTTCTTCCGCTGCCAA
>ERZ773267.1292-NODE-1292-length-14192-cov-17.254226_pt1 | contig 14192 bp, 10 predicted proteins | sample MGYA00511959_ERZ773267 | MGnify/ENA primary metagenome ERZ773267 (study PRJEB29015, sample SAMEA2738165) | human oral metagenome | biome: human oral; feature: human-associated habitat; material: saliva | place: China | collected 2240 ... | reverse complement strand
AAGGGTGGTAAGAATGTTCGTAACTTGAAGGGAACGTACACTGTTTACTTCAACGACATCACTGGTCAGTATTCTTTCGTAAAACAATAACAAATAAAAGATACCTTTTAGAGGGTGTGTGCCTTTGGGCATTACCTTAGGGCACACCTTCTTCTTAATAACAAGAATTGATATGAAGAAGATATTAGTCTTAGTAAGTACTGCACTGCTCCTTGCTTCTTGTGGTAGCAATGAATATGAAGAGTGGGCTAAGCCACAGTCTAATGCTGAGGAGACGGCTAACTCTGTGAAGTTCACAGTAGCTGAAGCACCCGCAATCGACTTCAATACCGTGACAGCCGACTCTGTCCTGCTCTTTACTCCATCAGTGGTTTCAACTGATGCCGTTGCTGAACAGACCTTGACTGCCGTACTTTCTAACAACAATAAGACGGCAACCTTGAATGTTAGCGAAGCGGGAAAGGTGAAGAGTACAGAACTGGTTTCTGCCATAGAGAACCTTTATGGTAAGAATGGCGACCAACATGAAGTTGCCATGGCGGTGACCAATAAGATTAAATTACAGCGTGGCGAGGGCTATAGTCTGTCGCAGAATGTAAAGGCAAAGGTCACTTGCGTTGCTCCTGCCTTCACCCAGTATCTCTATATGTCGGGCGATGCTAATGGTTGGTCATTCAGCAATCCGCTCTATAGTCCAGCTGCCGATGGCAAGTACACTGGCTTTATGTATCTCAATCAGAACGGCTTTAAGTTTGCTACCCAACAGGATTGGAATGGTACTGACTATGGTCAGGATCTTGTAGAGAAGGGTGCTAACATCGTTATGACAGAGCCTGCTGGTTTCTATAAGGTAGACCTTGATTTGACCTCACAAACCATTACTTACACCGCAATCAATAGTGTTGGTATCATTGGTTCTGCTACTCCTAATGGTTGGAGTTCAGATGCAGCAATGACTTACAATGCTGCTCAAAAGTGCTGGGAACTTGATAACGTAACCCTGACAACAGGTGAGATGAAGTTCCGTGCGAATAGCGATTGGGTGTTAGACTGGGGTGGTTCTTTGGATAACATCACCTTTAAGGGCGGTAATATCAACGTAACAGCTGGTAAGTACAACATCAAGTTGTATCTCTCTTGTGACAGCAAGTCACACTGCACCATGGAGCTTGTTCCATAGACTCTGAATTTCTATTTATATATTTAAGGTGCGTTGGTTCGTTGTTAACCAACGCACTTTTTTCATGCTGCTTGTGTGTATCTGTCCTCGTGATAAGTGTGTTTCATTCCCGTCTCAGTCTATGAAACTCATCGTTTCAATACATGGAACGCAGAGTTTCAATACATGGAACGCAGGGTTTCAGTACATGGAACGCAGGGTTTCAATACATGGAACGCAGGGTTTCAGTACATGGAACGCAGGGTTTCAATACATGGAACGCAGGGTTTCAATATATGAAACGCATTGTCTCAAGCCATGAGACCCACAGTTTCAGGCTTTGAGACACAGAGTTTCAGGCCCTGAAACACACAGTCTCAAGTCTTGAAACTCTCATTACCATGCGCTGGTAATGTCGTTATATGAGTTCTGCTTGGTTACAGTCTGGACTTCTCTGCATTGCCAGCACCCGTACCTTTGTATTTGCTTCGCTTAGCATTAAAGTTGTAAGTGACGGTCAGTGAGACAGCGCGGGAGTAGTTGTAGCAATCTTTGTCTAATGTTGTTCCATAGCCATGAAGCGTCCATCGCTCACGTTCGGACTTGAAGATATCGTCAGCCGAGATTGTGAATATGAGTTTTTCGTTGCAGAATGACTTGCGAAGAAATATATTGGTCTTTGCGAATCCATTGATTGTTTGGAATCCATCGTACAGCTTCGTGCGTGCTCTGAAGTATATGCTCGCTATGAAAGACTTACTGAAAGCAAACGTGTTGTTTAATGAGAAGATGAAACAAGGGCTGTTCTTCACTAATGTTCCATCGTCTGATGGTGCGTGGAAACACTGCTGCATGTAATGAAACTGTGCTGTTGGATGATATAACCCGAACTTAGGAGAAGCTGAGATACTTGCATAAAGGTTCTCAGAATGGTCGTAGTTGTAGGTTGAAGAGAATGAGATAGCCTGATTATTGTATAGTTTATGAGTCCAGAACATCACGTCTTTGTAGTACTTATAGCCTATCGAGAGACTCAACCAACGATATATCCCGTTTATTTCTACGTTGTGTATCTGTTCAGGATGCAGTTCCGGATTACCCCCTTCATAGGCATAACGATTGTTATACTGTATGAAGTTGCGCAGAGTACGGTAGCTTGGACGATGGATTTTGTTGCTATAATTGAGTTGAAAGCTCCACTTCTCGTGATTCCATGATAGTGAGAAGGAGGGAAAGAGATTGCTGTAATGTTTACTGGCATCGTCTTGTTTCACTCCAAAAGAGTAATAGTTGGAGGTTACATGCTCATATCTTAGTCCTGTGTTAAGTATGAAATTGCCGAAAGAATGGGTATATTCAGTGAATAGCGCATGATACCTTCCCTTGATATTGGTCTCTGATGCCGCTACAATCTGCTCTTTGTTATTGAAATCTCCACGTGAGTTTGTGCTGGAAAGTTCCGTTCCCCAGTATATATTTCCGCCCCATAACGGGTGACTAAGAACCAGTTTCCCTGCCCAGAGGTTGCTGTGTTGGTTACCCGTGGAGTGTACTTCACGATTAGGGAACTCGTTGGAGTGTTCCGATTGGGCGTGTCTTTCTTTTGTGCCTATACTCATGTAAGAAGCATTGAAGTCTATGCTAAGTTTTCCAAGCCGTCCCACATAATACAAGTCTGCCTGATGTCGAGCAGGAACACGCACTTCCACGTCTCCTTTCTGTGCTATTGTTCCTTCTAAAGTACCATTCTTATAGATGTTTTGGTTGTTATCTATAGACCCATCCATGTGATAGTCGGTGTAATAACGATAAGCTCCACCGATGGTATTGCTATCATTTATCAAGTAAGAAGCACCAATATTTTCAGAAAGGATATTATGGTTACTCTCGTATCTGATATGTTGTTGCGTCTCAATATCCTCTCTACTGGTATGTATTTGAGAGCAGAGATAATTCTTCTCTTGGTCTTTATAGTTCATCCAAGTGAGGTTATTGAAAAGCTCCCAGTGCTTAGTTCTATAGGTAAACTTGGTTGCCTCCGAACCTGTCCACTTCCCATTGTATTCTATCCGAGTATCATTGCGAAAGCTAAGACCGTCAGCTTGCCTGCGAATAGTCTTGATTCGGATGACAGACTGTACTTGTGCATCGTATTGCGCACCGGGACTTGTAATGACTTCTACACTCTTTATGTTGTCAGACTTTAGTTCCGTAAGTTCTTTCATATCGCTTATTCTGCGATTATTGACGTATATTAGCGGCGTACCCTTGGCAAACACCTGCACATTATCACCATTGGTTGTGACGCGAGGGAGTTGTCCTAAGACATCCATAGCTGTTCCTAATTTTGATAAAAGGGAATTTTCAACGTTGATACTCATCCCTCCACTGGTCTGTTTGTATAGTTGATGGGACGTTTTAATGGTCACTTCCTTCAGCTTTAGGGCATCGGGTTGAAGCTGAATGATACCTGCTTGCTCTGTTGAAAAGGTACGATAGACTGGTTTATAACCCACGTAACTAATGCGGGCGATGACCTTTGATGGTTCAAATGGTACTACGAAGACACCACTCTCGTTACTAACTCCACCTGATATAGCAGTGGAGTCGACAACAGACAATAGTAGAACATTAGCGTAAGGCACTGGCTGTCCGGTCTCATCAATGACCTTTCCTGTCAGATGTCGCCTTGTCTTGTGTGTACATTCCACCATGATAACGTCTCCGCGACGTATCATTCGGATGGGATAGAAGCCTATGAGTTGTTCAATAGCATCTGGAACACTTTTATTCTTGATGTTAGTAGTGATGCGGAAATCCTCTAAGTCGTTGTAAATGAAGTTCACGGTGTATCGGTTTTGCAGGTAGTTTAACTCCTTCAACGCCTGCGCCATGGATACATTATTATATTGTCGACTGATACGTTGGGCTGATACTCCATGCGAGCTGATGAGGAGTAGCAGAATAATAAGATATCTTTCCATAGCTTTACTCTATTGTTAATGTGTTATCAGAATAGCTAACTTTTACGCGGTCAAAGGCATTCAGCAGTTCAATATTCTGTTGAAGACTACACTGTCTATCCCATTTGAAGTAGAGACGAATGTGTGTTGATACTGGATTTAGCACTTTCACGTCGACATGATAATATGCTGCCATAGCATCAACGATGGTCTTCAAGGATGTATCCTCAAACACAATAGGTTGCGGAGGAATACTATCTGTCTTGTGAAGGAGTACTCGGTTAAGGCTGTCTGAAACTGCTTGGCGTTCTGCCTGCGCCTTCTTTATAGAGTCTGTAGCCGTTATATGAGGAGTTTTTGGGTGTATTTCAACCTCCTCTTTACTATTAAAGAAAGGCAGAATACCCAACTGAACTGTAGCAGCAAACGCCAAGCCTGATATAAAGATGATACCGATAGTAGATGCTGCAATCCGCTTCCAGTTGCGTCTTTGTGGTATAGAATGTTCTATCGCAAAGCGTTCCCACTCGGCATTAACGTCTATGTCCTCTTCCTCATGACGTTTCATAGCACGTTTAGTCATAGCCAGATAGGATGCAAACGAGCTTATCTCCTCATCCGCAAGCAGTGCTTCTATCTCTTTCGTGGTGTATTTCTCAGGATGGTCCAGCATGTTGAGGAATATCCTTTGTTTCTCTTCTGATTGCTTGTTGTTCATTGTCTTGCTTGGTTAAGTTGCCTTTTAATGATGTTAATAGCCTCTGAAAGATGGTGATACACAGTTACTCTGCTCACTCCTAAGTCATCGGCAATGCGCTGAAAGGGTAGTCCTTGCACATGACGTAGGCGCAGAATCTGACGACGAATAGGCGGCTCTAAATGTTCAATGAGTAGCATTAGGCGGTCAAGTAGGGTTTCGTCATGTTCGGAGAGAATAGTCTCAGCATCATTCAAAAGTAGTTTTGAGGTCCTTTCTCGTATGTCTTTATGTGCAATAATATTCAGACAACGATTGCGAACAGCCCTTATCAAATAGCCTTCCTCCGTCTCTGGAAGCAGTATTATACCCTCTTCAAAGACCTTGGCAAACACGTCACTCACCACGTCTTTACATTCATCTTGATCGTAGAGAATCCCTTTTGCCACCCGATACATCGGTTGGTAATAACGCTTGAAAAGCCTTTCTATGTCAGTATTTTCATGTATCATACACTATTCTTACAGCTCAGAAGGTGGAAATGTAAAGCTTGACAATGATTTTTATTGTATTAGATTACAAAGGTAACGATTATACTTTAATAAGCTGTTTACTATCAAGAAAAACGTTAAAGTACGCTGTTTGTATATTATTATGACTTATCTTCTCTCTTCAATGGTAGTCTTTTTCATCAGTGGTATATATTGTTTGTTTAAGTTTCAACCTATGAAACTCATCATTTCAGGCTTTGAAACGCATAGTCTCAAGCAATGAGATACACAGTTTCAGGCTGTGAGACACAGAGTTTCAGGCTCTGAAACGCACAGTCTCAAGGCTTGAAACTCTCATTATTAAGCATTGGTAGTGATTGAAAGTGTATTATCTTGAATCAGAATGGGCGTATCGTAGGGTGGAGGAAAGGAAGACGTGGGGAGGTCATAGCCGTTAGTTGTGGTCGTGAATATACCTTGCTCGAAGTGCAAACGTTTGCATGAAAAAAAGCGTATGCCGTTATCCGTATTGAAAGACAATGTATTGAAAATCACTAACTTTGTGCTCATTGACAGGAATTAACTAAAAATTGAAATCTACATGAAACGTATTTTGACAAGTTTATGTGCCTCTTTATGTTGCATCTGTGCGATGGCACAAGGTTGGCCAAGCAGTTATGGCGGTGTGATGTTACAAGGTTTTTATTGGGATTCGTTCGACGATTCGCAGTGGACAGTACTTGAAAAGAAAGCCGACGACCTATCGGGTTACTTCGACCTTGTATGGGTTCCGCAGAGTGGTAAGGCTGCTGGCTCGAAGTCGATGGGCTATGATCCGCTCTATTACTTCAATCAGAACTCATCGTTCGGTACTGAGGCAGAGTTGAGGAGTATGATTACTACCTTCAAAGAGAAGCATATTGGGACAATTGCCGATGTAGTGATTAATCATCACGGAACGAATAATGGATGGTTTGGATTCCCAGCAGAAGTGTATAAAGGAGTAACATATCAAAACCTTTCTACGGATGTTTGTGCTGATGATGACGGTGGAAAAGCTGCTACAGAAGCAAGAAAAACGGGCACTCAACTTAGTCAGAACAATGACGAAGGAGAAGGTTGGGGCGGTATGCGCGACCTTGATCACAAGAGTGCGAACGTTCAGAAGATTGTTAAAGCATACGAAAATTTCTTGCTTAATGACCTTGGTTATGCTGGTTTCCGATATGATATGGTGAAGGGATTTGGTGCTTCTCATGTTGGTGATTATAATACAGCAGCAAACGTAAAGTACTCGGTAGGTGAGTATTGGGACGGCAATGCGAATACGGTAAAGGCGTGGATTGATGCCACAGGAAAACGTAGTGCTGCCTTCGACTTTGCTTTCCGCTATGTTGTTCGTGATGCTATCAATCAGAATGATTGGCGTGTTCTTAGTGATACAAGACCTACGGGGCTTAATATTGATAATGGTTCTTATAAGCAATATGCCGTTACCTTTGTTGAAAATCATGATGTTCAAGACAGGGGTACGACGAGCGGTTACAGCCCAGATCCTATCCGTAAAGATACGTTAGCAGCCAATGCTTATCTCTTGGCAATGCCTGGAACACCTTGTGTTTTCTATACTCATTATCTTGCTTATCCAAAGGAAATAAAGTCAATGATTGATGCTCGTAAGTTAGCTGGGGTAACGAATACGAGCAGTTATCTGGTCTATCGTACTTCAAAAGATTATTATGCCAATGTTGTTACAGGTACGAATGGAAAACTCTTGGTTGTTGTGGGTAACAATGCTAACCAACTAATAGTTCCTACTTCACGTTATACTAAGTTGTTGAGTGGTTATCACTACGCTTATTATTTGACTAATGATGCTGAGACCCCTTGGGTTGATAAGGCGAGTGGTCAGTATGAAGTAGAGAACTTAAAGGTTAAACTAACTGCGGTGTCTGCCAATGCGGGAGCTAAACTTGTTTATACAACGGATGGTACAGAGCCAACGGCAAGCAGCGTACAGGTGGCTTCTGGAACGGAGATAACTCTCCCTGAGGGTGAAACAAGCTTGAAGGTGGCGTTGTTGGCAGGTGGTGTAGTGGGTAAGGTTATCACTCGCAACTATAAGGTTACGGCTCCAGTCCCCTTCACACCAGAGACGATTCGTGTCTATGTGAATGCTGATCAGGTGAATTGGAAGGCATACGTGAATTATCATTCATGGGGTGGTACGCACACAGCAACGGCATGGCCGGGTGATAAGGTTACTTCAAAGACAATCCTGAATGGTAAGACTTGGTTCTATAAGGACTATACGCTCACAAAAGCTGATGACTATGTGAACTTTGTGTTTAGTATCGGTACGGCTTCAAATGCCAGTGGTAATCAAAGTTTAGACATTGAACGCGTGAAGAAAACGTCTTACTTTGTTATCTCATCAACAAAGGAGAATGGTAAGTATGTAGTCAATAACGTGACGAGCGAAGTTCTTGGTATTGAGGGAGTTGAGGTTGATACTAAACAGAGCAGGGGCGATAAGTATTATTACACACTCTCTGGTCAGCGACTCACAGGTAAGCCTTCACAGCGTGGCGTTTATATCCATGCAGGCAAGAAGATAGTTGTAAAGTAAGTAAAGCTATCAGGTAAATAGATAAAAGCATACAGTTTTCTATGTAATATCCTATATTTAGAGGTGTATCAACCTTGAGAAAGTAAGTCTTCTTATCATATTAAGGAGACTTACTTTTTGTTTTATACGTTTTTCCTAACGTCATGTGGTACTTCTTTATATGATGATTTCTTTGGTGATTAGCCCTCCACACATCGTGTGCTCATGGTTCGCACCATTGGTGCTGGGCGTTAACACCATTGGTGTTAGGCGTCAATACGATGGTAAAAGATGGTGGAATAGGATGGAGTAGATAATGTTTTTGATTGCTAATAAGGTAAGATATTGTGTAAATACAAGGTAACCATCGTAACGAATAAAGTCTTAAAGTATGTAAATTTTGTAATGTTTACAAGCGGAAAGTTTGTTTCTTTCGGAAAATAGATATATCTTTGCAGACATAAAACATTAAGAAATAATTTATTATGTCAAAGCGAAACGAATTATATAAGTGTTCAGAGAGTGGTCAAATCGTTGAAGTATTAGTAGGCGGTGAGTGCGGTGTTGCTGGTATGGAGCATATAGTTGAGAATACTACAGATGCTGCTACCGAGAAGCACGTACCTGTTGTTGAGAAGATTGAAGGTGGTTACCGTGTAACTGTTGGTGAGGTTGAGCACCCAATGACAGAGGCACACTCTATCCTTTGGATTGAGTTGGTAACTAATAACAACGAGGTTCTCCGTAAGTATCTCGAGCCAACAGACCGTCCAGTAGCTGAGTTTAAGACTGATGCAACTGAGGTTTACGCACGTGAGTACTGCAACCTCCATGGTCTTTGGCGCTCAAAGTAAGAGCAACTTTTCAAACTTACATATAATAGTGGGTGTATGAGTCTTCTTAAAAAGGAGACCATACACCCTTTTTCTGTTTCTTTCTTCCTATTCTTTCTATCATTGTATTGAGCCTAATATGCCCAATTAGGCTAATTAATCTTTTTCTCACTTCTTGCTTCAGAACCAATATGAAATTCTCTTGGAAGCATATAAAACAAAAAAAGGAATTACTTTCGTAATTCCTTTTGATGCGCTCCAGGATGGGCTTGAACCAACGACCCCCTGATTAACAGTCAGGTGCTCTAACCAACTGAGCTACTGAAGCAGTTTGTATTGCTTACTTCTTGCAAGCGGTTGCAAAGGTAGTATGTTTCTTTGAAACTGCCAAATGTTTTTGAAGAAAATTTCAATAAAATCGTAATTTTCTTTATTTTCGTACGTTGAAAGGCGTGTTTTCCATTATAATAATGTACTTTTGTCCCATTATTACAGTATTAAATAACAAACGAATAATATATAATGAGAAAATTGTTTTTGGCTTTCGGACTCTGGCTACTTGCTTTCAGTGGGTCTGTTATGGCACAAAGCACTGCGGAGAAGGAGCATAATTTCAATGTAGCAAAGAACCTTGAGACTTTTTCGGCTATTTATAAGTATCTTGATTTGATGTATGTTGATACGCTGAATGCCGACGAAGTAATCGGTAATGGTATCAATTACATGCTACGTTCACTTGATCCTTACACGATTTACTACCCAGAAGACAAGGTTAAAGACCTCGACTTGATGATTTCGGGTAAGTATGCTGGTGTCGGTGCATTGATTCGTTATAATTTCTTGATAAAGAACACAGTGATAGATGAGCCATACGAGAATATGCCAGCTGCGGAGGTTGGATTGAAGAAGGGTGACGTCATCCTTGCTATAGGCGACTCTTCAATGGTGGGTAAGGATGTTGCCTACGTCAGCAATCACCTGCGTGGCGATGCTGGTACAACCTTCATCCTGACTATTCAGCGTCCGTCAGTGAATAAGAAGATGAAGTTTAAGATTACTCGTCGTGCTATTCAGCTTCCTGCCGTTCCTTATTATGGAGTGCAGGATGGGGGAGTGGGATATCTGAATCTTAACTCTTTCACAACGGGTTGTGCTAAGGACGTACGTCGTGCCTTCCTTGATATGAAGAAGCAGGGCATGACCTCCTTTGTCTTCGACCTTCGCAACAACGGTGGTGGTAGTTTACAAGAAGCGGTAAACATCGTAAATATGTTTGTGCCGAAGGGTATAACCCTTGTCAAGACCGTAGGTAAGATGGAGCGTGCAAACAAAGAGTATAAGACGACAGTTGAACCTATCGACACCGTTATGCCGATTGTTGTGTTGGTGAATGATGAGACGGCGAGTGCCAGTGAGATTACCAGTGGTAGTCTACAAGACCTCGACCGTGCTGTAGTCCTTGGTACTCGCACCTACGGTAAAGGGCTTGTACAGGTGTCAATGGACCTCCCTTATAATGGAAACTTAAAGCTCACGTCAAGTAAGTATTATATTCCAAGTGGGCGTTGCATACAGGCAATCAACTACAAGCATGCTAATGGCGGGTATACAGAGCACGTTCCTGACTCATTAACACATGTGTTCCATACGGCAAACGGACGTGAAGTACGTGATGGTGGTGGTATCAAGCCAGATATAGAGGTACGTCCAGACTCTTTACCCAATATTGCTTTCTATCTTGCCTCCTCTGGTCGTGATTCTACGGAGGTGATGTGGAACTGGGAATTACAGTATATTAAGAAACATCCAACCATCGGTCCTGCAAAAATATTTGTCATTTCAGATGCCGACTTTGAGGACTTTAAGCAAGCAGTGATGAAGAGTGGCTTCAAATACGACCGTGAGAGTCAGAAGTATTTAGAGAATCTTGTGAAATTAGCAAGGTTCGAAGGCTATTATGATGATGCTAAACCAGAGTTTGATGCTTTGGAGAAGAAGCTCACACATAACCTTGCCAAAGATCTTGAATATAACAAGCAGGCACTAAAGAAGCTGTTGACAAGCGATCTTGTGTCAGCTTACTACTATCAGAAAGGTTCTATAGAGAATAGTCTGCAGTTTGATAAACAATGGAAGAAGGCTGTGGAGATTTTGCAGCATCCAGCCGAGTATAAGAAACTTCTGCAGCCAGTTGTTAGTCAGCCATTAGTCAAGATTGAACCCGCAAGCAGTGTTGACGTTGATAAAAAGAACAAAACAAAGGCGAAATAGAGGGAACATTATAAAAGAAAGAATAAGGCTTATAAGTTCGGTAGGGACTTATAGGCCTTTTTTTTATATAACCATTTTATTTATCTGTTTACGTGTTATTAAATAAAATGAAGGTAAACTATTTCTTATGTGAAATATCTTTCGTTTATATGATATATTTCTTCTCAAAGGAGTTGACTTATAAGTTTTTTTGTTATCTTTGTCCTGTGTAAACGCTATTTACTTGTTATTCAGCGCCAAAGAGGGTGAGGACTGATAAAAGAGAGCGACTTAGAAACGATGTTTTTTCGGTTGCTTATTTCCCTTATAATACTTTGTTCTTTAATTTTGATAGCAATGAAAAAGATTATTTTAAGCATTTGTTTATTGTTTTCGTGGGCTGGAGCTTTTGCGCAGAAACCCATAGAAGGAGATTGGATGGGCAAGCTGAACCTTGGTCCACAATCGTTGACTATTGTGTTGCATGTGACCTGCGATGCACAAGGAAAGGCTGAATGTACGCTCGATAGTCCCGATCAAGGGGCGAAGGGAATAGCGGTAGAGACAGACTACTGCTCGTCTGATTCTATCAGTGTAAGCCTCGCAAGTTTGGCTCTCAGCTTTCAAGGAAAATTGAAAGGAGATGAGATAGTCGGTACTTTTACCCAAGGTCAATCCTTCCCGTTAGTCTTGAAGCGAGGAGAAGAGAAACTAAATCGTCCACAGAACCCTGTGGCTCCCTATCCATACAAGACAGAAGAAGTGGCTTTTAAGAACGTAGCAGATGGCGCAACACTTGTAGGAACACTCTCATACCCTATTGGGTATAAGAAAGGAAAGACCCCTGTCGTCTTGATGGTTACTGGGAGTGGGCAGGAGAACAGAGACGAAGAAATCTTCGATCATAAGCCCTTCCTTGTTATAGCAGACTATCTGGCACGGCATGGTGTAGCCACTTTGCGATATGACGACCGTGGCTTTGGTAAGTCGACAGGCGGAGATGTGGAACATGCAACGACGCTTGACTTTATGCGAGATGCTGCAAGTGGGATTGATTTCCTACGAGCTTCGAAGCAATTTAGTAGGGTCGGCATACTCGGACATAGTGAAGGTGGGTCTATAGCCTTCATGTTGGGTGCGAAAGGGAAAGTTGATTTTGTCATTAGTATGGCTGGGGTTGGCGTGAAAGGAGACACGGCGTTGACAGCACAAGCAAACAAGATACTCGAACTTACGGGGCAATCAATGCGTTACTCTACGCATCAGTATCGTATGAATGCAATTATAAAGAGGTCACCTTGGTTGAATTTCTTTATTGATTATGACCCATCAGCGGATATCTCAAAGACGCTTTGTCCTGTTATGGCTATTAATGGGAGTCGTGATATTCAGGTGATATCATCGCTTAATCTGGTGGGGATAAAGGCCCATCTAAAGCCTAATCCGAAAAACATCATCAAAGAGTATCCCTCGCTTAACCATCTTTTCCAACATTGTAAGACGGGAAATGTCTCAGAGTATAGGATGATAGAAGAAACAATCTCACCAGAGGTCTTAGAAGATATCGTCCGTTTTGTCAAACAATAAGCTATCAACTTGGTTGTTCCTAATGGACTTCTAAGAGAGTGTATGTAGTTATTAATAACTGATTTAATGAACCTTATACTGCTTCATCCTACGTCCTATCAATCTAAATAAAGGTAGACTTAGAATTATTTTCATGACGAGAAGAATTTTTTTTCATGAAAAAAAATATTTTTCTTCATGAAAAGAAATATTTTTTTTCATGAAAAGAATTTGGAATCGATGGCTTCTTCGGGTTAGAAAAACCTTGGATATATTTCGTCTAAATCGCTTATAAGCAGATAAAAAAAAGCTTTAAAACATTTGGTCTATGCCGAAAATATTCGTAACTTTGCACTCGTTCAGAGGAATGAGGGGCTTTTTAATAGTCCCTCATTTTTCATATTAAAACGCTTATGATAGATAAAAACGTTGTAAAAGGACTCGTTGACGAGTGGCTGGAAGGTAAGGAGTACTTCCTGGTTGATATACAGATCAGTTCTGACGACAAGATAGTCGTTGAGATTGACCATGCTGATGGTGTGTGGATTGAAGACTGTGTAGAGTTGAGCAAGTATATCGAAGACCGTCTTTCCCGTGATGAGGAAGACTATGAACTTGAGGTAGGCTCTGCAGGATTAGGTCAACCTTTCAAAGTTCCACAGCAGTATCAGAACTTCATTGGAAAGGAAGTAGAGGTGCTTGGTAAGGATGGAAAGAAAGTCAAAGGCGTATTGAAGAGTGTTGATGGCAACGACTTTGTTGTGGCTGTCAACGAGAAGGTACAAGTGGAAGGCAAGAAGCGTCCTGTAAAGATGGACGTAGACCATGCGTACAAGATGGATGAAGTAAAATATACAAAATACATAATAAGTTTCAAGTAAAGCTATGGCAGCAAGGAAAATAGAGGAAGAACGTCCGAATATGATCGAGACTTTCAAGGAGTTTAAGGATACCAAGAGTATCGATCGTACCACGTTAGTGAGCGTTTTGGAGGAGAGCTTCCGTAACGTACTCGCTAAGATATTCGGTAGTGACGAGAACTTCGACGTGATTGTAAACCCTGATAAGGGTGACTTTGAGATACATCGTAATCGCGTGGTTGTGGCTGATGGCGAGGTTCAGGATGAGAATAAGGAGATTAGTCTTACGGATGCACGTAAGATAGAAGCAGACTATGAGGTAGGTGAAGATGTTAGTGAAGAGGTCGATTTCAATAAGTTTGGCCGCCGTGCTATCTTGAATCTTCGTCAGACATTGGCTTCTAAGATTCTTGAGCTGGAGCACGATTCTCTATATAATAAGTATAAGGACCGTGTGGGTCAGATTATCTCTGGTGAGGTTTATCAGACTTGGAAACGTGAAGTACTGCTTGTTGACGAAGAGAATAACGAGTTGATTCTCCCTAAGGGCGAGCAGATTCCACGTGATCAGTATCGTAAGGGTGAGACAGTTCGTGCGGTGATCCATCGCGTTGATAACGAGAACAATAATCCAAAGATTATCCTCTCACGTACTGCCCCAGAGTTCCTTGAGCGTCTGCTTGAGGCTGAGGTGCCTGAAATCAATGATGGTTTGATAGCTATTCGTAAGATTGCTCGTATGCCAGGTGAGCGTGCAAAGATTGC
>ERZ773267.1287-NODE-1287-length-14230-cov-13.005220_pt1 | contig 14230 bp, 10 predicted proteins | sample MGYA00511959_ERZ773267 | MGnify/ENA primary metagenome ERZ773267 (study PRJEB29015, sample SAMEA2738165) | human oral metagenome | biome: human oral; feature: human-associated habitat; material: saliva | place: China | collected 2240 ... | reverse complement strand
CACACAAGCGTGCCATCTCCTGCCATTGATGCTGTCGGATAGGCTGTTCGATGGAATGAATGTCATGTTGTGCCAGTGCTTCCAACCGTTGCATAGCCTCCTCTGGGGCAAAGGCTCCATTTGCATCAACACGTAGTTCGACCCGATCACGTGTGAAGGTCTGACGGATATGACGTATGAGTTCGATTTCTTTCTTGAAGTCTATTGCTCCTATCTTGAGCTTCACACAACGGAAGCCAGCCGTGAGTTTTGCTTCTAACCGCTGATACATCTCGTCGAAGGACCCCTTCCAAACGAGTCCGTTGATGGTGATTCCTTCTTCTCCTCGGCCAAACGACGTATTGAAGAGGTTGATACTTCCCTTGGCATCCAGCTGTGCCTTAGCCGTTTCCAACCCAAAGAGCATAGAGGGATAAGGCCGCATAGCATCAATGTCTATCCTCCCTGTACTACAGAAATCCTCACAGAAGGAATTTAATCTCTGCTCATATTGTTCGTCAGACATGGCATCGCACGACAGGTCGGGGAGTGTTGCACATTCCCCTACACCCACAACTCCTGGTTGATTGGTGTCAGACAGTGTGACATAATAGCTTTTCCTCGTTGTGTAAACACCCCGTGAGGTACCTGCAGGGACGTGGAAATGGAGGGTGCGTGAGGTGATATTTATCTTGTACATAGTGTGGTCTTTATTGGACATAATAATGTGAGACAATGGGAACGTGGGTTAAGAGAAGACATAGTAACAGATGAACATAGTTCAGAAAGTAACGTTTTTGAAATAACGTAGGGTTTATGTAAAGACATAGTAACAGATGAACATAGTTCAGAAAGTAACGTTTTTGAAATAACGTAGGGCTTATGTAAAGACATACTAACAGGTGAACATAGTTCAGATAGTAACGTTTTTGATATAACGTAGGGTTTATGTAAAGACATAGTAACAGGTGAACATAGTTCAGATAGTAACATTCTCGAAATAACGTAGGGTTTATGTAAAGACACAGTAACAGATGAACATAGTTCAGATAGTAACATTCTCGAAATAACGTAGGACTTATGTAAAGACATAGTAACAGATGAACATAGTTCAGATAGTAACGTTTTTGAAATAATGTAGGGCTTATGTAAAGACATACTAACAGGTGAACATAGTTCAGAAAGTAACGTTTTTGAAATAACGTAGGGCTTATGTAAAGACATACTAACAGGTGAACATAGTTCAGATAGTAACATTCTCGAAATAACGTAGGGCTTATGTAAAGACATACTAACAGGTGAACATAGTTCAGATAGTAACATTCTTGAAATGACGTAGGGTTTATGTAAAGACATAGTAACAGGTGAACATAGTTCAGATAGTAACGTTTTTGAAATGACGTAGGACTTATGTAAAGACATACTAACAGATGAACATAGTTCAGATAGCAACGTTTTTGAAATAACGTAGGGTTTATGTAAAGACATACTAACAGATGAACATAGTTCAGAAAGTAACATTCTCGAAATAACGTAGGGCTTATGTAAAGACATACTAACTGATGAACATAGTTCTGAAAATATCATTATCTATTCAAAACAGAGTAGTAGATGAACATATTCCTATTTTAACACGACTCTTTATAGTCTACGGTATATACGATATTTACGCTTGAATTGAAGTTTATCAGAGCCAAAGTTGATAAGTAATCCATCGTCTATTCCAGTTGAAGTCAGATAGTTTACCAGTTGAACTTCATTGGCAATCGAAAGGTCTTGAGTAGCTTTAAGCTCCAAGATAAGCCTTCCTTCAACAATGATATCAGTGCGATATTCACCGACAACAATACCGTCGTAGAGCACTTGAATGAGTTTCTCTGCTTCATAGGTGAGTTTTAGCTTTCGCAGTTCCACAATCATTGCATTCTTGTAGACTTTTTCTAAAAAGCCAGGTCCCAGTTGTCGACGTATGCGCTTAGCACATTCTATAATCTCGGATATCAACTGGTCGGCTGTTACAGCATTCAGATTCTCCATTTGATGTTATTTTGTAATTTCCCAAAGTATGATTAAGTATATCAGAGTCTTTTATTATTCAGACTCTGAATTATGTTATTATAAGGATATGTTCACCTGTTACTGTGTCTTAAAAAGCCCTGTTACAACAGAACACTGTTTATTTGTTACTCTGTCTTTTATGCGCCACTCCTTGTCCTGCAGTTCCTTTGTCTTATGGGAACTGCGGATACTTGTCAAAATCGGGCTTGCGCTTTTCAAGGAAGGCCTTGCCTCCTTCCTGTGCTTCATCAAGTGTGTAGTAGAGCATGGTGGCGTCACCTGCAAGCTCCTGAATACCTGCCTGACCATCGAGTTCGGCGTTGAAGCCTGCCTTCATCATACGGAGGGCCAATGGAGAACGCTCTATCATTGTCTCTGCCCATTCTATGCACTCATCTTCAAGATGGTCGAAAGGTACTACCTTATTGATTAGTCCCATGCGTTCTGCCTCTACTGCAGAGTATTGACGACACAAGAACCAGATCTCACGAGCCTTCTTCTGACCGACAATACGGGCCAGATACGATGCACCGAAACCAGCATCGAAGGAGCCCACCTTTGGCCCTGTCTGACCGAAGATGGCATTGTCAGATGCTATGGTGAGGTCGCATACCACGTGGAGGACGTGTCCGCCACCAATGGCATAACCATTAACCATTGCGATGACAGGCTTTGGAAGACGTCTAATCAGCATCTGTAAGTCGAGTACATTGAGGCGTGGAACACCATCAGTACCTATGTATCCACCATGTCCCTTCACGTGCATATCGCCTCCAGAGCAGAACGCCTTGTCGCCAGCACCAGTCAGTATAACGACGCGTATGTCGAGGGCTTCACGACAGTAGTTAAAGGCCTGCGTCATTTCCCATACTGTCTTCGGTGTGAAAGCGTTACGATAGCGTGGGCGATTGATGGTTACTTTCGCTATGTGGTTATACTCTTCAAAGAGGATTTCCTCAAAGTTAAAGCCTTCAATAGGCTTCCATTCTCTTTTCTCCATAAGGTCTTTTTGTTTTTGATTGATTATAGGGAACTTGCCAAGTCATTCCTAAAAAGAGGGTAGACCATGGCAAGTTGTTTTTATTTAAAAGCTTGATAATAATCCTTCAAGGCTTGTGCATCGTCTTCTACATTGGTGAATACTTCCAAAAGGACTGGTCCTTCTTCTGAGTTAAAGAACTTGTCAAGATTCTCATAAAGCTCTTCTTCGTTATGTGCAGATAGATAGACGATGTCATGTGCTTGGCAGACACCCTCCGCAGAGGTCGTATGTTCGGCACCAATGGCACTATCTCTGTAGGGAGAACGCTCCAGTCCCGATAGCTGATGGAAGATTCCTCCACCGCCATTATTAAGCAATAAAATAGAAAGATTGGGTGAGAGCGACTCGTTCCATAGTGCGTTCTGATCATAGAAGAAGCTCAGATCACCAATAACACAGTAGACATCCTCTTCGTCTTGATGTGCAATAGCATAACCGACAGCCGTTGACAAGGAGCCTTCAATACCATTCACGCCTCGATTGACATAGATGTATTGGTCAGAGAAGATATTGCCGAGGCGCACTGCCGAGCTGTTGGCGTAGAAGAGTTGCCCATCAATAGCCTCTTCTCTCATCTTGTTATGAAAGGTCTTGACAGCCAACAGTTGTGAGAAACGTGGTTTTATCGTATTACGAATAGCCTTGGCTTTATCAAAGAGCTTGTTCCATTGTGTCACAAAAGCTTTTTGTTCCACTCCTACCGTCTCATTAGCAAGGATGCTGATAACCTCTTCTGCCGACCCTTGGATAATGTCGGTTGTGTGCATAAAGGCGTCACAACAATCCCCTCCTTCGTTCACAACGATTGACATCTTGCACTCACTCTTACGAAGGAATTGGCGTAGTCGTTTACTAACGATGGTCCCTCCTATATATATAAGGTGGTCTGGGTGGTAGCTGTCATCCTCTTCAATCATCATTAAAGCCTCATCCAGAGGTTGTGAAGGACCAATATCGTCATCAGCCAATTTCTCTTGAATGACGACCGCAACCTTCTTTATCTCCTCGATAGGCTCAAGTAAGTTGCCTACAACTTCGGGGATTAGTTGTCCGAGGACGACCATTGGTTTTTTTGAACAGAAGAAATCTGCTGCTATTTCATAGACACTTGTGTCATTGGTTACAGCAGGGTAGACTGTGATACGACGTTCGTCGGGTAGTTGCATGACGTCGTAATCAAATAAAGGTTCGGTGATGGGCACATTGATATGTACAGGACCGCCACCATTTAGGTGTAGGACATTCAACGCTTCATTGACCAATCGGTTGCAATACCAGCGTTCCTCGTTGTTGTGAGGTTCGGGGAGTGTGACACTCTTGCGTACGTTTGGTTCCAAAGCACGGTGTTGTTGGAGGGTTTGTCCGTCCTGTTGGTCAATCCACTGAGGCGGTCTGTCGGCTGAAATGATAACCAATGGGCGCTTCTGATAGAAGGCTTCAGCGGCAGCAGGTGCCACGTTGAGCAAGGCCGACCCAGACGTAACGCAAACGACAACAGGTTCGTTGTCAGCCAAGGACATACCCAATGCCACAAATCCTGCCGACCGCTCGTCAGTTACGGGATAACATTCTATGTCGGGACAAGCGCAGAGGTTGTGTACAATCGGTGAGTTACGAGAACCTGGACAGACAACTGCTTTTGTGATGCCTTCCTTTACGAGCAAGGCTGTAAGTATGTTAACGTTTTCTTTGGTGCTGTACATAATGGGTGATGGGTGATGGGTGTTGGGTGATGATGGTTCGGGTTATTAGGCTTATAGGGCCTATTTGGCTGATGAGGCTTATAGGGTTATTGGGCTAATAAGGCCTATTTGGCCTATAGGGGCAATAAGGCCTATAGGGCCAATAAGCCTAATAAGGCCAATAAAGCCAATAAGGCTTATTAGGCTAATCCTTTATTAATAGCTTTCGCATTGTGTCGAGTTTAGATTCTGTCTCCAACCATTCATTCTCTTCGATGCTGTCCTTTAAGAGACCACCACCAGCATAGAGGCGGCAAGCAGAACGGGAGAGTTGCATACAACGGAGTGTGACATAGAGCTTTGCCGTACTGTTTTCACCGAGCAGTCCACTAAACCCACTATAATAACCTCTGTTGAGTTGTTCGTTAGATAGGATGAATTGCTGTGCCTTATCCTTAGGTATACCACATACTGCAGGGGTAGGGTGGAAGGCTGAAAGGAAGGTTCCAAGACGTTGCTGATCCTTGAGAAGAAAACGGAAGTCTGTGCGGAGATGGGCCAAGTGGGCAGCACGTGTCGTGTAAGGTTCGCTTTCTGTAACCTCCATCGCAAACGGCTGTAAGCAAGTACGGATATAATCCGTCACAAGTTGTTGCTCCTCTCTATTTTTGTCAGACCATCTCATGTCTTCACCCTCATATCTCATCGTACCTGCTAAAGCCATGGTTTGATAACCATTAGCGTCTCCGCGGAGAAGAATTTCTGGACTTGCAATGAGCCACATACCCGTCTCTTGTGTGTAGAAAAGGGCGATGTATGAGCGAGGATACCTACTACAAGCATTTAGGAAGATGTCCCGAGGACTCATGCGCTCGTCTTTCTGCTCAATGACCGAGCGAGCCAAGACCATTTTTCGGAATGTATTGCGTTCTAACTCACTATGGAAACGACAAAAATCATTGTGATAGTCCTCACGATAAGCGATACTTGAAGCGGTAAACACAGCATCGTCTTGCCAATCAGGAATAGCTTCAAAGCCTTCACTCCCATCTAATGGAAGGACGACCGAAGTGCCCTTTGGCCCATCCAGCAAGTAGACTTTGTCATTAGTATGGCAACTGAAGGGAGCAATAACAAATCCTTCTCGTCCGTTAAGGGCTGTGAGGGAAGCGAAAGCTGACGGCTGTTCTGGTTGAGTATAGCAATGACAAACCTCTTCAAAAGGTTCGCGATAGATAAAAAAAGAATCCATTTACTTCTTCTGTGGTGCTATGACGTAGTTGGTAACTTGTACGCTTGAGATAAGTTCGTTATCGTCATTCTTGATGTCAATGTTCCATACGTGTAGCGTACGCCCTTTGTGAATCAGTTTTCCATAAGCTGTAACCGACCCACCGTAGGGCATAGCTTTGACATGATTACCGTGTACATTAATACCCATAGCCATCATCCCAGGGCATAAAGCCATCGATCCAACGCCTGCAAGGTTCTCTGCAAGTGCTAAAGATGCACCGCCTGCGAGGAAGCCAAAAGGCTGTTTATTACGGTCGTCGACCGCCATCCTTGCTTTTAAGGTGTCGTCTTCTGGTGTCGAAATAAACTCCATACCGAGTGTATGACTTAGTCCGTCTTCCCCTTTGATATGTTCCCAAACTTTATCTATGTTCATCACTTTGTCTGTTTAATGCTATGCAAAGGTAGTAAAAAGTTAGATAGATTGCAACATTACAGCAATAGTTATGAGGTGCTAAGCGGCTATTAAATGTTTGTTGTCATGTGTTCTGATGATTTATGTTATCCTAAGACTCATGTGCACAAAGGTATATGAACGTTGGAGGGGTGGCATCCTCACTCGCTGTTGCATAGGTGGTCTATCCCCAACCCCAGCTGGTCCTTTCTTCTTCCCCAGCTGGCTTTTCCCCCTTCTCCTCCCTCGGTGGGAGAGATGAAAAATGTGAGGTTACTCCTCATGGACTGCTGATAAAAGGAGATGAAACGTTATGCTTGCAGATTGAAATTGTGAGAGTAGTTCAGTAATCACCCTCCTCTAAATTTGTATAGAGGTCGGCAGTGAGTCCGTTCTTGTCTATCTTTTTCAGTAATCGTTCCTTCTCTCAATTGAGAAAGAGGCTGGGGACGTACCAAGGAGACGCCCTTCTACGTTCGAGAACATGCCCTTCTTGCATCGAGAAGACGCCCTTCTTGGGGCAAGAAGGGCATGTTCTTAAACACTATTCGTAACATTCTGATTCCTTGTGGGTTATGAATGTTATGATAGAAGGCTTTACACCCTTGTCTTGAGGGTTATTAACCCGAGTCAGTGTAATGATTTTTTTATAATCCCACAGACCTATCATAGGCATGGAGTGATTGCCGAGGCATCGCCTATGTGTACGTAAGGAAAAGTAAAAGGGAGTCATCCTTTCTTTCACAGATGAATATCGATTTATGCACACTGGTAGAGCATCATAGATCCCCATAGCCAATTTAGTTCACATAGAGCGCCATTACTGACTATCGTAAATAATTAAATTCTCCCTCCTTTTTGCATACAATTCCAATCGAGCTAAGAGCGAAATGTGAAGATGTTAAGGATTGGCTGAATGAGAGGAAAAATAATTTTGCAGTCATATCTGTCATTCTTTTGACGTATATAAGCTATTGAATGATAGTAAGTTAACACCAAATGTTAAAATGACAGCAACTTAGTTTAAAACTAAAACTGTAATTATAGCTCATCTCTTAGACGTTTTCAGGTGTCATTATTATTCTTACTAATCGCATGGTTATTTACTATCAGTGTATCATCGGGTAGGCATCTTGGAAGACTTTGTTGCATGATGTAGGTTGGAAGCAGCAGAGTTATGTAGTCCGAACAGGCAGTTCGATAATAAAAACAAAATCTGTTTAGGCACTGAAAAGCAATATGGGATAAATATTGAAAAGTAAGTGTTATAAATGCGAAGTAGCCATAAAAAAGTCAAAACCAGCCATAATTTGCGAATTATTTAGTAAATTTGCAAACTATAAGAATATATTCGATTTAATTATAAATATGAACGTTTTAGAATTATCTGAGCAGGAGATTGGTCGCCGCCAAAGCCTGCAAGAATTGCGAGAGATGGGGATTAATCCTTATCCAGCGGCAGAGTTCCCAACAAATGCTTACTCTACTGATATCAAAGAGCAGTTCAAAGAAGACGAGCACCGTGAGGTTGTAATTGCTGGTCGTATGATGGGACGTCGTGTTATGGGCAAGGCCTCCTTCGCAGAATTACAGGATAGTAAGGGTAGAATTCAGGTTTATATCACTCGAGATGACATCTGTTCGGGTGAAGATAAAGATTTATATAATAAGGTATTCAAGAAGTTACTCGACATAGGTGACTTTATCGGCGTTAAGGGTGAAGTGTTTAAGACACAGATGGGAGAAATCTCTGTTCATGCGAAAGAGATTACTCTCTTGTCTAAAAGTTTGAAGCCACTGCCTATCGTAAAGTACAAGGACGGTGAAGCCTACGACAAGTTCGAGGACCCAGAGCAGCGTTATCGTCAGCGTTATGTCGACCTCGTTGTGAATGATGGTGTGAAAGATACTTTCTTGAAGCGTGCCACCGTACTGCGTACTATGCGTAAGTTCTTCGACGAGGCAGGATATACAGAGGTGGAGACTCCAACCTTGCAGAGTATTGCTGGTGGAGCAAGTGCACGTCCATTCATCACCCACTTCAATGCTCTCAATATTGAGATGTATATGAGAATCGCAACAGAACTTTATCTGAAGCGTCTGATTGTCGGTGGTTTTGAGGGTGTTTATGAGATTGGTAAGAACTTCCGTAACGAAGGTATGGACCGTTTTCATAATCCAGAGTTCACTTGTATGGAGCTTTATGTACAGTACAAGGACTATAATTGGATGATGTCTTTCACCGAGAGATTGCTTGAGAAGATATGTACAGAGGTAAATGGAAAACCAGAAGTACAGGTCGGTGATAAGGTTATCAGCTTCAAGGCACCATTCCGTAGACTGCCAATTCTTGACGCAATCAAGGAGAAGACGGGCTTTGACCTTAGTGATAAGACAGAGGACGAAATCCGTAATATCGCTGTAAACGAGCTAAAGTTAGAAGAGATTGACGAGAGCTTCGGTAAAGGAAAGCTTATTGACGAAATCTTCGGAGAGTTCTGTGAGGGTACATACGTACAACCAACCTTCATTACAGACTATCCTGTTGAGATGTCACCACTGACGAAGATGCACCGTTCAAAGCCAGGCTTGACAGAACGCTTTGAGTTGATGGTTAATGGAAAGGAGTTGGCTAATGCCTATTCAGAGCTTAACGACCCAATTGACCAGGAGGAACGTTTCGTAGACCAGATGCGCTTAGCAGATAAGGGTGATGACGAAGCGATGATTATTGACCAAGATTTCCTCCGTGCTTTGCAGTATGGTATGCCTCCTACATCAGGTATCGGTATCGGTATCGACCGTTTGGTGATGCTGATGACAGGTAAGGAATACATCCAGGAAGTATTGCTCTTCCCACAGATGAAGCCAGAACCAAAGATACCGCAGTCTTCTGTTAAGGAATGGGCTGAGCTCGGAGTAGCTGAAGAGTGGGTATATGTTCTGCGTAAGGCAGGCTTTAATCTTATCTCTGATATCAAAGAGGAGAAGGCACAAGGGCTGCAACAGAAACTCGGAGAAATCAACAAGAAGTACAAGCTCGGCTACGAGAAGCCTTCTGTTGAGGATATCCAAAAGTGGATTGAAGAAGCAAATAAAAGATAAGAAAGTAGAAGCAAATAGGTAAGAAAGTAGGGAGTAAGTTATTGTTCTGATATAGGATAGAAGAAACAGGGAAATAGTGTTGCATCAAGAGATATGTTTATTACATCTCACTGATACACTAATCTTATCCCAATCTTAGGCTTATTACCCTATAACCTTTTTACTTTAGTGACTATGTTCGACATCGGTAAAATAGCAATCATAGGAAGCGGTAGCTGGGCAACGGCTATCGCTAAGATTGTTGTGGAGCATACGCATCATATTGGTTGGTACTTCCGACGTGACGATAAGATAGAAGAGTTTAAGCGGAGAGGACATAACCCAACCTATCTTACCAGTGTGAAGTTTAATATGAAGGAGGTGATGCTCTCATCAGATATCAATGCGATAGTACAAGAGTATGACACGTTGGTGTTTGTAACTCCTTCTCCTTATCTGAAAGCATTACTAAAGAAGCTGAAGACAAAGGTAAGTTCTAAGTTGATAGTGACAGCTATTAAGGGTATTGTTCCCGACGAAAACCTTGTGTGTTCGGAGTATTTCCATGAGGCATATAATGTACCTTACGATAATCTTGCAGTCATTGGCGGTCCTTCTCATGCGGAGGAAGTGGCAATGGAACGCTTGACCTATCTCACAGTGGGTTGTTCTGACCTCAGTAAGGCACGTGCTTTCACGGAGGTGTTGGCATCAAACTATGTAAAGACAAAGACCTCTCCTGACGTCCTCGGTATAGAGTATGCATCTGTATTGAAGAATGTCTATGCCATTTCAGCCGGTATTTGTTCTGGTTTGAAATATGGTGATAATTTTCAGGCAGTACTGATGTCAAATGCAATGCAGGAGATGGAGCGCTTCCTCAACACGATAAATCCTATCAAGCGGTCTATCATTGACAGCGTGTATCTTGGTGATCAATTGGTGACAGGATACAGTAAGTTCTCTCGAAACCACACCTTTGGTACAATGATAGGAAAAGGATACAGCGTTAAATCAGCACAGATAGAGATGGAGATGGTTGCTGAGGGCTACTTCGGAACAAAGTGTATGAAAGAGATTAATCGTCGTCTACACGTCAATATGCCTATCCTTGATGCTGTATATAATATCCTTTATGAGCGTATTAGTCCACAAATAGAAATAAAATTATTAACAGATTCATTTAGATAAACACAAATGGAAAGTATTAAGTTAGACATCACAAAAGCGGTTCAGTTTCTGAATCCAGGCACAGTAGAGGCTTATGCCCCTCACGTTGCTGCAGCTCAAGACGCTTTAGAGAAGGCTACTTGCCCAGGTAATGATTTCCTTGGATGGTTGCATTTACCATCAAGTATTACTCCAGCGTTCCTTGATGAGATTCAAGCAGTTGCCAATACACTCCGTGAGAAGTGTGAGGTGGTTGTCGTTGCAGGTATCGGTGGTTCTTACCTCGGTGCTCGCGCTGTCATTGAAGCATTGGGTAACAGCTTCGCTTGGCTTGTAAATGATAAGAAGAACCCAACTATCCTCTTTGCTGGTAACAATATTGGTGAGGATTACCTCGCTGAGTTAACAGACTATCTGAAGGATAAGAAGTTTGGTGTTATCAATATTTCTAAGTCTGGTACAACGACCGAGACTGCCCTTGCATTCCGTCTTTTGAAGAAGCAATGTGAGGATCAACTGGGCAAGGAGAATGCTAAGGATGTCATTGTTGCTATCACTGATGAGCACAAGGGTGCTGCACGTGCTGCTGCAACAAAGGAAGGCTATAAGACATTTATTATTCCTGATAATGTCGGTGGACGTTTCTCTGTACTCACTCCAGTTGGTTTGTTGCCTATCGCTGTTGCTGGTTTCGATGTAAAGAAGCTTGTTGAGGGTGCGCAGGTGATGGAGAAAGAGACTTCTGTTGACGTTCCTTTCGCAAACAACATCGCAGCACGTTACGCAGCAGTTCGTCAAGGTCTCTACTCACAAGCAGGCAAGAAGATTGAGATTGTAGCTAACTTCCAGCCAAAGCTCCATTTCTTTGCTGAGTGGTGGAAGCAGCTCTATGGAGAGAGTGAAGGTAAGGATCGCAAGGGTATCTTCCCAGCGGCTTGTGACTTCACAACTGACCTCCACTCTATGGGTCAGTGGATTCAGGAGGGTGAACGTTCTATCTTTGAGACAGTCATCTCTATCGAGGAACCTAATGCTAAGGTTCTCTTCCCACATGATGAGGAAAATCTTGATGGCTTGAACTTCCTCGCTGGTAAGCGTGTTGACGAGGTTAATAAGATGGCTGAGCTTGGTACACGCTTGGCACACGTTGATGGTGGTGTCCCTAACATCCGTGTTAGTGTTCCTAAACTGAATGAGTATTACCTCGGTCAGCTTATTTATTTCTTCGAGAAGGCCTGCGGTATTAGTGGTCTTGTGCAAGAAGTTAATCCTTTCAATCAGCCAGGTGTTGAGGCATACAAGAAGAACATGTTTGCTCTTCTTAATAAGCCAGGGTACGAAGCAGAGAGTAAAGCTATTCAGGAAAGACTGACTAAGGAATAAGAACCTCTCCACAATCTCTCCTCGAAAGGGAGGGAAGCACCCTATCCAAGCTCCTCGAATGGGGAGGAATACCTACTGAAACGAAGTTAGGGTGGTGTGGATAGATGTCACGGAGAGTACTATTTATAATATTCTTACTATATCCTCAAGTTCTTCACATAGCTGAAGGACTTGAGGATAATAATATATAATAATAAGGTGAAGCAAGTTACGATGATGTCACAACCTCAGCATGACAGTCCTTCCGTAGGAGAGTCTTGGATAGAACCCAAGGTAGTCCTCTTTGATATGGACGGTGTTCTTTATGATTCAATGCCCAATCACGGTATTGCTTGGCAGCGTGCTATGAAAGAGTTTGGTATCCACTTCACCCTTGAGGACTCATACGCAACGGAGGGAGCACGTGGAGTTGACACCATTCGTAAGTATGCTAAAGCGCAATTAGATAAGGAACTTAGTGAGGATGAGGCACAGCGAATATACGATGTTAAGGCACATTATTTCCATGAAATGCCTGAGGCTAAGGTGTTTGATGGTGTGATAGACCTCATGCGAAAGATTAAGAAGAATGGATTGAAGATAGGTATTGTTACAGGAAGTGCCCAGCTTCCCTTGATAGAGCGTGTCACTCGTGACTTTGGTGAGTTTCTTTCTAAGGACCAGATAACGACGGCCTACGATGTGAAGCGTGGTAAGCCGAATCCCGATCCCTACTTGATGGGATTACAAAAAGCAGGTAACTATTCACCATCAGAGGGTATTGTTGTTGAAAATGCACCACTTGGAGTGCATGCAGGAGTAGCAGCTGGCTGCTTTACAGTGGCCATCAATAGTGGTCCTTTGGCTGATTCGGTGCTCTTAAAAGAAGGAGCTAACATCCTTTTCCCTACCATTCGCAAGTTTGCCGACAGTTGGGAGTGTGTTTTAGAACATCTCACAAAGCGTTAATTAGGGCTTTTTTAGCTTTTAGTCTACTTGTTTTCTATTATCATTTGTATATTGAAAGAACAATTATAAAAGCTTTCTTCTTCAATTTATTTACGTGAAAAGAAATATTTCTCATCATGAAAATAAATATTTCTTGTCGTGAAGAAAAATCTTTCTTATCATGAAAATAATTTGAAGCAAACAAAAGAATCGTGAAGCTAAAAAGCCTCACGATATTTATTTTCATCCTTGTCTTCGAGCATAGAGAGGTAGCTATTGTAACGACTCTCAGCTATGTAGTGGTCTTCAACAGCCTTTCTAACAGCGCAGCCAGGCTCATGTGTGTGCGTACAATTTGAGAATCTGCAGTCTTTTGAGAACTTAAAAATATCACGGAAGTAGCTTGTCAGCTCCTCACGTTCTATATCGAATGTTCCAAAACCCTTTATTCCTGGTGTGTCAATAAGATATCCACCTATAGGCAACTCCAGCATCTCGCTGAATGTTGTAGTGTGCATACCCGTGTTGTGAACATCAGATATCTCAGCCGTACGAAGGTTGACATGGGGTAGGAGAGCATTGATGATGGTTGACTTCCCTACGCCACTATTCCCACTCAAAAGGGTCACCTTGCCAGCCAGTAAAGGCTTTAGTTTCTCCACGCTAAACTCGTTATCTGCTTCAGCGCTTGCCTGTATCTCTACACATTGATATCCGATTGTCTCATAGAGGTTCATTACTGCATGCTGATAACGCAGTTCATCCTCGTCAAGTAAGTCGTGCTTATTGAAGACGAGTGTTACTGGGATGCGATAAGCTTCAGCACTGGCAAGGAAGCGGTCGATAAAGGTAGTAGATGTTTCAGGATAGTTTGTTGTGACAACCAAGAACGCCTGATCGATGTTGGCGGCAATGATATGGCTTTGTTTTGATAGGTTAGGCGACTTTCGGATGATATAGTTTCGTCGGTCTTCTATCTCTGTGATGAAGGCCGTTCCCTCTTGGTTGGGCGTGATGACAACATGATCACCCACAGCTACAGGGTTAGTTGAGCGTATTCCTTTCAGTCGGAAATTGCCCTTAATCTTGCTATCTATCGTTTTGCCGTCATCGGTCTTCACCGTGTACCAGCTACCTGTGTTCTTTATTACTAAGCCGCGCATAAAAATAAAAAAGAGTGGCCCCTCCCCCTTTCCCCTCCCCCAAAGGGAGGGGAGT
>ERZ773267.1286-NODE-1286-length-14240-cov-12.610363_pt1 | contig 14240 bp, 7 predicted proteins | sample MGYA00511959_ERZ773267 | MGnify/ENA primary metagenome ERZ773267 (study PRJEB29015, sample SAMEA2738165) | human oral metagenome | biome: human oral; feature: human-associated habitat; material: saliva | place: China | collected 2240 ... | reverse complement strand
AAGAGAACATGAAGCGTTCCCCCGAACCGCGCCTGATCTCAACCGAGGATTCGAGCATTGCCGTGTTCGTCATCCCCACCAATGAGGAGAAGGCGATCGCCGAAGCCACCGAAGAACTGGTACGCGCATAACCGTAACCTTGTAGCACACGTATAAGCTGCTGACAAGCGAAAGCTGCCGCAGTGTAGCGTGTGCGGCCCCGGCTTGAAGCCCGGTGTCTCCCCGCAGAAGGGGAGGCACCGGGCTTTAAACGTATAAAGTTTTAGTGAATACCCCCGCACTATATTCCGTGGCAACTATGATTAAATATTCTTGAGAATGCTATTTTTATTTCTAAAAAATGAATACTTTATGGGTAAAATATTCCATTTTTTACGGTATTTTGTGGTGTAAAAGTAATAAATATTCTGCATATTTACACATTCTGTATGTTTCGTTATTCCGACTGGGGTGGTTCCCCTAAAGTCGCGGTATGACGGGGGAAAGCCGCCCAAAGCCCCCGCGTGAAGGCCCTCTAAAAATATTTAGTGATACCGCACATAGAATGCACAAAACGCAAAAAAGCGAAGAATTATACTGCTAGACTAAAGGGGTCAGATGCGGCAGATAATGCACTAGGGCAGTATCCGCAAGAAAGCGGAACCCCCGACCTCGTTACACTTCATGTATTATCAGCGGCCGCAATAAAAAAAGTAGCGCCGATAGATAAGAGAATACGGATGAATAACAATATTTCACGCCGCAAACTTGTGGCAGGGGCAGCGTGGTCAGCTCCGGCAGTGCTAGCCACCACCGCAGTCCCGGCGTATGCATCATCTACCGAGTGCCTGCCCGACCAGAGCAAAGGCGGGCTGAAAAAACACGAAAACTACGCACAAGAACTCGTGTGGGACGTCCCCGCAGACGCCAAAGAACTGCACTTTGAAGTCACCGGAGCCGCAGGCGGCTCATTCAGCGACGACTCCACCGGCATCACCGGTATAGGCGGTGCAGGTACAACCATTAAAGGCATCGTGCGCCTTAACGGCACCGGAAAATTCACCTTTATTGCTGGCGAAGGCGGAGGCTACAACCGCGGCAACAGCGTAAACCCCGGCAAAGGTTACGGCAACGGAGGCGCCCACGGGCCCTCCCTCACCGACAGGGCCGGTGAAAACGCTAAAGAATTCTTTGGCCCCACCGGTGGCGGCGCATCCGCCATCCTCTTCAATAACGAGCCCCTCGTGGTTGCTGGTGCCGGTGGTGGCGCTGGCATCCTCATTAACCAGCGCTCAAACGACAACCAAGACCTGTACTGGCAGATGAACGAGCCGATCTACGGCGGCTCGGGCGGTGAGAAAGCAAACGCAGCAGCCAGTACGGCAGCAACCTTCGTCAACGACACCTCGGCAGCCATCCCCGCCAACGGCGGTCAGGGCGGTGAGCCCACCGGAGACGGCGGCCAAGGCGGCCCCAACCCGACGCTGCGACTCCCCAGCGGCGGGGCTATCCACGCCGAATCATCCCAAGGGGTGAGCATCGTCAATAACACCATTGCGGGCCAGAAAGGCGGCAAAGCCGGCGACGACCGCAAAGCTGACGGCGCGCAAAGCTCCGCACAGTACTCCAGCGTGACCCTCGGCGCTGAAACCCTCGCCACCATTGTGCACTCCGGCACCGGTGGAGGCGGCTACGGCGGCGGCGGGTCAGGGTCAGTGGCCGCACTGGCCGCATACCAGGGCGAAGGCGGAACCGCACCCGGCGTATCGGCCCCCGAAGAAACTAAAGACTCGGCGAAAAGCACGCCCACAGAGGACCACGCCAAAGGTGAAACCAGCAAAGGTATCACCCGGCCCACCGGAGCGTTCAGCGCGGGCGCATTCGGCGCAGGCGGCGGCGCGGGCGGCAGCTACGTGGATAAAACAGTCGAAAAAGGCGTGATCGCGCCCGGAGAAAACCGGGGCGTGGCCGGCCAGCGCATCCACGGCGCCATTAAGTTCTGGTACTGCTAAACAAGCAGGACCAGAAGTTATGGGGGTGTAATGGAGCGAGTGTTGTAGTAGAGCGAGAGTGGTACAGGGTTGTAAGGTGCCCTGTATTCTTCGGAACATCCCCATAACTTAAAGGCTAGGGGCGGTTCCCGCCGGTGAGGTAACGAGCGCCGGCGGCGGGCCGCCCCTTGTGCTGTTCATATGCGGCCGCACCACACGCTTGAAACCGCGCACACCTAGTCGCACGGTACGCAGTGGGAGGCAGCGAATGCGTGCAGCTCACCCGAAGCTGCCCCTGCCCCAATGAGTGAAAGGCACCGCAGCTGCGTGGCGTACTCGCGGGCTAGCGCGGCATCTGACGCCGCCTCACCCTGCGGGTAGTGCAGAAGATCCACGCTCTCTGCGAGCTTATCGCTGCAGTACAGCGCGTACACGGGGTTAGGGTCAAGCACAAAATCGTATAGGTACGACAGCGCAATCAGCGCGTTCTGGGCCAGTACCGCCGCATCATCCGGCACATCGTCAGTATCGGGAATGAGGGCGAATATTTTCTCACGAATACGCATATTCTCTGGTGGGGATGAGAAGCTGCCGTGCTCAAGATACCCAAAAATCCTGCGCAGGAACGCATCGGCGTGCTCATAGCACCCCGGTGCCCGCCCACAATCAGCCAATAACCGGTCATAGGAGGCCACGCACCGAAGCATCCGCTTCACACAGCACGCACCAAACAGCAGCTGCTGTTCAGGGGCCACGGCGCGCAGGCGGGCCTCTACGCTGATTCTCTGAGCATCCACCCTTCTACCCTACCCGAGCGGCCGCACCCACCGCGCGGTCATGGCCGGGTAACACGCCCCGGTGCGGCCCACCCTAAAGTGCCGTGAGAGAGCCGCCAACCGTGTACCCGCCCTCAAAGAAACACGGTACAGTTGGGATAAAGACAAAAAGACACCAAGAACTGGACTACTGCATGACCCAGCACGGACCGGACCAGCCGAACCCCGCCAGCGGGGGCGGCCTGCCCAACGACCTCAGTCAAGGGTGGCTGCCCGAAGACAAACGGCAAACCCCCACCAGCCCGCTACCCGCCCCTAAATTCTGGGGATTTCAAAGCCTGCTGCCGTATAAGGCTGTCAACGGTTTGCGGCACCCCGGTGAGCTGCCCTGGCTCATTGCCGCCTACTCGTTTACCCTCATCTCGTACATTGGTCTGATCGTTTTCATTATCGAATCCTTCCTGCTCGTGATAGACAGCAGGGACTCCCTGAGGGATTTCGGTGATTACCCGCGTACCGGATCCGCCGAATACTACATGCAGGAGTACCTCCAACAGTTCGTGGTGCTGCTGGTGCTGGGGCCGCTGCTCATCTACATTGCGCGTGCCATACTCTACGCACAGCAGCGCGTGCGCGGCATCCGCATGTCTCCCACCCAGTTCCCTGAGGGGTACCAGATGGTCGTTGAGGCCGCCCGTGCCGCCGGCCTGCGCCGCGTCCCCGACGCCTACGTTATTAGCGGCAACGGCACGCTGAACGCCTTCGCCGCCGGCCACGGGTTCCGCCGCTACATTTGCGTATACTCCGACATGTTCGAGGTTGGCGGTAAAACCCGTGACCCCGAGGCGCTGCGCTATGTCATCGGGCACGAGGTGGGGCATATCGCCGCAGGCCACGTGAGCTATTTCCGGCTGCTGTTCACCAATAGTTTCATGCGGCTGCCCGTTGTTGGGCAGGCGCTTTCACGCGCGCAGGAGTACACCGCCGACAACTTTGGTTACCGCCTCTCACCCGATGGCGCCAGGGGAGGCATGAAAGTGCTCGCCGGCGGTAAGTACCTGAACAAGCAGGTGAACTTTGACGAGTTCGCCGACCGCGCCGTCACCGACGGGGGACTGGCCGTATGGTTCGTTAACCTCATTTCTTCCCACCCGGTGCTGACCTGGCGCGCCCACGCGATCCGTAACCGCCAAGAACCGGGGCGTCTCTTCTGGCGGCCCACCTACAACCCGCCCTCGGTGCCCGCGCTCATCCCCTCCTCCGAGCCGGTGCCGCTGTGGCCCGACCCGCTGCAGGCGGATGCGTTTATGCAGGAACAGAAGCCTGCCTGGGAGAACTACAGCCTGGACACCGTGCAGCTGCACACCCCACCCAACCCCGAGGGCGCACCGAAGTTCGAGGGCACCCTATACACCGGGTGGCAGGATGCGGCTGCCCGCGCCGCCTACGCCTCCCGGTGGGAACAGTACGCCGCCAGCGGCGGGCAGCAGCCCATGTGGCAGCCGCCCGGGTACGGCCCAGCACCGCAGCCGGGGCAGCCTCAGCCGTACCAGCCAAACCAGGCACAGCCGCAACCGCAACAGTACCCACAGCCTCACCAACCCGCACAGCCCGGGCCGCAGCAGGGCACCTACGGATACTATGTGCAGCCCGGGCAGCAGCCCGGCGGTGCTCAGCCGGGTACTGCACAACCAGGTGCACAACCAGGCGGCGCTGGGCAGATGCAGCAGCCGTACGGCTACGACCCCGGTTCGCAGGTTGCCCCGAGTCGCCCCGGTCAGCCGCAGCAGCCTCAGCCTGGGCGGGGCTACGGGTACTATGTGCCAACGGGGCAGGATAGCTCAACGGCACCGCAGCACGATAGTGAAAGCGCACAGCAGCAGGCCCACGTTCCGTACGGTATTGACCCGCAGGCAGGCTCTGGACCCGCCGAACCAGAAACCCCAGCTGAACAAACCCCGGCTGAGCCTGATGCCACGTGCTCAGGCACCGACGCGCCCGCCGATACCGGCGACTCTGCGGGGGACTCCTGCGCAGGCTCTGCCGCAGATTACGATTCAGGGTCCAGCTCGGACGTCAGTACGGATAGCGGGTCAGACTCCGGGACGGATTTCGGCTTTTCAACGGATTTCGGCGGATCCTCCACCGATTAAATATTCTAAAAACTGAATATAACGTTTTGCCCTGATATTGCGGGGCAGCGCGTGGCCGCCTTGCAGGTATTGTGAGGCGGCCGCCGCGTACCACAGCGCATAAACGCCTCGGGTAACACCGGGGCGCTCGGTGCGGTATACACGGCTGGGAAAGCGCCGTGTGAAGGCGCCGCGATGCAGACACACCGGTGCGTTCAGGAGCTCTAAGGCGCCTGGGGTGCGAGTAGAATGGGGTCATGCTCAGCAAACTCAAGGGAAAACGCCCCGATGCGCTTATCGTCATGCTCATCACCGCCGTGATACTGGCAATTTTTATCCCGGCACGCGGGGACTTCGCCGCATGGTTCAGCACCGGAACCAAGTTTGCTGTGGCGCTGCTGTTCTACCTGTACGGTGCGCGCCTTTCCACCAGTGAGGCCCTCAAAGGGCTGGCGCATTGGCGGCTTCACGCCATGATTCTCACCTGCACCTTCGTGCTTTTCCCCCTGTTCGGGTTGGCGCTTTACCCGCTGCGGTTCGTGCTTGGTGACGGGCTGTACCTGGGGCTGCTGTTTCTGACGCTCGTGCCCTCAACGGTACAGGCATCAATCGCCTTTACGTCCATTGCTGGAGGGAATGTGGCGGCGGCGATTGTCAGCGCGTCTCTCTCAAGCATTGTGGGGGTGCTCGCCACCCCGCTCTTAGCGATGCTGCTCATGAACAGCGACCATGTGGCGATCTCCGGCAGCGTGTTCCTTGATATTGCTATTCAGCTGTTCCTGCCGTTTCTGCTGGGGCAGCTCACCCGGCAGTGGGTGGGGGAGTTCGCGAAGAAACCCACCACCAAGTGGCTCGATAAGTTCTCGGTCATGATGATCGTCTATTCGGCGTTTTCAGCCTCGGTGGTGCAGGGGGTGTGGACGCGTGTGGACTGGTGGCAGATTGTGCTGCTGGTGGTTATTACGGCGCTCATGGTTGCGTTCATGCTGTGGGTGACCGACGTGATCGCCCGAAAGCTCGGGTTTAGCCGTGCGGACCGCATCACCATCCAATTTTGCGGGTCGAAGAAGTCGCTGGCGGCGGGCCTGCCCATGGCGATTATTATTTTCGGTTCCGGCTCGCTCGGGTTATTGATGCTGCCGCTGATGGTGTTCCACCAGGTGCAGCTGATGATGTGCACCTGGCTCGCAACCCGCTACAGTCGCACCCTGGGGCTAGCCTCCTCATAATTAGGGGCACCCACGGCGTGGATTCCACCATGTGAGAGGCCGCCTGCGCACCGTATATTTCGGAGCCGAAATATGGTGCTGTTCTTCGCCCTGAGCTAGAAAATTCGGGGACTAGTCGTGCATTTTGCAGAGAATACAGGCAGAATAGGTATAAGCTTGAGTTAGGTTACACGCGCAAGCGCAGATAACAGACACACCGTCACAGTGAAGTGATAGAACTTCGGAGGCATACCTTGTCAGTGAGTGACAACGCTATGGGACGCTACTCTGGCGCCGATGCATGGATAGAGCAATACTTCCACAACAGCCCGGACACCGACCGCGAAGGCTACACCTCGGCGCAGTTGGAGGCGCTGGCCCGCACGCATCGTGAACTGGCGCAGACACGCGCACCCGGCACCCCCCTGATTGAGGTGCACGATACCGAACATTCCACCATGGTGCTCATCGTAAATGACGATATGCCGCACCTGGTAAGCTCCATTACCGCCTATGTTTCCTCTGAGTTCGGCGGTATCGAGTCGATTTTCCACCCCCTCTTCGTGGTTGAGCGCGGCCCCGACGGTAATCTGCTGGTTGTGCGCGGCACCGGGGTCGATAAGCCCGTGGCCAGCGGCGACACCGCCACCTTGGGGATCCCCGCGCTGAAACTCTCAGAAGATGCCCCGCCCGGTTCAAGTGTGGCCGTGGAGTCGTGGATTGCGTTACGGCTGACCAGGCACCTGAGCGCCGAACGGGTTCAGGCGCTGCGTGAGGGCGTGACGAAAACCCTCTCCGACGTGCACGCTGCTGCCCGCGATAACGAGAAAATGGTCCTGCAGGTCAATAACATTATCACCTCCATGGATGCCCTGCGCGGGGTCACCCTTGGTGACGGGCAGGAATCGTTCAACGCCCACCCCGGCGGGAACGAGCCAGCCGCGAGGGTTATTGCCTGCCAGGAGTTCCTGCGCTGGCTGACCCGCGGGAATTTCCTGTTCCTCGGCGTGAAAGAGCGCGTGCTCACCTCGGGCGCTGCAGGGTTTGAGCTTGTTGACAAGCCCGGCAGTGCCTTGGGTATCCTGCGCTCCACCGAGGGTAAGCACAGTATCGCCCTCTCCGGGAAGGCGCTGGACCGTGCTCTTATGCCCCGCCCGCTGTACGTGACGAAAGCGAACACCCGCTCCACAGTGGGGCGCACCGACTACCTCGACTATGTGGGGGTGCGCCGTTTTGATGCCACCGGCCGGGTGGTGGGCGAGTACGTCATCCTGGGGCTGTTCTCCCGGCAGGCGTACTCACTGCCGGCTGTTGAGACGCCGCTGATTCGTGAGCGGATCGCCATGGTTCGCCGTCGTCTAGGGTTCCACCCCGGCTCCCACTCCGATAAGGCGCTGATTGGCGCTATTGAAGACTACCCGCGCCTTGAGCTGATACAGGCGTCGGTGGATTTCCTCACCGAAACTTTCAAAGGGATTATGGGGCTGGAAGAGCGCCGTAAAACCCGGTTGTTTTTGCGTGTGGACCGGTTTGAGCGGTTCATTACCGCAGTCGTGTACCTTCCGCGTGATCGGTTCAACACCACCGTGCTTAACCGCATCCAGCAGGTGTTCCGTGAGGAGTTTGACCTGCAGGCCATCGACTACCAGATTTACCTCTCGTCGTCGTCGCTGGCTCGTATATTTTTCCGTATTCGGCTCACCGACCCCACGGCTGTGCCGGAAACGGATATTAGCGCTCTCGAAAAGCGGCTGCAGACGGCCACCCGCTCCTGGGCGGAAGCCACCGCCGCCGCACTTGAGACGCTCAAACCCGGCATTGAGGGCCGCCGCCTGGCCGCCGCCTGGGCGGAAGCCGCACCCATGGCCTACCGTGCCGAATATGAAGTAGAAAATGCAATTGAGGATATCGTGACTTTTGAATCTCTAATGGCTGAGACCACTAAGCCCGCCGCTATCAAAGTTGAAAACGGCGCAGGCAACGTCACCCGCCTGAAGACCTACCTGACCAGTCCCCACACCCTCACCGAGCTTCTGCCCGTCATGCAGAACATGGGCCTGATCGTCGCCGATCAGAACCCCTCCGAACTCACCAGGGAAGACGGTTCACGCGTCTACCTGTACGACTTCGGTGTGGAATTCCCCGAGGGCGTGGACCCCGAGGAAGTCGCCTCGCTCTACGAGGACGCGCTGAACGCCTACCTGCTGGGCCAGCGCGAATCTGACACGCTCGATAGGCTGATCCTGGTGGAGGGCCTCACCTGGCAGGAGGCGAGCCTATTCCGCGCCTTTAACCACTACCTGATTCAGCTGGGCCTGGGGTACACCCCCTCGTTCATGTCGAACACCCTGCTGGCGAACTCCGCCGTCACCCTGCTGCTGGTGGACTTCTTCCACACCAGCTTTAACCCGAAGAACGGGCTCACCGACGAGGCCCGTGAGGCTAAGCGCGCCGAGCTGATTGAGCGCCTGCGTGAAGAGCTCAATAAGATCCCCACTTTGGACGCCGACCGCTACCTGCGGTCACTGACCCGCGTGATCCGCGCCGTGCTGCGCACCAACGCGTACCTTAACCGTGAATCCTTGGCGTTTAAGGTCGCCTCCGAGGAACTCATTTTCGCGCCCCTGCCGCACCCCAAGTACGAGATTTTCGTGTACTCCCCGCGCGTGGAGGGCGTGCACCTGCGCTTTGGCGACGTGGCCCGCGGTGGTCTGCGCTGGTCGGATCGCCGCGACGACTTCCGCACCGAGGTGCTGGGCCTGGTGAAGGCGCAGATGGTGAAGAACGCCGTGATTATTCCCACCGGCGCCAAGGGCGGCTTCTACCCCAAGCAGCTACCTGACCCGGCCGTGGATCGTGACGCCTGGATCACTGAGGGCCGCGAATCCTACAAGGTGTTCATCCGCTCCCTGCTGGATGTGACCGACAACCTTAAGGTGTCTGCTGACGGCACCGAGACCGTGGTACGCCCCGAAGGTATTGTGGCCCGCGACGGGGACGACTACTACCTGGTGGTCGCCGCCGATAAGGGAACCGCTGCATTCTCCGATACCGCAAACGCTATTAGCGCCGAGTACGGGTTCTGGCTGGGCGATGCGTTCGCATCCGGCGGCTCGGTCGGGTACGACCACAAGGCGATGGGCATTACCGCCCGCGGCGCGTGGGAGTCCGTCAAGCGCCACTTTGCGGAGCTGGGCCGTGACTGCCAGGCGGAGGAATTCACCGCCGTCGGTATTGGTGATATGTCCGGCGACGTGTTCGGCAACGGCATGATGCTCTCGCAGAAGACCCGCCTGGTTGCTGCCTTCGATCACCGCGATATTTTCCTTGACCCGAACCCGGATGCGGCGATTTCGTTTGAAGAGCGCGTGCGCCTGTACAACCTGCCGCGCTCTTCATGGCAGGACTACAACCGTGAGCTGATTTCCGCTGGCGGCGGCGTGTACTCGCGCAGCGCCAAGTCGATTAAGATCACCCCGCAGGTTCGTGAAGCCCTGGGCCTGGGCGAGGACGTGACCGAACTGGCGCCCCCGCAGCTGCTCGCGGCGGTTTTGAAGGCACCGGTTGACCTGCTTTACAACGGCGGTATCGGCACCTACGTGAAGGCATCTGCTGAGGACAACCTGCAGGTGGGCGATAAAGCCAACGACGCGTTGCGCGTGAACGGTAACGAGCTGCGCGCCAAGATCGTGGGTGAGGGCGGCAACCTGGGCTTCACCCAGCTGGGCCGTGTGGAGGCCGCCGAGAACGGCGTCATCATTAATACCGACGCCATCGACAACTCCGCCGGTGTGGAGACCTCCGACCGCGAGGTGAACATTAAGATCCTGGTGGATCGCCTGGTGACCGGCGGTGAGCTTGCCGCTGAAGAGCGCGCCGACTTCATTGAGTCCCTGCGGGACGAGGTGGGCGCTAAGGTGCTTGAAACCAATATTGAGCAGAACGTGCTGCTGCAGGGTGAGTTCCACGAGACGTTCCTGGGCATTAACGTGTACAAACGCCTGATGCGCCACCTGGAGGCGAACGCAGGGCTGAACCGCAAGGTCGAATTCCTGCCCACGGACAAGCAGCTGCAGGCGCGTTTTGAGGCGACCGGGCTGGGCTTGACCCGCCCCGAGCTGTCGGTGCTGGCCGCCTACGTGAAGATTTACCTCACGCACGCCCTGGAGCAAACCGATTTCGCGGACGACCCCTACCTGAGCGGGGTACTGCACGAGTACTTCCCGGCAGCCCTGGTGCAGCGTTTCGGCGAGTACCTGGAATCACACCCGCTGCGTAAGGAGATTATCTGCACCCGCGTTGCCAACGAGATGGTGAACCTGGGCGGTATTACCTTCGCCTACCGTGTGACGGAAGAAACCAACGTTGGCGTGGACGCTGTGGCGCGTGCCTTTATTGTGGCCCGCGAACTGTTTGAGCTTGGCAAGGCTGCCGCACTGCACCGCGCGCTGCCAGCCACCACCGCCCTGGAGGCATGGTACACGGTGCTGCGTGATAACCAGCGTGTGCTGGACCGCGTGGTGCGCTGGCTGATTGCTGAGCGCGGCGTGGTTGCCGGCATCAGCATCGGCCAGATGCTGCAGAACTTCGGTGAGGTTGTCTCCCTGCGCCACAACCTGCCTGAATACCTCTCGGAAGCTTCCCGTGAGCGGGTGCGCGCTAAGCGTGTGCTCGGTGAAGAGTGGGGCCTGCCGGAGGATCTTATCGTCATCTGGATTCGCGGGTTTGAAGGTTACGCCCTCATGGACGTTATCCGTTCCGCACGGGACAACAGCCTGGGTGCAACCGAGCTGGCGCCGATCTATTTCGCATCCTACGACCGGTTCAAGGTGGATCAGCTGCTGGGCCTGATCAGCGAGCTGCCGCGTAATGACCGCTGGGAGACCCTGGCACGGCAGGCGATGCGCGGCAGCCTGTACGAGACCGCCGCCGAGCTGGCGATCTCTGTGGCCTCTGAGAACGGCAAGCATGAGACGCACACCCCCGCCGGGGCGCAGCTGGCGCTTCAGGAATGGGTTGAGAACCACCCGACCCGTGTGGGCAATATTGACCGTGTTCTCGCCGAAATCCGTGAGGCTGAACCGGCACCGGCCGGGCACCCGCGTCTGGCTGTGATTTCGGTGGCTCTGCGCACGCTCTCTAGCGCATCCTAAGGAGCGTTACCGCCAGATAAGGCTAAGCCGAAAAGGCCCGGTGCTCCCACTCGACAGAGCAGGGGGTGCCGGGCCTTTCGCTGTGCTCCGCGCCCGGCTTCAAGGAGACACCCATCCGGTTTGAAAGTGCACTGCGGGCCGGGAAGGCACCCCGCGCCCGCCTCCGGGTGGTGCAGGCCATAAAAATGTGGTTTTTAGTGTGAAACCCCACACATAGTGAGGGATTTATTGGTAATCTCAATTTGACGTACCACGGGGGTATGGGGGCATTATTAAACGTCTGGAGATTGTTGCCGCAGGCAGTTAGCACGGTGTTTTACACAATACGTCAAACAAACGTGGTGCGAATAATATTTCATTTTATTCGCCGTTAAGTAGAGATTTAAATACACCACGCCGAAGGAAAAATACTCTAGAAATCAAGGTAAAACCCGCAATTACGCGGAAATAACCCCGACGATAAACACGCGCATTTATACCGGTTAATGAATACCATCCCGGTGTGCGCTAATATCATGTACAGACTGAAAGTTAACGTAAGCCTATACCTTGAGGACAACATGATGGAAAGGCCTGCCCGCAGCTGGCTCAGACGCAGATAAAACAATATTTAGGCGAGACAAGCACCAGCCGCCAACACTACACACATTGCACGGTGCACCCACCCGCACGGGGTGTGAAGGTCTCGCTCACAATCACCGTAGACTAGTACTATAACCAGCCACACCCAACCACTACCCCAACCACAAAGGCATATTCCCTTGGCACCCACCGACGCACAAGAGGACGCCACGCGTAAAAAACTGCGTCTTCTTTACAACTTTTTACTCTACGTATCGCCCGTCGCCCTGCTGATGGTCGTCTTCCCGGTTGTCACACCAGAGCTGGGCAGGTACCGTCTCGGCGACGTACCCCTCGTACACGTTATTCTTGCAGCATCCATCACCGTGCCCTGGCTCAGCCAGGCCGCCTGTATGCCCATCTACCGCGCCATCGAACTAGAACACAAGCGGGTCGCAAAAAACCGTCAAGAACTCACCGAAAGACTTGAGACGGAACTCAAGGAAGGTACCGTCGAAAAAGTTCGCCAGCTCAAAGCCCTCCTCAAAACCCCCGCATACCAGCGCGTGAGCGACGTAGCCGCGTTCGCCCGCAACTGGCCATACATTTACCTGACCACCCTGCCCCTCATTATCCTCTTTGCGCTGCCGCTGATCTTCATCATGCACTGGAGCGCATCCGCTGTTGCCTCCTACCTCATACTCAGCGTGCTTAACCTCGCCTTCGCGCAGCTGCTCGTGCTGCCGAGCCTGGCTAAAAACCAGGTGGACTGGTTCTTCGCCTGGCTCGGGTACGCGGCGGCGCTGCTGTTCTTCCCCATCTTCTGGTTCCTGCCGCCCACCGCAGGTATTATTGTGCTGCTGCTGTGCCTGCGCAAGAACATTCGCCAGCTCAAAGTATTCAGCCGCACCCCCATTATTCATGTGGCCCAGGATGCGCTGCGCGGGTTCCTCACCGGCTCGGTGCTGTGGGCCGATAAGTACGTACTGTTCGTCGCCGCCCACGGGCAGATTAACGTGGTCGCCATCTACATCAGCCTCATCCCGTGCGTGCTGGCCTACAACTACTTCTTCGTGGCCGAAGCAGACCGGGTGAACCTCGTCATTAAGAAACTGTGGAGCACCTTCGAAGAGAAACCCTTCGCCCAGGTCACCAACACCGCCAAAGAAGCAACCCACGTGTCGAACTACGCGATGGTTCGCAGCCTCACGGTCGCCATTTTCGCCTCGGTCATTACCGGGCTGATCATGCTCGTCGCCATCCCGCACGTGTTCCCCATAGGGTTCGCCGGCATTATTGCCGCCGGGCTGTTCTTGGTGGTTACCCTGTGCAACTACCAGATCGAATTCATGGGCCTGTACCGTATCTCTCAGCTTATCGGTGTGGCGCACCTGGTGCTGGTATGCATCATCTTCGCCATTATGCCCAACGAGGGCGGCTACTTCCCCCTTATCCTGGGGGAGGCCATACTCGCCATTATCGCCTACACCTTCTACCGTCGCGCGTGGGCTTCGCCGGAGCATTCTCTCTTCTGGCGTCGCGCGCTCGCCTGGTAGCTTTCCCGCTAGGAACACCACATGCGAAACGTCTATGAACCTCTGCGCCGCCCAGCACCGGCGCCGCGCACCCCAGACCCCGACTACCCGGATGTCGATGTCGCTATCGTCATGGAGTCCACCTACCCGTACCTTAAGGGTGGAGTGTCGTCGGTGGTGCACGACATTGTCTCGGAGAACCCGGATCTGACGTTCGGGATTATTCACATCGCCTGGGACTCAAACTCCCCCCAAGAAGACCTCTACGGCGTGCCGGAGAACGTTAAATGGGTGCGTGTGATCTACCTGAGCATGGAAGAGTTTAAGGAAGAGTTCGCCCACGACTGCGACCCCACACACCTGCGCATGAACGCGCGGCAGCGGAAAAAGCTGGTGCGGCGCATCCTTGAGGCGTTCTCCGCGCTGGTGAAGGGGGACATGAACCCGCTGTGGGACCTGTACGATGAGGGGATTAACCCGCGCACCCGCTCCTTCCCGCTGTTCTCGGTGGTGGGCAGCCGCGAGTTCATGGAGGCGATGGGCACCTGGGGGTTCCTCTCCGAGATTCCGCTGACCGAACTGTTCTGGAAGGTCCGCGATTTCACGTCTTTGCTGTACGCCCTGCTGCGCCAGAACATGCCGTACGCCCGCGTGTACCACGCGCACACCACCGGGTACGCTTCGCTCATTGCGGCCGCCGCTGCGCGCGACTACGGGTCGAAGTTCCTGCTGACCGAACACAACCTGTATGTGCGCGACACGGCGAATACGAAGCTTGAACGCCCAATGGATAAGCCGGTCACGGCCGACTATAAGCTGTTTATGGAACGCCCGGTCACCTTCGACGAGCGAGTCTGGGTCACCTGGTTCGTTGAGATGGGCAGGTTCTGCTACCCGAGCGCCGA
>ERZ773267.1285-NODE-1285-length-14244-cov-13.975333_pt1 | contig 14244 bp, 14 predicted proteins | sample MGYA00511959_ERZ773267 | MGnify/ENA primary metagenome ERZ773267 (study PRJEB29015, sample SAMEA2738165) | human oral metagenome | biome: human oral; feature: human-associated habitat; material: saliva | place: China | collected 2240 ... | reverse complement strand
TATAATCCTGGTAATTCTTGGCATGAACCGATGTTATCATAATCAAATTAGTTCCGAGAGGATTCGTAAGTAGTAGTAGAAAGAATATGATAAATACTTTTACTGATAGCAATGTCCATCCTGTATAAATCATTATTCCGACGGTCATCATCAGTGCTCCGAAAGTTTCTCCTACACCAGAGGCATGAAGCCTTGTAAAAAAATCAGGAAATCTTATTACTCCAACTGCTGCTAAAGCCATAAAAATAAAACCGAAGGAAATAATAGTAATCGCCACGATGTTCTGTAAACTCATTACCTTCTACCTCCTATAAATTTAGCAAGAATAACAGTTGTTACGAACCCTAGAATCGCATAACTAAGTGCGATATCTATATGCATATCCATTCTGTTGTCAATTAAGCCAACGACTAAAATCAGCATAACGATATTCGTATTTATGACGAATAAAGCATTGAGCTTGTCGTATACCGTCTTACCTATAAACATCGTTATAACCATTATTATGACGATTGCAAGCAGACCAGCAAGAAGCGCAATAAAATAATTATGCATTAGACTTCTTCCTCCTTCTCTTGAATCGCTTTGATGTCAGTTCAACGACTTCCTTCTCCGTAAAGTCGTAATCAGTAACCACATCGACCACCTTGTAATCTATAGTCTCTCCGTAAAGTTTTGCAACACGCATCTGCATAGTTCCATCTAGCAGTCCATCAGCAAACTCGCTATTTAAAGCGTGAACGGAGAAAACACCGCTATCATAGATATCGATAGTTACAGTTCCCGGTGTCAATGTGATTGAATTTGCAAGAATCGCCCTTGCTGCCGGATTGTCGTAATCTGCCTTAAACCATACTACTAGAGGCTCAATTTTCATTTTAGAAGATAATACAATCTTAGAAACGTCTATTGCACTCTTAACGACCTCTTTGATAAGCCACAGAAAATAGATTATCAGTTTTGGATAATTAGCATGAAGAATAAAATATGTTCGGTTAGATTTAAGCCCTCCGATGCGCAGAGAGCCCACTACGAAACATGAAATCAAAAACGAGGAAACACATCCATAAATTATAAATTTAACTGTAAATATTCCTGACATCACAATCCAGAGAAGCAATAACAAACCATAAACCTCGATGAAATTGAGGTACGGGTTGCTAGCTAGATGCCGGTCGCGAAAGAATTCCCTCATCTTTGCTTTTAACCTTTCATATATAAAATTGATTGAATTGATAACATTAATTTTAGTATACATTATTATTGAAAACCTTTAAAGGCTTTTGTTCTATTAACCATACATAATTGTATTATTTATGTTTCTGGTCTTAAAAATGGTCATAACACTGCATTTCATCGTCATTTCAATTGCAAACAACTGTTCGAAATGGTATAATTTAATGATTTTAGTATAGGGGGATAAACTAGAATGAAAGATTTTATCAAAGAGGGTCCAACTGTTACCATGTTCGTTCCATACGACTGTAACAATTGCTGCCCTTTCTGTGTAAATAAAGATGACTATAGAGATACATCTTCGTTCAATCTCGATAGATGCTACAGGTCTCTGGACTTACTAGACAAGATTTTACCGCACAACGATATAGTGCTTACCGGAGGTGAGCCTCTTGCAGATCTTGATGCGCTTCAGGACATACTTGATCACATTAAGGACGGTCATCATGTGTACATCAACACAACACTGCCAACCAATGAGAATCAAGATATTCATAGAGTTGCAGCAGTGCTTAACAAAAATAAAGATAAGATTAGCTGCATTAATGTATCAAGACACCTTAAGCATTACGTAAAGGAATGCTCTGATGAGATTTTCGAGCTTCTTGAAGTCCCACATCGCATTAACTGCGTTATTTTCCAGGATGCAACTGAAGCTGACACAAAGGAAAAACTGCTCAAGGTTCTAGATAGATTCTCTGGTCATGAGATACAACTTCGAGCTAACTACTCTAAGTTGACACTCGATAACGTGTTCGATACAGAACATGACGATTTATTCAAGCTAATCAATTCCATCGCTGAATACAAAGGACAGCTTGAAAAGGAACTGTTCCGTACTGGCTTCCTATTTCAACTTGGAGACAGCAGAATCACTTATCACAAAACACTTCCATACAGCAAAATCAATGGTAAAGTCGGTGATATTATCATCAGACAAACTGGTGAAATATACGATGATTGGAATAATTACGGCGAAGAGATGACACTCAATTCACTTACTTTATAGAGGATTTGACATGACAAAGGGTAAAAAAAGCGAAAAACGTCAGCAGCAGGTGCTCGCGTACATGAAGGAAACTATAAAACTAAAAGGATTTCCCCCAACCGTTAGGGAGATTTGTGACGCTATAGGTATCAAATCAACTTCAACGGTATATAGCGATATCAAAGCACTTGAAGTCCAGGGGTTCATCAAAAAAGACCCTAGCAAACCTCGTGCACTGGCAATTGTCGATTCAATTAGCAAAGACGCGAAGGAGCCTATGTTTGAGGCGGATGACATCCACATGGTGCAGCTTCCTGTAATAGGTAACGTTGCAGCAGGTGTTCCGATTCTATCCGAGCAAAATATCGATGATAACATCCCATTCCCTGCTAGATTTATCGGTAATGGAAATAACTTCTTGCTAGTAGTACACGGTGATAGTATGGTTAATGTCGGAATAAATGATGGCGATTACTTAATCGTACAAGAAGATCAGACTGCATCTAACGGCGATATTGTTGTTGCAATGATAGACGGAGCATTTGAGACTGAGGCGACAGTTAAGAGGTTCTATAAAGAAAAAGGACACATAAGGCTACAGCCTGAAAACGACTTCATGGAGCCTATAATTGTCGATGACTGTAAGATTGTCGGCAAGGTTAAAGGAGTCTTCAGATATTTTAACTAATATTTCACTTTATACGTACCCAAGGAGGAAACGATGACACAGAGTAACGAACATCACTACTCTAACGGCATAACCGATGCAAGAACACTCGGTTGGCCGAAAACTATTCTACTAGGCCTTCAGCATACATTTGCCATGTTCGGTGCAACCGTGCTGGTACCACTTCTCACAGGTCTTAGCATATCCACTACGCTTTTGATGGCTGGTCTTGGAACACTGTTATTCCATCTGCTGACTAAAGGTAAGGTACCGGCGTTTCTCGGCTCTTCATTCGCTTTTTTAGGTGGCTATGCAGCTGTAGCACCGCTTCAGAATGGTCACCCCAATACAGAAATGCTCCCATATGCTTGCGGTGGAGTAATTGTTGCAGGCTTTGTATATGTAATACTTGCTGCACTTATAAAGTTATTTACGATTGAGAAGGTCATGAAATTCTTTCCTCCTGTAGTTACAGGGCCGATCATCATTTCAATCGGTTTAATACTCGCGCCATCTGCTATAAAGAATGCACAAACTAACTGGCTTCTAGCCATTGTTGCTCTAGTATCGATCATATTCTTCAATATGTGGGGCCGTGGCATGGCCAAGATTGTACCTATCATATTAGGCGTAATAATCTCGTATTTAGTAGCTCTAGCGATGGGACAGATTGATTTCTCGGGTATGGGTAAAGAGTCAATTGTTGCCTTCCCTCCCATCATGATGGCTAAGTTTAATATAAGCGCAATTATCACAATCACTCCAATTGCCTTAGCGACAATGATGGAGCATATCGGAGATATATCCGCCATCAGCGCTACAACTGGTTACAACTACATTAAGGACCCAGGTCTACACCGCACGCTTCTCGGTGACGGACTAGCAACGATGCTCGCCTCTCTATTTGGTGGACCTGCTAATACAACATACGGTGAAAATACTGGCGTTCTTGCACTAACAAAGGTATATGATCCACTAGTAATAAGAATTGCCGCATGCTTTGCGATAATACTCTCGTTTATACCAAAGTTTGCATTTATCATAGAAACTATTCCATTAGCAATTATTGGCGGTGTTTCACTGATACTATACGGCATGATTTCTGCAGTCGGCATTAGAAATCTTGTTGAAAACCAGGTTAATTACAAAAACACTCGAAATACTATAATCACTGCTCTCATTCTCGTATGCTCTCTAGGATTTAACCAGATTGGCGGTATAACATTTACAGTTCTTGGCGTAAAAATCACTCTTTCTGGACTCGCCATTGCAGCTATAGTTGGCATTGTAGCTAATATGCTACTCCCTGGAAAAGATTATGAGTTTGACGAGGATAACGAAGACGATAAATTCCAGACATTTAAAGTTTAGTACTTTACCGACTTTAGATTTTATTGGCCGTGAGCATTATGATTGCCCACGGCTCATTTATTTATAAGATATATAGGAGGTCATCATGCCTGCACATAATGCACACTATCTGTTCGGAAGAACTGTTCTAAACAAGTTACCTGCTGATACTGAGAGGTTAATTAATACAAATGCCGATTCATATGCGGCATTTGTTTTCGGGCTCCAAGGGCCTGATATCCTTGCATTTTATAGACCGATATTTCCAAGCATCCTTAATAAAGAAGGTGCAACTATTCATCATAGTCCTGGTTCATCCTTCTTTAAACATGCCTTTAAGGTTGTTCAAGAATCTCCTACTGTAGAGAAAATCAGCTATTTATATGGTGCGATGTGTCACTATATACTAGATTCTCTATGTCACCCTATTATTAATAATTACGTAAAAACAACTGGTATGTCACACAGCTTGGTCGAAAGAGAGTTTGATCACTATGTGCTAGAACAGCACGACCTTACGCCATTTACTATTGAGCTAAAGCTCGTTGCGCCAGTGAGGAAAAATCTCGGTTCAATAATGGCACCTTTTTATGAATCCCCTACCGCTAGTCAGATGCAGCTAGCAACTAGAGATATGAGGCGTTCAATTCTAATACTCGGAACAAAGAATGACTTCCTTCGCAGAAGACTTCTCTCAATCCTCGCTTCTAACAGAGTAACAATGGAACAATGCGACATGGTAGCATCTAACGAATATGATCCTCGCTCAGCGGAGAGCAATGCTGACATTTGGAAGAAGTACGAAATGGCCATAGACAAGGCTGTTTCTGAAATCGAATACATAAGAAAAAGTCTGATTGATGCTGATCAACCAGACCTTAGTCGCTATGAACTAGATTATCTAGGCAAGAAACACTAAAACTCTATAAAAATATCGATGCTCCGTACGTTACCCATGTAACTATGAATGCGGCGACGACTACACCTAGGGCAATTGCAGGGAAGGCTCTTTTGAGCTGCATATCCATCATGGCGGCAACTAGAGCACCTGTCCATGCTCCAGTCCCTGGAAGTGGAATCGCTACGAGAATCACAAGCCCCCAGAACTCATACCTCAGGACAACGTCCTTATTCTTATCAGCTTTTCGCTCCATCCTAAGGACTATGCTGTTGAGCTTGTCAGACTTCTTGCGCATCCACGCAAATACGTCCCTTGTAAAAACGACGAGAAACGGAACAGGTAGCAGATTGCCGAGCACCGCAATTAATGCCGCTTGCCAGATTGGTAGTCCTGCAATTCCAGCGCCATACGGTATTGCCCCGCGAAGCTCTATAATAGGCACCATCGCCATAAGAAACGTCTTTAGCATCTACCCTTCCTTTCTCTTACTTTATATTTTCATCCTCTATATTAATCTGATATTTAAATATATATTTTAATACTATCATAAACTTGACTAATGATAACAAAAAAATAGCGATTAGCCAACTAATTCGCTATTTAACATAAATATACATATTAATATAAATATTACTCCCTACAATAAATATTTCTTAATGCAAAAATGATGTAAATATTCCATATGCACCTAACGCTGTAATCAATACACCTATTAGCATAAATATGCCCGTATAAGCTTTTTTTACTCCATTTTTCCCTTTTCCTAAATATAAAATGGATATTCCCAAAAAAGCTAAAAGTAAAAAAAACATTCTGTTATTCATTTTCTGCACCTGTAAATTCAACTTTCACTTCATAATCTTTTGTTACGCTAGATGTGTTTAATAATACTTTAATTGTTGAACTAGCACTTTCCTCTGTCATCTTTATAAATTTAGGATCTGCCTTTGCTTTCTTTTTCATAGCTTTTCCAAGTTTGTCCATCACTTCATTATTACGTTCAACATCGTTATTATTAAATATAGATTTATTCTGATGAATTTGCTTAAATGAGCCATGATCTACTTCACTTGATATGATTTTCATTTTAGGCATTTTCACTGTAATTATCTTTTTTGCATTATCAACATCAACATTAATCTTCGATAAATCATAACCTGCACTAATAGTACCTTCATATGTAAACACATACTTATTAGTTGTACCAGGTAGAACGTTTTTACCTATTGATACAGGGTCTTCATCAGAAACAGCATTTTTATAGTAGTATCTACCGGAAACCAGGTCACTAGCAGGATAGAGAACCTTTTTAACCGTTTGCATTGTAACGACACCATCTCGAAGTCCATCTACCTTTTCACCTAAAATTCCCTTTGACAGAAATATACCTGAAAAGAAAATTAACCCACAAACTACTAAACCACATATTATCTTTAATAGTTTATACTTCTTTTTTTTATTTAAATGAAGTTTAATATATTCTTCTATTTCCCTACGATCGATCTCAGATAATACTCTTTTTCTATTATCTTCCAAGACATCTACCTCCATATATTTTATATATATTTTGTATATATTCCAATACATTATATCAATCTAGTTAAATTAATTCAAATCGTTTAGAATCTCAATAATATTAATTCAAAGGCTATAATATTTGGTTCTTCATATGATTGTACTAAAATACCTTTTGTGCTACCATTTACATACTATAGGAGGTACATTATGAAAGATAAAAACGCATGGAATAACTACTCTCCAGAGGAGCTTAAATCTCTCGAGAATTTAAACAAGGGATACATAGATTTCATTTCAGAAGGGAAGACTGAACGCGAGTGCACGGAGCTACTAGTCAAGATGGCGGAAGCTCATGGATATCGCAACCTAAATGAGGTGATTAAAAATAATGAAACTTTGAGCATAGGTAGCAAGGTCTACGCAGTTAACATGAATAAGTGTCTTGTTACATTTAACATAGGCGAAGACATCGTTAATCGCGGTATGAACATCCTCGGGGCGCACATCGACTCACCTAGAATCGATTTAAAGCAGAATCCACTATACGAGACTGATGAATTTGCTTATCTAGATACACAGTACTATGGTGGCATCAAGAAGTACCAGTGGGTTACCATGCCCCTTGCACTTCACGGTGTAATTGCCAAAAAGGACGGAACCGTTGTTAATGTAAATATAGGCGAGGATCCATCAGACCCAGTTTTCTTCATCAGCGACCTATTAATTCACCTGGCTCAGGATCAGATGCAGCTTACAGCAGCCAAGCTGATTGATGGCGAGAACATGGATATCGTCTTCGGTACACAGCCTCTTGACAGCGAGAGTGAATCTGCAGTGAAGGCTAACGTACTAAAGCTACTCAAGGACAAGTACGATATCGAAGAAGATGATTTCTGGTCGGCTGAGATTGAGGCCGTGCCAGCTGGAAGAGCCAGAGAAGCAGGTCTAGATAGAAGTCTTATCCTTGGATATGGACACGACGATAGATCTTGTGCGTACACTTCGGCTGTTGCTCTTTTCGAAGTTGAAAATCCAAAGACCACTACCTGTGGACTCTTTGTAGACAAAGAGGAAATCGGAAGCTATGGGGCTACAGGCATGCAGTCTCACTTTTTCGAGGATATAGTTAGAGAGCTACTAGATAGACTGGGAATTTACACAGAGCTAAATGCAGCTCGTGTTCTAAGAAATTCTCGTATGCTCTCATCCGATGTAAGTGCAACTTACGATCCTATGTATGCAGATAAGTTCAGCAAGAGAAATGCTGCTCTCTTCGGCAGAGGAATTGTGTTCAATAAGTACACAGGAAGCAGAGGGAAAGGTGGCTCTAACGATGCTAATGCTGAGTATCTCGGCAAGCTCAGAGCAATCATGCATAAGCACAATGTAATGTTCCAATCAGCTGAACTCGGCAAAGTAGATGTTGGTGGCGGTGGTACTATTGCTTACATCTTGGCACTTTACGGCATGGAAGTTGTAGATAGCGGAATCGCAGTGCTTAACATGCATGCTCCATACGAAGCAGTTAGTAAGTCTGATGTATATGAAGCATACAAAGGGTATAAGGCGTTTATCATTGAGGCATAGTCTCATAAACATTGATTTATCTATCAGAACTATGAATTGTTGAGATAAATTTCAACTACTTACATGTCATACCTACTATAATGGTAATTACGAAGAATACCCCGTCTCCATAGGAGACGGGGTATTCTAATCTTTATCAATAATTAGTCAGCCTGCTTATTAACACCTCTATTTACATATGAAGTATGTAGTAAGTGATGTGCCTTCTCTCCTCCTGGAACTCCGAGATAATCATCGTACATTTTAATGATTACTGGATTCTCATGAGCCTTACGGATTGGAGCATTCTTATCCAAGGTATATAGCCCTTTTGCTCGTTCAGCTCTGACATCGATGAAGTTTCTAACCTGTGAATCCACATGTGGCTGTCCACCACCATTTACACAGCCACCAGGACATCCCATGATTTCTATGAAGGTATAGTCAGCTTCTCCTGCCTTTACCTTATCCATAATTATCCTGGCGTTTGCCAGACCGCTGGCAACAGCAACCTTAACCTTCTTGCCCTGTAGTTCGTATTCAGCCTCTTTTACGCCCTTTACGCCGCGAACATCTACAAAGTCAAGGTCTACAAGCTCTTCGCCTGTAAGCTTTTCTACAGCCGTTCTAAGCGCTGCTTCCATTACACCACCAGTAGCACCAAAGATTACTCCAGCTCCGGTGTATTCACCAAGTGGATTATCATAAGGCTCATCTTCAAGCTTCATAAACTCGATACCAGCCATCTTTATCATCCTTGCAAGCTCACGAGTTGTAAGCGAGTAATCAACATCCTGATATCCATCAGCACCCTGATCATCTCTTCCAAGCTCATGTTTCTTAGCTGTACATGGCATGACGCTTACAGACACGATTTTGTCTACTGGGATACCCATAACATCTGCATAGTATGACTTTGTCACAGCACCGAACATCTGCTGCGGTGACTTACATGTTGATAGATTAGGAATTAATTCAGGGTAATAGTGTTCGCAAAACTTAACCCAACCAGGAGAGCAAGATGTAATCATAGGAAGTACTCCGCCTCCTTTAACTCTCTCAACTAGCTCATTTGCTTCCTCAACGATGGTGAGGTCAGCAGAGAAATTTGTATCAAAAACTCTATCAAACCCTAGCCTGTGAAGCGCTGCTGACAGTTTCCCTTCTACTTCTGTACCTATCTGTTGATCAAAGCACTCAGCGATTGCAACTCTGGTAGAAGGTGCAGCTTGAACGACTACGAATTTATCTGGGTCTTCAATCGCTTCCTTAACCTGCGTGATAGAATCCTTCTCATATAGAGCACCTACTGGACAAGCAACGATACACTGACCACAGTTTACGCAGCTAGTCTCAGCTAGAGGAATGTTGAAAGTCGTTCCAACGTAAGTATCAAAGCCTCTCTTGTTAGTCCCGATTACTCCGATACTCTGAAGGTTATTACATGCTCCTATGCACCGACGACATAGTATACACTTGCTATTATCACGAACAATTGACTTAGAACTGTCTTCTATTACGGAATGATTCTTTGCACCCTTATAGTACTCAGTATCATCTACCCCGTACCTTCTACATAGCTTTAGAAGCTCACAGTTACCACTTCTAAAGCAACCTAGGCAGTCCATGTTGTGATCTGATAAGAGCAGCTGTAAATTCTTTCTTCTATACTCAACTATCTTCGGTGTATTAGTACGTGCAACCATTCCGTCAAATACAGGGAATACACATGCTGCCGCAAGTGCACGAGCACCCTCTACTTCACATAGGCACATTCTACATGCACCGATTTCATTTACATCCTTTAGATAACATAGCGTAGGGATATCAACTCCTGCGACGTGCGCTGCTTCGAGTAGCGTAGAACCTTCAGGAACATTAACCTCCATGTTATCAATTGTTACTTTAACATCTGACATCTCGTTTCCTCCACTACTTTCTGATTATTGCGCCGAATCTGCAGTTATCCATACATGCTCCACACTTGATACACTTAGCAGTATCAATTACGTGAGGTGTCTTAACTGCACCAGAGATAGCGTCAACTGGGCAGTTTCTAGCGCAGAGAGTACATCCCTTACACTTGTCTTCTATGATGCTATACTTGAGCAGCTTCTTACAGACACCCGCAGGACAAGTCTTATCCTTTATATGTGCAACGTACTCATCTCTAAAGAATCTCATTGTCGAAAGAACTGGGTTTGGTGCTGTCTGACCAAGTCCACATAGCGAATTAGTTTGAATAAAGTTAGCCAATTCCTCGAGCTTTTCAAGGTCTTCCATCTCACCTTTTCCCTCGGAGATTCTTGTTAGTATTTCGAGCATTCTCTTAGTTCCAACTCTACAAGGTGTACACTTACCGCAGGACTCACTAACCGTAAATTCTAGGAAGAACTTTGCGATGTCTACCATACAGCTATCTTCATCCATTACTATAAGACCGCCAGAGCCCATCATACATCCGATGCTCTTTAGGTTCTCGAAGTCGATAGGTATATCATAGTATGTGCTAGGTATACATCCGCCAGATGGACCACCGGTCTGGGCAGCTTTAAATTTCTTGCCGTTTGGAACTCCGCCCCCGATATTTTCAACTACATCACGCAGGGTTGTACCCATCGGAACCTCTACAAGCCCTGTATTGTTAATCTTACCACCTAACGCGAATACCTTAGTCCCTGGGGATAGCTCCGTTCCGAGAGAACTGAACCACTCTGGACCCTTGTTAAATATCACTGGTATGTTAGCATAGGTTTCAACGTTGTTTAGAATTGTTGGACATCCGAACAATCCCTTTACAGCAGGGAACGGTGGACGAGGGTGTGGTTCACCTCTATTTCCCTCGATAGAAGTTAGAAGAGCAGTTTCCTCTCCGCAGACGAATGCTCCTGCACCGAGCCTTAAGTCGATATCAAAGTTAAATCCCGTACCAAATATGTCCTTGCCAATCAGTCCATATTCCCTAGCCTGCTTAAGCGCAATCTCTAGTCTGTTAACAGCTATCGGATACTCAGCACGAACATAGATGTATCCCTGATCTGCACCAATTGCATATCCTGCAATGGCCATAGCTTCGAAAACTGAATGCGGATCTCCTTCTAATATTGAACGATCCATGAATGCACCAGGGTCTCCCTCGTCAGCATTACAACATACGTATTTCTGGACTTCTCCTCTATTGCCAGATGCGAACTTCCATTTCTTTCCTGTTGGGAATCCTGCACCACCACGGCCTCTAATACCACTGTCGAGTACAGTCTGGATAACCTCATCTGGGGTCATCTCGGTTAAGCACCTGCCCAGTGCTTCATATCCACCTGTAGCGATGTATTCATCAATATTCTCTGGATCAATAACTCCACAGTTTCTAAGTGCAATTCTCTCCTGCTTAGTATAGAAGTCGGACTCTGTCATTGTCTTTGCAGGACTTCCATCAGTAGTCTCCTCTTTGAGCATGTATTTGTCAGCCGGAACACCACCAACGATGTGCTCGTTTACAATTGCCTCTACCTTTTCAGGATCAACTTCTTCATAGTAAACAGAGCCAGGATGAACTACAACTACAGGACCTTTAGCACATAGACCAAGACATCCTGTCTGGATGATTTTCACATCATCTTGAAGTCCATTCTCTTTGAGGTGAGTCTCGAAAGCTTTAACTACATCTAAGCTATGATTAGATGTACATCCTGTCCCTCCGCACACAAGTATATAATTCTTATGAACCTGCGCACCTTCAGCCTCAGCATGGATAGCTGCTTCACCACCTAGCCTGAGGTTTACTTGGCACATCATCTTATTCTTGATGGCTCTAAGTTCATTAAGCGATTTCATAATAACCTCCATAGTCTACACAACGCTGCTAAGCGTATCATTTACAACCGAAAACTACATGTATTTAGCAAGAACCTCTGGGATCTTATCCGCAGTCATTTTGCCATACACGTCTCCGCCAACGATAACTACTGGAGCAAGTCCACAAGCCCCAACGCAGCGGCATGAATCTAAGGAGAACTTTCCATCCGGTGTGCATTCTCCATCACCAATATTGAGTTCCTCAACACACTTATCAAATATATCTCCTGCACCCTTAACGTAGCATGCAGTGCCTAGACAGACTGAAACTTCATGTTCACCCTTAGGTGACATTGAGAACTGAGCATAGAATGTAGCTACACCATATACCTTCTCCATAGGAAAACCCGTTTCATCGGAAATGATTTTCTGAACCTGATATGGAAGATAGCCGTATATCTCCTGTGCATGCTGCATGATTGGCATCAAGCAGCCCTTCTCACCTTTAAGCTCGTCAATAACCTTTAGTAATTGCTGCTCTTGCTCAGGTGTGCCCTTGAATGGGACATTTGAAACCTTCATACCTAGAACCTCCTTCAACCAAATTAGTTAGTGATATTTAACAAAATTAAATCATATGTTTAATTTATTATATATATTAAATAAATTTATTTCAATGATAGTTACGAATCTATCTATGTGATGAAACCATTCATTTCACTGTACCTTTAGATTAAATTATCCACAGCTTTTTTCGATAAATCCACTCGCAATTGATATTTGTGTAACGTATAATATAAGCATAATTGTATCTTTATATGCGTTGACTAGGGAGGACAAAATGACATTACTTGAAATTAATTCTATTATAGAAGGAAAGATCCTAACCAAAAATCCAGATTTAAATCTTGAACTAGTTAATGCCTTTTCATCTGATGTAATTAGTCATATCGTAACGTATGCAAGTGATAAATCGATATTAATTACTGCAGTATATAACCCTCAGATTCTTAAAACCGCTGAAATGAAAGGCGTTCAGTGCGTTATTCTGATTGGCATCTACGAACCAGAGCCATCCCTTGTGGCTCTTGCAAATTCACTAGGAATCACGTTACTTCGTTCAACTTTCTCGATGTACGTAACCTGTGGAAAGCTTTATAGTAGTGGCTTACAGGGTGCATTTTAGCATATACAAGGAGGACTGTATGATTTTCCCTAAATTTCCTGAACAAGGCTCTGCACTTGGAATCTGTGCACCGAGTGCTGGAGTTGGTCACAAAATTAAATTGTTTGACAAATCATTAGCAGCCTTAAAATCATCGGGCTTTGACATCATAGAGACAGCTAGTGTTAGAAATGGCAATGTAAGATCTGCTGATGCTAGGACTCGCGGTGAAGAGTTTAACTTTCTCGTACAGAATCCTGATGTCGAAATGATTGTTTCCGCAGCGGGCGGTGATTATAACATCGAAATATTACCTTACTTAGATACAGAGACGTTGGCTAATTACCCCAAGTGGATTGCCGGTGCAAGCGACCCCACTAACATTATGTACTACGTAACTACTAAACTCGACATAGCTACGATGTACGGTTTTAATGCAGGTAGCTTTGACTGGGATACACTTCACGAGTTCCAGAAGAATTCACTCGAGCTTATGCGTGGCAACACTATAAAACAATACTCATTCGATAAGTACGACTCTAACACCGACTTTAGTGTCCAGGATACGGTTCTTGACGGTGACGTAAATTGGATGTTATCAATTCCAGGTGCAGATATGGTAATAGATAAATCATCCACCGCTGATTCACCAAGGCTAATAGCTGAGGGGCGACTTATAGGAGGATGCATAGATTGCATTGCAAAACTAATAGGAACTCCTTTCGATGGCACCAAGTCATTTGTAAAGAAATATCCTCATAAAATATGGTTCCTAGATAATTTTGCGATGACTTCATTTGACCTATACCTCACAATTATGCAGATGAAGTACTGCGGTTACTTTAAAGGCACAAAAGCGATAGTGTTTGGGAGAACTATGTTCGGAGACAAATCAGACGAGGAATATATAACACAGCTACGTCAAGCTATTCCGGATATTCCATTCATTTGGAATGCTGATATCGGCCATGTAAAGCCATGCTTTACAGTTATAAATGGTGCGTACGGCAGAGTTACATGTGCGCAGGGTAAAGGCACGCTGGAGCAGGCGCTGGTGT
>ERZ773267.1277-NODE-1277-length-14294-cov-7.337734_pt1 | contig 14294 bp, 18 predicted proteins | sample MGYA00511959_ERZ773267 | MGnify/ENA primary metagenome ERZ773267 (study PRJEB29015, sample SAMEA2738165) | human oral metagenome | biome: human oral; feature: human-associated habitat; material: saliva | place: China | collected 2240 ... | reverse complement strand
GGCAGAATTGGAATCTATTTTGTCTGATTTATTCAAAGTGGAAACAAGATTAAGCATCTATCAGAAATACACACAAAACAGAAAGGAAGAAATATGATCACATCAATTTGGAATGTAAAAGGTGGTGTTGGTAAAACACTGACCAGCATCAATTTAGCTGCTGGATTTGCGAAGGAAGGAAAGAAAACACTATTAGTGGATATGGATGGACAGTCCAGTGTGTCTTATCTGTTGTTCCCGGAAAGAGAGTTTGAGGATGGAGATTTGACAATTGTAGATGCTTTGGCTGGAACAGGTGAGGTGAGTGAATGTATCTATCATACGAATATTGAAAATTTGGATGTTATTCCTGCAACAATCTACTTATTTACGGTAGAAAAGCAAATGTTGGTAAATACATCATCTGGAATACAGCAAACAAAACTAAAGAAGTTGCTGAAGAAGTTACAAGGCTATGACGAAATCATCATAGATAATAATCCTTCTATCAATCTTTGCACTACCAATGCATTGTGTGCATGCGACAGATTAATCATTCCTGCCGACCTTGAAAAGGGTGCTTTGAAAGGAATTGAATTGACTCTGCAGCATTCTCAGGAAATCTTAGAAAACATTGATGGAGCAAACTTTGAAATCAGAATCCTTCCTACGAAAATCCAACGAAACAAGATTGATACAGAAACATTGGAAGAATTAAAGATGGCATATGGATCCATGGTTTATCAGACCAATATCCGTTATCAAGCTGCACCGATTAAAGATTCTTCTATGAAGGGAAGAATGTTGATAAATGATATGAAATCACGTTCAAAGGTTGCACAAGACTATAGAGACCTAGTGGCAGAAGTGCTGCAGGAGGAGAAATAAAAATGGGACTACTAACATCTAAAAATGGATTATTAAATAGTGCTTCTCTTGAAGCAGCAAAACTAGGAAAGATAATCTACGTTTCCGTTGAGGAACTTTGTGCTAATGCAAAGAATGTCTATGAGATGGATGATATAGACCTTCTGGTTGAAAACATCCAGGAGATGGGTTTGATTGAACCACTACATGCATTTAAAAGTGGTGATGGACAATATGTCCTTACATCTGGACATCGTAGATTACAGGCAATCAAAAAGATCATTGAAAGTGGAGAAACTGTCAAATATAACGGGAAGGCACTTGATGATCATGAGATACCAGTGATTTTGAATTATCCAGAGGATGAGTTGCAGGAAAGGGTAATGCTGCTAAGTTCTAATGCGTATAGAACGATGGATAAAAAGGAACGAAGACAAGTCATATTGGAAGCACACCGCTGCTATACAATCCACTGTGCAAATGGAGATAAGCCGGAAGGACGTGAAAGAGAGTGGATCACAGCCATTACGGGTATTTCCGATGGAACGGTAAAGGATGTACTTGCTGAGATAAATAAGAAAGATGTTGATGGTGATTCATCAATATCTGCTGAAGATATCGTAGAGAAAGAACCGGAAGAAGATGAGTTTCAAAAGTGCATCAAAAAGATTCAAAGCCTGGATAAATTTCTGCAAAAGAAATCACCAGATTTTAGAGAAAAGGATGAATTAACCAAACAGCAACTAAGGATAGCGATTGATGGGCTGATTGATACCTTGGAGATATTAAGAGGATAAGTGATAAAGGTTTAGTGATACTTTGGAGCAAATTGCCCCAAAGGAAAGAAAGTGAAGCGGAGGAAAACTATGGAACTGGAAGATATGGTGAAAAATATTGATGATATCTGTGGAACAGTTTTACAAACGGCAAGTAGTGAAACAAGTCCGGAGATATGGCATATGATAGCAACTCTTAAAGTGCTTTCCGGCGCTTCATTGAACCAGGTGCAGACTTTGGAAATGAATAACCTTGAATTGAAGAAGTCTGATCAACTGCACTTAAAAGACCTGATTTATCTTTATTTGAAAACTGCATCACTTAACAATTTGATGGAACTAGAACAAATGATTCCGAATTTCAGACTGAAATACCAAGCAAAGATTCTAAATGAAGCAGAGATGGAGATGATTAGAAAATCTATGGAGAACAGAGGTGGATAAATGATTGGGTATGAAGTGATGATTAAAAAAACAAGCTCATATGCAAGACTGAAATACTTGTTTGGTATCTGGCAGGACTTCTCTAAGATGGTTGGCAATATCTATTCTATAAATGATGACTATACAATTCACGTTGAGGATGATTTTGAAAGGATGCACTATAAATCAGCTACGAAGTGGATACTATCTGCATCTGATGAAAACAACCATCAGCAAGAAGAGACGGTGATTCAAAGAATGGATAGAGATAAAGATACTTATAACTTTATAAAATACTGGGCTAAAAGCATTAATGAAAACTATCTTGATGAACTCGAAAGAGAACTAATCATCAGGAAATGGCTTTTAAATCAAAAATATGAATGTATCTGTAGAGAGTGTTATATATCAAGAAGAACCTATTTTAGAAAAGTAAAAGAAGCAGAGCGGATACTAATACTATTGTGGAAGCTGGATCATTATGACGAATATGGAAATATGAGGCAATATCAAGAAATATTCCAGGAGAGATATGAAGCACTTGGAGAAAGGGCGAAGATAGATGAATACTATCCAGCATTCCTCTAAAAGGACCCTTGGGGCAATTTGCCCCAGGAAAGGAAAGAAAGCGATGGATGAAGAATTGATGGTAATCTTATCTAAAGATAATAGAGCCTTTGAAACTGCTTGGTTTAACAATATGAAGGCAGCTAAAAATTGGGCGGATAAGATTAGAGATACTAATGATTATGTAGTAACGATTTTTAAAGGCTCTGATGATGAGCCAATTGAGAAATATATGGTGATATAAAAATTGGGGCAAATTGCCCCAAAAGAAGGAAATAAGATGAAGGAAAAATTTTATACAAGATATCTGCTTTTAAATACATTGTTACTGACCTTGAGTTTGGTATTTTATTTGGTGCTATCTGATCTATATATAAAATGCCTTGTTTTGACAAGTTTATATATTTTTAGCGAAGTAGTGCTAATACGAATAATGTGTGATGACAAGAAAGTATATATATTACGTCTACTTTTGGTTACTGTAACAATGGTTGTATATGCGATTGTAATGACGATTTTATTTATGAAAGTGTATCCTTTAATTTTTAGATCTTAGTGATAATTCTATATCTTTAATGATATGTTCTACAGCAATCTTACTACAGTATAGGGAAGAACCTAAAAATGAGAGAAGTAGAATATTCATAAAACGTATAGTCATGTTTGTTATTTCAAACAAATCAAAAAGTGGGCTTGCGATACCTATAACAAAAGAGAAAACGGCGGTACTTAATAACTGGAAAAATGTCGATAGATTATTAAGTGGAACTAATTTATCCTCCTGTGTATAGTCATTTATTTCAAGTATAAAATTAATTGCCCATTTAATTGAGGTGAATAGGATATACAAGAAAAAAATGAATAATGCAGCAGTATATAAGAAGAATAGGACAGCTTTATTGGAAACATTTTGTATGAGAGGGAGCCATATTATCAAATAAAAGCCAGACGAATAAAAAATTATTATGCAAATTAATATTCCACAGAAAAGATATAATTTTTTCTTAGCATAAGAAATTACTTTATCAATAGGTTCCCTATGCTTGTGATAAAACAATTTGAGCAGATTGTGAATCTTATTAGGTGATTTATTCATGTTAGTACCTCCAATATCCAGAATAAATTATACTCCGTTTTCAGAGAAAGGAAGTTTATGAAAATTAATTTACTTAAATATAGAGAACAGAAGCGTCTTACTTTAGCAGCACTGTCGGAAATGACAGGTCTAGGTACAGGGAGACTTTCGGAAATTGAAACAGGCATAACATCTGATCCAAGAATTAGTACACTTATAAAAATAGCGGATGCATTGGGTGTATCGCTAGATGAATTGGTGGGAAGAGACGGTGGTTGGAACCTAACACAAGGTATATGCGTTGCGGGTGCATGGATGATAGAGAACCACAATGAATCCACAATGGTCGTTGAAATGCTTGCATCCATGCATATTACAAAAGAAATAATGCAACAGAAACATGTTGCAGAAGAGGATTATAAAATATTATCCGGAGCAATAGATTCTAATTGGGGAAGAAACGGAAAGCAGTTACAACAAAAGTAAATCTTGGGGCAAATTGCCCCAGAAGATAAAGAGATTACTTGAAAATTATATGATGGGTGAGTTTATCTATCATAGAAAATAGTAAAAGTCAATATAGTAATGGTGCCAAAATATTATGGCATTTCGTGGCACTTGAAACGTGGTATTATGGTAATGTGGAAATTCACATGAAAGGTACCTGGCTACTACTCCGGGTACCTTTTTTCGATGATTGGAACAAATGAAAGGCTTGGATGGTTTTTGGTACAAAGCAAGTAGTAATTTGTAAGAGAAGGGGTGGAAGATGAATGAACAAGAAAAGATGAAGCATCAACTATATGGCTTGAATACAGTCGCTGTATTAGAAACCTTATGTATCAATGTAATAGATATTATGGACAGCATAGAGGCTTTTAAGAAAGAATATGGTGTTGGTGCTGGTGCAGAGATAATCCGTGGACTAGATGAGGTTCAGAAAAACTTTGAATTAAATCGAAAGAAGTTAGCTAAGATGGTAGGTATAGTAGCTGATGGTATAGAAGACTATATGAATGGCAAAAAGATGATGCCACGTTACCAGATCCAACTGATTGATGATGATCTAGTCTTTAAGAATACAGATGGTGCAGTGTATTTGAAAATTCCTGAAGAAGTGTTGGATGGAAATATGAAGGTGAAGTTGTCTAAGCGATTTCTTACAGTCTATGATAAGGGCTTTATGGAATGGAGATATTATCCAGAAACAAAGGTTTATTTATATAACGGAGACAATAGAGAAGAGTGTAGTTCATTCTCCTTTGTAAAGCTGCTAAAGGAATCAAATTCTGTAATGGAACGGAAACGACAGGAAGACCTGAGTAAGAAAGCTAACTTGATTGGAGCAATAGACGGTTTCTTTTATAAATATGATCCAAACGGTTATGAAAAAGTCTATGCAAATCAAGAAGATGCAATGATTGATTTTGAAAGATATCTTCTGCAGCAACCGGATGCACTTAAAAATGCAATCAGTAAGACTGCAGAGAATGCAAAACTTGCTGATGAAGAGTTACAGCACATTCAAACTATACTAACAGCGATTGAAGAATTTACGAGCAAACATTCTTTAAAAGCAGAGAGTTCATTATTCAACAACTTGGAAACAAGTACAGAAATAGATATTTAATAAGTCGGGAGGAAAACATATGAACAGACAAGAACAATATCAAAATGCATTAGTAGACACAAACAAGGAATTCTTTATCACATTGATTGAAGGGATCATATTATCGGTGGCTATCTGGATGATAGGTAAGAATGAAATTAAATTTGTATATCTGATGTATTATGCAATGATTCCATTTGGTTACAAACTGATAAATTACTTATTATCTAAAACGAGAATCATGTTGATTGCTTCACCTGCATTCTGGATCGGATTATTCATTGCAAAGGTCATTGCGGCAGGTATTATATGTGTACCAGCATTCATATATCAGTTGGTCAAGGTTATTATGAGCAACTGCAAGCCAAAGCAAGCCTAATCACTATAGATAATCTTTAAAAGATAGCAGTATATTCTTTGGGGCAATTTGCCCCAGGAAAGGAAAGATGGTGATTGTTTGGAAGAAATAGACAAATATAGGCAGCTTGGCTTCAGAGGCAATAAACTGCAGCAGATCAAGATGGGACTTGAAGAGGGACTGGATGTTTCGATTTACGCAAAGCCAGAATATAACGAATGGCAGATGGAACAAATCAGACTTGGACTAAAGGATCATATTGATGTAGGTGTATATGCCTTTATAACGATACCAGCAGATGAAATGCAGCATATACGAGAAAAGCTTATATACGAAAGCGGACAGCTTGAGATACGAGATGAGGAAATCAAGCAGAAAAGATTAAAAAAGACATTGCTTCTGATTGTATCTGCAATTGCAGTTGTTGGATTGGTGTTGATTAGCGTGATTGGTGGAGATAAAATCAAACGCTACATGCAAAGACTTGAAATCAATTTAAAAGATAGTTCTGTTGAAGTGGATTATCAATCAATGTTTAATCCTAGAGATTATATAGTAGACTATTCAGAAGAAAACGAAGTGAAACTAAGCATTGATAGTGATGTTGATACAAGTAAATTAGGTTTGTATAAAGTTAAATATACGATTGATAACGGAATTAAGAGTATCTCCAAAACATTAGATGTCAAAGTTGTGGATAAGGATGCTCCAGTAATCACATTAAGAGAAACTAATGTATCAATGTATCGAACAGATACATTCTCTTGTGAGGCTTACATCCAGTCAGCAACAGATAATGTGGATGGCGATCTTTCCAAAAATGTTAAGTGCAGCAGTATCGATACAAGCAAGGATACTCAAGTAGTAACGTATAGTGTTGAAGACAGTCAGCACAACAAAGCGGAGGCTACATTGAACTTGCATCTATCTGATAAACCTGCACCTACACCTGATGTTATCTATGTTGAGGTGCCATCAGGAAATACATCACAACAAGGAAACAATAGTTCGGGGCAAATTGCCCCAAGCACATCACACGGAACGCAATACTTCATGTTCAGTGATGGATACAATCTTGATTCAGGATATTCAGCATGCATTGCGACTGGATCTGGATACGGAGCATACTCTTGTGAGCCAATCATGGGTTCAGATGGATTATACAAAGGATATAAATTAACTTATTAAAATATTGGGGCAAATTGCCCCGAAGGGAGAAAACTTATGAACAAGAAGAAATTATTCATCATCGCTAGCATCTTAGCAGCAATTGGATTAGTAGTTATGCTATTCATGCTACCAAAGCCAAAAACAAACAATACAGCAAAGCACGAAACAAGCACCGAAACTTCTACATCTAAGAAGAATGATAAGAAAGATGATAAGAAGGATAACAAACAGGACGAAAAGAAAGATAGCAAGAAGGATGATAAAAAGGAAGATACTTCCACTACATCCGAAACACCTGTTACTCCTACAACTGGAACAACTAGTACTGAGGTACAGAACAATAACAATAGTTCTTCAGTAACGAATACACCAACCACAAATACAACACCTGCTCCACAACCGATCTATCAAACGATCCATCATGAAGAGGTCGGACATTGGGAAACACAGGTGATAGCTGAAGCATGGGATGAACCGGTTTATGAACGTAAGATTATTGGTAATAACACTGGTACAGTGTATGCAAGTACATTGGAATTTGCAGGAAATACAAACGGCGATGAAGGTTACCACGTAGGAAATGTTCAGGTTGGCACAACTCACCACGAAGCTGTAACGCAACAGGTATGGGTCGTGGATCAATATGCTTGGGATGAAACTATCATTGTAGGTTATAGATAAATATAAAATTAAGTTCAGTCAAATTTTCTCCTAAAGAGGGCGATAGATGTAAAAGTCTATCGCTTTTTTAATGGGGAAATCTAAAAAAATAACATTGCCTATTTTGATTGTCTGCTAAAGGAAATAGGCGATGAGATATATAGCAGTAAACAACAAGTTTCATACAATGCAGAAAAAATTCAGGAGGAAAAAATGAAATATAAATCAATTAGAAGTAAAATTACTGCCATTCTAAGTATGATGGTAGCCTTTTTATTGGCAACAATTATTCCGGTAAAGCTTACAGCTGCTACAGTATTCGCAAATGGTGGTGCTGGTTCAGGTGGCTCTGGGGGCGGTGGTGTAACAGGTGATAATCCTGGATACACGATTTGGTATGACCAATGGGGAGCAGACGGAGAACCTCTACAAGGCTGGAACGAAGCATCCATGAACGATATGCAAGCCCGTATTGAAAGCACTTTGGGTAAAACAATGGCAACAAGTGGTTGGGCAGGCACAACAGCATACCTGGATATTTATCAACAAGCAGCCCGTGAAGCACTTGCAGATGCAATGGCTCGTTCTGCTACGGGTAGAGCGAGAATTGTCGGTGTGTCAAGTATCTATTACGATGGTGGTTCCGAGTTACAAACAGCATATGATAGCAAATCAAATGTATTGCGATTGGCTGGAACACGTTCTGGTACTGCTACAGAGTTGCCAGACAATACAGGTTGGTCAACTTTATATAACAATGGTAGTGGTGCAACAGGTACCAATTGGAGAGATTGGTTACAACAGTATGGTGTAAATAAGGCACCTGACACAAATTTAACTATGATTGTTTGGGCGGTTGCCGAGGGTGAGCCAGTGCCACCAAACATTGAACTTAAAATTAAGAAGGTGAATGCTAATCCAACAATGACACAAGGAAATAGCTGTTATGCTCAGGATTTAAGTGGTGCGGTTTATGAAGTACATCGCATGGCGGATTTAAGTGATGCACCTATTTTGACATTAACAACTGATGCGGATGGCAATGCTACTGCACCTAATGAAATTCCGTTTGATGGAACACAGCCTTACTTATATGTTAAGGAAGTGACTGCACCAAGAGGATTTGCATTAGATCCAACAACGCACGTTGTATCTCCGTATGATAGAAGTACATGGGTTGTAAATTCCACGGATACTCCGTTAAATGACCCTTTAAGAATCACTTTAAATAAAGTTAGTCCAGATAGTAATGTAGTAGAAAATCCAGCTAGTCTTGAAGGTGCTGAATTTACAGTAAAATATTATGCGGGACAATTTACAATGAATACATTACCAACAGCACCTACAAGAACATGGGTTGTGAAGACTGCATTGATTGGTGGTAGATATGTTACAACTTTAGATGATTCTCTAAAAGTTGAAGGCGATCCATTCTACCTTGATGGAGGAATTCCAACATTACCACTAGGTACAATTACAGTAGAGGAAACAAAAGCGCCAGCAGGCTATACTCTTCAGAACAAGATATTGAGCGCTGGTGGTCAAGAAGTAGCGAATGGAATTGCATTATTCAATATTACAGAGAACGATCAACACATTGCGGCAGTCGTTGGAGGTAATGAGTACACTGTAGTTGAGGGTGTTATCCGTGGAGGACTAGAGGTACAAAAGAAGGATACAGCTACAAATGAAAATGTAGGGGTTGCTGTTTTTGAAATCATTAACAAGAATAACTTTGATGTTGTAGCTAGAGATGCGGACGGAAACGTACTTGGCACTGCTGAAGCAGGACAAGCTTTAAACTATGCAATCACAACAGATGCAAATGGTTACTGGAAATCAAGTGATAACTTCTTGCCAGTTGGCAATTACGAATTAGTAGAAGTTGCTGCTCCTGCTGGATATTACCTAAATACAAATCCAAAGCCTTTTGAAATCAAAGATAATGGAGCAATCGTTAGTCTTGATTATGCAGACGATAAGATCGTCATTAACGTAGCGAAGACAGATGGCAAGGGCAACAACGTTGCTGGTGCGAAAATGACACTGATTGACAAAGTGACAGGCAATGAGATTACTACATTCACATCTACTAAGGAAAACACAGACATTTCAAAGTTTGTTGAAGGTGGAAAGACTTACATCTTACGTGAAGATGAAGCACCATTTGGATTTAACAAGTTTGAGGATATCGAATTTACAGTAACTGGCACACGCCAACATGAACAAGTTGTAATGGCTGTAGATACACGTAAAGTATTCTACGTGAGCGCAATTAAGGTAGATACAATGGATAACTCAAAGAAACTAAAGGGCGCTGAATTGACGTTATTTAAGGCTGATGGCACGGTTGCTGTAGATAAGGATGGAAATCCTTGCGTTGGCATTACTGATGGCGATGGTGTAATTACCTGGGCTGTAGAGTTTGCAGACGATTTAGGCGGTTACTACGTTCAGGAAACAGCAGCACCTGAAGGATACAGAATCAATCATGATCACTTCCAAGTTGTATTAAGTGAGGATTATGATTTTGCAGTTAATAATGCTGTGAAAGTGGTTGTAAACGATATGGCACTTCCATCAGTTAAGACAGGTGATACATTCAATGCAGTAGGATTATCTATGATGTTTGTAGGTGGTTTGGCTGTAGCTGTATTCCTGTTCTTAAAGAAGAAGGAATTAGCAAAGTAAATATATGAAGAATGCTTGGGGCAATTTGCCCCAAGTTTTTTAAAGAGAAAGGATGTGAAAAGATGAGTGAGATTACTTATAAATCAAAACTCTATACTGTAATAAGAGAGGCATATAAACATGATCAAAGAGTAGAAGATTATTTGAAGTTCAGAGTGCAGTATATAAAGAAAGCTCTGAAGTCAAAAGGAGCATCGTATAATACACAAACAAGGACGATAGAAATGCTTTTAAATGGTGAGAATTATGAGGATCTATTATTATCCGTTTTGATCCACGAAGCAACACATCATGTGCAGTATATGATGGAAGGGAAGACTAATCATTCATCAAATTTTAGAGCAATACAGAAAAAGCTCTTATTTAAGGCAATGGATCTGAAGTATATAAATGCTTTTAAACTAAGAGCATATTATAAATATTTATCATCATATACTGAGGCTGGGAAAGTGTTAGGAATGATAGAAGAATATGTAAAAGGGAAAGAGCAAGATTGTTTCTTTATAGGATACATTATTCCATATGACAAAAACGAAATTGCGAAGTTGAAAGAGGCTGGATATAAATATTGCAAGCATGGTGTTCGTGGGTTGACTAATATATGGTATAAATTCAGCAACATAAAAGAAAAACCCTTATATACGAGTGATGCATGTGTAATCTTACAAGATTAATGTGACTATAAGGGTACTGAAAAAAGTATTAAAAGAAAGGAAAAAGACATTGAAGAGTTAATGGAAGAAGCATAAGTCTTTGAAACATCAGAAGTGTAACAAGGGTGGATTTCCCGAAGAAGAAATCGTTTGATAAATATAAAAGATATAAAAAAAGAGATTTCTCATGTGATTGTAAGATTACATGAAATTTCTCTTTTGTTGTCTAATAAGAAATAAAAAAGTAAGAAGTCTCACCTAATGGAACAATCAAGGCTTGTTCTGCCTGTTCTTCTTACATAGATATTATATTAGATGAAAGGGTAAATTTCAATAATGAAAATAGTTAGAATAGATGAAAATTTTATTGCAGAGACTATAGCAAGAACTGGAAGTGAGCAGCTATTAAATAAATCTACCAGAAGCTATGTTGGTTTATATGATGAAGAAACAAGTTGGTATATACCATTAAGGTCTAATTTAGGTAGGAAAAAAACTCCGAATGCAATATTTGAAACACCTTTTAAAACAGATAATCCTCATTTTAAAAGAGCAGGATTGGATTTTGAAAAAAGTTTATTTGTGCCACTAGATAGTGTAATTGAAATACAGAATACATTGCCGAAGGAACAATCTGAATTCATTAAAGATAATGAAGATGAAATTAGGGAAAAATTCGCTAATTATATTTGCAGTATAAAAAAGATGGATAAAACATCTACGAGTTATTTATTTTCAACTGCCGCATTATTTCCGGAGGGAATTGAACAAATTGAAAATGAATTTTATACAGATAGACCACTCAATTCTGAAATTATAATAAAAAATGATTATGAATGTTTGGATACTGATAAATGTTTGGATACTGATATTTATTGTGATGAAGATATAGATATTGATTTTGATTAAGAATGCTTGGGGCAATTTGCCCAAGTTTTTTAAAGAGAGAGGATGTGAGGAAATGATATATGAATGCTGGTACACGATTCCAGATAAGAATGGGATTGATTTGATTTATTATAGTCAGATTTCTTCAATAAAAAATGAGTTCAGTACCAGTTATAACTCAGTGCCTGAGTTAAAGAAAGCGATGGAAAGTAGATTCTCAAAGTTATTGAGAAAAGGTGTAACGATCGAACTAAATACAAAGGAACAGAATAATGTTACTTTTGATATTTTCTTCAATGGAATTCCTATTCTAGAAAAGTGCTGTAATTTTATTTATCTGGGTGATGCTAGAGATGCAATCCATCGAATAGAACGGTATAAGATTCAAAGCTTAGAATCTGTAATACACAATAAGAGATTGTATTACAAGGTAGCTATCAAAGATAAAGTGTTAATGATTCTCAAGTATCCAGATATGGTATTTCAAGGATATGCGACACCAAAGAGAAACTTTGAAGTAGTTACAGATGATCTTATTTCAAGAATCACAATGGAAATCGCAAAGATAATGGTAAAGATGGGAGATTTGGATGCAGGAGGGAGTTAATCAATTACGGATAAAAGTTGATCCGATGAAGTTGGATGGACGAGAGTATAAAGTATATTTTCCGAAAGGTTCTAGATATGAAGGCTATTATGTAATTTTGAATCTTTCAAAAGCGAAAGTAGATAAGGCTGAATTAAATAGCTTGATTATCGAAGATAAAAAATATAGTAAATACACCATTACGAATGGTATCGAACAACAAATCATTTCATTTGATGAATTGATCTATGTCATGTGTTTAGAGATTTTATCAGATTAGTTATAAGTGATTTTAAAAGATTTGGGGCAAATTGCCCCAGGAAAGGAAAGCAATAGATGGAGAAAAGACGAGAGATAGAGATGACAGAGGATGACTTTAAAGAATTATTGAAAACGATCAATGAAGAAGATGAAGAGTCATCTCTATTAGAAGAAAATCCAGATGAGGAGATCCTGTTCTATGTCAGAAAATAGAAAGTTTGTTACGAAGACAAGAGAGCAGCTTGCGGAGTTCTATCTAAAAGCATTAGAAGAAAATGTCATCCCTTGGGAAAAGACATGGCAAGGTTCACGACCAGAAAATCCTGTTTCAAAAACAAAGTATAGAGGAATTAATTACCTGCTGTTGGATTACATTGCAACTAAAAGAGGGTATGAAGATACGAGATGGGCTACATTCAATCAGATTGCTGATAAGGATAATAAATATCATCCTAATCAAAAATGGCACTTGAAAAAGGGTTCTGAAGGGGTGCCGGTAGAAATAGCCAAAATGATCAATCGTGAAACAAAACAAAGTATTGATTTTGTGGAATATGTAAAGATTGTTGCCGATGATCCAAGTGAAGCACAGAACTATGCATTGATGTTGCGTACCTATACGGTTTTTAATTACTCATGTATAGAAGGAGTGCCAGAACGTACAAAACGAAGAGAACACACAGTATCTATGCCTGCTTTACAAGAGTTTTGTGATGAAGCTTTAAAAACAATGGGTGTTGAATTGAACCATTATGGTGATAGAGCATTCTATAGTGTGAAAGATGACAAGATCGTGTTACCTACAAAGGATTCATTTGAAACTGTTGGGGATTATTATGCGACACGATTACATGAAACGGCACACTCTACCGGAGCAGAGAAGCGTTTGAATAGAGATTTGGGTGGAAGATTTGGTAGTGCTGAATATGCTGAAGAAGAATTAAGAGCAGAGATTGCATCATCTATTCTTTTTGCAGATCTACATATGCCAACGGAAGCTAAACTATTAGATAATCACAAAGCGTATATTCAGTCTTGGGTTGAGATATTAAAAAACGATCCAAAGATTCTTTTCCAAGCAATCAAAGATGCGGAAAAGATTAGTGATTATATCCAAGAGCAGGCACCAATCGCAAGAGAGAAGATACGTCAAGAAAAGTTACAAGAGGAAAATCAACAAGATCATTCCAAATACATCCAGGAGAAAATCAAGGATGATTTTTTAAATGAGAGAATATCTGAGATGGAATATAGATGTCTAGATGAACATCAGGACTGGATTAATGATAAGTTCGATGCATATAAGAAGGGTGATTCTGAAGAAGAAAAGAGTGCTACATATGAAACCTTACGAGATGCAATTCTAATCAATGCTGGCTTTAGATTAATACATGAAAACCAGGAAGTATTGTCAAGCGATGCAAGCATTATGAATGAGGGCATCGTAGGCATGGGCTTTGAGGACGAAGGAATAAGTTTTTAATTAGAAAGAAGGAAATAAGATGAAGAATATTAGAAATAAAGTATCTGCAGCAATTACTACAGTATCTGTAACCGCATTGAACGTAATGACTACACATGCGGATGGATTAACATTCAATGAAGGAGCAGCTAAATCACTTGTAGAGACATTCTTCAAGCCATTAACAAGTTTCTTATTATGGTTTGTGCCTTTAGCGGCTTTAGCGGCAAGCATTTGGGTTTATATCAAGTGGACAGGAAAAGATGAAG
>ERZ773267.1276-NODE-1276-length-14295-cov-3.427669_pt1 | contig 14295 bp, 8 predicted proteins | sample MGYA00511959_ERZ773267 | MGnify/ENA primary metagenome ERZ773267 (study PRJEB29015, sample SAMEA2738165) | human oral metagenome | biome: human oral; feature: human-associated habitat; material: saliva | place: China | collected 2240 ... | reverse complement strand
GGCTGCTTCTGCCCTAGCTTCGGGTAAGCACGATAACGATAACGTTTGATACTCATACCTCTATTATATACTTGGTGTCACGGAAAATAATACCGATATGGGGTGGGCACCTGTGGTCATGGTCTTATTACGCCGGTTCTACTGGTGGTGCCCCATTGAACGTGATTACTGAGTATGTGAAGGCTCAGGACCGGACTGCCACCTGATTCACCCCCACCCTAAAGGGTAGAGTCTTCTCAGTAAACTAGATAAATATTTAAAAAACCATAAAGAAATAGGGGGTGACACGCAAAGCGCCACCCCCTACAATCAGCAGCCCCGAAGGATTTTACTCAGGCACAACCGTGGTGCCGTCACTATCACCGACAACAGTCGTAGCCTCAGAATCCACGCCCGCGTCAACAATGGTGTCGTCATATGCTGAACCATCATCCTTAGCACCAGCAGGCGCGCCCTGAGAACCAGTGCCCCGCCCACCTGTTGTAGACAGGAACGCGCCAGCCTTCAACGCTTCACGGGTAGATTCCCGCATCTCCTTCTCCTTCTTCTTCCTGCGCAGCCAGAGCCACAGGATCGGGAGACCAACAACGGAAACAATAGCCAAAGCCCACAGCACGTACTGGATCCAGTTTGAGTTCACGATAGCCTCCACAAGGTCAGCTGTCACATGGAACTCGCCCACATGTTCGGAAGAACGGTTCCCTGCCATGTCCACAACCTCAACATCCAAATCCTGGGCGTTTGAAGAAGCAGGGACAATGACAGACCACTCATCCGTACCCTCCGCATGCTCAGACTCAACCTCTTTGCCGTTGAGCTTGATACTGATCTTATCCACACCCGAAAGCTCATGCACCTGGACGGTGACCTTCTTAGAGCCCTCAGGGGCATGATATGAGCCGCGCTCAACAACACCGGAGATCAGGACATCCGGTGCCGTGTTATCAATACCAAAAAGGTGCTCCTGCTTGAACGTGTTCTCCTCTTTACCGGTCTCGGTGGTGGAGGTCAAACGGGTGCTGTACGCCCCGTCATGGGAATTGTACAGGTCCTTTGAGATGGTGATCGTGTACGTCCAGTTCGACTTGTCACCACCGGACTCCTTCACATTGTAAGCGTCGGAGGGTACAGGGATGTTAGCGCCGTCCCTCAGTACGTGCGGGCGTATCTTCTTCGGGTCGATACGCTCCACGGAGGTCTGGGTGATAACAATGTCGTTCTTCAACTGTTTGACATACTTGCCCTTGAAGTTGAAATCCTTGAAATCGAACTGTGACCCGTAACGGTTCACAATGTACTGGGACTCCTGGGTGGTGGTCTGCCCCGACTTGTCCACGATTTTAGCTTCAACCGCGTACAGGTCGTCCCAGTCCTTGCCGTCACCCATGCCCTGCAGGGATAGGGTGGACTTACCAGGCTGCAGCGCGCCTTCAAGTTTCAGTTCGCCCCTGCTGCGGCTTTTCACAACCACAGTGGACTTGCTGAGGTCAATGTTTTTCTCATCAACAACAATCCGTGGCGCTACCTTCTCCTTATAGATGACACCGTTCTGCACACCCTCAATCTTCACGTTCGGGGGCGTGGTGTCAGCCTTGAACTTCCCAGAGTTGTAGGACGCTGATGGGTTACCTGCGATATCGGTTGCCGACAGGTCGAACTCGCGGTCACCATCGTACTTCTCATCCCAAGTCACGGTCGCAACCCAAGTGTCGCCTTGCTTGGTGAAGGCTGAGATACGCCCGTTCCCGTCGAACTTAGCGCCTGACGGGTCGAAGTGGGCGTCTTTCACTGTGACGGTCGCGGACCGGTTGGTGCGGTACCAGCCGTCAGGTGTTCCGTTGTTGTCGGACCAGTCCACGTTCACCACGGGCGCGGTCTTGTCCACAATGAACTTACCTGAGTTGTAAGGTTGCGCCGCATGCCCTGCCCTGTCAGTGAAATCAACAGACCATTCGTAGGTGCCGTCCTCGTTGAAGGTCGTAGTGTTCTCCCACGTGTCATTACCGGTGTTCACCCATGAGCCATTGAGGGTTGCGCCGCGCACACTAACTTTGTTCGGGTCGAAGTTCTTCTCAACGATACGGATTTTTGCGGTGCGCCCGTTCTTATAGTAGGCGACACCATCACGCATCACAGGGTTACCTGCGTCGCTGTATTCGACGTTGATTTTAGGTGCCGTGGTGTCCACAGAAACGTTCTTCTCAGTGAACGACTCGTGCCCAACATTATCAACAACCCTGACCCAAAGCTTCTGCCCGTTGCCTTCGTCACCAACATTGAACGTACCGGTGGCACCAGTGACAAGGTTCTTGTCCCGTGAGGTGACCTGCAGCTGCTCGGGGCTCAACTCACCAAGGGTTTTAGCCCCGATACCGTAGGTGACCTTCTTAATGCCAGCAACAGGTGAACTGATATTGTAGGTCGCGGTGGTCGCACGATCATAAAGTGGGGTGCCCTGCGCATCCGACATGGACGTTTCAGGTGTGCTGATAGCAACCTTCGCAGTATTCGCATGCCAGTTAGATGTCTCAGATACGATACCGTAAGGGTGGACGCTAGAGGATTTACGCCCCACATTATCCGTGGCGACAGCATCAACGTAACCCTTGAAATCAGCTGGGAACGTCACATAAGCTGACCCGCCCACAGCGTTCACGGTCTCCTGACGGTTGATCGAACCATCAGCGTTACGGAGCGTGTAGGTGATGCTCCGCACCCCAGAGGAAGCCCCAGGGTCGCGGGCAATAATGTTCACGCCAGTCGAAGAGGAAACGAAAACACCGTAATCCTCAGAAGCGGTAGCAGGCTGAGAACCTGTCGTGTCGAAATTAAACGACACAACCTCAGGGTTCACGCGGTCAATATTGAACTCGTCAGTTGACTCAGTGACGTTACCTGCAGCATCAGTAGCAACCACGCGGACACTGTACTTCCCGTCCTTAGGTTCACCAAGTTTACTGGTGTCCACAGACAAGTTAGCGGACTTAGCCGCATCCCTAGCCTCAAACTGGGACACGAGCACACCGTTCACATACAGTTGCGCAGACTTCAACGATGCGTTATCCGTCGCGTCAGCTGACAGGGTGAAATCGTTAGCGTACCAGTTATTGTGCTGCGCCTCAGGGCGGTTAATTTTCACTGCTGGGGCGTTCGGGTCGATAACCGGTGCCTGGCTGAACGGGGTGATCTTCGACAACGGCACGAGGGTCGGGTGCCCGACGTTATCAACCACACGAACCTGTGTGGTGCCCGCTGGGATGGAAGTGAAGAAACCGTTCCCTGATTCTGCGGTGACATTACCAGACCCGTCAAGCAGCTGGTACTTAGCCACACCAGACCCGTTATCCACCGCCGTGACCTGCATGGTGGGCATGGTTTTCGCGTAAGCACCCCAAGGGGTTACCTGCACGTCACCGTGGACATCGGCACGGATCTCTGAGGGTGCTTCACTGTCCACCATCCATACCCTGTGAAGGTCGGTGCTGTTACCAGCCTTGTCGGTTACGGTGACCGATACCTCGATCTTTCCGTTCAGGATATTAGCTTGCGCTAGGTCAATAGTGAACCTGTCACCGTCACGCCCAACCTGCACTTTCTGCCCGTTAATGTGCGCATCTACACGACTCAGGTCGTTGTCTGGGATGCTGAAACCCAGTGCACCGTCGCGACTGGTTAGCCATTTCGCGCCACTGTAATCAACGGTTTTAGGGTCGGTGATGTTACTGATGGTGGGTGCTTGGGTGTCGTAGTCCACGCTAGCGACGTTACCACCTAGCGGGGTGGTTGTTACGTGCCCCGCGTTGTCTTCCACGGTGAGAGTGAAGTTACGCCCAGAAGAGTCAAGTTTCACGGAGCGTTCACCTACAGGGATGTTGAGGGTTTTCTTGTTCCCCCCGAAATCCTCGTAGGTTAAGGTAACTGATTTAACACCCGACGCTTCGTCGTGGGCGTCAATACCGAAAACGGGTGCCTTGGGTGTGTACCAGGTGCCGTTCTCAAGGTTGCCGTTGTCGCTCTCCAACCATAGTTTAGCGGTCGGTGCCTCAAAGTCAGCTTTCACCTTGTGAGAGATGGTATCCTTTTGGAACATGTTCAGCGTGTGAACATCAATATTGTATGTACCATCACCAGGTTTCGGGAATTTCGACAGGTCAATAGTGTACTTCTCGGTGTGGTCGCCAGACCCGATCTTGTTACCCACTGCCTCCTGCCCGTTCACGGTGATACGTGAAGAGTTCCAGAAACCAGTGGATTTCACGGTCACATCCACCACAGCGGAATCCTTGTACCATCCGTCATGCGGCTTCTGCCCGTTCACACCGAAATCAACTGCACCAGGTTTACTGGTGGCTTTCACCTCAATCTTGTCCTGGATACCGTCGTACAGGTCGTGAAGCCCGTAGGCTTTGTTGTTACCTAGGTTATCCACGACACGGAACCTGTAGGTGCCGCTGTCTTGGATATGCCATTCAGTGCCACGGTTGTTCTCTGCGCCGTTCACTGTGCGGTACTCTTTCCAGGTTTTCCCGTTATCGTCAGAACGTTCAAGGGAAACGGTTTTCACGCCAGCACCTTCATCAGCGAACCGTGCGAGCCTGAGCTGAACATCTTCCTGCTGGAAGAACGTGGTGTCACCGTGAGTCACGCCGCCGCTAGTAATCAGTGTCATCGACGGCGCTTCGGGTGCTTCACTATCAAAACCTAGTATGGTCTGCGCGGGCTGCCTGTTCTCTGGGGTAACCGTCACGGCGACACGCTCACCAGATTTCAAAGACATGTCTGGTAGCGTGAACTCCTTGGCGGTGTCCGGTACAGCGCCACGGAAAACCTCTACCTGACCCCCAACGGGGTTACCGGAAGAGCTGACCTTCTGCGCGGTCACGCGGGCGTTGCCGATAGGGTTACCGTCCGATGACGATAACACCACCTTCAACGGCGTGTTAGGCCCATACCAAGCGGCACCATCCGCATCATACCCCGCACCCACAGGCGCAACTTTGACCTGCTGCGCAACTTTCGCCTTCACAGCAGGCTTCGGGGTTTCCTGGTCCTTCTTCTTCTCTTCTTTTTTATCGTTCTTATCGTTGGTCTGCTTCGGTGCCTGGGTTGCTGCTGGCTTGTTCCCCTGATCCGGTTTCTTATCGTCAGCATGCGCAGTAACACCCTGTGTCGCCACCAGTGCGACAGCGGCAGCAGCAGCCACCTTTTTAGTTGTAGACATTTATGGTTACTCCATTTAGGTTCGGATGTTTGTTTCTTCATCGCTTACATATATTATATGTGCTTTTTCGAGCATAGATATTGGATTGTTCTGCTCATCTATCACCCCGATCAGAGCAGGCAGCACAACAGTGTTCCCAGTGTCTTCCTCCTCGGAAGACCAGTCCACCTCAAACAGAGAATCACTCGATGACTCATGCTCTTGACGCACCCCACCCAGCACCTCAGGGGACGGTGGCGGCGGGGTTGTCGTTGTTGTGTTGGATGGGGCGTTCCATATGCCGTTCAGCAGGGTAGTGCTCTGCCGCGCCTCATCAAACACAGACGATATCCGCTTAGATTTCCTGCGCCGCGTAGACACCGAATAGAAAAGGAACGTGCTGAATAGGTCCCAGACAACGAAAAGTACGACGGCTAGGAGGATCAAAGCCACACCTAGAACTATGAGGATGGTGGATAAACTAATCATTATTCGCAGCCCCTCTTACCCTTCATAACCTGTCCTGATAGCATCCTGCATCGCGGGGATTTGGGACACCATGTACCTGTACAGCTCCTCCTGCTTCTTACCGGAAGGCTTGTTCTCAGCGATATACGCCTCAATCTCAGTGCGTGCCCGCTCCAAATCTTCTTTCGGGACACCATCAGAGTGCAGGTGATGCGCATAAGAGTTGATCAGGTCAACACGCGCCGCGTAGAGAGTCATTTTTCCTGTTGCGGGCAGGTTGCGGTCGATCTTCTGCAGGTTATCCCAGTAGGCGCGGAAAATGGTTTTGTCGGTGCCTTCCTGCACGCGGGTGTTCACGGTCTTCTGGAACTCAGCGATACCACCGTATGCTGTTGCCGCGCCGTCAGGGTCGTACCCAGCGTCTTTAGCTTCTTTGAACCAGGAAGCGGAGCGCACCATTCCGTCCTTGTCTAGGGTTCCGTCATCAAGTTTCCCAGTGGAATAGTAGAGCAGGTACAGTTTGCCGATGTCGAAAGCTAACGCCCCGTACCCTTCCTCTTTCGCTAGGGTTTCTTTCCTGCTGGAAATAACGTTCACCAGCTGGGTTTCCTCATTCTTCGTGAATGACCCATCAGACGCTATGGAATCAATGAGACCCCTATAAATGTCGGGTTTAGCCGTGGGGCAGCTGTCTAGGGCAGCCACATAATCGTCCACGTTCGCGGAGATTTTCGCTTTGTTCGCTAGGTCTGAGCACATTTTGTTCTGCTGGTTGTTCTCGTTCTGTTGCGCAATGATCCCACCAGTGATAGACCCTATCCCCAGCAGGAGCACACCGATAACACCGAGCAGCCTTTTACCCTGCTTCTGGGCGTATTCTCCACCCATTAGCTCGTACTGGTCGAGGTCTACTAGGAGATCTGAGATGTCCTTGTACCGCTCATCTAGGTTGGGGTGCGTCGCCCGCCCGATAACGTACTCTATCCCCTGCGAAACAGTGGTGTTGGGGTGCGTAGCGTTCAGAACCGTATGCGGCCCTGTCAGGTAGGGCTGTTGGGGTTCAAGCACAGCATAGTATTCTACGGTGTGCTCAAATTTTTTGTTGGACTGCGAGCCTTCTTCCCGGTAGATGAGGTCTTTTTTCTTTAGCAGATCGGCGCGCTCATCCACATGAGGGGTTTTCATGGAGGTGCACGCAGCACCTAGCACCTCGGGGAGCCCGTAAACCTCCCATTTTTCGATGGTGCGGACATAGTACTCTAGTTCACCTGTGTCTGGGTTGGTGCAGCTGGTAGGCTGCATGATTTCCCTGGAAAGTAGCTTCTTGTTAGCGTATTTCTCGTCCTGCCTCTCATCCCACCTGGACTGCTCACCACCTCGCGGGTGGAATGTTTGTGGAAGGTGCGGGGATCGCTGAATATACTGCGGGTTACCGTTGCTCTTGAAATACAGCTCACCTTCTTTTTGGCTCACCTGCTGGTAAACCGTGAAAGTCACCTCACGGGGTGCCGTGGTTTTACGGTTCACAGGAGTGAAAACATCAAAAGACCACACGTTAATAGTTGACTGAGCAGGCTTGATACCCGTGAGCATGAAAGCCAACACCGCGCCGAGCGCGAAAATATCGTATTTCTCAGTGAGCGGGTACAACACTTTACCAGTCTGCTCATTCCGCTGCATCTGGTAGGCATCATAGTAACCCTTAGTGCCACCTGGGGTTATATCAGTCGTACCCATGTTGCCAGATATACCGAAGTCGATAATGAACGGCTCCGAACCGACTTTGGAGATAATAATGTTCTCCGGCTTAAGATCCCTGTAGCAGATGCCGTTAGCGTGGAGCTTACCAGCCGCGTCAGCTATTTTCTTTGTCAAAGAAACAGCTTCTTTCTCAGTGAGACACCCGTTTGGGGTGCTCCGCACATATTCACTGAGGGAAACACCCTCAATGTAGTCCATGAGAATGTAAGAGGTCTTCTCAGTCTCATTATTGCGGGTACCGATACACGTTGGGATGTTCGGTATACCCCGAAGAGTCTGCATCAGTGTAGCTTCACGAACTAGCCCTTTATGCTCTTCCTTCAGGCGCGCGTAATCAGCAGGGGGAACAGCGTTCCTGAAAAGCGCGGGTGAAAGAGCTTGTTTCACCACATATTCAACGTTATTCTTGGTGAGCTCATCCATCCCCTCCACAAGGTAGACGTTAGCCATACCTGAGGACCCGTCAGACAGGATTTTTTTGACCCTGAGATTCTTATTAGCAATGTTCAGGGCATCACCTATTCGATGGGTGTACGCCTGCCGTATATTGTTGAACTTTTGGTTGCCGTTATTGTTGATGTTACCCAAATCTTATGCCGCCCCCTCAGTGTTCTTTCGGCAGCGGACTAGTGCGGCTGTCATGTCGTCTTTCTCTTTGAGCTCACGGAAATAGTGAGCCATTTCAGTTAATGTTTTCTTAATATCTGGGGTGTTCTGTAGAAGATCGTCCCACCCACTTATTTTTTCGAGGTGATGCCAGAAACCGTCGGAGCCGATGAGGAAGAAATCGCCTTCATGGTAGGTTCCTTTATGGATTTCTGGCTCAATTTTCTCTATCTGTGTTGAACCTAAAGCGACAGTGAGTGTTGAAGCCTGCTTCCTGAGGGCAGCCCTGTAGTTGTTGAATGGGCGGAGGGACAGCACATTGTTCACCATGACCATGACTTTCTGGTCGTCACGGAATTTCGTGTCAGCAGAGTACACGTGCATGATGCTGGGTATGGTGGGTGGCTGCTGCCCATTCCGTAACCAGAGGTGCGCGTCACGGCAAAGCGCCTTATCACTCGCCTTCACTAGGCTAGTGGCAGGCATTTCGGAATGCTCCCCACCGAATGTTTCCGTCTTCTGGTGGGATACCCAGAGCTTCTGCGGATCCGTAGCATCCCTCAGGATCGGGACAAGTTTAACGTCCCGCTCAGCTAGAACAGTGTGGTCGTTAGTGATTTTCTGGGAGTTACGGTATATCCTAGTGTCCCCAACATGGGCTGATATCCATTCACCACCAATTAGCATAAGCAGGGAGCATGTCGCTGCCCCCTGCTTCCCTGTTGCGTCCTGCACGTGCAGGTGTGTTTTGTTCATCAGCTCCGTGAGCGCCTGCTCATCAATTTTTCTGCTTTGCCCATTACTGAACCACCCACGGATAAACCGGATAGCGGCTTGGGAGGCGTAGTCACCCGCTTTTATGCCGCCAACACCGTCGCAGACGCAGAGAATAGCGCCAGTTACACGCTCACTGGGGTTTTCACTTGGGACACTGATTTGGGCAACCCAAAAAGAGTCTTCATTGGTGAGTTTCCCTGTTTTGCTGTTCTTATGGGTAACGCTCCCAGTCTCATATTTGAGGTTCCTGTTTCCCTGATCCACTATCTGCCCTCACCTCGTGTTAGTTCCATTTTGATAGCTTTCCCCAACATAACAACCGCTGGCAGGTCAATCTTGTGGAGGGTGTGGGGCTCTAGGGTTGTGCGGGTGGTGTAACCGCCTGTTTTTTGTTCAAGCGCGGTGCCGTTAGCTGTTTTGAGTGGCTTGATATAAAGGGTGCCGTCCTCGTCCATGATGAGCTCCGCATGGGACCGGGACAGCCGGCGGGAGATTTCTTTACCGTCCTTGAAAAGCGGGTTGATCAGGATAGTTGACCCGTCAAGGGTCGCCCCGCTCCCACGTCGCACAGTGAGGGTCTGCCCAGGGAAAATCTGCTGCGGCTGAACAGTGTCACCGTACTGGGGGAGGGTGATGGTGACCGCTTCCGCTAAGGCCTCCTGCCCTTCTGGGATCACCTCTGTACTTTCGTCTTCGTTGCCCCATTCGTCGTTGTCGTACACGCTTGAGCTACCCACGCTGGGGGCACCAGTGTTCCCTGCAGGCGCGGTGTTAGGCGGCTCAGGTTTACGGGCGGGAGGCAAGGGTAGCGTCACCCCCAACTGCTCAGGTGCCGCGTACTCGAACAGCGGCATGCCGTCAGGGAGGATACTTGTAATATCGAAACCATCACCCGCAGTATCGGTGCACTCAAAGAAAACTTCCCCAGTGCCCTTATTTATCAGGGCTTTAGAAACATGCCTGAAACAACCCTGTATTCCAGCCTGCTCGGCGCAACGGTTCAGTTCACGCCAGGAAGCCAGAATAGACGCAGCCTCATCCTTCGATACAGGTTGCTCCCCAACAACAGACAAAACATTAGCTGACTGCAGGACAGCTGACTCTAACCCAGACAGGGCAACTGGTGTTGATAAATTATTCAAAATACTAATTTTTGTCTCCTAAAACTAGTCGCACACCAAGAAAACAGGTGAATATTAATTCACCAAGATTTTCTATTTATTCGTTATTACCTAAGTTTACCGTTGGGCGGGACTTCGATAAGTACAAATAACCGTCCTTACTCGGGTTTGACTTGCCCCAAGCAAAGAAATCATCCTGTAAAGAATCAGAACCGCTCCACACATCAATGAAACCTGACGCGGAAGGCTCAAGGTCAATAAACGATTTAAGCCCGTACACGGTACCGGGGGCGTTCCTGACCGTGCCGCCCTTCTCAATGAGCGTGAAATCGTCCTTAATGGTCGCTTTCTCCCCACCAATGTTCGTGACCCGCAGTCGCATGTACACGTACTCACGTTTCGAGTAGTGGTACATGCCTTTGTTCCGGTCATCCACAGACACGAAATATTTTGCGGCATCCTCACCGGTTTTGATGTCAATGATCTCAGCAGCCATAGGGATTTTCTTGTCACCAGCGAAGAATGTTGACGCGAACCTAGTGTTCACGCCGTAAGGTTCTTCTTTGGTGCCCTTACCGGAGGGCGGGAGGATAGGTAGGACGGTTTCTTTACGGTTCTTGTAGGAATCCGGTAGCACCTCCAAGAGCCTGTGCGCACCAGCCCAGTACACGGACGTGAACCCAGGCGGTAGTGTTAGGGGCTCTACGCCTTCCTCAGAGTTGAAGAACCCGCTCCACTCTTGGGGGATGGGGGCTTTCATGTGCGCTGATGAGAAGTTCATGATCGCTTTCAGGAATGCCTTCCCGAACAGCAGGTCATTGATCCTCTGCTCCTCCTCAGGTGACACTTTCCATGATGAACCCGTCGGGGACTTCTTGTTCTCAACCTCAACAAATTTCGGGGACCATTCCCGATGCGTTTCTTTCAGATAGTTTTTCTCTAGTTTCTTCGTGAGAAGGTAGCAGAAAACGTCGATGGAAGAATAATATGAGTCAGCTGCTTTCAACGCTGGGATGCTGGTCTTATCACCGGTTTTTTCGGTGATCTTAGTGGCCACATCAGAGTAGGCGTTCTTGATTTCCAATTCATCAAACACGTACTGCTCTAACGCTGGAACCTCAAGCTCAACAGTGTCTTCGGGGTGGGTTAGGTCAGCCCTGATTTTACGCCCTGTGAGCCGCCCTTTGGTGGTTACCTCATCCACCTCAGGGACAGTGTATTTCACCTTTGACAGCAGGGTTTCTAGGAGCTTCTGCTGGTAAGATGAGCGTTGCGCGTACTTTTTTTCCCACTCGAAGTACCCGTTGCTGAAGATTTTCCCCGTGTCATTATTGTTCAGTGCGTCCTGGAACCTGAGCAACGCAGCGGATGCCGAGTACTCGTCCGGGATGTCGTTGGTTACTGGGGCAACATAGTCTTGCGCCCAGAAATGCCACACTGCCGCGCCAGTTGCAGTGAGTCCCCCGAGTACACTACCACCGATGAAGAGCCGCCGGCTGAGTGACCTTTTAGGTTTTTCGGTCAGCTCGTAGTCGTCGTCCTCGATGTTCTCTTCATTTTCTTGGTCTAGGTGGTCGTAGACACTGGTTATTTCGTCGTCTAGGGTGCCTTCACTGGTGGGGGTTTCTTCAATGGTTTCTTGTGGCGCGGGCGGGGTTATGTCCTCGTTCTGGGGTGTCTGAGGGTAGGGTGAAGGGTGCCCCTGCTGGACTGGTTGCGGCTTGGGCTGTGGTGGTTGGGTATTCGACGTGTTAGCCTGCTGCTGTGCCTGCCTTATTGGGGGGTGCTGGGGGTGACGCACCGAACCTGCACCTGCAGGCGATGGGGCACCAGCAGACCCCGCGCTCCTCTGCTGTGCCACTGGTTGCGGTGCTCTCCGCTGCACATTATTATTTCCGCCTCGTTGCCTAGCCATTTACCGGTTCACCTATCCTCAATATTTTTCTTCGCTCTTACTATTTTATGAGTTCAATAATGTATCTACATCAACATCAGCTACGTTACTCTTTTGTCCACTATTCGCTTCACCTAAATCGTGCGTAGTTTCTTGAGCCGGTGATGCGGTTAGAGTGGTGGGGGTATCAGAGGATGAATTGTTGTTCTGCAAATCGGTTAGCTGCTTTTGCATATTCTCAATCATGCCCATTAACTCACTAACAGGCGCAGTATTATCAACTGGCACGCTTGTGGGAACATCATCGCCATTCTCAGCAAGCATGGGGGCGTTAATAATCCGCATGAGACGCTTAAAACTTCTCTGCGCTGCTTCCTCATCTTTAGCAGACGTGTTCACTAAGTACTCTTGCACCTCGGGGTGCTGCTCATACATGTGCAGTAGCCCCACAACAACCTTGTTGAATACCCTCGCGTCTGTGAGCGATTGGAAAAGGTTGTGAAGATCCTCTGGGATGCGGACGGTCGCTGCTTTATGCTTGGTTTGTTTCTTGCTTGGTTCTGGTGACATGATCGGTTTTCCTCCTTATCTAGTGGACATTTGGTACTTGGATATAATTTATCGCATAGTAACGGTTCAGGTAGTTGCGGGCAGGGAATATGCTTTTAACTTTCCTGCCCATATATGTGTCAGCGACGATCTCCTCGATATCAAGCTGCGCGATACCTGTATCAAAAGCATCGTAGTTGTTGAGAATATCTTTTTCTGTGAAATAGTTAGGCCAGCTATTGACTGGTTCTATGCTGCTGTCAGCAACGATTTTCCTTGTCAGTTTCTCCATGCTGTTCAAAGAGATCTGGCTCCCCGAAATGTAGATACGCGGGTAGTTACCCATGTCAATCAGGTCACGCAGCATCGAAGCCCCGAAAGGACTCGTTAAATCCCCCAGGAAAACAACCACACGCCCATACGTGCCGTTCTCCACCTGGTGGTTCAGGAACGTGAATTTCTGTAACCAGTCAATGTTGAACATTTCAAACTCTTGCAGCATACCCCCGTTCTCTGTTGTGGGGGCATAAACAGACAACCCGCTTTCAACCCTTCCCTGAGGAATCGCTAGGTCATCCACCTCACGTAATGGTGCCGCACCATGACTTGTGAGCCAATTAGCGGAACCCTTTGATGGGCGGCAGTTGAACCGGTACGCGGCGTTTGACACCCTGCTAAGATCCACAAGAAGCGGAGCGTCCAGCTCATATGTTTTAGTGGCTTCCGTATACCCCAAAACATCGGTCTGTAAAGACTTGTACCCCATCTCTATTGAGCCGCTGTCTCCCACACCGAAGAACGTAATATTGGGGAAAGGGATCTTCCCTAAGTTCTTTGAGACTACCCTAGGAAGGTGAGCCCCAAGGTCACCAACAGGCAGGTACGCTGCACTTCGGTATTCTTCCAGCGTCCTAGACAGGCGGTCACGCTCTTCTTCGGCTTTAGTGAGCTGGTCCGTTAGAGTCTTATTCACTGAACTTAGTGTTTCGGCTTTTTGGTTCGCATTATCTAGCATGAAAGCAAACTCATTCGCCGCATCCCCGTACTGTTCGTTCTGCTTTTTAATTGTCTGGTACTCTTCGATTAGGCGTGCGCCACGGCTGATCACATGTTTAGCGCTAGTTAACTGGTTTTGCACGTCTTGAAGCTCAATATTTCGGTCATCTAATTGTTTGAGAAGTTCCTCATTTTTTTCTTGAAGCTCGTTAATCTGAGCCTGCTGCTCATTGAAAGCTTTGAAACCAGTGCCACTAGCACCACCATTGGGGCTGCTATCTGATGAACCTGCACGGGACCCTTTAGGTTCAATTCCTTGGTAGGCTTCGAACGCTCGCTGGTATCTTTCCAGTTCCTCCTCGATTTCCTGTTCGTGGGCCTTAACGGATTTTAGAGTATGAATCTCAAAAAGATTCTCTATATCTTCCACATTCACGCGAGCGCTGTTCACAAGCCCGTGAATAATTTTCACTAGGGCTGGTATGCCGTCACTCTCACTGACAGGGACGGAGTGAAAGATCTGGTTTTTGTAGAGGGAATTGCCGTAAATCTGCCGTCCCTCTGCTTTTTCTGCATCTGTGAAAACCACTAGAACCGTGTCAGAGTCAAGACTGAGTATAGTAGTGCGCGCCACTGAGCTTAAAACATTGTCGTCAATGATGTTCAGCTCAATACTAGCCTCCTCAAGCAAGAAAGCTCTGATAGCTTCATAATGGTTCCGGTAGCTCTCATAAAAACCTTTTGAAACCCACCCAATGTAATGACTGTTATTCATGTATCCCCTACTATACTCAATAGGTTTAAACGGCGTATCGGAATGTTGTGTAGAACATTCAGATGTTGCATGTTTAATTCATAACAGGTGGACCTGTTATAGGCACCCTACGGCACCTCTAGCCCATCGCTAAACGCTTAGGGTTACA
>ERZ773267.1270-NODE-1270-length-14347-cov-3.860831_pt1 | contig 14347 bp, 10 predicted proteins | sample MGYA00511959_ERZ773267 | MGnify/ENA primary metagenome ERZ773267 (study PRJEB29015, sample SAMEA2738165) | human oral metagenome | biome: human oral; feature: human-associated habitat; material: saliva | place: China | collected 2240 ... | reverse complement strand
CTCAACGCGCAAAGTTATGTTCAGATTTGAGGGTTAAGCAGAAATAAGCACCTTTAACACGATCATAAGCAATTTTCAAGTGTTTCTGCTTTGCCTCAACAATATTAGAGGAGATAAATATGAAAAATGAAGAATGGAATAAAGTTAGTCTAATACTTGTTCACGACGAAGATGAAACTGGAATTGAAGGTAGATGGAGTGGTAATTTACCTGAAATAGATGAAAGAGTTCTCGTTTATACAGATAAAAGTAAAAGAGTATATATGGACATTTGGGTTGAGTCTAATTATGGTAGCAGTAAAGGTCTTAAAAAAACATATGACCCAGTTTTTTATTGGATGAGTTTACCAGAACCACCTAAAAATTAAGGAGAAGAAATGAAATATATAGTATTTGACATCGATGGTGTTTTGGCGGATTGCTCACATCGTTTGAAATATATTCAAGGTAAAAATAAGGATTACGACAAGTTCTATTCCGATGAGGAGATAATGAAAGACAGACTGATGTTGGACATCACGGACATAATAATAGCATTTGGAAATTTAGATGATTATACTTATGTTGATGAAGAAGATCGAACTAGGATTATTTTTATCAGTGGAAGAAATAGAAAATGCTTACGTTCTACTATTCGGTGGTTGGAAAAAAATCTAAATGTCTGTATTGATGAGGATAATCTTTTTATCTACCCAGAAAATGACTGTCGACCAGATTACCAAATCAAGGAAGATTTGATTAAAAAGCATATTGGTTTTGAAAATATTCTCTTCGCTTTCGATGACGATGATAAAGTAAACGAAATGTATAAGAAGCACGGTGTTATGTGCTATAAGCCTAATATAACGAGTGTCGTATAAAAATAGGAATAAATATGAATAAACCTAAAAAATATGACGATAAAAGAATTAAATCTCTTTTGAATCCACATTTAAAGAAAGAAATGGCTAAGAAAACAATATTTGTAAGTGATGAAGTTAAACAGAAACTCAATATTGATTCACCAGATAATTTCTTTGAAGTAGAAGTGGATCAGCAGGTATTAGATGAAGAATTTGAAAGAATTATAGAATTATTTAGTGAAATTTCAGAAGAAATAAAGGAGCGAACATAATGAGTGATAATTTTAAAAAGAACTTTTTAGTAATTTGTTTTCTATCAAATTTAGCGTTGTTGGTTTTATCTGATAATTTAGCACTTCGTGTCTTGAACTTTTTAGCGATTGTTTTGGTGATTTATGTGTTTTCGCTAGTTGATAAAAATTAACGATAAGCTTTATTTTTCTTGCGAAATTTGGTATAATTAAAGAGCCCGAGCGCCAGTTTCAGCGACTTTCTGGCTGAAGCTCGGCTATAAAGAACATATTGTTTTTATAAACTATCGACTTTTTAAAAAGAACCCGTTTTGGGTTCTTTTTATTTTCTCAATTCTCTATCTATTTCTTTGCACCAAGCTTAAATATCGGTTTCAACCCTGCAAATGCTGTAGCAATTGCACCGCTGATCGCCAAAATCTCTTTGGTTGCGTTTGGAATTAAGATTACACAAATTGTCGCAATTAACATATTTGTCAAAATCCCAAGGTCAGCAATGAAATATACTGTAGTTTTAGCCTTCTCGCTAATTCGTGGCTCATAATCCATATCGCCAATATTTTTAACTGATTCTTTTTGCAAATCTTCTAACATTTTAAACTCCTTATCGTTTAATCGCACTACTATATTGCCAATTACGCTTTTATTATTTTGCGACACTTTATTTTCAGCCTCATTTTGAGTTGCAATACCTTCGTTTTCAGGTGTTTTTGGCTCATTTTCGGGCTGTTTTGGCGCTTCGGGTTTAGCTTCATCTTCGCCCTTAACTTTTGCCAGAATTTTACCAAATCTTTCTTCCGAAAGTTGCGCTGGGCAAGCCGTTGAAGAATGATCGCGGTGTTTTCCGATTTTATCCACACCAAGTGCTTGCGAAACTTTCTTTAAGACTTCGATATAACGCTCATCAGTTACATTGTCGAGAAACTCGATCGTAAAGCTTTCAATATTACTTTCGTGATTACCATTTGTGAACGCTGTATTTCCTTTTGGCACAACTTGAACAATTTTCTCATTCGAAACTACAAGATGAGCAGACTTAAAGCTTTCCTTGCGCCTAAATTCATTTGTTGTCGCCTCGATTGAATCATTTGCTGTGTTATGAACTGTAATTTCACGAATTGGTTGCGAATCTCGCTGTAATTCATCAACAAACTTTTTCTGAATTTCATAATCTTGTGGAATATTACCAAAGTATTTTCCATTGTCATCTTTGAGATTTTTTCGCCCATAGAACTGATTTGATACATGAGCTGGAACTACTTCATCTACAAAGTCGAACTCTTTTTCGAAGTTAATAAATTCTGGAGCTTTATTTTCTGGAACTACTGCTTTAGTTTCTGGTTGTGGAGCGTTTCGAAAATCTCCGAGATTTGGCAACGAACCTTCTTTTTCATCAAAAGCTGAGAAATGAAGATAAACACCTGAACGCTGAGATTTAAACCAACGATCATCACCATTCACATTTTCGCCGTAAACCCAACCAGCCATTTCAATATCTGAACCATCTGGATATGTTGCGAACACACCAGATTGAGTTGTAGGTTCGTATCGAACATTTACACCGACACCTGAATTTACTACACGAACATTATCCCTTTTTTCAACAATTTGAACTCCACCGATTCGTTCGCTCCAACCAAGATATCGAAGTCCGTATATGCTGAACCACTGACAGATTTCAGCAATCGAGTTATAAATTCCTCTCGCTCCGCTATGAACTTCACTGTCATGAATCTCGATCCTTCCATCTCCGTGCTTAAACGCCCAACCTACGTGTTCGTAGGGGTCATATTCTCCACTCGTTATATCAAAGAATACCGGAACCCATAGACCAACAGGTGGTTCTTCTTCGTGAATATTCCCTGCTGCCCTTTGAGCTAGATATTCTAGTCCTGCCGAATCTCTACGAACGGGTGCATTAACTGCGTCATCCGCATACTGCAAGCACCAGCCTCGACTTGCTCTGATATCAAGGTTCGGACTTGTCTTTTGAATATATTTTGACATTATTTTCTCCTTATTTTTTAATTAATCCGCCATTCAAGACAAATTGCACTAATGCGCCTAAGATTGCCACGCCTACAGCCCAAACGATCTTACTTTGGTTTTCTTCAAGACGCCGAAGACGTTCTTTGTTGCGTTCAGCTTCGCGTCGGACACTCTCGATGTCTTTTTGATGCTCAGTGACTGATTTTGAAAGTCCTGCGATAATCTCCAGCTGATCGTTCGTATGCTCTACAATCTGCGTCAAACTGTTGATTTTTTCTTCCAAAACATCAATTCGCGCTTCGAAGACTTCTTTACTTATGTATTTATCATCCATATTCCTCCTTTCTCTATACCTGTTTTGCTTTATTTTCTTCAAAATCCCAGATTTGTCTCGAACTTTTTTCTCTAAAGTATTCATTTTTAAGAAGTTCTTTCTCAATTGCTTCCTTTGAAATTTCAGTTCCTTCTGGTATTTGAACACTGAAAGTATTAAGGCTTAGGTCTTTTGTGCTATCTCCTGCTTTGCGAGCTTTGGTTTCTTCTGCGTAAGTTTTTCCGTTGGCGAAACTGCGAATTACAACTGTTCCTGCTCCATTAAAATTTGTGGTGAAGTGGTCGATTTCGTGCCAAGTCATAATCGCATTTCGTTCATCTGTAATAATTTTTACAATAGCCATTTTTTATTCTCCTTTTTTATAAATTATTTTTTGCTAAATACACCCCAGACACATGATATTCTTCATAACTATCAGTTCCGCGCTTCTCTATTTCACCGTTTAAGCCGAGTTTAAGAATAAAACCGCCAGAGTGTCTATTGTTGTTAATGCATATTCCAGCAAAAGCTGTTTCATGTTTAGGCCAGTATTTCTCTTTAAGTTTTTCGAGCATTCTACCATTACCATAATTTCCAGTGAATGAAAGCCGAAAACCACAAAATCCATTTTTCTTATAGAAAAGGCCTTTAGCTCCCCACCCCATGTCGATCATTTCCCAGTGGTCTGTGTCTTCCTGACTATCCGTGAGAACCTTTCTGCCTCGCGAGAAAATATCGCCTAAAACATCTAAATCACCGAATTCAGGGACTTTATTTATACCTACCTTTTCAGTATTGCTTGAAATAAAGAAAATTGGTTTTCCTGGCGAAATTTCCGCTACAGATGAAGTTTCGCTCAATCTGTCTGTTATCTTTACTTCAATTTCGAAATTACCAGCACGGTTTAAGCTCAGGTATTGCCTTTGAGCCGAGAAATTTGCTTCTGTAAGGACTGCTTGAATCGTTTTCCAGTTCTCCCAGCTCCCGTTACTTGCTCTGTGTCGCATTTGGAGCGAAACAACACGGTTTTTATTCAAATTTCCAATTTTTAATGTTGAGATCGTTCCGGAAATATCAATCTCCACGGTTTCATCGAAATTATTCTGCCGTTTTGCTGAAACGCTCAAAACTGGCGCAGAATATGGCAAAACTTCCGCCGTTTTGTTCACTGTCTTTGAAACGCCGCGCGAATCTACTGCTGAAGCTGAAATTGTTAAACTACCTGCTGAATTTATCACTCTTTCGAAAATTGCTTGAACCTGCTGGTTTTCGCTATAATCTGCTGAAATTGTTGATCCGTCTGCCGCAAAAACATATCTTGCTGGGCTAGCATATTTTTTCGCAACCATTTTATTTTTTGGCAAGACCCACGCTTTTGGTTTCGAAAATCCCTGCACGAATATTTTAGGATTTCCAGTGATTTCGGTAATTTTAGCGTTAGAATCTGCAAAGTCAAAATCGTTAAAATCTGGTTGAATTTTACTTGAATCGAGCTGAATTTCAACATTAGTATAAGTCAGTCCGCCAATTTGAGTTCCACCATTCCAAGTCGTGATATCCGCTCCAAGGCTTGTTCTCGTGGTGTTCGCCATTCGTTTATAGATTTCATCTATTTCACGTTCATTGGGTTGCCACACGAATTCACCTTGTGCATTCTCAAAACGAACAATTTCATTTTGATCTGGAATTTGCAACGAGCCAATATGTGTGAAGTTAGCTTTTCGATTCATATTGAGCTGAATTGGTTCGCCTAAAGTGTAAAGACCTTTCGAAAAGCTTGGATTGCTCTGACGTGGAATTGTTGGAAGATTATAGACACGAGAAGTTCCTTGGCTTCGTCCACCACCGTAAAAGCTTAATCCTACACCAATCTGGAACTCCGCCGTTCCATCATCTCGGTGATTGACGCGAACCGTTCCACTGGCAATATAATGGTTTCGAGTGCTTAAGTTTCCTTGATACGGCTTAATTCTACCGCCATTGCTATAAACCTGTCCAGCATTTGTATTCACGAATCCGGCGTCAAGCTGTGAGTCTGCTCGATTAAAATGTGCATGAAATTGCCAATTCAATAAGCTGAAATTACCTGCAATATCTTGATGCGCTAATTGAAAATCGACAAATGCGTAATTATCATTATTGCCACCAATGCGCACACCATTAGCGCGAAAACTCTCATTCATTATCTTTCTCCTTTCGAATTTGCGACAAATGCCCAGCCAGTCTTTTCACCATCTTTAATTGCTACAATTTTAATTGGTGACATATCGATTTCATCTTCGGCTTTAAATTTCTTCACCTCGGTTGTATCTTTATTAACGGTAAAAACACGCTGTATATTATGTCCAATTTTTGAATATCCCGAAAACTCCAACGGCGTAATTGCAGTATAATCACCTTCGTTAACCGAACTCTTGATAATCAAACCGTGTTCATCGATATGCAAATTTGCGTTCGAAATCTCACCCTGAGCTTGTGTCCAAACACTGGCAGTTTTATTGTTCGCTAAATTCAAATCCGCAAAAGCAATCGTTGAGTTTACGTTTGCAGTAATTCTTACGCTTAGAGTATTATTTTGTGGCAGAATTCCTTCGATTTTTACTTCTGCCCAATCAAAGCTAGTTCCTTCCGCAATTTCAAAGGTTCGAGCGACTGTTTCGCCATCTAAAATTTCAATTTTGCCTGAACCAATAACCGGTTTTTTAATTCGACAAGAAAAGCTGTAGAAATTTTGTTTTTCACTCGTAAAATTCGAAGCGACCACCACTGTTTGCGTTAAAGTGTTATTTTGAATTGTGATTTTTCGCCCTGAAATAGCTCCCTTGCTGCGAGCTTCAGCAGAATTCTCAACCGTAAGATTTTGAATAGTTCTAATATTCCAGAAATTAGGCGAGTTAGTCTTTTCATCAAATGAATAAAAGGCGGAATTTTTAAGCAAATTTAAACCACCTGTTTTCGATATTGTATAATTAAAATCCGTTAGAGTCTGATCGAGGCGTGAAAATTTCTCAAACGTTTCGCTCTCTAATTTCTCTTTTTGTGAAATGACGCTTGCGATTTCTTGCTTTTGTTTATCGACGACAATTTCAGTATTAAAAATAGTTCTAGCAATTCCACCAGCTCGTTTGTAATCTGTTTTAGTTTTTTCTAATTCTTTACCAGTCAAGGATTCTTTAATACTTGAGCCGCTAATTTCAATTTTAATATCTGAAATCACGCTTTCAATGAAGTTGTCGCCGTTTTGAATCTCAACTCGGTCACCAATTTCAAACCAGAATAAGCCGATCGTTTCCGCCTCGAACGGCTGAGCTTCATATCCCTTTACTGCCTCAAAAATTGGTGAAATAACTTCAGTTCGGTTTTTGTCTAAAATTTCATTGTTCGCGAGTTTAAACTCACTTTCGCCCTGTTGCGCAACTTTTTCATTATCTTTTACGAAAATATTGTCTTCTTGCGGTGTTCTGGCAAGTGTTAATGTGTTTATTGGCACATTTTTTGGCTTAAATTTTAAACTTTTTAGTTCAGAATAAGTTACTCGGTCAATTTTTACACGCTTAATTGGTTCAAATCTTAAAGCAGAATTTTGAACGATCGCAGTTGTTGCAGTCGCTCCACAAACCTCGTCAAGAATACTTCGAAAAGTGGTTTTATTGATTTTTTCCCACAAATCTTTTGAGATTGTAAAATTTGCGTTCGGCAATCTTTCAAAATCCGCTCGTTTGAATTCAAGATTGAACTTATTCGCAATTTGAGCTACCAAATCTGTCAAAGAAGCAGGAAAAGTTAAACTACCAGCTGAATATTCTTTAGATGAAAGCTCCGCCATAAAATCAAAACCTTTAATTGTTGTGATGTTTTTCTCAAGATTTACTGAACTTTCTAAAATTCGAAAACTACCAAGATTTATTTTCTCAAAAATATTGTTTTGAAAATTAGTTTTAACTTCAATTTCAACCTGAACGACCTGATTAATTAGATTCTTCGAAACACCCAAAATTACGGCCGAAAATCCACTCATTGAGCTTAAAAATGGCGCTCCTGTTCGTTCAATCGAAAAACTAGCAAGTTCATCATTACTGGTTATTTTTGTGCCATTCGCCAAAATTAACGCAGTTCGAATTTCCCTCGTTGGCTGTTTGATTGCTTGTTTGAAATTTTCACTAACAATAAGCATTTACGCCTCTTTTCTAACTGGAATTAAACTCACTTTAAAGGGGTCGAAAATTCCACGTTTTTTGTCTTTGAGCTGAACGCTGTAATCGCCAGCGTAAAATTGGCCAGATTTCATCGCATTATATTTTGGGTCGAAATATTCAACTGTGAAAAATGGTAAATCAACCACGCGTGCGATTTTTTGGATTTCTGCCACAGTTAAAATTCCGCCAAATTCAACTTCAATTTTTGGGAAAATTCCAATCATTGTTGCACGAATTTCGCCGGCCATATTGCGGTCTGAATTTAGCCAGAGCTTATTTCTCTGGAGTTGATAACTTTTCAAATTCGAAAAAACCTGACCATTGATTTTAAGTAATTCACCATTTATTTGCATTTTCGAAATTCCCCTTTCGTTTGGACATAAAAAAGCGACCCACCCCAAGGGGTGAATCGCAAATGGTTCTTCTAACTTTATTATACCAAACTTTAGCCTTTTTGGCAAAAAAATAAGTTTAAAATTAATTAATAATTTAATACATCTTTAGAGCTTAGTAATCCGTTTACAAAATGAAAATGTGCGTATTTACCTTCATATTTACAGCGATACATTTGGCTCTTACCAATAGCACTATCAGAATCACTATATTTTTCACAAGCTTTCTTAATATCATATACATTAGAAAGGTTGTCTATATTCGCACCAATGGCTATTTTTTCATATCTTGCATTAGTTAGATATAAGTTATTATTAGGTTCTTCCTTAGAAAAAGATATTTCGGCTTTACCATAATAATAAGGCTCACCATTTATTGCAATGATTTTATCGACACTTTCTGCGCCGCGATCTTGATTTGTAACTAATACTTTGATTTTATTGTTTTGTTTAGATGGATTTTGCCAATTTTTCTGTAAATGATTAAATTCTTTGTCTAAAGTGTTTCCAGTTGCATTGATTCTTTGCTGAATATTTCCATATTGGTGTCCCATCATTTCATCCATCGCTTGATATAATAATACTTCTTCATTATTTCCAATTCCATTTAATTTTTGGAATAATTGATTTTCTCTGCTTCCAAGTGCTTCTATGCCATATCTTTGTTCTAATCCATCTGCAAAATTATATGAATCTGTTTTATTTACTGGCGATTTGTCTGTTCCTGACCATTTTGTGTATGGAATTTTTGCCATATAGGCATTTTCTATTGTTCCATCTGTCTGATTTTGTGCAACACTTGCCATCCAAGTTAGTGAACCTGAATAAATGCTCCATTTTTCAATTTGCGGATTATTTAAAATCATTTGATTGTATGGTGCAAGTATTTTTTTGCTTACTTGAATGTATTTTCCAGTTGTATTTTGAGCGGCTTCATTTCCTATAATTAAATCGGCTTGTTTTAATGTGCTTAATTGAGTTAATCCTGTTACAGGCACTGTAAACCGTTTATTTGAAGTATCGATGTACATTCCAATTGTTGAAACTTCCATCGGCTTAAATTCTTTGGCTGTTGTTGAAGCTAGTTCTGGTATTACTGGAACTCCGTTTACAGTTATTGTGGCTGTTTGAGATCCTGCAGGTGCATGTATTTTTACACCTCCCATATCTTTAGCCAAATCTTGACCTTCAGCTGGAACTACCGAATTTTCTGATCCACTTCCTGTTATATTCAATGTTCCATAGTTCTTAATTATTCCCACATTTTTACCTGCCGAATTTCCTTTGGCAAGCAATCCTACCGCATCTATCGCATCAATCTGAATAATTCCATTATTTTCAATTGTTGAACCGTTCTTAACTACCATTCCTACAACTCTTCTCAATCCTGTTCCATTTGAACGGATAGTTCCGTTATTTATTCCGTAAGCTCCATTATCAAGATACATTCCAGTCGTGTTACTTGCATTAAGGTTAATAGTCCCATTATTTGTTACAGTCGTTCCTCTTTCCGTTCCATACATTCCAATACTATGTTCACCATTAACATCAATAATTCCTTCATTTACCACATTTCCAGAATATGCTGGCTTTACGGCATCTCCAACATATCCTGCAGCCATTCCTATCGCATAATAATTATCAGCTGGATTAGTATTTCCAACACTCGAAGCTCCTACTGCAATTCTAGCAGTACCGCTATTAACGGCAGTTCCTCCATAAATACTGTAAATTCCAACATTTCCTATACCTGAACTGTAATTAATATCAGCCTTATTTACCACATTTCCTGCTGAATAAAGTCCATAATTTAGTGAACCAGTTGAAGTCAATGGAGTGTTGTTGATTACATTTCCAGATGTATCTCTTGAAAATACAAAAACGGTATTATCTCCAGCAGGTGAAACTGTCGCATCGCTTATTATCGTATTTCCAGACCCTCCATACGAACCGTTGCCAATTGTCATTTTTGAACCTGCATCGGCTTTTATCAGATTTCCAGTTCCTTTTGTATATACACCGATTGCTTCATTTTCTCCTAATGTAATTACAGAATTATTTGTCAATGTAACATTTCCATTTGTACTAAGTATTCCTTTACCCTTGTCCTTCATAGTCAATGTTCCGCTATTTATGACATCCGCTCCATCAGAGTAAATTCCATAGGCTTTTCCGCTCTTATCGGTTATTGCAGCCGCATTTGCAAGAGTTCCTTTTGTTGCATAAATTCCAACTATTCCTTTATCGCTGCTAGTATTTACTATATCCACATCAGTTATGTTTGTAGCCGTGCTGTCATAAAAAATACCTGCTCCAGAAGCATTTGCTGAACCTGTATATTTTATTTCAAATTTATTTCCATTCGGATTTATAACAGAACCGCTTGAAACTGAAATTCCTACTCCTTTATCCTTAATTTCAACTCCAGTATTTGAAGTAAAATTCACTTCGCTCTTCGTTCCACCTGCATAAACTCCAATTCCGCTTTTTCCTACTAAAATATCAGAACTTCCAGTTCCCCCTAAATTAACTGTATTTCCAGCTCCTTCTGACACAATACCAACACCGCTATCGCCAGTCATCACTATTTTGCCATTATTTGAAATAACTCCGTTTGATGTTAAAACTAATCCAGTTCCTGCAATATCATTTGTATTTCCATATAGTCCAATCGAACCATTACCTGCAACAGTTATTGTACCATTATTAGTTATTTCCAAAACTTTGTCAGCCGCTAGTAATGTTCCGCTTGAAATTTTATCATCCGTTCCATAAGTTTTCAATTTTGAAGCAGAAGCAAATCCTGCCATACCAACACCGCTCGAAGTAATATTTATAGCATTATTATTCGTAAGGGAACTTCCATTTACTCCATAAGCTCCAATTCCCTTATCAACATTTATCGTACCTTTATTATCCACATATCCAAAACTTGTAGATATTGCTGCAGTTTTAGAAGCAGTTCCTCCTGTTATGTCAACAGTTCCATTATTTGTGTACCCTGTAGTTGCATTAGTTGCAACACCATCATGAGAAGCCATTGACAATCCTTTTCCAGTTGCAGAACTTACAGTCACGCCATTTGCTATCGTAAATTTTTCGTTTGAAAGACCTAAATTTTTGTTAAATTCATCATTGTTGTCATCTAAATCTTGATTATTATTAAGATTAAATATTCCGTCTATATAATAAATTTTATAATCATGATTATTTGTATTCAATGCTGCAAGCTGCATATCGTTTTTTATATTCGTAGTTCCTGTCGTACCACCAGTCCAATTAGTCGTATCTCCAGTATATGTACGAAGTATCGCATTATCTCCTGTTAAATTTACAGTTACATAATTCATTCCAAGATATTTAGCCGTAGCTGAAGTATTTCCACCGTCATAATTAGTTGCATCTGTTCCTGGCATTAGTATCCCGTCTGCCATATTTATTGTAGTTGTACCTTTAAATTCAATTTTTGAAGAATTATCAGCATAAAATGGAGTCGATTTTGCATGATCAACAGTTGTCGAACCAGCTGCCACCACATCTGAAGTTGTTGCTTTATCTTCATGATAAATTGTTCCTCCGCTGAAGTTAACTTTTCCTCCATCAACTGCCGCCAATGCTCCATTTTCTCCAGTTTGAATCTTATTAGCCGTACCATTGTTAACATTTACAACTGCACCAGTTCCTGAAGCAAATCCTGCCATACCGCTTATTTTAATACTTCCATCTTCTATATTAACAGTTCCCCCAGATGTTCCAGTTGCCGTTTTTGTAGCCAGACCTGCAATATTCTCAAACTTGTTCTGAGTAGCATTTTTGTCTATTGCTTCAATATCTCCATGAATATTAACTACACCTTCATCTCTTGCAAATCCTATTATTGATTTGTAGTTTACTGCTGTTGTAGTTGTAGTATTTGCTGATGTTCCTGCATTTACAACCCCTTTATTATCACCCATATAGGCTATTCCTTCTTTTGAAGCTAGAACTACATTAGGAGAAACATTTACTTCAGAAGGTAGTCCCTGTAATTTGGCTGCTGTTGTAGCAGTTGCATCTGTCAGTGCTTTTCTAGCTCCACCATTATTTATAGCCACTGCATCAGCATCATTTTGAGCTATTCTTGCATCTTCACTTCCATATCTATGTTTTAACTGATCCCAAGTTCCTTCTGCATAGGCCACTATAGTCCCTGTTGAAGCATCTGCTTCAAGAGTATTTGCTCCATTGATACCATCTGTAATATCTGAACTTACTCCAGTAATATGGTAGTTAGAAGTGTTTTTACCTACATCTATTACTGTTCCTTGCTTTGCCAAAACCATAATTCCGTTTTTAGAATATTTTCCAAATCTAATATCTAATTTAGCAACTTCTAGATTATGTATAGGGTCTTTTGAAAAATCATTACTTGCCGCATAATAAAAACCAGCACCATAGCCTGTCTTATCTATTTCTATTTGTTGTGTTGCACTATTCCATTTATGCCAAAACCATCTATCCCAATTAGGATCTGTTTTATGAGCATTTATTTCGGTTGCAGTTGGTGTAGGACCTTCCATTACATCTCCTCTTGCAACTATTCCAACTCTTTGACCACTTTCTGAGAAAATTCCAACAGCTCCGTCAACTGTTTTATCAGTATAGCCTGTATTTGTTAAATTTCCTTCTGCTGTTTGCTGATTCTGGTTGTCTATTGTTAATTTTTCTCCAACTTTTGCAGAAAAATCTATTTCTCCTTGATATAATCCTATATGTGCCGCCTTATTGTTGTATCCATATAGACTTTCTATTTCATTTGGAGCTTCCATATGTACTTTGGCTATATCTCCTTTTATTCTACTACCAAAATACATACCTATATTTTCATCACCATATAGTTTAACATTTGATAATCTTATCATATTTGTATTGTGAAGGTATCCTGCTCCTGCTGGATTTACAAGTTTAGATAAAGTTGGAGCATAGGAAAAACTTGAATATACTATATTTGAAGCTCCATCCGATTGTATTAATCCTTCATTTTCCCAATGCTTCATATATGATAATCCTGTTGTTAAATAAACAGAGTTATTTCTTCCATACATATTTACATTAGCTTTTCCAGAAAATCCTCCAGCTAAAACACGCCATTCTCTTCCAATACCACCAACATTTTTCCCATATTTATATGTATATCTAGCAACTGGCATATTATAGAATCCCATATTATCACTATTATACATATTTACAGTTACATTATCAAAATCTAGTATCCCATGTCTCCAAGTTTCATTAGTTACTGCTCCTGCTCTTCCATATAGATTAAATACTATATTTTTAACATTTAAATCTCCCAATAAATGTACTCCAACAACACCTTCATCTGGGATACCATTTCCATGCCCATCATTATATACTCTTTGAGCATTATTAGATATTCCTAAATGTGCTCTAGTATTACTATCATTATAGCTATCAGTAGGGTAATGTCCTCTTAAATAGAAAGTGTCATTTTCAATTTTACTTACATTAGTTTGATTATCTATATAGTAAGCATTAGTATATCTATCATTTTCATTTACTATACGTGTTCCTTCAAATGCTCTACCATTATATGAACCTGTCATTGCTGCAGGAGTAGGATTTCTATTATCTATATTCCCTATTAAAGAAGCAGGATCTATCCCTGAATAAATAGAAATATTATCTTTAAGCTCTCTATGAAGCCATCTACTATCAAAATAATATCCTGTAAATGGTTCTGCATTAGGTTTTGCAATAACAACCACTTTGCTAGGTGTATTTGGTTCTGGTAATTCCAAGTTTATTGGTGTACTTGGATTGATAGTTGGTATAGGCACATTAGGTGCATTTATTCCAGGTATGCTCAATGCAAGTGGAGTCTTTTGTATAGTCTTAGGTTTAACTGCCGCATTAATTTCTATTGAAACTAGTGGTTCCTGTTTTCTTTCTACACCTGTTAATCCATAACCTGAAGCTAGTCCTCTTCTAGAACTTGTTAAAGCTGAATGTGGATTTGTAGAAAAACTCAATTTTTCATATTTTTCACTTAAAGGAGAAACAACTCTTTCAAATGAATTTAAACTCCTAGCAAATATACCTTCATAAGAATATTTTTCAGCTTTATCTCCTTTCCCTTTATATGTACCATTCCATTTGCTGTACATATAGTTAGCTCCAAATTGCCAACTGCTCCAAGGAGCTTTTACCACATGGTCTCCCTGTTCCATAAGCTTAACAAGTTCAAGATTTGTATTTTTCAGCAGTTTATTATTTTCTTTCCTAGCTTCCTTTATAAGAACATTAAAGTCCTTTATATCTGTGGAAAGTATCTGCTTCTGATTTTCTATATTTCCATCTTTTT
>ERZ773267.1269-NODE-1269-length-14347-cov-12.100056_pt1 | contig 14347 bp, 13 predicted proteins | sample MGYA00511959_ERZ773267 | MGnify/ENA primary metagenome ERZ773267 (study PRJEB29015, sample SAMEA2738165) | human oral metagenome | biome: human oral; feature: human-associated habitat; material: saliva | place: China | collected 2240 ... | reverse complement strand
ACTTTTCTGATGTTGAATGAGGTTTGTTATCAATTTTTAGAGGTGAAGAGTATCAAAAGCTATTAAAGACCTCTCCTTATGGTTTCTCAGGAGTTGAAGAAGTTACAGATGAGAAGTCATTTTATAAATACCTTGATAAAAATAATGGATGGAAAAAACTTTATAAGGTTTTCTTTGGTGCTGAAAATGCTCCATCTTCCAAAGATGATTTAGACAAACATAAAGAAGACTACGTTATTCAAAGAGCGTCATAATATTAAAATTTTCTAATCAAAACAAAAAATCTGAATTCATACGGGAAACCAAGTGATATTCAGATTTTTTAAATTTGTGCTTATAAGTTTGCTGCAGTAAGTTTTGCTCCTTTTACACATCCATTGAGGAGACCTTTGTTTTCAGCAACATTTCGATAGTCGTTTTTTAGATTTGAGGTCTTTTCAATAGCCCAGTTGAGTGCAAGCCCCTTAAAAACCATATAGACATCACAACTGATTATGTCATTTGGGTTAACAGCAGTTCCAATCATTCTTTTTTCAAGAGCTGTTTTCATATAAGGATAGTCTGGACTTGTTGTATCAACATAGGTAAATTTGCTAGACTTTGATTTTGAAAGAGGAATATTATAGGTTGCAATCAAATGTTTTATCGCAGAGAGGTAAGAAACTTGACCGTTTGTGTCAGTTTTCTTTTCTTCTGAGGTTTGTGCTTTTGTTATAGGTTGTGTTGTTTGTTTATTGGATACTTGAGTCTCGGTTGTAGGTTGTGTTGTTTGTTTATTAGATACTTGAGCTTCGGTTGTGTTTTTCCCAGTTGAGGTTTGTGTTATTCAGGTTGCTGCTTGTTGGATGGTTTGAATATTTCCTGTTTTGTTACTTCCTGTATTGAGAGTTTGTGTTGTGATGATATTCCCACTCAAAAGAGCATCTGAAGAATCTTCTCCTGTTGTAATCTCTCCTGTGAGAAGTGTCCCTGTCAGTTGATATTCATAACCACTACCTTCCTCAGTACTAGATGTTTCAACTACTTCTCCATTAAGTCCTGCAAAAAAAGTTGAAATCTGATTTTTAATCAGGATTTTTGTACTATTGCTTTCTTCAGTAAAGATTCCTAGAAGGCTTCCTGCAAAGACAGCGACAAAAAAGAGGAAATAGAGATTAGAAAATATGGTTTTCTTCCAAACATTCATTGCTTTATATACAACAAGTACAAATCCTCCCATAGTAAATGAGGCAATTGCCATTGCGATAAAATCAAATTCTTTCCACATAAGAAGCATAACACCACCTCGCCCTATAATTGCACATAAGAAAACAATAAAGCGTGCGAGCCCTCATTCTTGACGAGTTGGTTGGGATTTAGATTTCACTTTGTTAAATCTAACTCTCACTTGTTCAATATTGTGTGGCGTTTGTTCACGGGTAGGAACTTCAATATCTTCCTCAGACAGAGAGTATTTCTCATCTTTGTGTTCTGGTTCATTGCGAACAAAGAAGTCAGATTTTTTTTCTTGTTCCTCCTCGTTTTCTGCGGTGTCTTCAGCTTTTTTGTCATTAATAATTTCTTCCTTAGGAGATTCCAAGATGATTTTCCCTTGAGTTTCAGGATGATTATCTTTTGATTTTTCTTTACAAAAGCTCCAAGCTCCCACTGCCAAAGCAATTCCATTTACACCAGCCAAAACATAAAAGCTTGCATCAGACCAGAGATATCATACAATTCCTATCTGAATTACGAAAATATAGATCAATAAGTACCAGAGCAATCCGTTTTTTACCATTTCTTTTCCTACACAAAATAAAACATCTTCTTTCATATTTATTTGACATCTCTTTTCAAGACAAGATACAATCAATACTGATAATATATTGTTTCTTCTGTCTATCATATCCTTATTGATCTAGGGAAAATGTAACTCTCCAAAAAAACTCTGCAAAAATTTGCAAAACTTCAAAAAAAAAATAAAATAATACTGACAAAGGAGTTTGCAACTCCTCAATACAAAAATTTTTATTCTTTTATCAAAGAAAAATGATCAAAAAAATTGCTACCTTTATGATGGGGCTCGCTCTGATATCTTCTTCTAGTTTGGCTTTTGTAAGTGCAAGTGCTGATTCAACAAAACCAAAAATAGAAGCTAAAGGTTTCTGATTAAATACTGACTATTCTAAAAGTATTGGTGTTGCAGGAGCAGGAGATGACAAGGGTAATGGCCTTCTTAACGTAGTAAAAAATTTCATAAACTTTGTATTATGATTATTGGGGTTGATTACCTTGATTATGTTGCTCTGGTGAGGATTTAATATGGTAACCTCAGCAGGCGATAATCAGAAGTTTTGAGATGGGATGAAGATTTTGAAAAATGCTGGTATTGGACTTGCCTTTATTGCACTTTCATGGATGATGGTATCAATGATCTTTTGGGTGATTTGACAGATTGGTGGTTAAGTGTAAGATAAAAATTTTTTATTCTTTTATTAAAGAAAAATGATCAAAAAAATTGCTACTTTTATGATGGGTCTAGCTTTGATATCTTCTTCTAGCTTGGCTTTTGTTAGTGCGGATGACAATACATGGGGTAGTACTGGAACGGTATGAGAAATCAATAGTAAGATAGGGGGCTTCGGTACACATAAAGGAGTGTCAGATATATGAGTTGCTGGAGGACAAGCTGGAAAAACAGATAATTCTTTGATTGGTGTAGTAAAAAGTTTCATAAACTTTGTATTATGATTATTGGGGTTGATTACCTTGATTATGTTGCTCTGGTGAGGATTTAATATGGTAACCTCAGCAGGCGATAATCAGAAGTTTTGAGATGGGATGAAGATTTTGAAAAATGCTGGTATTGGACTTGCCTTTATTGCACTTTCATGGATGATGGTATCAATGATCTTTTGGGTGATTTGACAGATTGGTGGTTAAGTTTCACAATCTTAAAAACAATCACTATTACTCGCTACTTATGGTGGCGAGTTTTTTTATTTGCTTTTTTTTTGAGGAAAAGTATATATGAACCTATGATGAAAGTCAGATTTATTTTTCTTTTTTATTATCTATGCTTAGTCCAAACTATCGCTATATTGCACTTGATTTTGAAACGACTGGTCTGGACTTGCAAAGTGATGAGCCTATTCAGATTGGGATCTTAGAGTGTGATGCAGCGGGGAGCTTTATTGCAGGATACCAGTCGCTTCTACGCCCTTCTAAACCCATCAAAGAACTCAAGACAGTTGTTGGATTTATTACGGGGCTTTCTGCAGATTCATTGCAAGATGCACCTACTCCAGCAGAAGTTGAGTCTGAAATTCAGCATTTTTTTTGACCAAATACGATTATTGTTTGACATAATATTGCCTTTGATCTTCATTTTTTACAAAAGTTTTTTCCTTCATTAACATTTGCTGATGCAATTGATTCCTTTAAGCTTTCTCAGTCATTATTACACTATGTGCCAAGTTATGCTCAAGAGATTTTGATTGCCCAGCTCCAATCTAAGCCAGACTTTCAAAAATTTCTTACTTCGCTAAAATTTAGTGGTGAGTTAAATTTTCATGATGCTTTTGTAGATGCTAAGTTGTCATTGGCTTTGTTTTGTTATTTGCTAGACAAGATTCAGATTTTGATTGCTAAATATCCTATTCTTGAACATTTTATCTCTCAGAGTGAGTGAAGGCTAGCACAGTTGATTCAAAAAAGTGGTAAAAATCAGACTTTATTGTCTTTTTCTCTCCCAGAACTCAAAAAAATTACACCGCCGCACACTCAAATGATCTCTGGAAAGTATCCTTTTGATCTCGCTAAATATCGTGATAGAAAATCCTATCAAATTAGAGATATTGATTTTAAAGACCTTCTTTCTTCACTTGCAAGTCAAAAAAACATTATTCTTGCATTTTCAACCAAAGCAAAGCTTGATATCGCAAAAAATCTCCTTACTGATCTATGAATCAAGAATCTTTGATTTGCTAAAGAAGAGCAAACACTGAGTCCACAAGCGCTTGATCGTTTTGCAAAAAAAGGAAAGTATTCTGAAGCAGAGCTTGTTTTTCTTTTGAAGTATTTTTCACATTTAGAGCAGGGGCTTGGGGTGCTTGATCTCAATTCAAAGGAAGATTATGAAATCTATACTGCACTCAAGGATCAGAGAAAGACTGTTAATTATCCGATTGTTTTGACTACACATGGAGGATTGTTTTCTCTTATTGAACAAGGAAGGTATCAAGATTATTCAATTTTCTTTTTTGATTCTTCTTGGTGGTACAAGAGCTTCAATACTTATCTTTCGCGCTCTTATGATCTCAATTATACGCTCAATTTTCTTGATATGCTTGCTTATAAGTATCATCTCGCTCTCGAATATGGCGATAAAACAAAAGAAGAAGTCTGAATTTTGACCTCATTTATCGAATTTTTTACGGTTTTTACAGGAGTTTTAGGACAGGAAACTAAAAAATTCTTTACACATACCGATGCTACGACGATGACCCTTGATCCTATCAGGGATAATGTTGCATTTTATCAGACCAATAAGCTTCTGGAGAGATTTGCTGAATTTAAATCTTCGCTTTCTCAGGTTCTTGATGAGGCAGAAATGCAGACTTTGCGAAAGCAGATCGACCATATGTTTAAGATTTTTGAGTCAATGTGTGTCGTAGAAAAGAAGATGTATTCGAGATCAGATTTCTATTTTCTTTATTCTGAGGAGGTAAAATTTACTACGCGAGCTGAGTTTTCTGAAAGTTTTGGGCAGCACAAGACACTTTTCCTTTCAAATTATGATCTCAATTTGCCAGCTCTGCTTGAATTGCCATCTCAGCAAGAACAAAAAACTGAATGAGAAGAACAAATGCAGAACTCTGATTCCACCACCGATAAACTTATGCATTTAAGTAAGACAGCTTCTGTATTAAAATTTCTTGAAGATTTTGATACTACAAAAATACCAAATGCATTAATCTTTATTCTCTCTGTGCAAAAGGATCAGTCAAGAGAGCTATTTGAAGAAATGATTCATAAAGGGTTAGATCAGAAGTATCTTCTGTTGGTAGAGAATATTACTTGATGAAGTGGTAAGAATCTCTTTAAGGCAAAGACACAGGGGGCAAAAGTTATTATCTGAGGGTATAATTTCCTTCTCCAACTTTTTGCTCAAAAACTTGCAATTTCCCAGCTTATCGTGTATAATTCTAAAGGAGCCCAACAGGATCTTATTTTTAATGATATAGTACGATATGGTAGAGAAAATCTTCGCTAGTTTTGACAAACGAGATTTCTGGAAGTTGCTTGCAACAACCTTGTTTTTCTTTTTGTTGTTTTCTTTTCGAAATCGAGTTGGAGAAAAGCCGGTATCGCTTTTGCAGGTTGATTATTTGTCTCAGGATCAGGATTTAGATCGTTCTTTACCGGAGCAGGAGCATGGTAGTCCTGTAGATCCTGTTTACTTTCTCTCTTATCTCTGTCAGCAAAAACCTTCCTATTGTCAAAAGATTACTTATTCTGGAGATTTGTCTGACTTAGACAAGTTTGAATATACAACACAGTACTTTACGATTCTTTCATTTCTTGACCAAAATAAAAAGTTTGGAATCCCTGTCGAGTCAGCACTCAAAACCTTTATCATCAACTCACAAAAGGGTAAGAGACGCTGAGGGGCTACGGCTTCCAGAATTACAATCAATCTCGACTCTATGGGAGAAAAGTCTGAATATCGAGGAGTGCTTACTCATGAATTTGGACACATTGTCGATCTTGGATCACTTCAATGATCTCAAAAAATAAAAAATCCAGACTTCACAGAATTTGGTAAGCCTAAATTTGCAGTTGATGATCCATCGCTTGAATATTATCGCTTCTCTCGAAATTCCGAAACTATTAGAAAAAATATTGCTCAGAAAAAAGATTTTTGTTCTGGCTATGGGATGTCAAATCCGTTCGAAGATTTTGCAGAGTGTCATAATCTCTATCTTAATAATGCTCATCTTTTTAGGCAGATGGCTCAGGAGTCCAATATTATGAAAAATAAATATAACTTTTTTGCTAATCTCTTTGCTAATGCTAAGCTTCAGGACAATGGGGCAAAGCTCCTTTATACGCAACGAAGGCCTCGAGATACGACGGTGATTTAGTTCAGATAGTAGGTCTCTTCAATGTTCAAATAATCACTTTCATTTCAAATCACAAAAGAAGGAAGAAATCAGATTTTTTCTTCTTTTTTTGTGTAAGCTCAAAAAGTATCGATGAGAACTGGGAAAAAATTGCTTGAAAAAAAAAACAAATCATTATATTAGTATAAGCTATTGTTTACAGTGTGTTTGTTAAGAGGATTGTAGAAGTGTTGATTGGCGTCAATGGGTATGAGAAGTGGAGTTTGGTATTTAAATTACTCTTTTGTGAGTATTGGGGGCATAGACCTCTACTCAAATAGTCAGAACTTTTTTGGGAGTTTTGACCTCTGCAATGCAGATTTTTATTCTTTTATCGTATTGTGATGAACAGAAAAACAATGGCGTATGCACTCGCCTCAGTTAGTGCAATTGGTCTTTTGGCTCTTGGAGGGCAGGCTTCAGCAGATTATCAGTGGGTATGTGGTGGAGATCCTGTAGCTACCTGGGATGCCTTGCAAGCGGGTTCTCCTGGTATATGAGATATGTGCGGAGATTATTCAGAACCTGTAAACTTCAAAATCCTTAAAGACAAAAATGCTTGGTCTGTAGAATGACCTCGTGCATTTGGATCTCTTTCAGATTTAGCACCAGGGGCTCAGCTTAAAAAGGTGTTTGGTTCTTTGGGGGCTGTTGTTGAGTTGGAGAATAGTTCTGAAGAGTCATGTGCTGATTCTGCAGGAATAACAATCAATGGCGAAAAAGTAATCTCAGGTAAAGAGAAAGATTATGAATCTTGTGATGATCAGGGGAATAATTGTAAAGAAAAAGATAGCTATGAACTAAATTTTGTGTATAATCCTACAACTAATAAAGTATATGGAAAAAAAGTTATCTCAACTCTCAGCGCAAGAAATGGAGATTGAGCTATCAATAAAGCAAATTATGAAACACTCAAAGCAAAGTTTAAGAAAGAACTCAATAGAGATATTTCTGGACTTGAAAATTCTGAGTCAGATGATGTTTCATTTAGTGTAATGGGACTTTATGAGTGTCATTTAGAAAAAGCTGGAAAAACTTTTACTTCTGTATCTGCTCCGGTAGTTGCCGTATCAGCAAAGGCTTCTCCATCAAAAGTTGCTCCTGTGAAAGTGGAAACTCCAGTAACTCCAATTGCATCAGTTGCTACTTATACTACAGACAAGAAAGGATATGCTCAGATCAAGCAACAGCCGCTTTTTGTCATCGCAGCAAATTTTGGATTCAATTTCAAGAAGGACAAAAAAGCTTTGGCTGCATATTTCAATATCCCAAATTACAAGGGGACAAAAGCTCAAAATATGAAAATCAAAGAAGGATTGCTCAAGCAAATTATTGTAAAATAAGGACTTAGGGATCGCAGGCTTTTAGGTATACTTTTGCTGTGCGTTCCCTTTTTTGTTATAGTAGGGAAAATAAAATTCAAAAATCTGACTTTTGGTCTTTTTTATCTTTTAGGTCGTGATAATAATGAAATTTAAGCTCATAGAAAAAATGAATCCACTTAAAAAAGCTGAGCCCAAAAAGCGATTTGCTCAGCCTGTTTATGCAGACAAAGTAACACAAAAACAACTTGCCAGACAGCTTGCAGATTTATCATCTCTCTCAACAGGGGATGTCGCCAATGTGGTTCAAAATCTTGTCGAAGAGTTGCCAAAGATTTTGACTAGAGGAGGAATTCTGCAACTTGGAGATTTTGGTACTTTTCGTGTGACACTGAGTAGTACAGGAGTTGGAGAAAAGAATAAGTTTAGTACCGATACGATTAGACCAAAGATTTCTTTTCTTCCGTGAGTAGAGCTCAAAAAACAACTCTCAAATATCAAGTATCAGCAAGAATAGTCATCAAAATATAAGATCTTGAAGTAAAGCAAATGATCTTTCATAAGAATCTCACTGGTGAAATAGAAAAAAGTAACCAGTGAGAAAATTAAATCTCACTAGTTAAAAAATGACTATTTATAAAAAGCTAAAGGAGTGTCTATTCTATTTCTTCGAAAATAGTGAGTTTGAGAAGAAAATGATTAGTTAAAAGTATTTTTTAATTTTTATTTGATAAAAGGTAAAAGAATAATATAGTAGTAGGAGGAATAAAGAATATTATTAATCTAGATCCTGCATTTAAGGTTAAGTTGATTGTATTGGGCGGAATGATACTTGTAGGGCTCTTGGTAGTATCAGGTATGTTTATAGCTCAAAATGGAGAACTAGGTTTTTTTAAAGAGAAAAACACTCCTGAATCATGCTTTGAAGTAGAAATTATTACCAATAAAGTAGCACAAAATACATGTGAATTGCATCAAAATCGCTTGGAGGATGAACAAAAGAAGTTAACTCCTGAGCGTTATTGTGATGGAGAATATTGTATGATGATTCCTCCTGTATATGACAAGCCGCTTTATCATTATACCTTTGATGATATGGTCTCAAATTATTATTGTAGTCAAAGAAGAGATGCGGTGATTATTACCGATTATAGTAGAGATGAGGAGCAATGTGGGGTAAATGTTGTTATCCCTAGAACGATTGAGGGTAAGCAGGTTGTAGCAATAGGTAAACATGCATTTTGATTAGATTATGATAAAAGGAGAAATCCAAACTACCTGAAACTTGAGCAGGTTGTATTGCCAAAAGGCTTAGTATGGATTGATGATGAAGCATTTGCGAGTAATAATCTATCTGGAGAGTTGATTTTGCCGAGTTCCCTCAAGGCAATTGGGGAGCGAGGATTCGGAAATAATAATCTTGAGTCAGTTAGATTTAATCAATGATTGGAGGTGATTGAGTCAAAAGTATTTAGAAACAATAAACTATCTCATATTGATCTTCCTGAAAGTGTTGCTTATATTCAAAATGAGGCTTTTCTTAAAAATCAAATTGAGTCAGTTCACTTGCCTGTAAATCTGAATGAGGGCACAAAAGTAAATCCTGTGACAATATTTGATCGCGGAGTGAAAATTGAATAGAGACAAAATCAGATTTATGATTATTTTGGTATAAGTAAAATATATTTTTATTTTTTAAGAAATTAATATGACAAGAGAAAGTAGTACAAAGGTTTTACAAATTACTAGAGATGAAAAAATGATATTGGATGGGAAGGTGCTGTCAGGAGTTTATTCTCATCGTAGCTTTTTTGGTCTTTGTCATGAGATGAGAGAGTTTGTTATCCTCCTTGATAAGGTTATTTCTTCTGAATTGCTCTATGGAAGGAGGGTAAATAAACTTCAGTTTTTTATAGGAGTTGTTATCTTCTTATTGAGTTTTTGGGTGATGAGTAAGAGCGTTTGAGGCGGAATTGTTATGATGTTGATAGGTTTTTGAGTGACTGCGGCATCAATAACCTCTAATATGCGTTTGACCTTGGGGTTGATATGAGGATCTAAAAAACTTATTTATATTCCTCCTATTCTTAGGGAAGAGACACAGCAATTTGTAGCAAATCTTATTGATGCTATAAAGTAGTATTTTATATTTATGCTTTAGCGGAAAAAATGAAAAAAGTGTTAGGAATTTTAGGTTTAATAGTGGCACTGGCTTTGTGATGATGTGGGCTTTGATCTTTAAAAGATACTTCTAGTAAAGAGGATCTTATTTTCAAACAAGTTGCAATCAAGGATGTTTTTGAGGTAAAAGAGGTTCGAAAAGAGGAGTATGGGGTAGATCTTCTTTTTTCAGGGGATAAGTATGGATCGTTTGTTATTAAGGGGGTTGAACAAGCAAATCCCAATGAGGAGAGTTTAATGCAAAATTACTTTGAAAGTGGATTTGCTTATGAAGTAGATCAAGGAAGAGCTTTATTGATCCCTATTCTGACCAATCCGACCATGCATGAATCTAGATATCTCAATTATTACTACGATATTCAGTCACATACAGGACACTTTTTGGACAAGGTATGTGTAGGAACTGCTCAGGCTACACTATCAGGATCTATGGTAAAATATCTTTATCAGCGAAAAGATTTTGACTGGATAGGATCTCTAGGAGATAATGCCTCTGCAATGCCACTAGAAGAGTGGAGGTATTGTGATCTCAAAAATTATTCCTCAGGTTCAATTTCAAACTATACCTATCTCTCTGAGCAGTGGAAGCATCTTCAAACAGGAGATCAGACAAAACTCCAGCAAGTAGAAAAAGAGTTGATCTCAGCATATTATCAGCTCATGACTAATAGAGATTTTGATAGGCAGTATGCGGTATCTCTTTTTAAGTGAGCAAAAAAAGATCACAACCCTTTTCGGGAGCGATATGATGAGCTGTGGAGTGGTGCGGTAAAATCGATCACTCCTCAGTGAGATCATAGCTATGAGGTCGCTAATACTTTGGAGTTTTGTTACAAAGATCCAGAGCGAAAGGCTGAGATGTGAGGATCAACGACTCCATATGATTGTGATCATCGTGATAGCAAAAGTTACAAATCTACCAAAAAGATTGTCCTCAGAGATGATAAGGTCTATGTCGATACCCTCGACTCCAGAGAGACTACCAAGAGACGAGTTTGTGACAAAGTTGTCAAAGATGATCGTAGATCAATTAGGCCGATTATAGCCAAAGAGCAATATCCTGGCGATTCAGAATCTTATTGGACTATCAAGGGAGAGGAGGATCATCAGACCTGTTCAGATTTTGTTTATCAAGGACGTATAGATTGAGAGTCAATCATGGGCAATATCGCCGGTGATTTAGATTGTTGAGATAGAGGGGAGCAGTGTCAAAAGTCAGAACTAAATCGGACTTCTTCTGATGGAAAGCATAAATATTTTATTTCGGCGTCTGAGGGATTTACTTCAGATGAATCAGTTTCTCCTGATGGGGTATGGAAATTTACTATAGATTGAATAAAGGTTGATCATAAGCTTATTGATGGACGAAAGACTGATGATAATTCTTTTGTGTACAAAAAAGATAATAATCGCTTTTATTTAGTTGAAACTTATCCATTTGCATGATTTTGTATGTTTCAAGATCTTCCTATGTTTAGTGATGATGAGATCAATCAAAAAGTATGACTTGTTACCAAGGAGTGTCGTATCGTAGGAGAGGATTAGAGGGCTTTACTTTATTGAAAGGAATTAAAAGATGAGATTTTTTGTCCTCAAGGGGAGTATATTAAAAATATGAAGTGTAGTAGGATTTTCGAGTTTAGGGGTATTTAGTTCTGCTTTTGCTAATTATATTCAAAATGATATCTTTATTGGGAATAATGCTAAACCTTATGTAAGAAATATTCAATATGCTCCAGCTGTTAGTTTGTTCAAAACTATTAAATGAAAAAATACAGATAAAGCCTTTGCTCAAAAACATTGAAAGGCGCTGATTGGAATTATTGATGGTTTTCTTAATACTCAAAAAGACCTTGATGGAGAAAAAAGGAAAATGGTTTCTATTTTGCTCAATATCTTAAAAGATCATTATAATGAATATGGTACTGACAAGGTTAGCAATAACACCCCAACTATTAACACTAATAATGATTCAAACTCTCATGTAAGACCAAATAATAATACCAAAACAAATAATAATTCAGGACTCACTCCAAGTAGTGAGTATGATAATGGTAGTATAAGTTATGATAATGGATTTAATGATTTCTTTGATAGTCCATCAACTTCTAAATCTAGTAATAACAATAATAATTTTGGTAGCGGTTTTGGTGATGGATCTTCTAAGTCGGGTGCTTATACAGTTGAACAATTGATTAGAGATACTGGAGTTTCTAATTCAGTGGCTAAAAGATGGGTGGAAGGACAATACACTGCAAGATGTGCATTTGGAGATTGTGGTGTATTGAAAAGAGAAAATTTTGCACGAACAATTAAAATGGCTAATTATCTAAAAAACAATATTGGTGTAAGAGATTCTGATTCTCAAGATGAAAAAATTGTGAAAATATATAATTATATTAATCAACATGCTGAAGGTAAATCTATCCCTTTCCCATATGCTCGAGCTTCTCCAGAACTTAATCAATGGTTAGCAGAGCATCCAGAAGTTAGAGATGGGGATAAAGTGCTTGAAACATGGAATGGATCTTGTGCTACTTTGAGTTCATTATATGCAGAATTCTTACACCTCGCTGGAGTAGATGCTACTATCTACTATGTTGGAGGTATGGCTTCTAACGGACAAGGAGGACATGGATTCTTGGAAATTAATGGAAGGTTTTCAGATGTCACTAATCGATGATCTACTGATAATCCTTTCTCTTGACCATCTCTTGAAATTAGACCAGATTCTATTTCAAGGCATACGACTTAAGATGGTAAAAATTTAAAAAAGTTTTTTTGAGGGGCGAAGTATCGAATAGAAGGTTTAAGGCAGGATAAAATTCAAGATTGTTTTTGGACTAAAATAATATAGTCACAAAGTATAGTTCCTTGTCAAAGAGGATTGTATTGTAGTTTAATTTTGTGCTATAATTAAGTGATGATAGTGGATTCTCTTGGTAAAGTATTTGAGGCTTATGACTGAAAGTCTCAGCATATGCATTTTATTGCTATTTCAAAACTGTATGATCAATACCTATCTTATCCTTATCGACTTAGATTTGTCAATTTAGATGGAGAGTTTTTTATCGGTACAGAATATATGCTTCACAAAGTATCAAGTCTAGATAGGGTGTGTTTGATTTCATTTGCTTCTTGAGTATTTGTGGTGTTGTGTGAGGATCAAAAGCTTGTTGTACATGGAGGAGTTTCTATGATGACAAAGGATTTGCTCTTATGAATTAAAATTGCAAGATATATCAAAGGTGTTATCTTTTATGATGAGGTTGTATCATTGAGCTATCCAGAGGTTGATTATTATTTTGATCAGAAATATATCATTCAGTCAACTAAAGGTGGATATTTTATTTATGGATATGGAGATATTTTGCTAGGATAAGACGAGTAGTAATAGGTGGAGATATTTTTCCCTCTTTAGAGTTTCTAATCTCTTAAAAGAAAAAAACAAAAAGTCTGACAAAATCTATGATCACTTTTTCTTGCTCAAGCAAAATAAAGTAATCAAAAAGAAAAAGTCAGACTTTTTTCTTTTTTTGAATATTTGATGTTTAGTAGGATATTTTGTTGGATGATTAATCCGATAATCTTTCACTTGATTTTTTTTGCTGTTTTTGTATACTGAAAAAGTGTGATGTGTGGTGCCCTGACAGAGTGGTCTATTGTACAGGTCTGCAAAACCTCGGTTCGTGGGTTCGAATCCCACGGGCACCTAATCAAAAAACTCTGTTGAGCCGAGAGCAATTCTCAGTTCTGTACAAACTAACTAAAGTTTGTAATGCTACGAAGCCGTATAGATAAGCTCTATACGGCTTTTCTTTATATACCAAAAAAAAGAACTTAGCCTGCCGTATTACTGCAAAAGATGATCGGTCTAAAAGTTTGGTGAGTGAGGTGTTAGTTCTGTGTGGATTTGCAAAGACAATAAATATTATTTTTTGTATTCAAAAAATATAACTTTTTAAAAATAAAATATAAAAAAGGCTTAAAGTCTGATTAAATTCACGATCACTTTTTCTTTGTCTGTCAAAATAAAGTGATCAAAAGGAAAAAGTCAGGCTTTTTTCTTTTCCAAAATCCAGCCTCTAGAGCCAATGCGAGATTTAAAACAACCAATTTTTATAAAAAGTGATAAAATAACTAAAAAATCTCTTGATTTTTATTTTTATTTCCATATATATTGTCATCGTCATCATAGACAGATGAATCTGCGGATATGATGTAGTTGGTGTAGCATAGCAGACTTCAGCTCTGTTTGTACGGGTTCGAGTCCCGTTATCCGCTATTTACACTACATTATAAAGTACAGATGTTTGCAAATATTATTCTCGGATTGTTGTTGTGTGGCGTGGGGCTTTTGCTTTGTTACTACGCTACTCAGCTTGTGGGTATTTTTGGTAGAAATGCACGAGCAGAGAGAAATCTTGGAGGAACGAGAATTATGATTATTTTGATTGGGTTCTTTGTTGTGGTGTTTGGTGTGTTTGTGATGTTTGGAATGTATAAGGCTTCAAATCCAGTTGACAGTGTTGGTTCGTGATTTGTTGCAAGATAGTTTTTTGGGCTCTTAGCTTAGTTGGTAGAGCGCCTGCTTTGCACGCAGGAGGTCAGGGGTTCGACTCCCCTAGAGTCCAAATTTTGTTTAATGGGGAGATGGCAGAGCGGTCAATTGCATCAGACTGTAAATCTGACGCCTCACGG
>ERZ773267.1264-NODE-1264-length-14377-cov-3.449867_pt1 | contig 14377 bp, 25 predicted proteins | sample MGYA00511959_ERZ773267 | MGnify/ENA primary metagenome ERZ773267 (study PRJEB29015, sample SAMEA2738165) | human oral metagenome | biome: human oral; feature: human-associated habitat; material: saliva | place: China | collected 2240 ... | reverse complement strand
CCTTTCTCTTGCCTTCGATGTGGTAAAAGGCGAAAGCGTTAAGTTCTTCAAGGTATTTAGCCTTATCTTTCTCTAAAGTTCTTTTTTTAATACCTCTCCACTTGGCAAACTCTTCATTTGTAAATTCTCCTTTTAATAGCTCATTATTTTCATTAAGCATTTATATTATTTCCTTTCTATCTTAAGAATTGAATGATTTTCTCATTCTATCACATGTAAATATTGTGGAAGATGAATTTTTATGATTTGCCCTAGTTTTTTTAAAAAATTCCAAAAAAAAACTACCATTTTTTTTAACTATATATAATACTCTATAGTTAAAAAAAATGGTAGTTTTTCTTAAGGGTGAAAAGGTAGACATTTTTTTTTGCACCCCTAACTTTAATTTTAGCATGTACACATGTTTTAAGGGTGACCATTTGGTCTCTGGGTGTTCCTTTTGTTTTTAAATCCTTAGTCTTAAAAATTTTCAAATCTCTATACCTTTGAAATCATTTGGTCTCTGTATTAATCAAGAATATTTGGTCTCTGGAGGTTCCTGCTAAATTACTTTTCTCACATCAATTTCAAATTTTCCCGAAAAACACCCCCCACAAATACACTTTAATAAGATATTCTCTACAAGACCTCGCTGAGGTCCATCGACCCGCGTGCGGGTTGTAAATTGTCAGATAATTTAACCAATGTTGTGAAATTTTCAGATAATTTACACCTGTCAAATTGTCTAAAAATTCCCGAAATATCAGCAAATTGTCAGACTATTTAACAAATATCATTGAATTGTCTGATAATTTAACAATTATTCTCAAATTGTCTGACAATTATTCTGAAAATTGCTAGAGTTTGGGGTTTAAATTGTCTGACAATTCATGTTCTTTTGTTCAATTGTCAGACAATTAATTGTCTGAAAACTTATCAAATTGTCTGACTATTCACTCAAATGTATAAATATAAATTGTCTGACATTTTAATAAATTATCAGATTATTCAAAAAAATGTATAATTATGAATTGTCAGACTATTTATTAAATTATCAGCAAATGTAACTGTCACATTTGTTACATTACTTCTTTGTGCATTTTATACAATGGCTTGAAAGTTTTTTTCAGTAGGCTACAAAATACTTGTTTCTACAAAAAAACAGCAAAAACTTTTATTTTTTCCCTTATATAGAAAAAACAAGAACAAAGGAAAATAAAAAACCTTTAAAAACTTAGTAAATACAAGGCTTTAAAAAAAATAAAAAAATTTTTTAAAAAGTGCTTGACATTATTTTTTTTATCGCCTATACTTAGGTCAAGCTTAAGGGCGAAACAAAAAACCGACTTTATAGCTCACCGAAAACCGCAAAGAGGTTTTTCGATAAAAGATAAAAAACGCTTGACAAGGCGAAAACATTATGTTAATGTAAAGGTGTGAGGCGGAAACGCTCACTGAAAGCAAAGAGAGGTAAGAAATATGAAGAACTTAAACAATTTGGAACTTAGCAACATTATCAATGCACTTGACGGAAGAAAAGCTGACAACCTCAGAGGGTTGCAGGATTTGAACCGCTATACCTTTACCATAGTACGTGGTTATAGGGTAGACGTTGACGGCTTCGGCATAGATGTAGAAGCTGACACACCAGAAGAAGCAGTTAAGGAAGCTATAAACAGTGTTCTTGGCACTGAAATAGTTGAAAGGCTATTAGATGATTCAGTGATAAACGTAAACCGCCTATGGTACTTAAGGGCGGAAGGGCAAGACAGTCTAATATATGAGTTAGTCTTTAGGACATATGATAAGGTTTATCGTACAATAGATAGCATAATGTAAATTTTTTAAGGCTGTAGCAAATAACAAGACTACAAGGCTGCAGCCTTTTTTCAAAGATAAGGAGATAAGAATATGAGAGTAGAATTTTGTAAGGGCAATAACAGTTTTTATATTGGTAGTGTAAAGTTGCCAATAACTCCAAAGGATAACGGTATAGGATATCTTCCTACACCAGAGGTGAGAGAAGTAGTTGCAGTATCTTGCGGTGATTATGTAGAGTATTACGCTGATACTGGTGTAGCTATCGAATTAACAGCTTCTAGATTTTTTAGAGAAAACAGCTTGAAAGTGGCAAAAGCTATTGCAAATGGCGACCGCATAAAGATATCAAAAGCCTTGTTAGTAGTAATAACTGAATTCCTAGAAGCATGGGACGGAACAATCTTTGAATGTCCAACAGGTGCAATAATCTTTGAAGGTTCAAAAGAGTATAATACAATTAAGTTCTGGATGTAATAATAAAGTGCGGAGGGTAGCTCCTCCGCCATGAGAAAAAAGAGGTTTAATTATGGAAATAAAGATATTTAAACCAAACAATGAATATTATGTTGAGTTAGAAAAAGCAGAAGATATTATTAAGTTACCTTATAATTTTTGTAGAGCATATCCAATTAAATGTTTATTGGAAAAGTATGATAATGGCGTTAAAATGATTACATATATAAGGGCCTATGATTTTTATGAAGATGAGTTCTTTGATATAACTCAAGAAGAATATATTACAGAAAAAATTCCAGAGTTATATAATTTGTTAATTGAAGAGTTTTAAATAACCAAGGTGCGGGCTCCCGCAGTCCGCACCGCTTAATAAGGAAAGGTAGGAAGCAAATGATTAAATCAATAGTAAAGGTAACAGGCCTTAAGAAAGTAAATGGGACGCATATATTAATAGTATCTCAAAAGAAAGTTGTTAGAATGTTAGCGTACTTGTGTACTGAACTGGACAATCCAGAAGATATAGTAATTGGAGATTATTATGAACTCGGTAAACTTAAAACACAAACTGAAAAAGTTGATACCATGTTTGGAGTTCAAGATGTTGGTTTATTCTATAAGTGTGAACTGGTACATCAAAACACTGGGCAAGTTCATGATTTTACTTACATAACAAGTTCAAGAATCTGAAAATGAAAGGCGGATTTCACAGTCCGCTTTTTCTTTTAAGTGAAGTTTGAGGTGCGGCGGCCGCATCTTAAAAATTCTGGCCAGCCCGCTTGCGCGGCGTAACAATTTTCTGACAATTTAGCATTCGTTATAAAATTTTCAGACAATTTAACATTTGCAAATTGTCAGAAAATTCCCGAAATTGTTTATACAATTAAATTGTCAGACAGTTTAAACAATTGTGTACACAAATGAAAGTCCATTCAATTGTCAGATAATTTAATCCGTTATCAGATAATTTATAAATATGCAAAAATTATGAATAGTCTGACAATTCATTAAATAGTGCAACTTTTCAAAAAGTGTTGACAAAATGATTTTTAAGTGATATAATGTACACATAAGATAAAGAAAGGGTGGGGCTAAGGTAAAGCCCCAAAGGTGGAAACTATGTTAGTAAAATTAATGGGTGGCAAGGATATAAGCGGCGGCGTTCAGCTGTTTTTCGAGAGCAATTTTGAGTTGTTCCCAGAGCCGTATCTATTCGATATTATGTGTGATGGTATGTGCGTGACTTGTTTCGGGCAATCAGAGTATGAGTTCCTCCATCAGAAGACGGAATATGTTGTTGAGGTAACTCAGACAATAGGCGAAGAAGAATTTTTCAAGTTCGAGCATAGGTTCGACTCGGGTTCAAAAGCTGAAACACTTGCCGAACTATTGGAAGCTAACCCAACGGTGACAACAGCATTAATAGAAGTTAATCACTTCAGCTTAAACGATATCCCGTATAAGGGCACTAGGGTAATCAAAGTTCACGAGCAGACAGAATTTTAATATAGCGGGGAGGCAATCCCTCCCCTTGAAATAAGAAAGGTAGGTTATTTTATGAGAAGAGAAATTGGAATTTTTGAAGGTTATGTTGTTTATAATGATGTAGTAGTTGACACAGTTAGCAATGTCGAAAACGGAACATACACCGCAGACATAGAAGAAGGCTTAGTAGTTTGGGCGACATACCCAGAAGATGCAGAAATTACAGCCGGTTTTTACGGAGATGTGTCGTTAGAAGTCCCACAGATGGCAATTGATAGGTTCATAACCCGAAATACAGACGACTTAGTATCAAGCTATACCAGATATATGAAAGGTCCGACCTTAGAGGTTGAAAAAGGGTTCAAGATGAATATTTATAGAGGCAACAAAAGAGTTCATAGCTTCTTTGTAAGCGAGAGATTCGGAAGAAAATATAAGGCATTCTTAGAGGAATAAGTAATGCGGGGATGCGGGAGCCCCTTAACTCCCGCAGCATAAAAGAAAGGAAGGTATAAAAATGATATCATGGTTCGAGTGGGGTGTTATAGGTTTTATAATTATAGCGTCAGGCTTAGTATGGCTTATAACAAATCCGGAAACGGTTGCCGCATTCTTCATAAAGCTTGAAAACCTCATATGGCGAGGAAGCAGGGATATTTCAAAAAGAATTACTGGAGAAAAATATTTTTTGGTTTATTACAAGGGATTTAAAAAGTATCATCAAATTTACTTAGCTTCAGAAGATAACCCAAAAAAGGAATTAAGAAAAAGATATAACGCCTATCTTAACACAATAGGAAAAGGAAACTTGATAAACAAGCGTGAACTTATAGTAAAAGCAATTTGGTTATAGCGGGAATGGGTGGATAATCTCCACCCGCCGCAATGATAATGACAGTAAAAGTAAGAGATAAAATTGGTTCAATGGAAATAGAAGATAATGGATATACAAAAGAAGAAATAAGAGGAATAGCAGAGGAATTTGTTTTAGCTATACTTAGTGATTTCTGCGGGTATGAAGGAAAAGAGGTTAATGAGGAATGGAAATATTAGATTGAAGATGATAATTCTATTTGAAATTGAAAAAACATTATAGGCCCCTCAAATAAGCGGGGGCCCGCCTTGATTTTCCGACGGCCCGCTCTCTGGCCGCAAATTTTCTGACAACTCTCGTTAAAAAGAAAAATTTTTAGATAATTATCTTTTGTGGAATTGTCAGATAATTCCCGAAATTATCAGACGAATGAAACTTCTTTCAATTGTATAGACAATTTGATAAATCGTGCAACTTTTCAATACCCTATTGACAATCAAAAAGAAAAGAAGTATAATGTACACATAAGATAAAGAGAGGGGATACCTAAAATGAAGAATTACAAAGTGGAGATTTATAACAACCTTGACGACTTAGTCAAGACTATGGAAATGACCGAAGCGGAACTGCTCAAGCTAATGCGTGAGTTTGATAATAGCTTTGGCTGTAGGGTATATCAAAATAACAGAAGAATTTTTTCAATCAATATGTAGGGGGTAGTAAAATGGAAATTCTTATAATTATCGGTTTTTGGCTACTGGTTATTTTCGCCAGTATCGGAGCTTGTACCGTAATATTTAAAATAACTAACTACTATGTTTTGCATAGCCCATACCGCACAATTTGCCTAGTCTATAGCTTAGACGGTAGCCATTGCAAAGTGTATAACAATTCAAATCCTTACTACTGCATGGAGAAGTTCCAGAGTGAATTTAAGTACAAGGACAGAAGTTTTTTAAGAGTAAAGAAAATTAAGATATTAAAGTAATCCACCATAGGGGGTGTAAAAGCCCCCGCCCTAAAAGGAGATAAGAATATGAAAAGATTAATGTATGTTGAAGCAGGATTATCTGGTATATATGACGCTAAAATTTTAGTAGGTGAATTTACAGAACGTGACCTTGAGGGAATAGCTCAAAGAATGGCAGATGAAATGGAAGATGATTATATGGAGTCATTCTCAGAAGCTGAAGATGAGGGATATGATTTTCATGAAAGTTGGTGTTGGGATGCTCCAGTAATTGCCCCAGAGTATGAAAATTTAAGTTTTACCCTACTATTGCAGACAGTAGCAAAGTTAGGATATGATGATTTTGCAGAAACCTATTGTATATTGGAGGAATAAAAAAATGAGAGTCATGGTATTTGTTGATAGCGGACTGATGGGCATAGAAAAAATAGCAATTCTTCATGGGTGCGACACAGAAGCGGAAATCGAAATCAAGGCTGAAGATATTGCGGATAGATTATATGTTGAATATAAAGAAGCTATCCTTGAAGCGGAAGCCGAAGATGAAGATTACAATTTTTACGAGTGTTGGGTTTGGGACGGCTATCCAATAAAAGAGGAATATGAGTATATCACAGATGAAGTTCTACTGGAAGACGCTCATAGAATAGGAATTTATAACTTTTCAATATATACTGCGAGACAGAAGAGTAAATGCGGGGACCTCCTTCACTGGGGGTTCTTTTTGTTTGGCGGTTCGCTGACGCTTGCTAGGCGAACCGTAATGTCCTTTTGTCAGAATGTTCTGAATATTTCAAAACTAAAATTAAATTGTCAGATTTTTTACCCTTAATCCCGCAATTATCTGCAAATGTAACATAAATTTTTAAAAAGTTCAACACTAATCCTATTGACATTATTTAAAAAAATGATATAATACTAATATAAGATAAAGAAACAAAGAGAGGTAATAAAAGATGTATGTATGGTTTGATATGGACGGCACAATAGCCAATCTATATGGACAAGAAAATTGGTTAAATGACTTAATTGCGGAAAAGGTAGAACCTTACCTTAATGCGGAGCCCTTGTATGCAGTTGGTGACTTGCTATCGGCATTCTGGGATTTGAAGCTTAAAGGCTATAGCATAGGAATTATAAGTTGGTGTGCTAAAAATGGCACTTCCGCATATAATGAAGCCGTAAAGCAAGCCAAAATCAAGTGGCTTGAAAAACTGAACCTTGACATTTTAATAGATGAAGTAATAATAACTGAGTACGGCAAGGCAAAACATGAAAGTTGTCAAGCATATGGCGGCGGTGTCTTAGTAGACGATGAACCGCAAAATATAGACAACTGGACATTAGGTAAAGTAATCAATGCTAAAAGCAATATATTAACCGCTTTAGCAAGTTTATAAGTAGGAGGTATCGGAATGAAAGAACATACATTTACTATAGAGGAAAGACAAGGTTGGTGCATAGAAAACAAAGTAAGTAAAAATTATTATTTTGAAAAAACGGAAGAACAAGCAATTGCCCTATATATGAACCAAGCCGGCTTTATAATGGAAATGACTGTAAAACAACTGGAAATATATAAAATTATACTATACAAAGTATATAAAGAGAGTGAACTAATATATATAATAATTGCAACAAAAGAAACTGAAGCTATTTTAGAAGCTTGGTGCGACAAATATCAAACAGCTATATTTGATGAAGAAGCGGAAACTATATTATCAATGCTTAAAATGTAAAGGGAGCAGGGGCAATAACTGCCCCTCTGGAGGAAAAAAATGAAGGTTTTAATTTATGTAGATGAAGATACCTATGGCGGAATGCTTGGAATGTATGAAACCGCAATACTTGAGGTAGATAGTATAATAGATAGAAGGATTCCAGACATTGCAACAGACCTGTATTATAATCTATTAGATAATTATTTTGATGAAGAAGACGCAGAACAATGTGACGAAGCTTGGGGATATGTAACATACCCTATAAAAAAGAATATGACCATATGACAATAGAGGAACTTGAAGAAGAAGTTTACAACAAAGGGTATGAGATTTTTGTAGAAGAATATTGCAAAGAAGGGATTTAAAAGATGGTAGAATACAGATTAGTAAGCATAAGACTTGTCGATGACAGAGCAATAAAAGTTAGATTTGAAGAGACAAAAACCTATGAATCGGTTGTATATCAATTTGATAGTATTAGCGAAATAGAAGACTTGGAATTTTTAGGTTGCTATACAATAGAAACGGAGTATGGAAATATTTCAAAAGATGAAATAGAAATCAAAGCAAGAAAAGCTATATCAAATCTTCCAAAAGGAACTACAATAAAAATTCCTTTTGTTCAAAAATACTATTTTACAAATACTGAAAGAGGATTGGTACACGAAGCAATAGTTAAAGAAATAATAACAATTAGTAATTAAAGATGCGGAGGCCCCTATTTGTGGGGCCTCTTTTTTATTGAGCGGTTCGCCGACGCTTGCTAGGCGAACCGTATTTCGCTCGCCCAATTCAATTGCGTACAATTTAATTTCACAAAGTCAAATCGCACCCATTCCCGCATTTTCCCATAATGATTGCACCCAATCTAATTTAACCCAATCCAGTACGCCGATTGTCAAAATTTTCACAAACTCTCCGTCAAAACTCACAAATCCAATTCAGTTTAACATTACATCTTTATGCAAAACAGAGAACCAACAAAAATTTTAAAAAAGGTATTGCGTTTTTTCTTGCTAGGTGATATACTTATATCAAGTTAAGGGAGGGGGAACAAAAAGCCCCCCACCAAAGCCCCTAAAAAAAGTTCAAAAAGTCCTTTAAAAAGTGCTTGACAGAGGCAAGCCACTATGATATAATAAAGGCAGTTAAGGAAGAAAGCCTTAACGGTGCACAAGCGAAAAGCCTACCCCGAGTAGGTCGCCTAATAGGCGTGAACCTTGAAAACTGAATATCGAACAAAAGCCCAATTAACATATAACCAAGGCGGAAGTCCGCCCAAACAAAGGAAGGAATTTAGAAATGGCAAAAAAGAAATATTATTTAATCGTAGACACAGAAACAGCAGGCAACTTACAAAGTCCTTTACCCTACGATATAGGGTATAAAATCGTAGACAGAAAAGGCAATGTTTATGCAGAAAAAGCATTTGTAGTGAATGAGGTTTTTTATGGATTAGAAGTCTTAATGCAGAGTTGTTACTTTGCAGACAAAATACCCTCATACCATGAGCAAATTCGCAGAGGTGAAAAATTAGCTAAGTCGGGCTTTGATATCGCAAGGGAAATGTATGCAGATATCAAAGAATATGGTGTAACCGTAGTAGGTGCATATAACATGGCTTTTGATTTGAGAGCTTTAAACAACTTATGCAAGTTCTTAACCCAAGGCACCAAAGAAAATTGGTTCCCCAAAGAGATAGAAGAATTTATTTGCATATGGCATATGGCAACACAAACAATCTGTTCTAAGGTAAGTTATATCAAGACGGCAATAGAACAGGGCTGGGTGTCTGAAAAGGGCAATATACAGACTTCCGCAGAGGTAGTATATCGCTACATTACGCAACAGTTCAACTTTGTGGAAGAACACAAAGGACTGGAAGATGTTGAAATAGAAGTGGACATTTTAGTTAAAGTGTTCTCAATGAAAGTAAAGGTAACTCAATCAATCAATACAAGCTGTTGGCAGATACCGCAACAGGTAAGAAAAAATAAAGGTTTATAATCTATTGACTTTTAAAAGTAAATAGTTTATAATATAAATGTAACAAAGAAATAAAGGATTTTTAAGGAGAAACAAACATGACAAAGAGAGAAGTTTTAGTAGCAATGAGCAACGTAGTAGCAATCAACACAAATGCAGACTTTATGGACTACATCAAGGCGGAAATTGAGAGACTGGACAATAAGAAGCCTAGCAAGAAGTCAGTAGAAAAGACGGAAGCCAACACAATAATCAAGGATACTATTGTGGCTTTCCTTGAGAGCAATCCAAACAACCAGTACACAATTACAGAAATGCAGAGTGCAAGCCCAGACTTGACAGACTACAGTAATCAGAAGTTGTCCGCACTTATCAAGCAGTTGGTAGATGATGGCAAGATTGACAAGGTAGTTGACAAGAGAAAGTCATATTTCAAGGCGGTGGCGGAAGTCGCCGATGCTGACGTAAATAACGCAGTAGCAGAGTAATCAACGGGGGCAACCGCCCCCCAACAAAGTAACAAAGTAATAAAGGATTTTTAAGGAGAATAAAAAAATGACAAAGAGAGAAATTTTAACAGCATTAGGAAACGTAGCAGAAGTAAAGAACAACGCAGATTTTATCGGATATGTAAATTCAGAGCTTGAGAAGTTGGACAATAAGAAGCCTAGCAAAAAGGCAACTGAGAAAAAGGAATTGAACGACCTAATCAAGGATAGCATTATAGCAGTACTTACAGAAAATGCAGAAACGTCCCTAAGCATTACAGATATGCAGAATGTCAGTGCGGAGCTTTCAGGATATAGCAATCAGAAACTTTCCGCCCTTGTGAAGCAGTTAGTAGATGATGGCAAAGTAGTAAAGACAATAGAAAAGAGAAAATCATATTTCAGTATCCCAGTGGCGGAAACCGCTGAAGCTGAAGTAACAGAGTAAAATAATTGGGCGGTGGATTTTTACACCACCGCCCGCACTAAAAGGTGGTAGGAATGAAACAGATAGACTTGGATAAGTTGGCACTTGAAATCTTTAAAGAGTGCGAAAAAGATGGTGAACCCGTCACAATGGAAGAAGCCTTAGAAATGGCAAAAATGGAAGTGGGAGCACGAGAAGTGAAAAGGGAAGCAACCACAACAGAAAAGAAAAAGGCGGGCGCCCCCAAGAAACCTAGAACGATAAAAGTATCAGATGAAAAAGTAGAACTGTTTAACCTAATCTTTGCGGCGGTCACTGATGAACACCCAACCGCCGCAATCACTAAGGAAAACAAGAACATTGAAGTCAAAATCGGAGAAAAGACTTTTAAAATTGACCTTATAGAACAAAGAGCAAAGAAAAATTAATGGGAAAGCAATTAATAGAAATCAGTGTTGGCAAAGATAGTGCTTATATTGTGATTGAATGTGGGGCAGATTATATGCCCCTCATAGAAGAAACCGCATTAGATGTTGCGACTGATTGGGGCGAATATGATATAGAAACAGATGTTAATGATGTTTATGACTATACTATATATAGCATAAAGGAAGAATATTCTTTACTGGATGCGGAAACATTATGGTATATGAATTATGAAACTATAGTAGATAAAAAGATTGCAGAAGTAAAGGGAGTAAAAATAGATTAAGGACTAGCGGAAGCCGGTTCTTTTTTTTGTTTCCCAAAAGATTGTGTAAAATTAAATTGCGGGCGGCGGTCTATTCTGCATACATCGGATACCGTTTCTCGGGCCGCGGGCGCAGCCTCAGCCCGTAATTCGCACCCACCGCAGTATATGGCAAATTTTTGAGGTGAAAGTTGGTCCACCCCGGCATTCAAGATTTTCCCGATATGCGCGGCGGTCACCGCACCCTCCCGCATACATTGATAAATATAAAAATTTATGATATAATTATAAAAAAAACCTTTTATCACACCCGCTGCCCCGTTAATTTCTTACAATTTTCTTAAGATTAAACTCCTTTCCGCTCCTGCTGTTCTAAAAATCCTGTTATGTATAAAATTACAAAAACCTTATCTTGAACTACAACAGCTCTCCAAATGTTTTCCAGAATTCAAAAAATTCCATACCTTACCACCTGCCGCAACTACACTAATGGTCTAATCCCCGCAATTCTTTGTCCACCTCCCACACATATTAGCGGAATTCGACCCAAAAGAGCAAAACTAGAGACGAATATTGCAAAAAATTACGACCTTTTATGCATAAAAACTAATTTGAACAGTCATAGAGCCCCAAAAAAGCTTTATAAACAGGGATTTCCGCACTAATTAATCACAAAAGAAGAAATAATGGTGAGTAATATGCCGGCTCCCGCATTAAATACAACGATTCTTCACAAATATATGTAGAAGAACCAATATTATCTTGCGGGAGCCCATACCAAAAGAGAAATATAAAGGTTCCTCGGTATTTTACATATTGATTGCTTTGGTCTACAACAAAGCCCCAAAAAAGCTTCACGCCTAAGGTAAATCACTATATTCGGTAACTACATTTACCAATCTCATTCTTGGAGAAGGAGTTAAGGTTCCCGCATCATAATATCCTTCCCAATTAACCAACCCACTTCTGCGGAAGTCCTCTAATATATCCTTTACCTTTTGATTCATTGCCCAAGTAGTAGAAGAAAATCCCAAGGCGGAAACCAATTCTCTAAGAGTAAAGATGTAATCTGTTCCTTTATATTTAGCAAGCTTTTCCGCATTAGCCAAATAAACATATATCTGAACTCCAAACCTATTCCTAGTATTAATTACATATTCCAGCATTCTCTTCTCTATAAGATAATAACGCCCTTCATACTTATAGGGAAAAGTGTAGGCGGGAACCGCCTTACCATTAACTATTACATCTTCCTCTGATATCAATCCAGAATTCTTTAAGTCCTCCATTCTTCTATTATAAGCTTTCTTTTGAGCCTTACAGTCTAGTAAAGCTGCAACTGTATATAATAACTGCTGATTCTTGCGGCAGTTCGCTTTAGTAAGATATAATTTATAACTTAACTTATCTTGAGCGGCTTCCGCCAAACATAATAATTGAGAATAGAGTAAATCATCTATCTCCTTATTGTAGAAATCCTTTTCTAAACTAATTCTTCTTTTCATTTGTTTTTCTCCTTTCATTTTAAATTATTTGGAAATGAGATTATTAAACCCCATCATATTTGGCTGCTGCGGGAACGGGGGTGAACACCCCCGGCCCGACTATTTAAGAAAAGAGGAGAGAGAGGGAAATGAGCGAAGCGATTTTCCAACTCTCTCTCCTCCTATTTAGGGGGCGTCAGCCCCTTCTATTTAGATATCCTAGCAAATTTGTCTTGTTGATGGTAGGAAAAGTTTACCAAATCAGCTAGTTTTTTTGTCTTGTTGTAGGTTGGAAAAGTTTCCCAAATGCTTGAATTTTTAAGACTTCTCCTTTGTTGGTAGGAATAGTTGCCTCCCCTCCTCAAAAGACAAATTCCTTCTTTATTTTCCTTAATTTAAGGTCATAAATTACTGCCAAGAGTTCCAGTCTCTGGGCGGGAACTACACTCCCATTATCTAAATATACTGTATCCAAGCATTCTTCCCACTGAACAATACCTTCAGACTTTAAGACCTCCAAAGTATTTGCTATGGTTGGAAGTAAATCCTTATTTGTTCTAGAGTAGCCTAAAGCTTCAATTAACCCAGTCTTAGTAAACATGTAAGGCTCTTCAATACTTTGCTTGGCGGCTTCCGCAAGATAAGCATATATCTGAACTGCAAATCTACATCCAGTATTAACTAAATACTGTAACATCTTTGTTTCTACAAGACAATAATGCTTACTATTGTCTGGGAAAATATATGCGGACCCCGCATCAACAACCAACCCCAAATCCTTAAAAGCTTTCATTTTCCTGTTTAAAGCCTTTCTTGGAAAGCTATGTTCCAATAATCCGGCCGCCGCATAAATAACTGGCAAATTCCTTATATAATTATCTTTATCAAGATATAACTTCTTTTCTTCTGAATCAAACTCCGCTAAATACAATAGCTGACCATAAAGCAAATCATCTGCTCTTTTGTTATAGAAATCCTTTTCTAAACTAATTCTTCTTTTCATTTGTTTTTCTCCTTTTGTAATCATTCCTACCCAAATTAAATTTTAAGTTACAATAGTTCTCCAAATCAATCTTAGAAAGCACTAATCCTTACATATCTTCCAAATTATAAGCACTTTCCTCAAAGAAAATTCCATTTTCAAGCAAAGTTCCCTTAGCTATTGAAGAGCCTATAGCAACCATAGCCATACTTATAAAGCTTTGGAAATTTTCCTTAGTATCAAGAGTCAAGGCAAGGAACTGGTCTTTTGTAAGTTTACCCTTGAAATATTCATCTCTATAAGCAATAACCTTTTCCCCAAAGTCTTCACCAACATAACTAATACAGAGACTATTCCAAATCTCTTGTTCTTTTTCATTAAAAAATTCATATTTAGTTGCGGAGACCTTTTTAACCCAAACAAATTCACAGCGGCCGTCCCTTCCATGTTTACCAAAAGGCTTCCCATATAGCTCAATTCTAGCTTTTCTAATTAGATTGTATGCGGCGGTCGGTGCTAAGTCTGGATAATCTTTGCCTACACCGACCGCCGCAACAGAACAACTTCCTAAAGCATCTACCCAATACTTTGTTCTAAAATTAGCTAATATTTCATTATATATCTTCTTTCTGTTGGTAATAAAGATTGACTCTAAGACCTTGTCAATAATAATTTTCTTACCTTCAAGATGATAATTGGCAAAATCCTTTAATTCTTCAAGATACTTTGCTTTGTTTCCAGAGATGGTGGATTTCTTAACACCTCTCCAAGTGGCAAACTCTTCTCTTTTTAGTTCACCTGTTAGCAATTCATTGTTTTCGTTTAACATGATAACTCTCCTTTTTTAAATAATATGCGGAAACCATTTCCCGCTACTACATATAATTATTGCAAAAGACTAATATAAAATTTTTGCCCAAAATTTATGGACTTTTTTTTGTTTGTGAATAGAAAAAAGTCCATAAAAAAAAAAAACTCATATATATATACAGTGTTTTTTTTTTTTTTTTGAACAAAATGTATAAAATAAAGAAAAAATATTATGATGCGAGACATAATTGCTATGCATATATCAT
>ERZ773267.1263-NODE-1263-length-14405-cov-33.331289_pt1 | contig 14405 bp, 14 predicted proteins | sample MGYA00511959_ERZ773267 | MGnify/ENA primary metagenome ERZ773267 (study PRJEB29015, sample SAMEA2738165) | human oral metagenome | biome: human oral; feature: human-associated habitat; material: saliva | place: China | collected 2240 ... | reverse complement strand
AATTACCGAAATCCCACCAGACGAAGTAATTCTAAAACCATATCTTCTAAAATAACAATCCGCACGTATAACGTGCGGTTTTTAGGCTACCCTATAAGGGCCTTTACCACACTTCGACCCTTAAGGGCCTTATTCAATTATATACGGAGGCTTTTTTCATCGCTTAAGCTTTTCTCTTCTCATACGCATAGCGTATGGTTTTTATAGGAAACTTCGTTTTCCTATAATAAAAAAGAAGAAATCACTAAAGATTAGAAATTTCTTCTTGACTTAAGTTATCAAGTTTTCTATTGTGATTTATACGATATTGGTTATATTTTTTGATATTATAGCGCCGATAAAAATACATTTGATAGATTGGCTGAAGGTTGTACCGATACTGTTTGTTATTAATTTTATTACATGGATTTGCGGAGAATATTTTGAACGTTGGATAAGAAAAAAAGATTAAAAAATATAATTAAAATTAAAGGAATTTCGAGATGTAATAATCTGCAAGCTAAAGATAAAATTCACCGAGCTCTTTAGAGCAAGAGATGCTTATTAACCGTTAGGTCAATATGATAGGAAGATTAGGAAAGATAAATTCTATCTTATATAAATAATATTTACATGTATCACCCACTTTCAAATAGGGGCAGAAAAAGACCGTAATAACTAAGCTACGGTCTAATTTTTTGTATCCATTTGTAAAGCCACTTTGAACATTTACTGAGATTATTCTTTTTATAATCTTTAACCAATTTTATCCCAGTCGCTCATTTCAATAGGCTATAAGCCTTGATTTTAAGCCATTTATGAGAAAATCTACTCTATTCCCACTCGAGTGCCGGACCTTAATTTCTCGTGATAATATGCACTAATAGTACGCTTTTCATCCACATATTCCACACATTTTAGGCTATCCGTAGCGTCCTTGGAAATTCTGTAGCCAATTTGTAGCCACTGGCTACAACACAACCTCCGCTGGCTGATTCACCTCAAAGCCACTCGGCACTACAATATTCAAATAATACACGGAGGTTTGCAATATGAAAAAATACATCTACAACAGCAGTAACGGACTTTGGTATGAACTGCATGGGGATTACTACATCCCTTGTCTGGTTCTGTCGGATGCCGAAGGACGCGCTGTCGGCATCTGGGGTAGGAAGCACCTGAATTACATTAAAGAACACCGTCCGGTGCTGCATGCCGATCTGGTTCTCAGCGGCAAGCTATACAGCTACCTCGTAGACATTGACACTCAGGCTCGCAATAAGCTCGACCTGCTTGTAATACAGATGGCAGAGAAAGAGGGAATCAATGAGCATCTGAAAGTGCAGGATCAGCTTGCATGGGTCAGGGCTATGAACAGCATCCACAACCGTGCGGAGGAGATCCTTAACGCAGAATTGATCTTTGTATAATTCAGCATCAGCCGGGAAGTGGTTAGTTGCTCGGCTGATTGTCTATTCTACTCTTCCGCTATGCCTTTTCCCACTTCGTCACAAACCATTCTAACAACGAAATTAGCATCATGTCTGCACTTGGAAATGATATACTCTTTTGTTTCATCAGTAATCCCGTTCACTTTATGAAGGTGTCGTATAATCAAGTTTTTGATATATACGCTATTAGAATCAATAAGATTCACCAACTGATGGTTTACGATACCGCAATTCTCCGGATTACGAGACATTGTAAGAAAAATGCGGGTGGCATTCCATCTGATATCTGTATATTCAGAATGGAGCCACTGTAAAACATTCTGAAGGATAATTGCCTCCACTCTGGACGGTAACATAACATTTTCTGAACTTTCCAAATATTCGACGATCAGGTGAGTTACTAAGATTGTTGTTGAAACATCGCCCTCAATATACGGCACTAACTCAAGTATATCAGCATACACATCTTTACCCATAGCGGTATACAATAACTGCAATCCGATTTTCAAGGAAATGCTGTCGATATTAGATGAAATAATCGGATTGTCGGCTACTTCAATGGTCTTCTGCTGCTCAAACAGTTTTTCATATACCCCTTGATTTCTTGTATAGTCTTCAGGATATTTTACTGCAATACAAATGAGAAGCGCTATCGCATCAAGTTTTGTAGAAATTCCTTCTTTGGAAATCATAAGAGTATCTGCAACTACCGAGATAAGCATGTCCATGGTATCTGTATCGCATGTGAGCTCTTTTCCTAACAAAATGGATCTAACTGTTGCAATCTCACATGTGCCATGTCCGAAATAAACACCATCTTTTCCCTGTGTTTCATTGCTTTTTCGAATACGTTCTACATATTCTTTCACGAACACAGGCATATCTTGATTTTCATCTTCGGTGGTTTCTAATTTATAGGTACCTTCGTAATAGTTTGATAAGTATTCAGCTATTTTTTTATCCATTTCCTCTGTAAGAGAACGATTTTGCTTTCTGAGAACACACAAAAAGACAGGAGAATATTTTATCTGCTCTCGTTCTTTTTCACTGCCTAGCACACAATTAATATGTTCAACCAACGCTTTTGCAGAAGCATCACTCATTTTTCTAAGATCAATGCAATTAGCAATGAACTTAAACATATCCATATACCAGCGACTATAATGTCTGTCAATGAATTGACAGCATATTTCACTGAGCAAATCTTGTGACATACGATAAGCCACTCCGGAGAGACACTTGAATATGTTTTGGCCTATAGCCACAACAGAAGTATAACTACTCAACCACGATTTGATTTCTCCAAGAATGGATTTTTCGCAAGATTCATAGCATTTATCATCCAGAAAATATCCTACTGAACCGAATGCCAACAGTTGGATGCTTAATCTCTTATACTTTATTGGATGGTTCAAACAAAAATCCATAATTGATGCTGCTTCGTCAGCGGTTAAATTATTCAAAACCTCCGGATAAGAGTCCTGAATACCTTTGACTTCCTTTTCTTTTCCTTCAAAAATCGCAAGTTTGTACAGATTGAGTCTAAGATTCCAATCATCATATTTACAGCTCAAATAAAATACAAAATCCCTGATCTTTTCGTAAATAAGTAAAATATGAGTTAATGAACCATTATACATAGATACAATAAGAGAACTTGCAAGCATTTCACCATATTGATCTAAGTTGTTGCCTATGGTGACTGAATAAGGAGAACCTATTTTCTTTTTATACAAACCCTCTATGTATTTTTCGTGTAACGATTCATAGATGCGATCCAGAATCGGATAATAGAGTTCTTCGCTACTTTCTGTTAATTCCTTTTGTGCAGGTGTATCAGAATATTCATTTCTTACGGTGCAACGAGTCCAGTGCTGATTGCGCAGATCCACCAAAATATCTTTTATGACCCATGTAGGTCGATTGGTTTCTTTTGCAAGATTTAACGCTGCTTCAAGATGCTCTACACACTTTTCAATATCTCCAGCAAAATATGCCTGAATTGCTTGCCAGCGAATCTGAACGACTTGATAATGTTCATTATCTTGCTGTACTTTCAATGCATCCAAATACATCGCAGTATTGAAGTGTTTGATAGATTTACCTTCAAATAATATAGGGAGAAACTGGATGCCCCAATCATCAAATTCACTTGTTTTTTCCGCTTCATCTTGGTATCTGCCTCGGGGATATCCAAGTACAAATTTCAAAAAGTAATCTCTACATTTATCCACATTTTTTAATGTAGATTTAGGAATAGTAGGAAGCTGGTACTTTTCTGTACCAACAACGTCTACTGCTTGAATTTCATCATTTTCACCGGAGTTCATATCTATTCTTCCCGTACAATAGTAGTGATATATAGCAACGATATCATCTATCAATGCCTGCGCTCCGTCTTGGCTTAATTCGCTAAAACTGTGAACGGTTTTACTTTTGGCAAAATGTGCTCCCATCAAGCTTTGTTCCAATGCAGTTTTTTCTTTTTGTATTTCATCACAGAAATAGTACAAAGCCTTAATATTATGTTTTTTGACAGTGTCGATTTCCGCCTGTACCCCAGGATTAATTCCGTCTGCATTATCTATTAAGAAAATACAAATATCACTATCTTCCAATGCCCATGTGTAATGAGATCCAGCAGACAGTGTAGAGGCACCCTTACTCTCAAAAGTGTATGCATCTGCTAATTGTGTGCTCTCAATAGCACTTTTTAAGTCAGCTCTTACTTTGTCGTATTTCTCTACACAACAAATCGAACTAACAAAAACTTTAATTTTTTGACCCGGGGATATCGGCAGAGAAGTAGGGTGCTCCTCTGCTTTGGTATATTCCCATGAAACTCCACCCACAGGTGTGCTTATACCCGTTAATCTTACTCCCATCTGCTCCTCCGTTCAGCCATTTATCAAACTTTTTTCATAACGTATTAATCACTATACTTTACCTCTAACTTTTGCTATAATAGAGTGTCAAGGGGGGTGTTACTATGCCAAATTTCGACTTAAAACAACAACCACAACATCCCATCAAGGTAATCGATACCAATTCTCCGATTTCTCTGGAGCAACTTAATAACGCTTTTGACGGCTTAGATGCTATTACGCTTTGCGTAAGATCGGAAAATGGTCATCCTAACAGGGGTGGGCATTTCTTCTGCATTCGTAACAGTCAGCATTCCGAAGAAATGCACCTTGAAACAATCGAAGGAGACGATATCGATATGTTTGCCCCGGAGCAGCTGATAAGGTTTATTAATCACGCATCCGGTCTTCTCTTCGACAGAGAAATACTAACATATTGCCAAAATAGTATCAATTTCCGCGCTGATTGATAATAGAAACAATATTCTTCGGCTTAATGTTTCTTGCGATTTTATTTGCCTGATTGCCAGTAATTTGATATATCATGCTTTTGTACTTCTCGGTCATTGTCACAACATATTCAACACTTTGCTGTGTTGCGAATTCTAAGATCCTTCTTGGCGATATTGCCGAAGCCGTAATATAAGCAATGTTATTGGATTTATAGCCAGCACTCACTGCGTTTACAACGATTTCTTCAATGTCTGTCTCAGTCAATTGCGATAATTGTCTCTTGGCCAGGATATCAAAGCCAGACCGGATGATTTGCTCCTGAAAAACAAAGTACTCGGACTCTGTATCAAGCAAAACAGCACTTTCAACTGGACGGTACTCAAAGCCTTGCTTCCAAATGCGAGTTAACTTTCCATAATTTCCTTGCTCTTTAGAGAACACGCTATTATTACAAGTTACCGCAAAGCGAACATCAAAACCTTGATAACCTTCACCGAGATTTGCTGGCGGTTTATTTAACCAATAAGTATCTCGAAGAAGTGTCAAGGAGTAAGCATGAAACACATATGCTTTCATAATTTGCGGAGCAGTATCCCATTGACAAGCATTTGCGCCATCCGGCATCCAATCCCATAAACATACCACAACAAAGTCTGTGTTCGGATCGATATCCTTCTTCAAGGTGTCGTAGTTCGCAGACTTTTCTTCTGCAATACATTGGAGGCACTTAATCTCCAAACGAAGTAAACGATCTCCGTTATTCTTGCGAATTTCCAAATCAGGAAATCGGTTTGCAACAACATAGCTCCAGAAGATATCGTCAATACCAAGTTCAGGTAAAAGCTCGTTAGAAATTCTTGCAAGTTCGAATTCAATTAGTGTGCCCATACGAGTACGAACATCGGTAAGGTTTCTCTCATTTGCGGGGATTTGCTCGTTCTGATATAGACCAAATCTTTTTCTGGAAGATTCCTGGTTAAATCGATCTACAATTTCAGGAAAAAATGTATTTCTAAGCCATGTTGATAATTCTAATGCTGACGCATTTGCGGTCAGCATTTGCATCACTTCTTCTCTATTCATTATTTCTCTCCTGACATTAATCTTGCAATCTCGTTAATTGATCCTTGTTCCATCCGTTCAGCTTCAGCTTCTAACATTCTTGCCTTTTCACGAAGCTGGCTTACTGCACTTTGAGACGCTTTTATTGACCCCAATGCTTCTTTCTGAATATGCTGAGGAGGAAGAGGGATTTTTATTTTTCGTAAATCTTTTCCTCCAATTCGAGGACGACCAATACCAGTAACAAATCCCATGATCTGTCCATAAACAAAATCTGAACGAAGAATCGTTGAAAGAAGTTCTGGATCTACAATATAAGATCCATCTTCGTCTTTTCGCACAGTGAGGACCATGCATTCAGATGAAACATATCCACCTTCTTCGTATCTCATAGTGGCGGTCTTGCGAAGAGATGGACGCATTTTCGAGAAAACAATATCGTTAGGCTCGTACCTCTTTACTGCGCTTTTTATAGATGCTGCAGGCGTAACAACCTGCTGTGCTTTTCCGCTGAGAGACTCAATATTTGCAAGTCCTGTAAACAAAACTGTTGTTGCATTTGAATCTGACGCAGGAATATACGATTCATTTCGTTCATCACAAATTTCGACCAAAGTCAACAAAGGGTATGCTGCTCTTTCAAGAGTTTCCTTGCTTTCGTTTCTGAAAGGATGATGAAAAGCATAGTCTAAACGCAAATTCTTGTCATCTTCAAGGTTTTTGCTAACATCAGCGACATAGCATAGGTCGTCAAATGCAATATCGCCGTTTTTGTACTTGCGCCAGTTTTCAATGATGAGAGGGAGATCGCTGTTCAAACTTGCTTCACCAGAAGATGAATAAATGTAATCATCATCGCCATTAGATTTTCGACCAACGTTAGATGATTTTGCAAAGAAAACACCGGTTTGTTCAACAGGAGCCAAAGTCTTTTGAAGAATCAAAATGGAAGAACTTACACTTGCGTATGGCATAAACGCCGTTTCAGGCAAGTCAATAATAGCCAAGATTCTGAAATGATCAAGGATATACTTTCGCACATCGGAATTTGAACCAGCATTGAGGACACCCTGATCAATGATAATTGCAACGACTCCGCCCTCGACAAGCAAATTCCAAGATTGTTCAATAAATAGAATACCTCTACGTCTTGAAGATTTATCCCTACCAAGATCAAACCTATTGAGAATATCCTCATCGGTATAGTCGCTACCGAACGGAGGGTTCGTTAAAATTGTATTTACGGAGTTAAAATATCTGTTTGAGTTCTCTCCAAGACTTCCGCCATTTTGCAAATATGCCACATCGAAAGCACTATGCCCGTGCAGCAACAAATTCATTCTCGATACCCATGATAAGCGTTCATCAACTTCCATTCCCTGAAGGAAAACGTCGGGATTCGTCTTTGCCACCTGAGTAAGAAAACCAGCTGTTCCGCAAGCGGGATCACATACGGTTCCGTTAATATACGGTTCCACCATATGTACCATAAAGTCAACAATTTGATGTGGAGTAAAAAACTGCTGATTATCACTCTTGTCAAAAGTGCCTTTAATGGTGTCTTCGTAGGCAAGACCTTTGATGTCGTAATCAGCACTCGCAAGATCTACCTTGCTCAACTCCGTACCACATTTATAAAGTGTTGCTGCATCTAAGTTGATTTTTCTAAACTGATCGGGTACTCCAATTTGGACACCTTCTACAGCACTGAGATATTCTGACTGTATTCTGGCAGAGTATGCTTGCACATTTTCATCCATGCGCATTTCAAAAGGATCATAGCTCTTGCTCGAAACATACAGCTTCACGAAAAGAAGTTTAGAAATTTCATCAAAACGTGTAATAATATTGCTGTTTGCATCGCCGTCTCGAATCAGACAATGCAGTTTGTTAATAACCCTCTTAACTGTCTTGCTGTCCATTCCGGGTGTATTATCACTGTCTTTTATAACAGTCCCCCCCATGGCTCTTTTCAAAGCCATTAGTTCATTCATATCATATAAGCGATATCCATTTACAGGATTTCGTATAGCGGTTAATTTCCCGTCATTGTCCCAATTTCGCAAAGTAGCTTTGCTTACACCTAGATAAGTAGCAGCTTCGTTCAACGTTATATTGGTTGCCATGTTTAGTAACCTCCAAACCTTACTAAACATAGTATATACTATTTGTCATCAAATTGCAACCACAAAATTGGCGCTCCCAGTCCAGTATTATAGATTGGGAGCACTATCTTATCTAACGCTTATTCTCTTGTCGCGCTCTGCGATCTGTGTTTTGAAAAATACCCCCACAGATTATTATGAGAAATCACATCCTCATAGGTTCGAATGCTCTTACGGAGCCGATCATTTTCCTGCTCTAGATCTGCTGTGCGGAGCTGACCACAGACAAACTTGTATTGTGCCAATTCTTTTTTAACCGTTGTAAGCTCTGCCACCAGCGTTTCTATTTTTGCTTTCAGATCGGCAATGGTTTTCTTAGCTTCCTTCAGGAGCTTTTTCAACTTGCCATCCTGCTTTTCCTGTGCAATAAACTTCTGTGCAACAGTTACCAGCATCTGATAATCTTCACGTTCGACAGCCACCTTGGAAGATAACAGCAGGGGCTTGGCTTCAATCTGTTCCACTGCCTGAACGGAAAGTTGCTTCTGCTGGACACGCTCAAGGGTTTGTTCTAGTTCTGCAATTTCTTTCTTACGTTTCTCTTGCTTGAATTCCAAAACGCTGAGATATCCTTTGTGTTCGCCCTCTTGTTTCTATTCAATACCATGCTCCAACATAATCGTTGCGAATGATTCTTTTCCTTTCTGAATCCAGAGGTTGAACTCTGTCAAAGAACGCCCCTTCACCGATGATACCCTGATCGGCAAGTGCCTGTTTCAGTGATACACGGGTGGACAGCCCTTGTTTGCTCTCTGTAGAAAAAGGAATGAAGCTGATATGAAGATGGGGCATCATGCAAGACACTACACATCAAAAATACATTGCACTCTCCGAGGATATATGCGATTCCTGTGGTGGTCTCGCAAATTGGAAAGCAGTGTAAACCCGTACAGGTTCACTCATTTTCTCGATTTCCCTCTGGGTCAATCTTCGCAAATTGCTTGTTGGGGGAATCGTCCCCAAGCCCCTTTGAACGGTATCTGTGATACCGGCTGCACGATTTTCTAATCGTTTTGTAAGAAACAAAATTTTTCATTTTCATCTTTACAGCAAAGAAGTGATGACTGCAAAATCACTAAGTTGGGAACACCCACTTTCAGCGGAATCGCTGCAATCATCACTCTCTTATCTGCAACTAACAGGAGTGTGGCACGCTCCTGTCATCTCTCCCAAGGAGAAGTTGTCCAGCGGAAACTCTGCAGAACTCCACGCTCATCCAGATAACGCTGACGGGCTGCTTCTCGTTCTTCCAGGGTAGGGGCAGCCTTGTACTTTGCATACCATTCATGCCTCACAATAGCCTCCAATTTTTGTTCCAAGCCATATCGGATTTCATTCGCATAATCATCATCCACCATCAGATGATATTGGAGCAAAGCGACAAATAAATCATAAGAGATTTGCACATTTTTCATTTTCGATTCGTTCCTTTCCTGTCCGTGTCGGTAGTGACGATGGTGACGGTGTTTTAGGCACCGCCACCACTGTCAGAATCATCGTCACAACCGTCACGCATCGTCACGCTGCTCAGAAACTCGCTTTAAGACAATCTTTCTTCCTGCGTGAGTGCGAATATTTTCATACTGAGTATGACACTCGTGAAGCAATCTACTTGCATTGACATTCAGGTGTTTTGTCAAAAGATTAGTCTTTAGCTCTAACTGCAAGACTTCTGCCAGTTCCGTTGGAGTTCCGCTCCACTCTGGAATTTCTTCCGATAGCAAAGCTGCAACTTTCTCCAAAATCGGATCTGGCGGTATTTGCCACAGGTCTGTTTCGGATTTTTCCAGCTCCCATACAAGACGTTCCATATCCTTTTTTAGAATCAGTCTTTGCTCTGGTTGGTCTCTGCCGGACACTTCCAGTACAGCCGTATTGCCTGTGCGTTTTTTTGCAGAACGAAAGCTCCATCGGCAGCGCCGAGCAATCCATTGGTGCCAGAAATCATATCAAACTTATCATCTGCCTGCTGTTTTCTTGTGTGATGCACCAGCAGCAGCGCAATACCAGTCTGATCTGCGAAGTGTTTCAGCTGACCAATCATTTCATAATCGCTTGCATAGCTATATCTGTCTCCGCTGGCTTCTCTAATTTTCTGCAAGGTATCAATGATAATCAGTCGGGTGTCTCTGTGTTCTGATACAAAACGAGTCAGTTGTTCATACAGCCCTGCACCGAGTTGCTTTGCACAAGTTGCGAAATGCAAAGTATCCGTACCCTCTACTCCAAACATACGATACAAGCGCTCCTGCAAGCGTCTGTAGTCATCCTCCAAAGCAAGGTATAACACAGTCCCTGTATGGGACAGAATACTTCCAAAGAGGAAGCCCTGTGCTGACATGATAGGCAATCTGCGCCATCAGAAATGATTTGCCGACCTTAGGAGCGCCTACAAACAGATAGGTTCCGGGATAAAGCAGACCGTCAATAATTGGCAGTCTGCTTTCATATACAGTGTCATACAGCTGGCTCATAGTCATGGTAGCCAAGTAAGACGGGTCAGACATTCTCTGCATCTGGCGAAGCATTTCCTCCATACTTTCATCTATGGGATCGATTTCTTCGGTTTCTGCTGTTATAATTTCATTACTTACATAGGAAAGCGACTGTTCCCCATCTGCGCCAACAGGTGGAATCGGAACGGTCGTTTTTTCTTTTTCGTTGATCAAGTGCTTTCACCTCCAATTTCCAGACCGTAGAACTTCTGTTTGAAGAACTGGATGGGGCATTTACCGGCAATCGTGTGATAACCCATGCTTTTCAGTTCTTTGTTCAGCTCTCGGATGATCTGATAGGACTTGCCGCGGCTGACATCCAATACTTGCTGAACTTCTTCTGCTGTGATAAACTGCGCTCTCATTAGTACCTCCTGTGTTCAAAAGATAATTTGCGTATTTTTAATTCACTAATTTCCGTGTTGTTTTCTAAATACGCACTTTTAATACACTTTCATTATACGAATAAAGGATACTTTTATCAATACTTATAGAATAAAAATATGTACTTACAATTCGTATTATCCTGTGATATGATATGGACGAGGTGAATGATATATGGACAATTTCGATTATTCCATAATCGGCCAGCGGATAAAAACGCTACGAAAACGCAAAGGGCTGAATCAGACACAACTGGCAAACCTTATCGGGAAATCTCTGCGCACCATGCAGAAGTATGAAACCGGAGAAATCGAGGTTTCCATTGATGTCGTCAACGCACTGGCAAAACATCTTGATACTACGCCGACCTTTATTCTTGGCTATGAAACCAATACGGCGCCGATCAGAAGTCTTGCAGACATAATGAACTTCCTGTTTGAACTGGACAAGGTTTCTTCGCTTAAATTCAATGTAGAGGTGCAGAAACCACCTCGCAGTAACGAGTGGACCTGTTCCATCCGTTTCAACGGCAAGGAAATGGATGCCGACCACAATGCCGATATGTGCCTGTTCTTGGAACAATGGGAAGAGATGCGTGAGGATATGCGCAGCTACAACTGTACTCCTGCAGCATTACATAGCTGGCAAGAGCAGACCCTTGCGTACTATGCTGGGGCTTCCGTGGAATGTGTGGAACCGGAAGAACTTGACGAGGACGAGCGCCTGGCTCGTCGTAGGGATTATCTTGAAAAAGAGTTTGGCTCTGAGAAGTAATTAAGGTCTGACATTGGGATAGGAAAGGAGATTCACAAAAAGAAAAGAGGCTTCAATACCAAGAAAGAAGCCTTGCAATGGGAACGTGATTTTATCAGTCAGGCAGATGGTAGTCTGGGCATGAAGTTTAAGGATTTTGTTGCACTCTATATGAAAGATGCTGATCCTCGTCTCAGAGAAACAACTTTAGCCAACAAGCGCTATCTGTTCGATAAGAAAGTCCTTCCATACTTCGGTGAGATGTCAATTAATGCCATCAAGCCGACCAATATTCGCAACTGGCAAAACGAGCTGATTCACTACCGCCGTCCCAACGGCCAATGTTATTCGCCGAACTATTTGCGAACCATCAACAACCAACTCACCGCAGCCTTCAACTTTGCGGTGAAGTTCTATGGGCTGAGAGAGAACCCCCTGTCACAAGGCGGGAACCATGGGTAAGAAAAACGCCGATGAAATGTTGTTCTGGACGAGCGAGGAATTCAAGGTGTTTATCAAAGCCATGGAGGAAAGACCTGTTGGATACACAATCTTTACGGTGATGTACTACACCGGGTTGCGTGTTTGCGAGCTACTGGCTCTGACACCGGAGGATATCGACTTTGATAGACACATTATTTCTGTCAACAAGAACTACCAGCGTCTGAATGGAAAAGATTATATCTATCCGCCTAAAACAGAAGCTGGATATCGTGAAGTGGTTATGCCGAAGGTGCTGGAAAACTGCCTGAAAGACTATCTGGCAAAGCTTTACGAGGTACAGCCTACAGACCGTATCTTCCCTTATGATAGGGGTTGGGTCGGCAGACAGATGAAATATGGTTGTGACCACTCCGGAACGTAGAAGATCAGGGTGCACGATGTACGTCATACCCACGCCAGTTTGCTGATTGACATGGGCTGTACACCACTTCTGGTAGCAGACCGCCTGGGACATGAAAGGGTGCAAACTACCACGGAGACCTACAGCCATCTGTACCCGAACAAGCAGACCGAAGTAGCCACTCAGCTTGATGCCATAGCTACAAAAGATGATGGCTACAAAGAATTCAGCTGATACAACCATTTTGTAGCCAGTAAAAAACAAGAATCCCGATAACCCTGTAATATCAAGGTTTTTCGGGACTCAAAAGCCTAATTTAATTTATTCCCACTCTTCTTTTTCTACTGTTCACTGTATTCAAAAGCGTTCAAAATAAAGACTTTTCGTTTGTTTCATACTGGGAAATTTGTTTAATTTAAGTGCGTTTTTAGATTTTTTTACCCGTTCCAGTCCCAGTTCCAGCATCAGATATATCCATAGTTAAGCTAAAAATTATTCTTTTGGCAATAATCTCTTACTACATCTATCCAATTTTCATACCAATACCACTGTTTAGAAACTTTTACTCCATAATTATATTTTTTATTTTTAGCATCTTTTGCCTTCCATAATTGAGTATGGTAATGCATGCTAAATGTAGAATACCCTTCCTCATTCATCATTTTCACGATATCACTAGGCAAAAATTTCGCTTTTTCAACAGCCTTAACTAACACACGTTCTACATCTTTTGCTTTATCACTATCTGGAGAAATAAATTCTATTGCTTTATCTGCTTGATTAGCTCGATTTACTTGTATTGGAATATATACAATCCTGTAAGAATAGTATAATGATTTCAATTCTTCATCATCCAACTTAGATTCAAATGTTGCAATAAAATTCCTTACATTAGTCGGTATTTCATTTGTTGATTCTTTTATTAATAACTGTTCCTGTTCGGGTGATATTGGAGAAAATTGAATTGCTAAGCTCAAATTATCTTTTATACTATGCTTATCCCCAAACATTTTGATTATCTCTCTATTATAGTTTAATGCACACGCTTGTAGTTTAGCTCCAATATATTCATCAATACTATCAGTTTTTTGATGTTCGATTTCATGTCTTATCCCAATTAAAAACCTCAAATTATTTGCTGTACCTTTATCTAATGGAGATGCTTGTTCATTGATACACCTTTCTAACTCCCAATGTTTATATGCACCATTTTTAGTCCTATCATATCTTTTCCGTTTGCCTTTCATATGAAAATATCTATAGTCTATACTTTTCTTGCTATAATAAGCATGCATAAGATATGTCCAAGAAATAATAGCAGTGATAATAAACATCTCAGACTTAAATTTAATTAAAGGGTTGTTATAAATTTGTACAGCAGATACCATTGCTTCTTTTGATTTATCAAGCAACTCATTAGTTATTGATCTACCCATTTTAAACCCTCCAACTTCATTATAAACCTAAGACTTCTACATTCATTATCTCAATTGCTTTTTGCTCTTGCCTATAAGCCTGATATCTTAATTCATTTGCTTTATTTATTAAGTTTAAAATTGAGTTATTTATAATATCCTCTTTAAAAATAGGAACAACTACATCCCCCAATTGTTTATCCGTAATTTCATCTACAACAGAACCATATATTTGCCTTTTCATTAACTCTTTTCCATATTCAGATGCCAACCATGTAAAAATCAGCCCATGATATGATTCTTTGGACGAAATTCTAATAACATGATCACTAGAAATCCAATTTTGCCAATGTTCTGGTGCAATCATAACTCTACCAACAGTTCCGCTTCTCGTTACTAAAACATCATTTTTTTCTATCGCAATATCTCTAATCAATTTATCTGAATAATGTTTTATAGATAAAAATTTTTTACCACTAGGATCAGTAAACGCTAAACCAGTTGTACCATATAGATAAAATAAAATCGTATTTGAGATAG
>ERZ773267.1258-NODE-1258-length-14439-cov-13.757091_pt1 | contig 14439 bp, 8 predicted proteins | sample MGYA00511959_ERZ773267 | MGnify/ENA primary metagenome ERZ773267 (study PRJEB29015, sample SAMEA2738165) | human oral metagenome | biome: human oral; feature: human-associated habitat; material: saliva | place: China | collected 2240 ... | reverse complement strand
CTCGATTATTACTATAAGTATTCAAGCAAGTTGTTGATGCAGTCTTATCTTCCAGGTAATGTCTTCCTTGCTACAAGTATGTGGGACAATGCTTCTGCAATCTCTAACGAAGGTATCGAGTTCGAGGCTCAGTATGATGTTATCCGCAAGAAGAATTGGAACTGGAGCGTAGGCTTCAACCTTTCTCATAATAAGAACATGCTACGTAAGACATACAATGGCGAAGATCTTAACGACAAAGTCTTAGGTCGTCCTGTCTATGGTATTTATACCTTTAAGGATGAGGGAATCGTTCAGAAGGAGGAAGATATCCCAATGTATCCTAATGCTTCTGGTAAGCAAATTCCACTTTATTTTCAGTCTATCAATAATCCATTGCGTGTGGGTGGTAGGAAGATCAAGGATCAGAACTATGATGGTGTGATTGATGATAAGGACCTCTATTATGCTGGTAGTACTCTTCCTGCAGTCTATGGTGGTCTGAATAGCCACTTAGAGTGGAAGGGATTGAGCTTTGATGTACTCTTCAGCTATACCATCAGCCGTAAGGTGATGAATATGTATAAGAACAGTGCCTTCACCTTTACAAAGGACTTTGGCGTTATTATGAACTATTTCCACGCTAATGACTTCTGGACAACAAGCAACAGAGATGCGAAGTATCCATCACTTGAGTTTGCTGACAAGGATTATGTAGGGCAGTTTGACGGTAATGTAGACTCTAACATCGAGAACATTAGTTTCTTACGTCTCAAGCAGTTGGTGATTGGTTATCAGTTACCAAAGAACTGGTTGAAGGGCTCTTTCATCAAAGATGCTAATGTTTACCTTAGTGGAGAGAATCTGTTCTTGATTACTAATTATTCAGGAGTAGACCCTGAAGTTATCAATCCTTATTCTGGTAAGGATGATGGAACACAGTATCCATTGAATAGAAAGGTAACTTTGGGTCTCAACTTAAAATTCTAATAGACAATGAAGAAGATTATATTGCTCTCATTATGTGGTTGTCTTCTGTCCTCTTGCAGCCTTGATTTGCAGCCAGAGAACGGTCTGACTTACAGCAACTCGTTCAATACAGAGAAAGAACTGAACGCAACAACCACTTCTATTCTATATTATATCAATACTGTAGTAGGTAATAATTACGTCCTTTCAACAGCTGGCATGAAGGCTGACGAGATACTGGATGGCAAGCAGATGCGCGAGTGGAACCCACGAACAGTCATTGCAAGCGAGTATTCATGGAAGGGTCTTTACGACATTATCTTTGAGTCTAATCTGTTACTTGATAATATAGATAAGACAAAAGACTTGACTGAAGATCGTCGAAAGTACCATGTTGGACAGGCTGAGTTCGCTCTCGGATTATCTTATTTCCTCTTGGCTCAGCGTTATGGGGAGGTTATCATCACAGAAAACTCCTCTGAGATAAAGCCTTACTCTTTGTCTTCGCAAGCTGATGTACTCAACGCTGCGATAGAACATGCTAAGAAGGCATTGGATATTCTACCTACATGGGATAAACTGACAGACTTGGATGGCGTGGCTATTACCAATCGTCAGACGGCCTCAAAGGGTACTGCTGCCGCCTTGCTCGCACAGATTTATGCGTGGAAGGGTAGTGTAACCGAACTTTATAAGTTGCAAGGTAATGCGCAGGAAGATTATCAGAAGTCTATCGATTACTCAACACAACTTATCGATGGTCAGGTAGGTAACTATCAACTTTGCTCTTCACCAGAGGAACTCTGTAAGTATCTTTCTAATGAGAAGTCTCCTAATCCAGAGGCAATCTTCAGCTTGTACTTTGATAAGACTCGCTCTGAGAATGTTGTCTCACCTAATGAGGTTGCACAGAACTTTGTGAGCTGGCCTGTTAGAGAGGACCAGACGTTAGCTGATCTACCATCAAGCAGTACCTATCAGCTTTATACTTCAACAGTAGAAAGCTTGTTCCCAGATACTACTGACCAACGCCTACAAGCGTTCTTCTATCAGTGGGGTACACCACACGAGGTTGATGGGACGGATTATGCTATCATGTATAAGTTTAGAAAGGCAATATTGGATCCCGACCAGTATTCACCAAGTGGTAAAACCTACCGTACGGTAGATGCCGATTATGTCTATTGGCGTCTTGCAGACTTCTATCTTTTGAGAGCTGAATGCTATCAGAAGTTAGGGAACGAAGCAAAAGCTATTGCTGACCTTAATGTGATTCGTTCACGTGCTGGTGCACTCTCTTATCCTTCAACATACGATACAGAAGGATTGAAGAAGGCCATCTTCCTTGAAAGAGAGAAGGAGTTTATTGGTGAGAATGATGCCCGTTATGCTGATGTTATCCGTAATGGTTATGTGAAAGAAGAGTTACAGGGTAAGTTCCTCTTGCTGACCAATCAGGATATTCAGGGTGGTGCACTGTTCCTTCCACTCCCAAAGGATTCATGGCAGGATAAGGATGGACACATTATTAATACCAAGTTACGACAGAAACCTTATTGGCAAGCTTATAACTAATAATGGGTTAGGAACGTTACAATAAATATATTGTTTGATAGATGAAAAAGATTATATATATAATAGTCGTGTGTCTGACGATGGGGATGCTCTCTGGTTGTACCCAGTATAACTTCGATGACACTGGTCTTGCCAATGGTAAGCACGATATGACGATGTGGGAATACTTCAAAGGTGACAGCTATAACTGGGATTCTCTCTGTGTGATGACCGAGCGTGCTGGGCTGGTTTCACTATTTCAAGGGACAAGTCAGTACGGCAAGAACATCACGTTCTTTGGTCCTACCAACAATAGTATCCGTCGTTATCTTTATGATAATAATATGGAAAGGGTATCTGATATTCCTGTTGCGGACTGTAAAAAGTTTATCTTGAATAGTGTTTTACCTAACAAGCGAGTGATGCTTGATGATTTTAAGGAGGGTGTTAAGTCGTCTGATGCATCAACACCTATCGGTAAAGGGGGTGAGACTGTTGAGATGGCTTCAGGTAAACAGTTATGGATTTATACCTTCCGTGAGTCTTACAACAGTGTTCCTGGTGCTGGACCTTTGCGTATCCATTTGGTTTCTCCGACGACTACCAAGACTTCTGACGTTGCTTCATGTAATATTGAAACAAACACGGGAGTGGTTCACTCACTTGTATATGACTTCAACTTAACCGACTTTTAAAAATGAAAAAGATGAAGAAAGGAATCGCATTGCTGTGCCTTATGGCCCTTACAATAGGTTTTATGGTATCATGCAGTAAGATGGCTGTAGGCTATCTAAGGACAACGGGTGCATCTTTTACTCCCGACTCACTTAATGCCTTTCATAATGTAGACTCAACGAGTGACCGTGGTAAATACAAGCAACCATTCGTTTCAACACGTATTCAAGGTATTGCTGGTACTAACCCTATCAATTATGAGTTGTCTGGGGTTAAGGCTGACAACCAAGAACAGGCACAGTTGTTTATGAAACTCTACAAGGAAGGTAAGATTTCTGTGACTGGCGGCTTGATAGTAGTTACGCAAGATGCTGCACAACAGTTGCCTAATGGTAGATATCATCTCTCTATCAAGGTGTATAATGAAGACCATGAGGCTGTCTTGGAGAATATCTTTAAAGTGGTCGTGACTGATGATGAGCTACTTGTCGACTAATATTAATAATGGTAAATGACAAGTGCACATACTACGTTCAGCGTTGATAGAATATGTATTCTCGTCATTGTATGAGAAAGACAGACGTGGGTAAATCTCAATGCTGTAAGTAGATGATGGTTAAATAGATAAATTGAATAAAATAATCCATTAAAAACAGATTAATATGAAAAGATGTAGATATATCTTACTGTTGGTATCTTTATTGATGATAGCAGTTCAGCTCCGTGCACAGCAGGGTACAGAAGCAGCAAATGGGATAAAGTTCTTTAAGGGAACTTTCAGTGAAGCTTTGGTAAAAGCTAAGCAAGAGAATAAAATTCTGTTTGTTGACTTCTACGCAGTGTGGTGTGTTCCTTGTAAGAAGATGGCAAAGACAGTTTTCACACAAGAGGAAGTTGGAAAGTATTTTAATGAGCATTTCATCAGTTTGCAGTTAGATGCAGAGAAGGGTGAGAATGTTGACATCGCTAAGAATTATAAAGTTGTTGCTTATCCAACAGTAGCTTTCATTGCACCAGATGGTAAGGCCTTGTCTGTGAATACAGGTGCGATGGATAAGGATGAACTCATGGAGGCTGCTAAGATTGCTGCTGGAGAGAGTGTAAGTTTTGAGGAACTTTACAATAAGTACAAGGCTGATAACAACGACCTTGACGTTCAGCAGCAACTTCTTCTCAAGGCACCATCTTTCTTGCAGGCGCAGGAGGGTATGGATGCAGATAAGTGGGTAACACGTTTGCAGAAACTTTATAAGAACTATGTAGCTGCTAAGGCACCATTGAAGCTTATCAATGAGAATGACTATCGTATCATTCTAACATTGGAGGGTGATGAAGATAAGGAGCACAAGCAGTATATGATTGACCTTATGAACGACCACCTTGATGACTGGATGAAGAAACTTGGTAAGGCACCTGCCTACTACATTGTTGAGGCTAACGACATCTTTGCCGAGGATATGGCAAAAGATGGCAACGTGAAGTATAAAGACTATGTAGAGAAAGTTAAGAACCAGTATGCAAAGGCATACGAGGTTGTTGGCTTGACAGGTATTACTCCATACGAGAAGGCTAAGCTCTACTTTGATGCTCTTTTCAACTTATATAAGAACAAGGATGTAAATGGTTATGTGAAGGCTATGGAAACCTATTTTGGCAAGATGGAGAACAACCTCCGTTCAGCCGACTATGGTAAGGCTGCACAGAACCTCTACATGGCTGCAGGCAAGAGTCTGAAGGCTAAGGATCATGAGGTAGCTATCAAGTGGGCTGAGAAAGCTTTGTCACAGGAAGATGCTGTGATGGACCGTGTCAACTATATGGTAATGATAGGTGACTCTTATCGTGAATTGAAGAACTATACCAAGGCACGTGAATACTATAACCAGGCATTTGCTGAGACACTCCGTTTAGAAAATATGGAGATGCCACAGGCTATGTTGCAGGGTGCAATCAAGCAGAAGCTCTCTACGCTCGAACTCCTTGAAAAGTAAACAATGACTATGTTCAAGAATATCACTAAATGCCTATCGAGCGTGTCAGTGGCACTGCTCATAGGCTTTTTGTTTTTCCCCTTTAGTTCTGCCAATGCGCAGATGAATGGATTGCGAAAGGGAAAACTGCCAAATGGGCTTACTTATTATATCTATAATGATGGTTCTGCTACTGGTGAAGCACAATACTACCTCTACCAGAATGTAGGTGCTATCTTGGAGAATGATGAGGAAATGGGATTGGCGCACGTGTTGGAGCATTTGGCTTTCAATACGACAGATCACTTCCCTAATGGTGTGATGAACTTCCTTCGCAGTAATAACCTCAATGACTTTGAGGCTTTTACAGGTGTTGATGATACGCGTTATGCGGTTTATAACGTACCAACCAATGATGCGAAGCTAAATGAGAATATGCTTTGGGTGCTCCGTGACTGGTGCCATGGCGTCAAGATGACCCCTAAAGACATTGAAAAGGAACGTGGTATTATCCTTGAGGAATGGCGTCATCGTTCGGGAGTAGACCGTCGTCTGACAGATGCCATTGCCCCTGTTGTTTATAATCATGCTGGTTATGCTACTCATAATGTGATTGGTTCACAGAAGATATTGGAGACCTTCCAGCAGAAGCAAGTAAAGCAGTTCTATGATAAGTGGTACCGTCCTAATATGCAGTTTATTGCTGTTATCGGTGATGTTGATGTCGACCAGATGGAAAAGGATATCCAGACAGTTTTCAAGACATTACCAGCTAAGCAAGCACCTGCTGTAAATCCACAGACAAGACAGATTCCTGACAATACCACACCACTCTATATGCGTTTCATTGACCCAGAGAACAAGAGTGCTTCTTTTGGTCTTTATCAACGCTATGAGGTGAAGGGTAATGCGCCAGAAGAGGACCGAGTACGTCAGTTTATCTTCACTAAGTTCTTCAACACATTGGCTCCAAAGCGTTTTGTGATGTTGAAGAATGCTGATAAGGAGAGCTATATTGCCGCTGAGGTGAGTCTATCTCCTTTGGTAAGAAACTATTATCAGATGGCATGGGATATGGTTCCCTATCAGGGTAATGAACAGAAGGCGCTTCAGCTGATGTTGGCTGTACGTGATAACTTGCGTGACCAAGGCTTTACTGCTGCTGAGTTCAATGCTGAGAAGGAGAAGATGTACAATGGAATGAAGGATGTCCTCGAAGCAAAGGGACTCGGAACACCAGACAATGCTTTGATGCTTTTCCGTCAGAATTTCCTCTATGATATTCCTGTACAAGATTTCCGCGGACAGATTAACCGTAACCTTGAGACTTTGGTTGAGTTAGAGGTTGAGGACATGAATGCTTGGATGAAGTCATTGCTTAATGACAATAACCTTGCTTTTGTCACTTATTCTAAGTCGCAGAGTGAGATGAATATCACTGAGAATGATCTTATGGCTGCATTGAAGGAAAAGAGTTCATTCAGCGATATGGCTCATGCTGATGGTATGAAGCCTATCAGTCAGTTGATTGACTTCCCTCTGACAGGAGGAAAGATTGTTTCTGAAAAGCAGTTGAAGACTTTGCAGGCAAAGGAGTGGACACTCTCTAATGGTGCGAAAGTTCTTTATCGTTACGTTCCAGAACTGAGTGGTAAGTTCCTCTTTGCAGGTTCTGCAGAAGGCGGAAAGTCTATTGTTCCAGCACAAGAACTTGCCAACTATAATGCAATGCGTTCACTCTTGATGCAGTCAGGTGTATATAATTACAACCGAAATCAGTTGGCGCAGTGGCTACAGGGTAAGAATATCAATCTCTCCCTCTCATTGGAAGACTACAGTGATGGTATCGGTGGTAATGCGCCTGTTGACAAGGCTGACGATTTCTTTAGCTATCTGTATTTGATTCTGTCACGTCAGAACTTCTCAAAGTCTGCCTTTGATAAGTATGTCCAGCGTAACCTCTACGTCTATGAGAATCGTGCAACAACAGGTATGGCTGCCGTACAGGATTCTATCCAGCAGTTGCTTTATCCGGTTAGTGCGATGAATCCACGTCAGGATGAGGCTTTCTTTAAGTCTGTTCAGTTTGATAAGTTGCAGGAACAGTTCCAAGCTCATCTTGGTGATGCATCACGTTTTACCTATTGTCTTATTGGTGACATTCCAGAAGCAAAGGCAAAAGAGTTGGTGCTTCGCTATATAGGTTCTCTCAAGGGTGAAGGTAAGCCTGTGAAGACTGCTATCCAGCCAATGGATTTCTCGTCATCTACGCCTGTTATCAAGCGCACTTTCGAGACTGAGACAGAAGGTGGTATGGCAGAGATTGAGATTTCATTTGCCAATAAGCAGAAACTTTCTGAGCGTGAGCAAGCTGCTTTGGAAGTGATGCGTGGAATCTTGGAGTGTCGTTATTTTGATGTATTGCGTGAGAAAGAACATCTTACTTATACCGTAGGTGTACAGAGCAACTATACTTCACAGCCAGTAGCTGGCGAGAACCTTAACATTCACCTTTCTACTGCGAAAGAGAATGCAGACAAAGCTGTTAGCCTTGTTTATAGTATTCTTGATGATGTAAAGGCTGGCCGTTTCACTGCTGATGAATTTAAGGCTGTAATGGTACCTTTGGCTGTTGATGAGGAGCAGACAAGTGCAGCATCACAGTCAAGCAGCGACCCATCAGTTTGGATGGCTTTATTGAACATCTATGCTGAGACGGGCAACGAGCTATCTCCAAATGATAATGCCGCTTCCGCACCAGTATTCAAGACACTTACACCACAAGATATCACTGCTGTGGCTATGAAAGTGATGACAAATGCTAAGCAGCGTGAGATTATTGTTAAGCCTGCTGCGCAGGAAGGTAAGCATACTTTTAAGTAATTCTTAAAGGGAAGATAAGTATATAAAAACAGGGATGCTCGACCAGAGTATCCCTGTTTTTGTTGTTGATATAGGATAACATGGCTTAATCACAGAAAAGTACTTTGTTGGCTGCATTTATTGTTTTGCTCGTCATGCTCTTTTCTATCCTTTTTCTTTTGCAGTGTTGGGGACCAGCACAAGTGGTGCTGATGGTGAGCACCACTTGTGCTGACCGTTAATACCATGCTATATGGTCCTGAGTGGGGTGGAAGGGAGAGGTTTTTAATAATCCTCCTTATATTTATCTGTTTCAATATATATATAAATCTTGTACTCAGGGAAGGCTGCACGCATATTCTTCTCAATGTCATTAATCAATTCAGAGGATTGTGCGTCGTATTCAGTCTTGACGTCAATCTTTGCCGTGACGAGGATGTCCGTAGGCCCGAGATGGATAGTCTTGACATTGATGAGACGGTCTATTTCATTTCTGTTGAAGGCCTCCTTGATACGTGTTAGGTCCTTTTCTGTAACACTCTCACCGATAAGAAGACTGTAGAACTCACGTGCGAGGAAGAGCGCAGCAGCACAGAGGAGCACACCAATCAATACACCCGAGAGGGCATCATAGAAGGGATTACCTGTGAAGTGGGTCAGAAGTGTACCGCCTAAGGCTATCAGCAGACCAACAACAGCGCAACTATCTTCTGCAAAGATGATAAGTATTTCACTGTGACGGCTCTCTCGTAGGAAACGATACAGTGAAAGATTGTCCTTGTTCAGTTCCTTAATCTCCTTGAAGGCAACCCTTAGACTGACAGTTTCTACTAAGAGTCCGAAGGCCAGAATACCAATGACGAGCCATGTGTTCTCCAAGCTGTGTTCTGGGTGAAATAACTTCTCTGCTGCTTCCATGATACCTAATGCACCACCGGCGAAGAATAGCATCATTGCAACAACCAAACTATAGAAGTACTTAGCACGTGCTTGTCCGAACGGATGTTTATCTGATATCTTCGCTGTTGACTGTCGGTTGCCTACTAACAGTAGTATTTCATTGCCACAATCTACGATACTATGGATTGACTCATTCAACATAGCGGCTGAACCAGACACTGCGAAACCAATAAACTTAGACACAGCCACTAAGATGTTTGCACCTAACGCTGCAATAACACTCATCATTCCTTCACTTTTCTTTTCCTTTTCCATATCTTGTTTTAAGCTTTTCTATACTGATATTTATCTACCAAATGTATTCTGTAACGTACTTACTACTTTCCTGTTTGTTATTCTTATTTAGTGTTGTCACCGTTTCTTCAATGCGGGTGGGACGTCCTTCCTTATCATACTCCGTTGTCAGTTGTGCCTTGAAATCAAAGTCTTTATTTCCTGAATTGAAGCTAAAGCTGCTAATATCTCCCTCTGAAATAACACCCATATAGCCTAAGGTGATGAAAGGGATGGGAATCCTTATGCTACTACCATACATCCACAAGAAATAAAAGTTGTGGTAGGCAGCCTTCTCTCCAGTCTCTCTGTAGGTGATATTAAATGGTTTATAAGGAAACATTTTCTCTCCTTTCCATTGGAAGCTATAGGTTGTTCTCCCACAGATAACGTTCGGTGTGTCACGACAAATGAGTCTTCTCTTATTATCGTAGATGTATGTGTAGTAGCCAGGAGTGTTATTCGCTTCTACGATAAGTCCGTTCTTAACTATGTAATAGCCATCGAGGAGTTCGTCTAACTGGTCTTTAATATGCGTCTTATGAATGTGAATGGTGTCACCAGTGTAGGAGTAAGTGTAATCATCCAAGCTATCTGTACCCACACGCTCTATGATGAGCTGTCCTTTTTGGTTACAATAATAGGTGAGTGTATCCTTACTCCTCTCCGGATTCGTTGTTACGTCTTTGATAATCGTCAGATAACGATGTAGTTGTTCTCCGTGATAAGTTATCTCTTCGGCTATTCCAGAAGGAACAGACGAACATGAGAAAAACAAACTAACAGCCATGATAGCCTGTAAGAACAGTCTGATGTCTTTGTATAAGTCTTTCTTCATTTGTTCTTGATAGTTAGGGAGTTTGTTTGTATTTGCGGAGTTCTGCAATCTTGAATAGGAGATAGTGGGTAGCAGTAAGGGACACATATTTCCTTTTCAGAGGGGAAACGAACTTCTTTAAGTCTTGTTCTTCTACAGTCTGCCTTATTTCTTTGCAGCCTTCTGTGCCTCCTTCACCATCTTCAGACGGTCCTCATAGATAGGGCGCCACTTGTTAATCATTGCTTGAAGGTCCTTGCTTCTTTGCTCCAGTTCGCGGTATTCATCCGTGTTTGTTTCGTTGTTCTGGCTTTTTGTCAGCATCTGTTGCAGCATTAGTTTCTGCTGTTCATCAGCCTTCTTGAGCTGTGCACCAAGTCTTTCAAGGCTTTCCATGAATACCAGTGCACGGTCTATATGATTTTCTTTCTCCATCTTTTTATTATCTTCTAATGTCTTTTATCTGTGTACAAAGTTACGGAAAAAGTTCAGTATGACCACCGCTTTCAAATTATTTTCATGAAAAGAAATATTTATTTACGTGAAGAAAAATATTTTTTTTCATGAAAAGAATTCGTAGTGAGGCGTTTTCTTCATAAACTTCATGCGTAAGACGGGATTTTATAGTATCTTTGCAAGTAGATAAAAGAACACATTTTAGATGGAAAAGAAGAAACAGATAGATTGCTTTCTACCGTATAGTACATCTGCAATAACGCAGTCGCTCGCTGCACAGTTGCACGAGTCAGGTGTAGTGAAGAGTATATACACGTTAGCTGCCGATGCCCCACCTACTGAGGCACTGTCTCAGTACGTCCATCACCTGCAGGCAGGCAGCTTGCTTTCTCTGGCCACTATGCGCCTTATAGCAGCAACTGCAACAGCCGATTATGCCTTGTTTTATTTGAAACAGGGGCCTGTCACGTTAGGTTATCATGCCCTGGAACGTATGCTGCAGGTGGCCGAAGAGACTGAAGCAGCAATGGTTTATGCTGACCATTACTCAGTGGAAGCTGGCAAGACGGTCAAACATCCCGTTACAGCTTATCAGTTGGGTAGCATCCGTGATGACTTCGACTTTGGCTCTGTAGTACTTCTAAAGACTGACTACCTGAAAGAGTTTGAAGCAAAGAAAGAGATTGCAAGAGATTATCAGTTTGCAGGTTGGTACGATCTTCGTCTATTCTTAAGTCGTAAAGGAGAACTTTTCCATCTGAATGAATATCTCTATACGGAGGAGGAAGACGACCTACGTGCAAGTGGCGAGAAGCAGTTTGATTATGTGAATCCACGCAACCGAGAGGTGCAAATTGAGATGGAGCAGGCTGCAACTGCACACCTCTCTGCTATCAATGCCTTGGTAGATACAACGCAATATGCACAGCCAGACTTCTCTGCTGAGGCTTTCCCAGTGGAGGCGTCAGTGGTGATTCCAGTTTTTAATCGTGAGAAGACAGTACGCGATGCGGTTGTATCAGCACTCTCACAGAAGACAGACTTCCCTTTTAATGTTATCGTTGTCGACAACCATTCGACAGATGGAACGACGGAGATTCTCTCTTCTTTGGCTGCTGATGAGCGTCTTGTGCATCTTATTCCTACACGTACTGACCTCGGTATAGGTGGATGTTGGAATTATGCTATCAATGATGCGCATTGCGGTCGCTTTGCTGTTCAGTTGGATAGTGATGATCTTTATTCCTCAGAAAATACTTTGCAGACCATTGTTGATGCTTTCCACGAACAGAAAGCAGCGATGATAGTCGGCTCTTATCGTATGTGTGACTTTGAGCTTAACACCCTTCCACCAGGTTTGATTAGCCATAATGAGTGGACGGAGGATAATGGTTGCAACAACGCTCTACGTATTAATGGGCTCGGTGCACCACGTGCTTTCTTCACTCCTTTGGTTCGTCAGCATCAATTCCCTAACACAAGTTATGGCGAAGACTATGCGATGGGCTTGGCTTTCAGCCGTCGTTTCCGTATCGGACGAATCTATGATGAACTTTATCTCTGCCGTCGTTGGGGTGGAAATAGTGATGCTGTACTGAGCATTGATAAGGTTAATGCCAACAATCATTATAAAGATCAGCTTCGTACAGTTGAGATTCTTGCACGTCAAAAGCAGAATAGAGACAGAGAGAAAGGGCTAACTGATTTTTTTCATAACCAGCTGAACCAATGGAAAGACGTTGCAAAACGTTTTGAAGAGTTGGTGGGTGTGCAGACGCGTGAGGTGGGTTCAGCCCTTGCGCAGTTCAATCCTGCACGCTTGGTAAGTACAGGGGCGAAGATTGATAAGGCTACATTGGCTAAGCGACCTTGCTTCCTTTGTGAAAAGAATCGCCCAGTAGAGCAGATTGTTCTGCCTTTTGGAGAAGGTTTTGATATCCTTGTCAACCCTTTCCCAATCCTTCCAGTACATTTTACGATACCTTCTCGTCATCATCAACAGCAAGCAATAGCGGATAATTACGTACAGATACACCGCTTACTAAGGGCTTATCCGCAGTTGATGGTGTTCTATAACGGACCAAAATGTGGGGCGAGTGCACCTGATCATCTCCACTTTCAGGCAGGAACAAGTGGTATTCTTCCTTTACAACGTGACTGGCAGCGGCTTTACGAGAGCTCTGTTCCACTCTTAAAACTGAATAATGGGGAGGGAATCTACGAGATAAAAGACTATATCTGTCCTGTTTTAGCTATCGTGAGTTATACAGAGAAGCATGATGTTGAGCTATTTAGCCGTTTATATGAAGCACTTCCAATGAAGGAAGATGAGACTGAGCCGATGATGAATATCGTGGCATGGCGTAGTGGGGAGGCGTTTATTTCAGTCGTATTCCCACGTGAGAAGCATCGCCCTGATTGTTATTCTGCTGACGGAGAAGCACAGTGTCTGGTCAGTCCGGGTAGCTTGGATATGGCAGGATTGATGATATTGCCCCGTCAGAGTGACTTTGATGGGATGACGTCAGAGCGTGCCAAGGCAATTTTACGTGAGGTTTCACTGTCAGATGAGGCAATGAAAGATGTTGTGAAGCGGATTCGTAATAAGGCAGTTGACCTCGCTTTCGATGATTGGAAGCAAGAACCTATAGTCTCGGTAGGTATCGTTAGTGGCGACGAAATACGTTTCCATCTGAATGGTACTTATACAATAGGAAACAAAGAGGTGACTGGTAAACAGATTGTAACGTTCAAAGACGGACAGATTCTGTGTAATTCTGCGGTCTATCAGGAACTTTGCTTCACCCCGCAAGATGATGATATATCCTTTACTTTGGAGGATGTTACTATCGGAGTAGACTTCCATTGGGAGCGCAAAGAGGCACAAACCTTCCTCGGAAAGCTACGTTTTGTTGTCGATGGAGATAAACTCTGGGCTATTAATGAACTACCTGTAGAACGTTATTTAGCAAGTGTTATCTCAAGTGAGATGAGTGCTACATCTTCATTAGAGCTTTTGAAGGCACACGCTGTTATCTCTCGCAGTTGGCTATTGGTACAGATGAGAAGACGAAAAGCCATCGAAATGGGTATTCAGACAGCATCTGCCCCTGTAAAAGTGTCGGATGAAGAAGGCGTGGTATGGTATGATAGCGATGCACATACCTTGTTTGATGTCTGTGCTGACGACCATTGTCAACGTTATCAGGGTATTACGAAGGCAACGAGTCCACATGTTGAAGAGGCTATCAAGGCTACACGTGGACAGTTGTTGATGAATGGAAAGGAAATCTGCGATGCTCGTTTCAGTAAATGTTGTGGAGGTGTTTCGGAGGAATATGAGTACTGTTGGGATAATACTCATAAGCCCTACCTGCTCTCTGTAGTAGATAATGCACCTTTGGGAACAGCCCTTGAGATTGATCTTACTGATGAGAAGACAGCGCAGAAGTGGATTCTGTCGTCTCCAAAGGCTTTCTGTAATACAAAGGATGCGGCAGTCTTGGGTCAGGTGCTTAATAATTATGACCAAGAAACACAAGACTTTTATCGCTGGACAGTAGACTTCAAGCAGTCAGAACTTGCTGAACTAATCCGTTGTAAGAGTGGTCTTGATTTCGGAGAGATTATTGACCTCCAACCTTTAGAGCGTGGTAAGAGTGGTCGTATCACGCGTTTGAAGATTGTAGGTACAAAGTTCACACGTATTATCGGTAAGGAATTAGAGATAAGACGTACGTTAAGTGAGAGCCATCTCTACAGTTCTGCTTTCGTGGTCGAGCGCAGTGAGGTGGTGAATAACGTCCCACAACACTTCCATCTTGTGGGTGCAGGATGGGGACATGGTGTTGGCTTGTGTCAGATAGGTGCTGCTGTAATGGGCGAGAAAGGCTATCGATATGACGAAATCCTCCATCATTATTA
>ERZ773267.1251-NODE-1251-length-14480-cov-3.861906_pt1 | contig 14480 bp, 26 predicted proteins | sample MGYA00511959_ERZ773267 | MGnify/ENA primary metagenome ERZ773267 (study PRJEB29015, sample SAMEA2738165) | human oral metagenome | biome: human oral; feature: human-associated habitat; material: saliva | place: China | collected 2240 ... | reverse complement strand
ACTCAATCTCAAAGGAGCAGTATCATGAAAAAAACCATCCTCGCCCTGTCCCTGGCCCTGATCGCCGCCCCCGCCCTGGCCACCAATACCCCGGGCGCTGACTGCGTGGGCGTCAACGCTTGCAAGACCAACAGTGACAACAAGACCACCAATACGACCAACGCCCCGGTGGCTTCGGTCAACGGCGTCAACCCGGAGGCCCACGCGCAGCAGCAGCAAGGCCAGCAGCAGGGCCAGACGGCCACGGGCGGTTCGGTAGGCAGCTTCGCGACCACCTCCCAGACCAACCTGACCACGGGCGGCTACAGCTACAACGGCAAGTCGCTCAACGTCAACCCGGTCACGGTGCCTGCCGCCGCCATGGTGGCCCCGTCCGCCGAGATCAGCCGTGTGGCCGACCCCTACTGCGGTCCGCGCCAGCGCGTGATGTCCCATGACGTGCAGGGCCGTGTGATCGGCATCCTCTGGGACTCTGAAGTTACCCTGGGTCAGAACCAGTGGCTGGCCCCGAACTTCGAGGAACCGTACCGCCGCGTGGAAGTGATCCCCGGCCAGCTGACCCAGCTGATCGGCCACAAGATGCACGAGACCACCACGGTGCTCACGGTGTCCACGTCCGGGGCGCTGGCCTTTGGGGCCAATGGCGGCAATGGCCAAGGCGGCAGCATCGGAGGCAGCCACGGTGGTGCCCTGCAGCGGATGGTGACCACGATCCGTCTGCAGGAGTGCGTGGCCTACGAGATCGTGCCGAAGCAAGCCGAACTGCCGAAGGTGAAGCCCCAGCCCCGGAAGAAGCTGACTCCGAAGCCCGCCCCGAAGGTCTGCGACGTGTGCCAGCGCCCTCAGGTCAACCTGACGGTCAACGTGCAGAAGTGACGGACAACGCCCGGGGCTCCGGCTCTGGGCTCTCTCAAGGGGAATCGATCATGGACTACGGATTCAATGTTGTGCGCCACTCTTCGGATGGCCTGGACCTGTACCGCGTGGAGCCGGCCGGAACGCCAGCTATCCCCGGCGTGACTGCCACCTGGACCACCTTCGATGACTGCACCGAGGCGATGGGGCAGGAGTTCCTGGGCGAGCTGCAGGAGGCCATCGGCGGCGACCTGATGACCGTGGACGGCTTCCACTGCCTGGCGGTCACATGCCGTCCGGGCTTCACCCCGGCCCACGTGGATCCCGCTGACCTGCCGTACGTCGTCGGGTATTGACAGGGCGGTCACACGGGTTCGTCATTCAATCACACCGGGCTCAGGCCCGGGCAATTCTACGGAGCAACGAACATGCAAACCATCATCACCTTCCCGGCCGACGCCGGATACCCGGACAAACTGGCCGCCATCGAGGCCCACACGGTGGGGGCCAAGCCCCTGGAGAGCCATGGCACGCGCACGGGCGCCCGGCTGCTGTTCGCCCTGTCCCGTGACGGCCTGTACCTGACCTACGTCCATGGCAGCGGCTATCACAGACTGTCCGTGACCGATGACAAGGGTGAGGCCATCCGGATGCTGGAGCTGCTGAAGGAAGTCCACGGCATCGCGTCCGAATCCATCTGACGATTCCATTCACCGCGTGAATATCAGGGGCCGGCCATGCGCCGGGCTTTTTCTTTGCCGTTCGTCGGGCCGATTTGACGATTGCCGGCGGGGCGGCGTAGCATCCATGCTCCCGGCGATTGGAGCCGGGCCTGACATCAAGGAGTCAACCATGATCTACGAGAACGCCCCCGCCCAGTGCCTGCTGGACGTCCTGAATGCCTACGGTCTGCGCGGCAAAAGCCGGTCTGATGCCGGCCAGATGCTGATTGAGGCCGCCTGCGGTCATGTCTCGACCTTCACGGCCAAGGGCCGGGTCTTCGCGGCCACACGGGGCAGGAACGGCAATCTGGTGGTGGCTGTGGAAGCCATCTACCCGAAGGGGCGGGAAGCTGCCAAGGCCCTGGCTGTGGCCAGCCTGGCCATGCGCGGCCGTGCACAGGGGGTGAAGGCATGAGCGCCACCGACTGGACGCCGGGCACGCCTGTGGCTGGCCAGAAAGGCGATCCTGACTTTGGCGTCTGCCGGGTGTGCCAGTACCACGATCCGGACACGGGCGCGCTGATGTACCGGATCGAGAAGGAATCGACCGCGCCAGCCGATGAGGCGGAACTGATCTGCATCCACGTGTCGGGCGCCTACTGCCGGCGGCTGCTGGCTGCCATGAAGGCGGACATGGGCGGTGAGCTGGGTGCTAACGGCTGCCTGCTGCTGATCCGGGGCGCGGCACAGGCCTCTGACGGCGAGCACACGCAGGCCCGATCAGTGGACCGGCCGGCAGGCCATCCGGACCCTCGCAGGCCGACCAGGCACAACCCCGAGGGCTCGCCTGATTGGTCCGACCAACCCCGTCCGGAGGATGCAATCACAGTGCTTGAAGGGGCAATCACACCCCCCGAAGAGGGTGCCGAACCGACCGCCGAACTGCCCTTCTGATGGATAGTTATCCACAGGGTTATCCACAGGTTTCGGAGCCCCTTCGGGGGCTATTTTTTTGCCTATTTCTTGGGCGTGCGCTCTTCGGGAAAAGTGCCTGTTTCAAAAAATAAATTGGTCGACCAAAGCATGTAAGTTACCCTACCGCATCGTCAAAAGTACACGTTTCAAGTGCCTGTAAGTAGCACGCCAGGCCTCATGTAATTAACCCGCCCGACCCCCGAAAACAGGGGGTAGGGTAACTTACATGGTCGCTGCAATAAAATTCCAAATGCAGCGACCATGTAAGTAGACCACCCCCCTGAAGAACCGCATAAAGACTGGAAAAGTGCCTTTGGGCGCCTAAGTTATTTAGTGTGACCATCCTATATATGGGTTGTGGATAACTATATAGTCTCTTCTTGATAGTCGTAAAAAGTTGGGCGCCCAAAATTTTGGATGCGGCTTCTTTGAAACAGGTACTTTTCCCGAAGGTTGCTTTCGGATGCCTGGTAGGGTAAGATACGGGCACTTGAAACGGGTATCTCAAATGAAGGAGCCGCAGTGGCTCCGCGTACCCGTGAGGAGCAATGCAATGCCACGCAGTAGAAGCACCATCCGAGAGGCGACCTTGTGCGTGCCGAACGACATCCTTGGTGACCTGACCCGTGTGTTCGGCCAGCGTGATTGGAGGCCTGTTGCCAAGACCGACTGGTCCGCCACCCGTGTGATGGTCACAATGATTCCAGAGAACAGGGTGGGCGGGTGCCTACTTGGCGCAACAAGACGCGCACCCCTGGGTCCGGTGGAGAGCCATGACAACCCCCTTGTGACCGCAGCCAGACGGGCCGTGGGGCGCTGGATCAATGCAACCCCCGGTGTGCGAGCGTACGAAACGGCCGGCGCTGCCAAGGCCCGGGCCGAGCTGAAAGCAGCCAGGCTCGCCTCATTCGAGGCCGTGGGGCGCATCGCCATGGCCGGCGCTGGGGAATGGATTCGCCCGCTCGCTGGGCAGACTGGACGGAAGCCGCGATCCACTCCTGCACCAAAACAGGGGAGGGGAGGGCCGGGAGGGCGCCGTGACCGGCAGTACTTCGCCCTGCGGTGCCGAGACCTGCCCATTGTCCTTGTGGGCCGAAACAGCAGGTATGGGCGAATCATCGAGAACTCGGACCCGCACGCATCCCCGCCCGCGCAGTGGGACATCTCGGCCGAGTTCGTGGTCGCAGACAAGCCTCTTGGCGCCAGCCTTGATGATAGGCTGAGAGACCTGGAGAAGACCGCGGGCGCGCTCAGGCCATACGTCACGGCCCTGCGTGCCGTAGCATCCGGAATGACCGACAGCTTGTGGCTGCGCGCACAGAGGGATGCGGCGTCAGCTGACCACGGGTGGCGGAAGAATGGTCACCCCAGGACACCGAAGGTGAAGGGCAGGAAGCTAGGGGAGGCCATGCTGCCGCCGGTACCGTTAATCGCCCGCAGGAGGGTCGGAGGCTGGTACGTGCCCGACAAACGGTAGCTTGACGCCACACACTGTGTGAGGCAGAATATCAACCATAGCCCCTGCGGAGGGGGCTACAATCCCATCCCCGGGAGCTCTTCTGGGTATCGGTAAGGTGGTGATACCACCCAAGATCAAAGAGAGATCCTGGGGCCTTCTCGTAAGGAGAGGAGGCATTGACCATGAACCCGCTAACGATGATCGCCGTCTTCTTCCTGCTCATCCTGATCGTGTTCGGCCTGATGGAGCTTCATGCACGCTCGATCATCCGGAAATTCGAGCAGACCATCAAACATTCACAGGAGTGATAGTTCCATGATCCTCATCGGTATCGCAGGCCCGGCACAATCAGGCAAGTCCACTCTGGCGAGCGAGTTCCGCCGGCTCGTCGAGTTCCGCGGCCAGAAATATAGCGAGCAGCCCTTTTCCGGACCGCTGAAGCGCATGCTGGTCTCCATCGGGGTGGATGTATCAGACCTGTCCAAGAATGCCCCTGTGCCCTTCCTGGACGGCCGCATCACCCCCCGAGTCATGATGCAGACCCTGGGCACGGAGTGGGGTCGGTCCCTGCTGCCCGACCTGTGGCTGCGTGTGTGGCAGAACGAGCTGGACGGTGATGCTCACGTTGTGACCGTGCCTGACGTCCGGTTCGACAATGAGGCCGAGATGATCCGCTCGCTGGGTGGTCTCATTGTCCACATCCAACGCAAACCGACCGCCGGCATGCTTGCCGTGCCAGCTCATGTGTCCGAGGCTGGTATCAAGCGCCAGAAGGGCGATATCATTTTCCGCAACGATCGGGGCATCGAGAAGATGGCCCAGCTCGCAGCTTCCATTCTGGACAACGCCAAGTGAAACAACGCAAACCCCATGACGCGCCCCGCGTCATCGCCCTCGACATCGAAACCGCCCCGTGTGTCGCCTACGTCTGGCGCACCGGTAAGCAGGTCCTGACCATCGACCACATCCAGCAGGGATCCACCATGATCTCGTTCTCATGGTCCGAGTGGGTCTATGGCAAGGTCAAGAAGGCCAAGTACCTGTCCACGTTCGAGCAGGCCAACCAGCGGGACGACAGGCAGCTGGTCACGGCCCTGTGGGAGATCCTGAAGGACGCCACTCACATCGTGGCCCACAACGGTGCCCGCTTCGACTGGCCGATGATCAACGGAGCCTTCTACCGCTGCGGCCTGAAGCCCCTGCCCAAGCCCAAGATTCTGGACACGATGCTGATGGCCCGCCAGATCGGCGGCCAGGCCTCCTACAAACTGGCGTGGCTGACCAAGGATCAGGCCCGGTCCAAGCGGTCACACAGCCGGTTCCCCGGGCTCTCCCTGTGGATCGAGTGGCTGAACCGCAACCCGGCCGCCGAGCGTGAGATGCGGCTCTACAACAACATGGACGTTGAGGCCATGTGCGAGCTACTGAACCGTGTCCTGCCGTGGGCCCGTGGGCCGCAGTTTGCTGGCCTGGTGCCGCAGTCCGAGGGGAGGTTGGAAGAGGTTCACCACTGCCCGCGCTGCGGCTCTGCCAACGTTGTGCCCCGCGGCTTCACCACCACCGTGGCTGGCCGCTACCAGCGGTACCGCTGCTCCGACTGCGGCGGCTGGTCCCAGTCCCGCTTCCTGATCCGTGAGAAGCGGAAGCACCTGCTGAAGACCATCTGACCGTTCATCAGGCCGACAGACGGCCTTGACCGGCACCTGGGGTGAGCGTATAGTTCACCCCATCGACACCGCCCGCACGGGCACACATGAAAGGAGTAGCACCATGAACCGTCACCTGATCCGCGCCTACGCCGCCAACGCCGTGTCCGCCCTGATCGACAATCACGGCGTCCTGCACACCTGTGACTTCAAGGGCCGCCGCCGGGCCGTCGCCCAGATCCGCCTCAGCGGCGTGGCTGTCAACCCCCGCAACCTGGATGCCCGGATGCAAGCCGAGGCCATTCTGCGGGCACACAAGTTCCTGGGTATCGTCCTACCCGTCATCTTCGAGTGCGAACTGGACGACTGAATCAACCACGCCTACGCCCGGAGGCTTTTTCAAGGAGTATGCAACCATGTTTGAGAAGCTTGTCCCCGATGCTCGATACGAATGGGTGGAAACCAATCACCTCCTGCTGGCATCCGCCGAGACCGTCACGATCCAGCCCGGCCAGGTGCAGATCATCCACACCGGGCTCTACACCCATGAGCCGCTGTCGCTGTCCTTCCAGAATGGCGCCGGAAAGCTCGCCATGTGCGTCCTGCTGACCGCGGCGCTTACGGCTGAGCAGGAAGTCAAGGTGGCCATCCTGAACCGCGGCACCGATCCTGTCACGGTCGAGCCCCGGGAATGGGTTATCGTGGCCTGCAGCCTCGGTGTGGCCGAGTAGCTTGATGCTGAAGTCTGATCCACCTACCATTCACACTGCGCCCGGCAATCACGCCGGGCCAACCCCAAGGAGTAAACCATGATGACCACCACCACCTACGGCTTCCGGGCCGAAGAAGAACGCATGCAAGCCTCTGATGAACGCGCTGACGCCCGCATGCACCGCGAAACCCGTGTCTGGAATGCCCTGCAAGCCATCACGCAACCCGCCCTCCGCGAGAGCGCCTACGATGCCCTGGCTGTCGAGATCGATGACGGCGAGTTCATCCCCGGCTGGTTCCAGGTCGGCCCCTACATTGTCGGCGTGGCCGATGAATCGGGCGAGGCCATCGCCATCCACAAGATCCTGCCGCACCAGCAGAACCTGATCGGCGTCGAGGCCTTGGCCCAGCGTCCTGGTGAGATTGGCGTCGAAGGTGGCTTCATCTACAACGAGCCCATCGGCAACGCCCTGTGCCACGCCCGCTTCCATGAGGGCAAGTTCCTTGTCGACATCACCACTGCGGAGTGAGAGCATGAATCGCGTCACCGTCTTCGTTGCGTACTTCTTCATTGCTGCTGTCGCCCTGCTTCAGGCCACATGCGTCCACGCCACCGAGGCTGCCTACCGGGGCGCTGTGGCCGCCAACTGGTGCAACTACCTGGGGCCGGACTGCAAGCCCTACGGGCTCTCTGTGCGGGCACAGCGGGTGTTCAAGTTCCTGACGGTCACCGACCTCGGCCTGCTGGGCGGCGTGACCCGCTACGAAGCCACGAAGGAGATCACCGACACGGAAGCCGCCGTGACCGCCGGCGACCCGACGGCCTGCTACGAAGCCCGGGAGCTGGCCCGGGCCATGCGGCATTCACAGGTCCCCAGCACGCGCCGCTTGGGCAGAGAACTGTTCGAGCTGGTCGGCCAGAAGTGTGACTGATCCGGATTGGCGGTAAAGCAAAAGGGGCCTTTCAGCCCCTTTCTCATTTCTGAGTCTGCTGCACGTAGGCCCAGCAGGCATCGGCCCAGGCCTTCAGCTCGTCGGCCCGGTCGGCTTCGGATCGAAGAAATGCTCCAGCCTCATCCGAAAGTCGCCAGCCGGTGGGGCCTCCTGGAGCGCCGATGGTGTGACCGGTGCCGGAGGCGTTGCGGTCGCGCAAGCTGCCAGTGTGCTTGCCAGCAGCAGCCCGCAGACGGCGCAGCTCAGCCTGATACTTCCGGTCGATCGCCTGAGCCCGCTTGAGACCCTCTCGCTCCGCGAGCTGGATCTGCTCGATGGCTCGCACATGCTGGGCATCACTCCTCGCCTCGTGCCACTGATGCAGCATCCACATCCCGGCCAGCGCCGCCACGCCGTGTGTCAGCATCCACACGGGTAGGCGTCTGACGGATGACGCGAGCGACGATAACAGCAAGACCCATCCACTTGGCATAATCATCTCCCAGGTACCCCTTGATCTCGGGCAGGTAGTCGCCTACCAGCTCCAGCGCCACCAGCACGGCGGCCACCTGCACGCTCAGCAGTCGCCATGCCCGTTTCCAGTCATCAATCAGCAGTTTCATCGCTCCGTCTCAAAGTGAGGTCCATCGAAAAACTTGGCGGCCAGGAACGGGTAGTCATGGCAGTTGGGGCCGCTAATCCAGCGCCAGGAGCCGCCCCAACGGACCGGCAGGCTGAACTCCAGCGCCACCTGGGCGAACGTCCGGGCCAGCTCCGCGTAAGCCCTCGGGCTCCAGTCCGGCTTCCCGCCGGGCATCACCACCAGGTCGACCGCGTGGCCAGTCAGGTGCTTGCTGTCGAGCGTCTTCGACTTGCCGGCAGCCACCAGTTCACGCTGGCGCTCCTTCGTGCGAAGCCCTTCGGACACGTGGCATTCCACGGGGTGCCGCTTGATGACTGCCAGCGCGACAGCGGTAAGCAGCGTGTCTACGCCCTTCAGGCGCTCCAGGTCACGGGCATTTGGCTCAGCCACGGCGGGTCCCCTCGATGCGGTCTTCGAGGCGTGACAGTTGCCCCGTCTGCTGGCGCATCATGGCGAGCACCTGACCGACCTGAGCCGACAGGCGCTCGATCTCGCTTCGACTAACCGCGTCCTTCTGGGCTTCCACACGGGCTTGCATTACCCGACGCTCCAGATCGGTCAGCTGATCGGATTGCTTGGTGATGCGCGCCTGGATGGCGGCCACCCACGCAAGGGCGATGGGGGTGATGATCGTGGCCAGGCGCTGAAAATCGTTGAGGTCCATCTGAATCTGTCGCAAAAATGACACGGGCCGGATGCCCCGGCCCCGTTGATTCTAGCACGTAGCCTGTGTCAGGCTGGGGTGCCAACAGCCATCCACAGTCCTGCCGTAGGTTGATGGAAAAGCACAAACCCCACGATCTTGCCGTTCTCGCTGATCAGCTCGAACCGCGGGTAATTCGCGTCCCCATAGAGACTGAACAGGATCAGCGGGTTCTCGGTCATCGGCACACGGAATCGGTGTGTCCGCGGACCGATGCCAACACCAGGTGGGTTCAGTGCGCCAACCTGAATGCCCGGGTTGTTTGCAAACACACTCCCGATCGCCTTATACCGCATCTGCAGCTCTGGCGTGACCGTCGATGTCTTCCACGTCTCGATTGATCCGACGCGATTCTGAGCATTCAGCGCGTTGCCATTCGCCGTGTTCGCCGTGCTTTGGGCGGCCGCAGCCGCGCGACCGTTTGCCGCGATCTCGTTGCTGGTCATCCGGGTGATTTCCGACCGCGTAGCGTCCCTGGTCATCAGATGGTTGTAGGTAGCGCTCGCGGTCGTCAGGTTGGTTCCATCGGTACCAACGTTCGACCGGACCATCCGGATACCTAATTCTGCCGTCCCTACCCGTGAGAGCGCGTCATTCTTCGAGGCGATCACGAAATCGGCGTCAGCGTTACCGCCGATACTAAGCTGACTCGCGGTCCTTCCGGACTGCGTGGCATTCATGCGCCGCAGCAGCTCGCGCAGCTGGTGCTCTTCAGTGGGTGTCAGTGCCATTTACGGACGCTCCGTCATGGGTTGAATGGTCACGTACTTCGACGCGCTACCACACGTCGTGTTCACGTTGATGGTGATGATGCTGCTGGTCACGGTCACGCCGGCAATTGGCGTCACGGCGCTGCCGGCTACGTAGTTCGGTACGGCCACCAGCTTCCGGTTGCTCAGACTGCCATCGTCAGCAAAGCCACGAATCTCAAAGGCTCTGATCGTCTGCACGCCGTTTGCCCGGAAGCGGAACAGGTTCGGGATGTCAATCGCACCCGACGCCGGCTTCTCAAGGAAGAACGGGGCGCTCAGCGTCAGCTGTGAGAACAGCCAGTTGAACCACTCGGCGGCCACGGGGGAGCCAATGCGCCCCGGGCGCGCGCCGAGGAAGCCGGTTGCCATCAGGCTGGACGGCGGCTGCCGCATATTGTTGTATTGACTGTTCGCTGGGTTCAGCGATTCATCAGTGGGGGAAAAATGCTTCATCAGCTCCTCACTTCGGATTCCGTCAGCCACTGGATCGAGCAAAATCCGCGTGACAGCGGTTCCTCGAATGTCGGTGCGACGGTCAGCAGGATTGTACCATCGGAATTGAGCAGCGGGCCGCCGTAAACACTCGTCAGCAGCCCCGGCAGTGACGGAACCAGTGACGCGAAGTTGACGGTAAGATCGGACCATTGGTTTTGGCCGGGGTTCAGCGGCTTGTATACGGTCCACACCGGTCTCGTGTTGTTGTTACTGATCAAAACCAGCGACTGCCAGTCCGTGGACTGCGCCACCCCGACGAAGAAGCCATCGTTCGAAACCGTGACCTGTCCACCAAGGATGCCAATGTGATCGGTGTACGGCCGCGCCCAGCCGTAACTGACGTAGTTCCCGTCAGTGCTGAATTCCCGGTACCGCAGGATGTGCCCCGGGTACTCCAGGTGAGCTTCTGTCAGTCTCGACGCTCCGTTGTAGGTGCCGCGGGGCGTACTGGACCCATCAATCACGATAGGTGGCACGCCCTGGTGGGGGAATGCCTCGGCCAGGACGCGGGCCACAGCCGAGAGTCGGGGCTTCTGCAGGCTCTGCTGCAGCCAGGTCAGCTGTTCCATGTGATCGTCCTCACTTCAGTGGATCGAGGGTCTGCCGCCAGCGTGCCAGAACCGTTCAGCAGGATCGTGCAGTCCAGCAGCCACGGCAGTTCGTTGGCCATGATGGCGGCAACCTTCTGTCCGTAGATGACACCAGGCTTGACGACCTCGCGGCGGATGATGGCTTCCGAGTTGTTACGGGTCTGACCTGGCACCACGGATACACCCTGGATCACGATGTTCACAACACGCGTAGCCGACACAACCCACTGCTCACCCGTGCCCTCATGGCGGTACCCACCAACCTCCGGTGCCCAAGTCGGAATGCCGGCAGGCCGTGCACGCTTGATGGCAGAAGCGGCCTGGGCCGCGTCCACCGGCCCGTGGAAGGCAATCGTAATGGTACCCGGGGGCTGCCCCTGTGACGACAGTGCGGGCGCCAGCCACTCGCTTACCGTGGCGGGCATGCCCTCGGCAGCCAGCGCCGCCTCGATGGCCGCGATCGTGCCGCCGATCAGCTGGGTTTGCGGGCGGATCCTGGCACGCAGCGAGTCGTCGTCTTCGTCATCCAGATTGGCCGAGGACCGCATGGCAGGCACAGGGGCAACGATTTGCCATCCTTCGCCAGACATGTTCTGCGGCTCGGCATCCATCTCCACGTAAGAGAGGTCTGTCGCGCCGATGGCGTTCAATGCCTTCGGGGCGCCGAAGATCGAGTCACGATGAATCAGGATGTCGCCACGCGCCACCAGCCCGTAGGAAGACATCAGCGACGATTCATTGGCCGCGGCACCGGGGTACCGAATCGACGACCGCAGATAAGCAAAGCGCCCGGAAATGCGGCGCACGATGGTCGCCTTTGTGCCGTCCGGGAACTTCACTTCATCCGGCGGCGTGCCGACCACGAACGCGGTGTAAAGCGGATTCGTTCCACGGCGCCGCTGCACGTTCACGATGGAGGCGATGTCGTCCAGCGCCGCACCACTGGCCGTGGCCAGCTTGCTTTGCAGGTAGGCGTGCTCCGCATACTCATAGGACAGGGCAGCTTCCTCTGCCACAATGTCCAGCAGCTGCCCCAGCGCCGAATCTCGCCCAGTGTCAGCGTCGGGCACGGAGGCCCTGATCTTCTCGGCAAGCCGTGCGCGGATGTCCGCGACGTTCGGCGCCCCTTGTGTCACGTCAAACATCGATCGTGGTTCCGGTTCCGTTGATCTGAAGGTCCACGGAGACTACCCGTGTGGTCGGGTCAATTCTAACACCAGTGATGCCGAAGGTGGACACGCCGCGTACACGGCTGACAGCGGCCACAACGGCCGACACAACTTCCTGCTCCTTGCCGTGTGAGGACAATAGGTGCCAGTCGGTGCCGCGATCCGGCTGCAGTGGGCTCTCGCCCTTCCATGCCTGCAGGGCGATGGCGCATGACTGGGTGACGGTCTCGTCGTTCTCGGTCAGCTCGCCCGTATGCAGGTCGCCGTCCGCATTGAGTCTCAGGTCTCGCATCAGATGACCGCTCCAGTGTTGCCGTCCTGAGCCGTGCCGTTCGAGTGACGGTGGCCAGCGCCGATGTTCTTGCCGCCATTGGTCATCGCGCCCGCCACGGACAGGCTGCCGGTCACGGTGACATTGCCTTGCAGGGATATGGATGCGGCCCTGATGGTGGCACTGGAAGCTTCCACACGTGCGTCGCTGGCCGTGATTCGGGCGTTACCACTCGTGTAGACCTCGACGCTGGACTGGTGGACGGTTACATGGCTGCTGGCATGCCGAAGCTGCACGGTCTGCGGCGCCGACACGCTGCACGGCAGGCAGTACGGGGAAGTCTTGTCCTCACCCACGAACAGTAGCAGGCACGCATCGCCGGCCAGCGGCATCATGGACAAGGACGCGGAGCCGCCAGAACCTGTCAGCGTCAGCAGGCGACAGTCCTGCACGTCTGGCCACGGGGCGCCATCATCCCCGGTACCATCCGGCGCCACCACGGCCAGCGCCCCGCGCACGGTCTTGATGATACCGGTCACGATCTGAACGTCACTCACGCTCAACCTCAATGGTTGTCAACGATTCATCGAATGTTATCACGTGGGTCACGCGGGTCACGCGGCCTGCCACGCCAATCTCGCCCACAAGGCCGGCCACACGAGCCCCCACGTCGCACGGCGTGAGCGGTAGCGCGACCGTGACCTTGACCGTGACCGACCCGTCATCCAGGCGCTCCCTGTTGACAGCCGTGACGCCGTAGGCCGTCTGATCGTTGATCGTGACAGAGGCCGCCTGGCCGCCGCACACAACCCCTGAAGCGGTCACGGTCCACCGCCGCCCGAATACCTGCCGCATGGCGTCTCGCCAGAGGCAGCTGAAGGTCCGAGGGCAGGTCGGCAAAACGGCCGAGTCCGCGCCGATGACCGGCAATCCGACAGCGCCGGCCACGGCTTGGGCCACCGTTGACAGCGGCGTGCCGGACGCGAACGACAGGGCTACACGCTTCGTGTTCCATCGGGCGGCGTCCTCCCCGCCCGTGATCAGCAGCGTTCCGTCAATGGCATTCCAGTTGACCCGCACCACGTCAGCTGAGATGGGCAGTACCGGGTGCTCTATCCGAACCGTGTGATAGGCCCCGCCGGTGGCCTGCTGGCCGATAGCCCGTGGCACGTCCTGCAGGGACATCTCCACGTCCGAGGCCTTGCCGTCCTCAGCCCGGGTCACGGTGATCTGGCTGCAGGCGCCCACCAGGCGGTAGCTGCCATCCTCGCCCACCAGGGTAACGGTCACGTCTTGCATTCAAACACCCCATCGCCCACATGCCGGATGCTGGCGCCATCCACCGCGGCCCGGCCGTTGCCGACAGCCCGCCAGCCCCGGAACTCAACCACAACGACCCACTGCCACAGCAGCCGGTTCCAGCGCACGCCGAACGTAGCGCCATCGCGGCGCCATGAGTAGGCCTGTCCGGAGACCTGTGTGTACGTCACTTTTTCAGCCAATTTGACAACTCCGTCAGTGCATTACTGCCGCCATCCTTCAGGCGCAGCAACAGGCTTTTTGACTTTGCCGGCTCGCCGGCGGCCGGCTGGCTGGCCTTGCTGGCCGATGCCGTTGCCTTGGACGTCGGCGCTGCCACGTCCTTGCCAGCGCCCTTCTTGGCCCGGGGTGGCGCCTTCTCGTCTGCCACGGACTCGGCTTCAACCTGTCGCACAGCTCGAATCGTCAGCTCGACGTCGATGGCTGTGACACCGGCTTGCGTGATGGTCGCTTCGGTCAGTACGCCCCGCGGGATGCTGGCCACGGGGCTCACGTAGGCGACCGGCTCCTGTGATGCCATCAGGCGATCCAGTGTGGCACGCACGCGGGCCGTGGCGTCACGGGCTGATAGGTCGTTGCTGACGCGCCCCTTGACCGTCAGCACACGCTCCGTCGGGCCAATGCCCGTCATCACGTCGAAGCCACCCCACGCCCCAGCGTAGGTGGAGAGCTTGCGCTGATCCTTGACCTCGAATGAGGTTACGGCTGTCAACTGGATGTCTGCATTCAGGGCGCCCCAACTCTTCAGGACGCCCGACCGCCCGTCAATCACGTAGTTCATCGTTTCGCAGCCTCAGAGGCGGCCCCGCGCACAGATCTCTCCGTGACTCGGCCGATCTCGTTGATTGTAGCCTGATCCGCCTTGCCCTGAACGTTGATGGTGGTTGTGGCCGTCACGTTCTGCTGGAACCCGAAGGTCTCCTTGATCGAGCCCCAGGCCGACGATGCGGCGTCAGACACAAACGCGCCAGCAGACGACGCCAGTGAAGCCGCGCCATCGCCCACGGCCGAGGCCGCGTCCTTGGCCAGATCCGTGATACCGTCGATGCTGACCTTCTTCCACAGGTTGTCAACCGTGGTCAGCAGGTCGGATACCCACTGGCGGATGCTGGCAATCTGGGTCTTCACGGCGGTGACCACGTCCTCGAAGGGGCCGAACAGCTGGCCAGCCAGCGAGTCTTGCCCATTGATCCAGGCGTACAGATCCTGCACCACCAGGAACACAGCTGTGGCCGCGGCGATGGCCGGCGCGAACGGCGCGACAAAGGCCCAAGCCGCACGGGCAGCAGCCGTCAG